>MDTD01202622.1_pt1 | contig 19720 bp, 12 predicted proteins | sample 811221 | NCBI WGS metagenome assembly MDTD01 (sample SAMN05326646, study PRJNA326480) | marine metagenome | isolation source: seawater | place: Pacific Ocean: South West | collected 2011 | reverse complement strand
TCAACGGAATATAGAGTTGCTTCAGATTGTTCAGACAGGCGGTTGCCCGGACTTTGACCATAGCCTTGCTGAGTGCGGGAAGTAAAAGAGAGGCCAGAATGGCTATGATCGCTATCACCACCAGCAATTCAATCAAGGTAAACCCGTATTCTCGCATCTGCAATTTCGCATGTTTCATGACTTTCTCCTGTTCCTGTCGGATATGATCGGGGTTTCTGGAGGGGAAATTACGGTTTACGCACAGAAAACTGCTCAAAGGTCAGTGATACGGTTCCCACTGATGCATTACCTGGGTTGACAGCCGTTAACTGTACCGCAAGTTCCTGGCCGGCAAGTAGCGCTGTCGATTCTGAAAAGGTGATTTCAGAGGGATAACCACCAAAAGCTTTTGAGTTTTTAGCATTTACGTCATATTCCGCAAGCAGATCTGCAGCACTCCGATCCGGGCTCAGTGCATAAATGCGTACATGGCCATATCCCGCTGTAAAGTTCTGGGTTTTCACCGATGCTTTTATGTCAAGAATATAGGTACCAGTTTCAGATACCTGAAACATCAGCACAGAAGATCCGCTGATGCCTGCATCATGGGTGAGTGGTCGGACTTTCAATGTATTTTTCCGGTAAGAATGGCGTGGATCTTTTTCTGTCTTTGCTCCTTTTTGCCAGATACGGTAAAAGCCGACGTAGGTTCCTTTCTGCATCGCCTCATATGAGCTGGTAGGTGTGGGATTTGGACCTTCCTGTGTAGCAAGAAACCATTGACCCCCTTTGTCTTCATAAGGGTTCCCGACACTCCAGGTCCAATTGACACCTTCTTCCCAGCCATTTGGCTGGTCGCCTGTGATTGGTGGAAGATTCCAGACTTGTTCCTGAGCCAACAGAGAAATAGTCATTGTCATTGAAAATAAGATGATTGCACGAAATAAGGTCATAATTTTATGACTCCTGCATGTTTAGATTTGGGACAGTTGATGCCCTGATGATGAGTTGGGGTGGAAGTAAAATTCGTTGCGCCCCTTCCTGAGACCGCTTGTTGATTCGAGACAGAATCTGCCGTGCCGCGCGTTTGCCCAAGGCGTCTGGTGCCTGACGCAGGGTTGTAAGCGAAGGTGATATCGAACCAGACAAATCCAGATCTCCCACTCCAACGACAGCCAGTTCTGCTCCTACCTTGAGGCCAAGGCGAGATGCCATCATACAAAGATTCCTGGCAAGGTGATCATTGGCGCAGAATACCGCTGTCGGACGGAAATCCAACAGAAGTGATTTGCTTGCAGCCCGGCAGTTTGTGAAATCCTGTTCTTCGACAATCCGGAAATCGACTTCTGCAGCCTGCATGGCATCAGCAAAGCCCTTCCTGCGCAACCGTGCAGTGCTGGTATAACCAGGACCCGCAATGTGACCGATCCGTTTATGACCCAGCAAAAGCAGATGTTCAGCTGCCAATTGTCCCGCTAAATGGTCATCTGTACCCACAAAGTCAGCGAGATGCGCATTTGGCAGTTCTCGGTCGATCGTGACCACGGGCAAATTCCGATCCCGTATCTCTGCCAGATAATCATCATCTGCGCTGTCCTCAATCGGAACCAGAATGATCCCGTCAACTCTGCGATCTACCAGACGGTGAATCTGCAGCAGCTCATGCTTGACGCTTCCATCAGTACGTTGAGCTTCATTCGCACTGAGAAGAAGCGGGACATAATCATGCATGCTTAATTCATCATGAATGCCCAGCAGAATCCTCGTAAAAAACGATCCGCCACCGATGGGCATCATCACTCCGATAGTCTGTGTGCGCCCAGTCTGCATGCCACGAACCAGCAGATTTGGTCGATATCGCATTTCTTCAGCAGCGCCTAGAATTCGGTCTCTGGTAGCAGGTGCAACATCATGACAGCCCCGAAGTGCTTTGGAAACTGTAGCCAGCGATACATCAGTAGCAGCCGCTATATCTTTTATACCTACAACCATGAACGACATTCCTCGCGCAATTTAAGCCTCATATTCCTTCAGTATAGGATATCGAAAGTACTTTTTCAACACTGTGTCGAAAGTATTTTCGACACAGTGTTTCATCGATTGCGTTAGCCTGGATTAGTTCTCTTCGTATATCCTGATATCAGAGAAGGTCACATCGATATTCGCACCTGCATCATCATCACCAAGGAAGGTGATATAGGACTTCGTGCCTGAAAGGTAGTTTCCTACAGGAATGATGTAGGTGACATCACCCGAACCGGCTGTATAGGCAGGCGTGATGGGGATAAAGCTGGAGTGTACCTGTGACCCCCCAAGCTTGAAGTTGGATACACCGGAGGAAAAGCTGTTGTCAGTATCAAAACCGATTCCCATGATTTCACCGGTATCGCTGGCATTGACTGTGACCTCCAGCATCGTGTCAGGTGTAATAGTGTAGGAGAATGGATACTTCCGCCAGATATTGCCCGTCATATGGATGGCAGTATCATTCTGCTCCAGAGTCATGCTTGATGGCGAACCAGTCTGGCTGCTGTAGTCGCTGAAGCTCGATGCAGTGAATACAATCGCAGAAGCGCTTGACTGCCCAGAAGAGAATGCGATGTAAGGTCCATCATGGGTTTCGCTGCTGGCAAAATTGACCCATCGATTATTGCCTTGTGTCTGCGACATGATTACCAGAGAAAGGACCTGGTCACCATCGCGTTCATTCAGAGCAGCAGTGGAGATATCCACCGCGAGGGGAACACCTGCTTCCAGCATCGCGATATCCAGAGTTGCCACAAGCGAACCCACAGTAGGCTTGTTATTCCACGTGATACTGCTTTCGGACCAGGAGTCATCAGCCACCAGGTAGACATTGTAAACAGTAGTATAGGCTCCTCCACCAATGGTAGCAGGAGTGAGATTGAGGAGGGCGGTATTGGCAGACAAGCTTGCCTCTGACAGGTCAAACTGCATGTATGTCCAACGATCATAGCTGCTGCTGCCATCTTCTTTCACCATCAGACCTGAAGTCCAGCCATAGTTCTTGTTTGCGTAGGTTCCGCCACGCACATATGCATCGGCACTGGCCGGAATCTCCTTGGATGTTGGTGGCTGAACAAGCTTGATGTAGTCCAGGGCCAGGCTGAAACCGGTGCTTGCGGAATTCTTGCCGGTTACCTCAAACTCAAAACTGCGGGATGCCCGTGAAGGGAAATTGACTGTTCCCAGGTTAAATTCCACGTACTCTGTGGACGATGCATACTGGTCTTGCTCGGCTCCCTGGGCGACTCCTTCAATGTAAAGCTGAAACTTCCCTCTTGCACTGTTGGTCCTGGTCGCAGCACTGACTGTGAAGTCCCCTTCTGGCACTGTGATGAGGTTATAGCCGATGTAATCCTGTGCCGCATTTGCTTCCAGCTTTTGCATGGCACCATCGCTGGCATTGGAATCGGAAAATGTGCTGACTGCATCAGTCGCATCATGAGTAGGAAAGTCTTCACATTCCCACAGCAGAACATTGCCTTCTGGAGTGGCACCGCAACCCGGTTGCAGATACCAGGCTCTTGTGCTTGGGCCATTGTAAAGATGGTTGTTGTCTACATCCACATTGAGGGGAACTGTGAAGCTTCCTCCGCCAGCAGTGACCAGTATGAGGTAAGGATTCCGTGGGCAATCCCTGCTGTCAATCAGGTTATGCTCCACGGTGACGCCGTTTGAGGCACTGAGGATGATGATGGGATTGTCGTTTACGGAAGCTGTATCGATCAACTCATTTCCGTATATCAGGACATTACTGGATTCGTCCTCCACATGAATACCAGCTGTCTTGTATTGCGTAATCTGGTTATCCAGGATCGTAGCCGTCTGCACATTGGCAAGTCCGACAGCCCAGCCGGAAGCCGGACCTGAGGCCTGGCATTCATAGAAGACACAGTCCTGCACTGTGACATTTGACAGGTTCCCATTTGGCGCATTGAACTCCAGATCAGTCGCATAATTGTGATGAAAAGTAGAGTTGCGCACCGTCACGCCGTTGACACTCCCTGTTGAACTACTGGCACCATAGAGACCATAACTGCAGGTCGTAATCGTGGAGTCCTCAATCAGCAGATTCGACAGCTGATTATCACCGATGCGAATTCCATGGCAGTACTGAGAATAGAGGTCCTTCTGCCCTTCAATGATGCAGTTGCGAATGGTCACAGAATCAGGATTGCTTCCATCCGCAATCGGGAAAAGAACGGTTCCAAAGTTTGCATCCCGAAGGATATGAAGGTTCTCCCAAGTGATGTTGGAGCCTCCGGGACGCATGAATTCACGATACGATGTGCCTCCACTACTATCCAGCCGTAGAATCGTCGACCCATCGGCTTCCCCTCGCATGGTTGTCCCTGCCGGAAGCTTCAGCACACCGGTCGTCAGCACGATGCGGTAAGTTCCGCTTGGGATGTACAGCACATCGCCTGACGATAGCGCATTCAAGGCAGACGAAAAGGCCGTTCGATCATTTGTCGTCCCATCTCCTGCGGCATTGTATGGAGCATCTTTTACGTTGACGGTGGCAGCCTGCAGGGCTAGCCCAAAAGAAAAAATCGTAAAAGTATTCAACCATTTAAGATACTTAAAAGGCTGTCCCTTAAAGAACCCCATAAAAATGCTGGTGGTCCAATGTGAAAGCTGAGACATGGGGGTGTTCACGATCACGCTCCTTTGAGGAATGTTGCTAATATGCGAAGGCTGGCAGCGTCGAAAATACTTTCGGACATGCATGTTATATAAAAAGTGCTTGATGGCTTCAAGTACTTTCGGAAAAATATTGAGGTAGCCATCCAGCTCTGCCAGTTGATTATTCTGGGAGCACCGTCGCGCACATTGTGCTATACCTAATTAATACGATAAGGTCATCCAGAAGTAGGTGCCTGTGCACTGTATGTGTACCTGGGTCCTCCTTATTGATATGCATTGTTATGTATGAATTTCAGCAGCAAACGAAGATTGCTTAATCCAGGTTTTCTACTTCAGACTGTGATCGCATCGCCAGTCTGTCAGGTATATTATCCTGCTATCTATTTGTTAATACCTGGTCGATTTCGGTTATCAGCAGTTTTGACATCATCTTGCTGGCTTCCGAAGACCAATGCACACCATCTGTGCTGATTTTGTTCAGATTCTGTTCCCCAAACCCCCATAAGTCCACAACGGGAATTTCATGCTTTCTGATAATATCGGTGGTAAGGGAATTGTACCTGGCTACAAAGCGACTGCGTTCCATATCAATCTCCCCGATATCATCACCCTTGCGTCCTCGGTGAAAAAATGGAGTAGTTGTAACCCAGATCAGGTTGGTTGTTACGGGTTTATTCGCAATGATAAAGGTAATCAACTCGGTAAACATCTCTGCCATTTTATCATCAGGGCTTCGATGCGGAGCGTGATCTGGATTCCAGACATGAAGCCCCATGGGATTCCAGGTAATGGCGTCATAGGGACCTTGAAGGTTCATCACTTCCTTCCAGGCTTTCTTCTGGATCGCATCTTGTCCAAGAATAGTTTTGGGCCCACCTATCCATGACCCACCAATCCAATAATCTACGTATGCCCGTCCCTGATAGTGTTCGCTGATAAAACGTCGGTACCCCATGGAGATGGAATCCCCTACTACCAGAATTCGAGGTAATGCTGGGTCTTCAACCTGAACCCGATCGATCCTGTAGCCTGGTCCGCTATAACTCCGCATGTGGACCAAAGAAGGATCAAATCCAGATGGCGTAATGGCAGAATCGTAAATTTTTACATTTCGAATAGAATAAGCTTCTGGCATATTCCGGGCATTAATCGCACCACCAAATGTCAATGGCATGGAACTTGAATTGATGGAGTTGCCGCATGATGCCAGCAGCATCCCATCCCGAAACAGCATTAACTGCTTATCGTTGACAACAAGATTGAGCTTGGTGAATCCTTGCCCCAGGGCATTCCGCTTTTCTTCAGACTGATACCCGTTGATCTGGAGCCAGAAGGCATTGTATCCAGGAGGGTAATAGCGTAGCTGAATACCGCTTTTCGTTTGATTATCCTGATTGGAACAAAGTACAATACCATGACCTGTGGTCATCTTATCTGGGCATTTTACCTCAAACTCAATGGTATAGTCTTTCTGATCTCCCAATACACTTGAAGGCAGTGACAGCTTGCTTTCACCATCTATGGTGAAAGAGCCGTCATCATGCCTGATATTTCCGGTGATTGTTGCCTCTTTTATGGTCTGGGTATTCAGTTGCCAGAATGATCCGTCCACGCTTGAACTCAAAGGTTCAGCGAACGCGATCAGTCCACTACCAAAAAGGGCAATCATCACAAAACGAGCCGTTTTGCACATTGCCTGCTATCACCTTCTACTATGTATTTACATACCACAATGATCTGACAGAAGATTGGATACACATGAAACCCACAAGGCTCCATGTGTATTAAAAATTATTCAGTCAGATAGGATCATTAATGGCCACAGGTTTGACTTGCCATCGCAATGAGCCCCTTCCTCGGTGGCAAGACTCATTCCCTTATGTCCCAGCGTCCCGTCATCCATGCGGTCGTGCAGATAAAGCCCAAATCCTGCAACGGTTCCCTTCTCCAGACGCATGGGCTCCAGGTATCGTTGTGCAAACCTGATGGTGTAGGCATACTTCGTATCCGAAATCCTGGTGAACTCGCAGGGGACGGATCGAGCCACTTCTTGTTTTGAGGGGAACTCCACCCCTCCAGCATATTCCTGAAAGACTTCACGCAGACGATTGACCAAACCTGGTCCGCTCAGTCCCTGTGCATTTCCCACGCAGAAGTCATAGCGATAGTCATCCAGGTCATAACTTCCATCGCCTGATCGTCCGTTGGCCTGGCAATCAAAATAGACTTCAAGGCAGCCATCAAGTAAATAGAGATGGGTCTTCTGGTACTGCTCAGATGCCCAGAATTCTGGATTGTCCACAATGAAACGGTCATCCGTTGCTTCAACACGAAGGTAAAGGTTCGAAGAATCCCAAGCTACTTTGAAAGTTGCTTCAAGGTCTCCGGAATGCCCTCCTGGAGTCTTCTTCATCTTTACGGTGGGGCGGTACATATTTGTCATCTGGATGGCAGGAATCGTATCCCAGTCGATCTCCCCTTCAACATGCGGCACATAGAAGTAGTCCATATTCCAGGTTTGAGTGAATGGTTTGGATTGAGGTTGCTTGATCTGGTACGTTTTGTTCCAGCTCAACATCTTTCCCTGACTTTTCTCAGGTGCATCCCCGACTGCGGCGGTGGTGGCTTCGTTACCACTCAGCTTGAATGTCATATCGGCGTCATCCACGACAATGCTGCCGTTTGCAGGAGCCCCCGTAAGATTCAGAATATTCGCCTGGATCTGCCCGTCCAGAGAAGGTTTGAAAGCCACTTGCACACTCGGGCCACTCCCCAGCACCGTCGCGCTCTTCAGGGCCGCAGTAAGTTGTTGTGGGTCATCTCCACGAAGAAAAACAGGAGCAGGACCAAGCTCCATTTGTACATAACCGTCTTCATCTGGCTGTGCTGGATGCCGCTTACCCATCAAATCGATAACCTCTGGCATCTCTTCAAATTTCACAGAAAGCACTGGTCCCCGCAGGAACCCCCGGTCTACATCACTACTTGTACACCAGATCGCTGCTACACCTTTACCATTTTTATCTGCAAAACTGTACCCACGCATTCCCGGGGCAGGGCGGATATCTGAGACAAACGTTGGGTTGCCCAGAAGATGGCCAAGCGTATTGATGCCCAGCAATCCAGTAGTCGGAGTCAAATCATGCCCAAGAACCTGATTGTGGAACTCCATCCAGCAATTGAAGTGCTCAAGTCGAGGCCAATATTTCAGACAAATAATGTATTGCCTGGCCAGATAGCAGGCGTGCATAAACTCGCGAAGTCCCTGATCATAGGATGGAGGCCCTCCTGAGTAGGTGTAATCAGGCCCTTCTCCCCATCGTGCAATTTTACCCTGGCCTCCCCCTTCGTTGAAGTAGATCGGAGTTTCTTCGCCGTAGCCAAATTTGGCCATGGAATCACTCAGCATCTGAATAGTTTCATCCAGATCCTGTTGTCCCAATGTCCCATCGCATGCGCCGTAAGGGTGAACTGCGACCGCATCCCATTTGACAATCCCCTGCGTTGCAGACAGATATCCTTCAATGGCATCATAGCCCCTAACTCTGCTATAACCACTGGTACCACCAGAAGGCAGCACGATGGCATCTGGATTAGCCCGTTTGATACCCTTGTAGAATGGAATCAATAGCTTGACCACTTCTTTGTAGTCTTTCCGCTTCTTGATTGGGGGTAGAAGGATTTCCTCTTCTGTGCCAAAGGCCCAGACCCGAGCTTCGGGCACCAGCTTGGCACACCGATAAGCGATCTCCTCGACGCGCTTGACATCCTCTTCCGTATAATATTCCTTGATTGGAATATTCATTGATGGTCTTCGCCAGATGCGTGGATTCAATGACATCAGATAAAGGTAGTCTTGATCTGCATAGCGATCCTGGCCGTTCTCAATCCACACGCCTTCCATCAGCGTATGGGTAAAGTCCGTGATGTTGTACTTCTCCCTGAGGGTGTAATTCATCGGGTCCCATTTTCCGGAGCCATAGCTGGTCGATCCACCATGCCCCAGGCGTTCCATCAACTTCAGGAGATCATCAGTTCGGTCAACCCGTGCCGAGAGCAAAGCACCGTACAGATTCTTAGTGGCGTGCTTGCCTTCCAGGGAGTCGATATAGGCAAAGCGGAAGTAGTCGTAATATGGCTTGCTCGTGCCATGCGTGAACCTGGCCCGGACAATGAACGCACCAGTGCTCAGGTTCAGCGAATCAAATGGAAGGGAAATGCTTTGCCCGACGCTGGCCGCAAAGCTTTCCTGCCAAAGTGTTTGGTCAAAGAAATCGATCAGCGTCAGCTCAACCTGCCCAGATGCTGCATCATCTCCGCAGACCTCGAACTTCGCATCCAATACCTGACCAAACTCCACATTGTTATCCGGGTGAGAGGTGGTCAATCTTCCTTCCAGCGGTGGTGAAATAAATTCGGTTTCTTTTTCTCCTTTTTCGATCTGAATACCATCTACCCAGATTTTCCCACCCGCGTTATTGCTCCGAAGAACAAACGCTACAGGCCCTCCGTCTGAAACAAACGAAGAAGAAAAGCGTTGCCATTCACCTGTTAATACCTTTAACTCAGTTCCCTCGACATGACTACGCGTATACTTGCCGCCACGCTTGGTGCTGAACGGAGCAAAAACCAACCGTGCATCAGGTTGTTCTGCTTTGGCATAATAGCTGACTGAATAAGTTTCTCCTTCAATCCCAGGCAGGGAGAAACTCATCAACGACATGGATCGCTGTTGGGTAGGATTGATCACCAGGGACTGATTGCCGAAACGGGCAGTCGTGTTGTCAATAGCATGGCGAGTCACATCGGCAGGATCATAAAAGGCACCCCCATGCCACCAGGTCCAATACCGAAGTCCTTGCTCAAAGCTGGGATTAGGAAAGAAGTTGCGCACCGGTGATGCAGGAACATGCAAAGCGTCCTCAGCCCAGAAGTCATGACCTTCCACGGGTGGAGCTTCCTGAGTATCCGTAACAATCGTATCACCAAGGTCGATCACCAGCTTTCCCTGCTGACCCAGGAACATTTGCACGCCAAATTCAATACGTTGCCATTGAAAGACTTCCGTAGCACGACTGGCCACAGGAGCTTCACTGGAAACAGAAAAACCTTGTGTAGGTTTATCCAGGCAGAAATCAAACCTGCTGAAGTCGCCATTCCAGACGGATAGTTTCTCTCTTTCATTCGCCTTCAACTCTGCTTCATCCAGCAGCGTGACTGGCTCGTTGTTAATCATCAGGCTTTCCTGGCGATGTATATCGGAGGTAAATAGAAACAAATGCAGATTTTCGTATGTATAACCCTCACTTTCGATGGACTTCAGCAAGTCATCAGACAGGCCCAAATCCCATGACAATTCGATTTTACTTTGCCCCAGGTCGACCAACTTGTACGTAAACTGACTAACTAGTGATTCACTGATCTGATAGGGTCTTATCCACTGAATACTACGCGCATCAGGATCCAGATTCAGAGTCACATCTTCGCTCTTGTAGTTGTGGGTAAGGGGCAGTGGACCTTTTTCTTGACTTTCGATCGTGCCATAAAATGCAAGCTTGGATACAGGTCTGTCATTCACAAAAATGGAAATCACCTGATCGCCGCTGCCATGCATAGTCTTGTAGTCAAATTCCCGTACTCCGACCCGCTTGTTGCCTACAACCAGAGATGCAGATTTCGTAAGGCGGTTGCTATCTCGGCCGTCCTTGAACTCCTGTACATAGAGCTTGGCATCCTGCCTTGACGCTGTATCTGCTCCAAATGGGGGATTGAAGGTTGGACCGACCAGGTCTCTTGCCTGAGCCACGCTTAAAAGAGAAAGGACAATTGCCAATCGCAGAGTCATGTTTGTAATAAAAAGGTTCATGGGAATTCCTTTTGGGTTTGCGAATTTGGTTGGGGGGGGGCGACCAGTATCTTGAGAATATCTCCTCTTTGCTATCAGAATCAGATGGCTTCTGATGATTGTCCGTTTGCCAGCCATTCAGCGCCAATCTGCAAGTATGCATCCGCATAACGCAGGCCAAGCTCACGGATGGCAGGTGTAGTGAAGTGAAGGTTTGCGCAATCCAAATTCTCACTGGTAACAAAAGCGGCATGCCCTATCGCTTCTATCACAGACCTCGTCTGGGCAACCACCGTGTCGCGACCATCAAGGGTAACTGACCTCCCCAACTCTCCTGCAATGACTGGCAGGTCAGACACCCCCAGCCGCTCACGAAAGCCCAGCAATGTTTGCTCAAGTCTTCTGCCGTACGTACTGGCATCTTCCAGGCAGCGCGAATCTGCACAGCCCTGATGCCACAGGAGGCCAGCCAGTTCAAGTCCAGAGCAATGAGCATTAGCTCGTTCGAAAAGGGCTACAGCACGTTCAAAGTTTGTTTTACCTGGCAACCATTCATTGAGGTGCGATCCACCTTTTGCAGTAGGTACAAATCCAATCTCCAGGTTGGGATACACCTTGAGAATCTCCAGTGCAAAAGGCATGGCGAGGCCAATGCCGATTCCTTCTGGCATGCGGTGCTCAGGCCAATCATGCAGAGGCTCAACAGCTGGCATAGCGGAACCGGTAGCCAGATTGAAGATCCGCTCGTCAAACAGCATCGGTCCTTCTCCGACCATACCAAACCCCTGCATATTAGACTGACCTGCTAACAGAAAGATCTTCACCGATACCTCCCGCAATAAAGCATTGAGATTGGATAGCTTAAATCAAATAGTAGACCTCATGTAATAATAAAACATAATACAGGATTCCCAGACTGTCCAGTCGACCTGCTGCGAATTCACAATTGTCCAATTGCTGGAGGGATGGCTCTTTAGGTTATCTTTGCTTTGGCTCGCGTGCCATGACTACCCTGTTGAGGCGGCAGGTGGCTTGGGGTGTGGCTGTGGGGCTAAGCGCCCAATTCTAATGCGGCTAAGTGTCTTGTTTCCAGATGCGATCGCAAGAGAATAGCGTGGCTATCCTTCTTGAAAGGGAGCTATAGATGATGGCATCAATGCGCCTTGGCGCGACAGGCATCCTTCTGATACTTGCCATTTTGTATTTATAAATAATAATACAGATATTGAAGTATGGATCTTGTTATCATAAGCTGAGCATCAGCTCTATCGGAGGAATATAAGCCCTCCTGCAAGATCAGCTTGACAGACTGCGCGGGTGAGAGTAATGACTACGTCAACACATCGCTAATCCACCGCAAACCCCATCTGTTTTTCATATGATCCGGTTCTGTCTGTTTTCCGTCATGCTGATGTCGCTTTACCTGACTCCTTACCTTGCCAAGGCTCAGCAGCAGCGACAACCTGCCGTTAAGCCAGGAGTGGATGTTTTTCTGGAGCAGTATGCGTACCTTGTGCGAGGCAAGCGGGTAGGGCTGATTACGAATCAGACCGGAGTGTCTGCAGACGGCACATCCACAATTGACCTCCTGCATCGGGACCAACGGGTTAATCTGGTCGCCCTGTTTTCTCCTGAGCATGGCATTCGTGGTACGGCAGCTGCAGGTGAGCATATTGGTGACAGTACAGATCCGAAAACAGGCTTGCATGTCTACTCGCTTTATGGCCTGAAAGGACGTAAACCCACACCTGAGATGTTGCGCAATCTGGATGTGTTGATTTATGACATTCAGGATGTGGGAAGCCGGGCCTATACCTATATCTGGACGATGGCGAACTGCATGAAAGCGGCAGCTGAGAACGATCTCTTCTTCATTGTACTTGATCGTCCGAATCCGCTTGGCGGACATGTCATTGACGGACCTACAACTGAGCCAAAGTGGGAATCGTTTCTGGGCCTGTACCCTATTCCACGGGTTTATGGAATGACACCCGGCGAGCTCGCCTATTACTTCAACGAAGAGCATGGCATCAATGCTGCAATCGGCATCATACCGATGCATGGTTACAATCGCAGCATGAGCTTTGCTGAGACCGGCCTGCCTTGGATTCCATCTTCACCCAATATCCCTACACCCGAATCGGCGGTGGCGTTTGCGGCAACGGGCACGATTGGCACCCTTGGTTTCATTCACATCGGCATTGGCACGGATTATCCCTTTCAACTGGTCGGGGCTACCTGGATGGATTCTCAACGCTCCGCCTCAATCCTTAATAGTCGGCAACTTCCCGGGGTGCAGTTTGTACCTTACCGGTTTCCCGGCAAGGATGGCAGAGCTGTCGAATGTGTGTTCCTGCAGGTAACAGATCCGGCACAATTCTGGCCGACAACCACGGAAACGGTGATTCTGGAGCACCTGCAGTCTGCCTACAGCGCCCACTTTCGCTGGCCAGGCGGTAAAACTGCTAACAGCTTTGACAAGGCAACCGGGACATCAACGTTGCGTGAAAACCTGCAAAGGGGTTTACCGGTCAATTCGATTACGGCTTCCTGGCAGCGTGATCTTTCATCGTTTGATAATCGGCGACGCGCTTATTTTATTTACCCATGAGGCGTGTGTCGTCATGAAGCGTTTCTACCTATGAGCTATGATGCTTCATCTGTCGATCTGGGAGCATGCCCCAGCCCATTAGCATCGCGTTATCTTCCGTATGGGGTTGTTCAGATTGCGGGGATTATCGATCAGGTAGAAGCGGATATGCTGGTAGGGGCCGGAGTGGATATGCTGGGTTTTCCGTTGCGTTTACCAGTCAATGCGGTCGACCTCTCTGAAAAAGTTGCCACCGTAATTGCAAATACTTGTGCAGGTAAGGTGCCGTCATGTCTGATTACGTATCTGGACCAGGCATCGGCACTCCGCGATTTTGTACAGGAAATGAATATGCCGATCCTCCAGGTCCATGGCAGGATTACGGTTAATGAGCTGGCTCGATTGCGAGGGATGCTTCCTGATCTGGTCATCATCAAAAGCCTGGTTGTCCGTGATGGCAATGATGACAGCCTGCAACAGACTCTAAGGAAAGCGACTCCCTATGTGGATGCTTTCATCACCGATACGTTCGATCCGACAACAGGAGCGAGTGGCGCCACCGGCAAATGCCATGATTGGCAGATATCAGCGCGTCTTGTCCAACTCAGCGAACGACCGGTCATTCTGGCGGGTGGCCTGCATCCCGATAATGTGGCCGATGCAATTCAGATGGTGCGACCATGGGGAGTCGATACCCACACCGGCGTCGAATCGCCAGATGGTCGTAAAGACCTCACTAAGGTCGCTGAATTCGTTAAGCGTGCCAAACTGGCATTACGCACCACTAATTAGCGAGCGGTCAGGACAAGCTGGCTTGTTGCTGAATTGCAGAAACCGTATCATTCCATAAACGAAACGGGTTTACACCCGTAAAGCCTGAATCCTGACCATCATTGCATTCGATTAGAATCCATTCTCCGTCAGTTTTCATCGCGACATCAATCACCAGAAACGTGACATCCAGGGCCTCTGCTACTTTTCGCCCCAACGTAATGATTTCTTTTCTCTGGCTTTCGCTCAGTTGATAGGTTTCTGCATGCCAGTACGGACCGATGCCGACGCACGTGTTCTTCCACCAGAAGGTACGAAACTCGAAAGCTTTGGGCATGGTCTGCCCATTATCCGGAACAATTTTTTTCAGGTCAAGAAATTCGCGGCAGACTACTTTTTGCCAATGCAGAATAGGGCTGCGCATCCAGACTTCTCGAAGTGCTTCAAATGCATTTCGGGATTCAATAATGGATGAGCTCCGGTCATGCTTACTGGTCTGACGTTCGCCTTTTACGAAAATCGGCCAGTCAAAATCTGCTTCGACCGCTGACGCATGAGGGAATTCCTCATACCATTTGCTCTTTGGCGTCAGAGATTCTACAAGCGGGTACCATTCGGGTAAATTACTGGTCCGATTATATTCTTCCGGGCTGTGAATCAGGCGGATATTGCTTTCGAGCAAGCTTTCGTATCGAATCTGATAGTCTGGCGCTGCACCCATCCTGGCCACTGCCGTCACTTCCTTTTCAAGAAAGATCGGGTGTTGACAGTGAAAGAAGCTGCCAAAGTCAAAATCATAGCCCGGTACGGCACTTTTCTCTTCACAAATCCAGAGGCATTGCTCCACCAAAACTAAGTTTGGCGCTTTCATGACGACTGAATCTCAGACTTAGCGCCAGGAGAGGATGAGACGGGCGAAGTAGTAGGTATCAAGCTGCTTGACGTCATCCGGGGTGGGGCTGGTGTACTCATTGGAAATACCTAAGGCGAATTTCATCCGCTCGGACTTGAGCGGGAATTCGATTTTTGATTCGTGATAAAGACGGAGATTGTTGACATCCTCTAAACTTGGCTCAACGGTGATTTCATTGGTGAGACGCCAATCGTCTTCGGATTTGTACATGTGGTAAAGGCCGAGATCAACGCCGGCAGATGAATTGTCTTCCAAGCTTTCATCTTTCCAGGATTCATGGCGGAAAAGCATACCTACACGACCGCGGAGTTCCTGATTGTCTTCCTGGATGAAGTAGTAGCCATAGCCAGATGCGACGGTGGTGCGCAGATCCAACCCTTCGATATCATCCTGTTCCACTTCTCCGCGGACGTACCAGGAATGACGTTTGGCAAACTTGCTCTCAAAGTCGAGTCCACCGAGAATCTCATCGGCGGATTTATTGCCATCGTCTTCGACTCGTCGGCCACGCGTATAGAAAGTGAGTGAGTCGTTTGGTCCTTTCAGCATGGCCTTAGCTCCACCAGCAAAGCTGTAGCGCTCGCTATTGCCGGTGCGACCATTCAGATCAAAGCTGGCTTCATAACTCCACTTACGCAGGTTTTTCTGAATGGCGAGTACTTCCGGGGACACTTCGTCTTTGCCGTAAATGGACTTGATCTTGTCGCTGGAGATGTCAAGGGAACCATTGACCGTATTGATGTAGGTCTTTCCCTGTTCCTGAGTAAGTGAACCAACAAGCGTGCTGCCGCTGGCTAATTCCACTTTGTATTCGGTGTCTGTGGTTACGCTTTTGATTTTGTCCATGGCAATCGTCAGAGTACCGGCAAATTCTGTGCCTAATTTCAGTTTGCCTCCGGCCACGCCTTTAACCGTACCATTCAGAACCGAGTCGTCGGCACAGACTACTTTGTCTGCGTGTAGGCTGAGCATGAAGACGGAGAGAATAACCAGAATACAGGTATGAATATGTCGATGCATGGGCGCCCATTTCGAGTTGGAAGGGTTTGATCAGAACACACAGGAAGGTGACACTTTACCATCATTTACAAAGAGGTAAAGCGTTGGTAGAAAGCTATATGGATCTTAGTCTGTGACTTCGGCTAACCAGACACATTCGTAAGGCTTAAGCGTAAGCTGATCCTTGCGGATTTGCACACCATCGCCAGTCAACACATCTACCGAATGTGCAGGATGGATGGTTTCGGAAAGATCAACACTGATTTTGCGGTCAACCAGATTGTGCAAGCAAAGTACCTGACTTCCGGTAGTGGGATCAACCCGGCTGAGTGCAAAAATCTCGTTGCCAAGATGGTGCACAATCTGGGCGGCCTCGGGGTGAAATGCCGGGCACTCACAGCGTCGTTTGAGGAGATCACCATACGCTTTGAACACGCGTTGATGTACGGTGCGTCTACCCAGAACATCCTTCAGTTCATCAAGCTGCCATTTGCGTCGGTTGATGGTGCGGTTCTGGCCTGTCTCTTTGACGCCGGCATGGTTATTATGTGTCGCAATCAGGCTGTGGAAATAGATGCCGGGAATGCCCTGCATGGCGCACATAATGGTTTGTGAACAGAGGAAACGGGCAATGTGCATTTTTTCATGACGGTCATCTTCATCGGACAAGGCGTCGAAATAGCTGATATTCAGTTCATATGGCTTATCGGTGCCATCACTCAGGCGACGGGTAGAGACCAGTCCACCGCGCTTGCGGACGCCTTCGACCAAGGCCTTGAGTTCTTTATCCGGGATGAGGCCTTCGAGAGGTCTGACGCCGACCCCATCATGGGAGGCTGTAAAATTAAAATAGGTGCAGCCTGAAGGGGGGGGGTCAAGATTCCCTGCCCATTCGGTCAAGTACGCTCCTGAACCAGTTATCAAAGCATGCAGCAGGAGCGGAGGCAAGGAGAACTGGTAAACCATGTGTGCTTCGTCGCCATCACCAAAATAGCTGATATTTTCCTGGTGTGGAACATTGGTCTCGGTCAACAGGATGACATCCGGGGCAATCATCTCCAGAAAATCCCGGAATAGTTTGACGACTTCGTGAGTTTGTGGCAGGTGCAGGCAGGTTGTCCCCAGTTCTTTCCATAGAAAAGCGATGGCATCCAGCCTGATGGTGCTTGCTCCGCGGTAGACGTAATACATGAGGATATCAAGAAACTCGAAAAGCACATCGGGATTGCTGAAGTCAAGATCCACCTGATCTGCACTGAAGGTGGTCCAGACATGGCGTTTGCCGTTTCGGGTATCAAATGCTGTCAGCAGCGGCAGACTGCGTGGACGCACCACTTTGCTGTAATCCTGGCTGGGATCTGCAGTCTTGAAAAAACCTCTTCCGGGAGCGATACCAGCGATAAAGTCGTCAAACCAGGCACTTTTTGCGCTACAATGATTAAGGACGAGGTCAAACATAAGATAAAAGTCCTCGCCAAGGCTGGCAACATCTTCCCAGGAACCAAAGGGTGGATTGACTTCACGGTAATCAATGACGGAAAAACCATCATCGGATGAATAAGGGGAAAATGGCAGGATGTGGACGGTGCTGATGGCAGACTTCAGACGTTTCCGGCAGAAACGGGTGAGGGTATGGAGTGGAGTGTCATCATCAGACTGGACCATATCTGCATAGGTAATGAGGATGACATCCTTCTCACTCCAGCGTGATTTGGTTGCCGTTTCTCCCATACCAAGCCCGTACCGCCCAAAAAACATATCCAGTCGTTCGAGTAATGGGTCGCACCAGTCAGGGCCGTAGAGATATTCCAGTCGCTTCCGAATGCGAAACATGGCTGGATGCAGATTTGATTTCAGTCGCATGATCGTTTTCCTAAGGCAAATTCGTTAAATGACATTCTTGATACTGATCATCGCTTTCAGCTTTCTCTCCAGCATCCGATAGTCGTTATATTTCATCGCAATTCGGTAATTCAGGTCACACATCTTCTGACGGTAGTCAGTATCGTCAAGTACGCGCCTGATTTCCTCCACAATGTCGGAAGTAGGAAAACCATCAAAGGCAATCACATTATAGCCGCATGGCGCGATATCACGCTCGAATACGGAATAGCGATTAACGATAATCGGCTTCCTGAAGTAAACAGCTTCCAGAAAGGCATTGCCGTAGCCTTCATAAATACTGGGATACGAAACGATGTCCGCGTGCGGATAGAGATCCCAAAGGGTGTAAACCTTGCGACCTTGCGTATCGATTTGCCGTATTTCTCCTATACGATCAGAAATGTAACGGACATCGACATTACGTGAGGCTGCCAGTTCATCAATCATATTCTTGTAGTCCATGCCTTCATCTCCCGCGGCATGTGAAACCACCAGCTTGTAACGGGAATCTTTCATCATGTGGATAAGCTGAATGGCATGCTCAATTCCCTTACGGGGAACAATGCGAGTGGGTTGAAGGACCATAATATCACGGGGCTCCAACCCGATATCTTTGCGCAGATCTCGGGTGTAATTGTCCACTCCAGGTGCAGGTTGAGCAAAATCATGGACATTGGGCACGAGAACAGATGAGATGCCTTTGCGCCAGGAAAGCTCTTCTCTGGCAGCCTGATTGATCACGACATGCTGGAGTTCTGGTATGCGTGGAGGAAAGCACTTTTCCAGATAATCATTGATCGCACTGCGCTGAAAACGGGTTCTTTCCCAATAAAAATCATGGTGATGCGCAATCGCCGGAAGATGCGTCTCTGCGATGAATTCGGTCGCAGCAATACCAAGTGGAATGTGCATGGGAATACTGAGCACATTCTGAAAAATCAGCATGCTCAGATCATACATATCCACAAATCGGTAAAGCGTACTTTTAAGATACCGTGCTACTTCGTTGATGCGCTCTGTGACGTCCCGGCTCCGCTGGTTCCCGCCCCAGATCTGGCGATTAATCCAGGCGCATTCCGGGCGATCGAAGAAGGCCTCCGGCACGCAGAGCGACACATCCGGGTTTGAAATGAGTTTGCCTCCATACCAGAAGCTGATGTGTCCACTTTTCCATAAGACTTCGGCCCACTTCGACGCTTCCAGTGAAACGCCATCCGTGCCGGCAAACCGAGTAGAGATAAATCCTACGCGTTCAGGCATATATCAAACACTTTCGTGATTACTGAGGGTAACAAATTAGGCTGGCAGGTGGACAGGAAATCCCCCATCCGGTTGCACAGGCTGAATGCTGAATTCCTGTCTGCCCCCGCAGCAAGCAACAACATATCCTAATCAGAATCACCTGCCTCGTCAACCCTCAAATAGCGAAGAGCTGCGCAAAAGTACCCTAATCAGTCGTTTTTGGTGGCTTGCCAACCATGAGGTAAATGATGGGCAATTTCTCCTTAAGAGCTTTAGCATAAGGAGAGATTTCACCATAAGTCTGTTCAGCGCGCGCATAGATAAACAAGGTATTGGTAAACCATTTCTCTCCACGATTTTTCAGCATCGCAGGGAGGGAATCTGCACCAGAATCCAGGATTGTAGGCTCAATATGGATGGTTGAACCGTCTCCCTGCTCTTCTTCACGCAATTCGACCAGTACAGGTTTTTCACCTTCCAGGTGAATCTCAACAGGCTGCAGGATACGATGGGTTCTCGTCCACCATTTTGGCAGCGGGTTAAAAGCTTGATGATAAAGCATGTCCGGCCCTGGTTCGATGACCAGTACATCTTTGCTGATGATCTCATCCAATAGCTGCGACAGTTCCCGCAGAGGTCCAAGTGGGAGATCGTCTGAGTAGGAAAGTGCGATATATGGATCTTTATCCGATTTCAGGATCTCCAGGCAGGCTTCCAGAAATTTCCCGAAATCAGCACAATCGAGTACCTGCTCTACTTCCCCGGCGGGTTTTATAAGGGATGCGGAGAAACAGAGATCGGCAGCGCCCAGTGGCGGCAGGGAATC
>MDTD01056527.1_pt1 | contig 19723 bp, 15 predicted proteins | sample 811221 | NCBI WGS metagenome assembly MDTD01 (sample SAMN05326646, study PRJNA326480) | marine metagenome | isolation source: seawater | place: Pacific Ocean: South West | collected 2011 | reverse complement strand
GCCAGTGGTAGGCCACCTTTTCATATACCCCGAGGATACAATTGGAAAAGACCTGCGGCGAATTTGGGCTCCGAAATTCATAACCGGCCTCTTTCCCCAGACGGACGATGGCCTGGCTGAGGTCAGTGGACAGGGTGTCTGATATTTTTTTCCGGCGGTCAGCCATTTTCTTACCATGCCCCGGGGCCTCCCTGAACAGGATCAGGGCCTTGCGGGTATGACGGGTACAGAATTCCTCAAAGAAGGCCCGGCCCGCCATTTCCATGCCCTGGACAGGACTGCGGGCCTCTTCGAACTTTTTGCCCAGCAGGGATCTGAGAAGGAAAAGGGATTCCTCGAACAGGTCCGCCAGCAGGGCTTCTTTATTTTTAAAGTAAAAATAGACCGTGCCTACGGAAACCTCTGCGGCGTCGGCGATCTGATCCACACTGGTTTTGAGAAATCCCTGGTCTGCAAACAGGGTTTGGGCTGCATCCAATATGGTGCGGCATCGGTGTTCCCGTTCCCGTTCCCGTCTGAGCTGAGATCTGGTCGGCTGTTCTGTCATGGCTGGTTCCCGCAAGTTTGGAGTAAGTTAACCGGGGACCACTATAATCGAATCGAAAAAATGTTGTCAACCTTGCCTGTCAAGGGATGCGGGGAGGATAGCCGGACTGACTGACAGCCGTTGAAGCCCAAAGAGAATAAGAAAGTAGACGGATGGACTTTGAATAATCTTGGATTTTATAAAGTTAAACATTTTTTTATTTGACAAATTAAAAGTCGTACTATAGTTTCGAAATTAAAAAACAAGGGGCGGCGTTTCTTCTGCCGGCAATACCACGCACAGCCCCTGATCATTGCAGTGACTCAGAATAGGGGACAAATCATGGATGTGATAGAAAGCCGGGTAGACGTCAATTCCAAGACCTACAAACATAATTATGGACAGATGACCGCTCTGGTGGAGGAGCTGCACCGGGAGCTGGACATTGCCATGAACCAGCGGTCGCCCAAGGCCATCGCCCGGCACGAGGAATCGGGGAAAATTCCGGCGGCCAAAAAACTGGAGCTGCTTTTAGACCGGCATACCCCCTTTCTGGAGATTGCCCCCCTTGCGGCCAAAGGGCTATACGACGGGAAGATTCACAAGGCCGGGCTGGTCTGCGGTATCGGCATGGTGGCGGGCAGGGAATGCATGATTACCATGAACGATGCCACCATCAAAGGCGGGGCCATGTATCCCCTGTCGGTGAAGAAAACCCTGCGCTGCCAGACCATTGCCATGGAAAACCGGCTGCCCTATATCAACCTTATGGATTCATCCGGGGCGTTCCTGCCCATGCAGTCCGAGATTTTTCCGGATCTGGACGACGGGGGCAGGGTGTTTTTCAACCAGGCCCGGATGTCCAAGATGGGAATCCCCCAGATCGTGGGGGTGATGGGGTTGTGCACCGCCGGCGGTGCCTATGGGGTGGCCATGTGCGATGAGATCGTTCACGTGAAGGGCCACGGCGCCATCTTCCTGGGCGGCCCGCCCCTGGTCAAGGCAGCCACGGGAGACGAGGTATCCGCGGATGAACTGGGCGGCCCCATGGTACACTGCAGGGATTCCGGGGTCTCTGACTATTACGCTGACGATGATCCCCATGCCATTTCCATCATCCGTAAAATCGTTGGCAATCTGCCCGCCGAAGAAAAATCCCGGCTGTCGGTCCGGGAGCCGAAGGCCCCCTTATATGATCCCGAAGAACTCTACGGCATCGTCAGCCCCGACCTGTCCAAACCCTACGATATAAGGGAGGTCATCGCCCGTGTGGTGGACGGATCTGAATTCCTGGAATTCAAGGAGATGTACGGCCCCACCCTGGTGACGGGCTGGGCATATATCCATGGATATCCCGTGGGAATCCTTGCCAACAACGGTATTCTGTTCTCCGAAAGCGCCCGGAAGGGCACCCAGTTCATCCAGCTTTGCGACAAGCGGAAGATTCCCCTGGTCTTCATCCAGAACATCAACGGATTTATCGTGGGGAAGGCCTATGAAAAGGGCGGGATCACCAAGGACGGCCACAAGATGGTGAACGCCGTCTCTACCTGTACCGTTCCCAAGTTCACCATGGTGGTGGGGGCATCATTCGGTGCCGGCAACTACGCCATGTGCGGCAGGGCCTACTCCCCGCGGATGCTCTGGATGTGGCCCAACGCCCAGATCGGTGTCATGGGGGGAACCCAGGCGGCCGACGTGTTGATCACCATCACCAATGACCAGCGCAGGCGCATGGGGCAGCCCGAGATGAGCGAAGAGGAATGCGCGGCCATCCGGGAACCTGTGGTGGCCAACGCCCTGAAAGAGGGCAATCCCTACTACGCCACCTCACAGCTCTGGGACGACGGTATCATTGATCCGGTGAAATCCAGGGACGTGCTGGGGCTTGGGATCTCCGCAGCCCTGAACGCCCCGCTGCGGGATGACGAATACGGCTACGGCGTATTCAGGATGTAAGGGGGGAACTCATGTTTAAGAAAATACTCATTGCCAACCGGGGAGAGATTGCCGTCCGGGTCATCCGGACCTGCCGTGAGATGGGCATCCGCACCGTTGCGGTGTACTCCGAGGCGGATGAGACCGCCCTTCATCGTCTTGAAGCGGACGAAGCGGTCTGTATCGGCCCTGCCGATCCGGGAAAAAGCTACCTGAATATGGAAACCATCATCCGTGCCGCCCGGGACACCGGGGCCGAAGCGGTCCATCCCGGTTACGGTTTCCTGTCGGAAAACCATGAATTTGCAAGGGCCTGCAGCGGGGCCGGCATCGTTTTTATCGGCCCGCCGCCTGATGTCATCCGGGATATGGGGGATAAGCTTACGGCCCGCCGGATGATGATTGAGGCGGATATCCCCGTTATCCCAGGGTTATCCGAAGGCGAATATACCCTAACCGATATGCTGGAAACGGCCGGGGAAATGGGATATCCCGTGCTGATCAAGGCCAGCGCCGGCGGTGGCGGCAAGGGCATCCGCATCGTGAACAACGCCGGTGAAATGAAGGACGGCCTGGAAGCCGCATCAAGGGAGGCGGTCAACGCCTTTGGTGACGGCCGGGTATACCTGGAAAAGTTCTTCACCAACGCCAGGCATATCGAATTTCAGATCCTGGCGGATAAAGCGGGTAATACGGTTCATTTACTGGAAAGGGAATGCTCCATCCAGCGCCGCCACCAGAAGATCATTGAGGAAACCCCGTCCACTGCGGTGAGCCCTGACCTGCGGGAGCAGATGGGCAGGGCGGCCTGCCAGGCCGCCCGGGCCGCCGGATATGTGAATGCCGGTACGGTGGAGTTTCTCTTGGACGATACCGGCAACTACTATTTCCTGGAGATGAACACGAGACTCCAGGTGGAGCATCCCATCACGGAAATGATCACAGGGATTGATCTGGTCCGCCGGCAGATTCTGATTGCGGGAGGGGAGCCTTTGGGGCTTGAACAGGCGGATATCCGAGGCCGGGGGCATGCCATCGAATGCCGGGTTTATGCCGAAGACCCGGAGAACGGCTTTTTCCCGAGTCCCGGCACCATCTCCTGGTACGAGGCGCCTTCAGGCCCAGGCATCCGGAACGACGCCGGTGTCTACACCGGTGCGGCGGTACCTGTGGAGTACGACCCCATCTTGTCCAAGCTCACCGTACATGCCGAAACCCGGGACCAGGCCATTGCCCGGATGATCCAGGCGCTGAAGTCCTATGTGGTGACCGGGGTGAGAACACCGGTGGATTTCCTGGCCGATGTGCTGGATGCGAAGCCATTCAGGAACGGGGAAACCTTTACGGATTTCATAGATGTTCATTTTTCGAATTGGAAACCTCATGTGGCGGATCGGGACCCTGTAGAAGCGGATTGGGCCTGCCTGGCATTCCTGGCAGACGAGCTTTGCGGCAGACCCCTTGCGGGACCTGTCACCGGCGGGGGGCAAATGGCTGCGGACCGATCCCCCTTCACCACCCTGGGGCACTGGACATTATAAACGGCCATGGGCCGCCCATGAAATTCATGCGCCGTGCCCACAACAAAGCATGAAAGAATTCAACGCGCTACTTGGTTCTTTCAAAAATGGAGGGCATCATGGAATATCAACTTGACATCAACGGCAGCACGATTCTCGCAGATGTGGCCCCCGGCAGGAAAAACAGGGCGAAGGTAGCCCTGGGGGAAAAGGCGTATACGCTTGAATACCACCGCATCTCGGATACCCGTATCCAGCTGCGGGTCAACGGCCGGCAGATCAATGCCTGGGTGACACCTGCGGCGGGGGGCAAAACAATCATCCTCAACGGCCGTCATTTTTTTGTGGGTGACCACAATGCACAGGACACGGGTAAACCGAAACCCTCCGGGGACGGCGAGGTGCCCGCTGTGGTGACGCCGCCCATGCCGGCCATCGTCATCCAGATGCCCGTATCAGAAGGGGACCGGGTGGTGCAGGGGGATACCGTGGCGGTGGTGTCTGCCATGAAAATGGAAACCTCCCTGAAAGCGCCTCACACAGGTATTGTGACCTGCATCAGCGCAGCAGAAGGTGACAAAGTCATGCCCGGGGATATTCTGGTGGATATCGAAAAGGAGACGGAAGGGGAGAGTGCATGAGCGACCTGACATATGACAAAAAGGGAACCGTGGCACGGATCACCATCAACAGGGCGGCCCTGGGCAATACCATCAGTGGGGAGGCCATCTCGTTGTTTCTGGAGTACCTGGACCGGGCTGAGGCCGATACCGGTGTGCGGGTGGTCTGCCTGACCGCAGCCGGAGACCGGATTTTCTGTTCCGGTGCGGACCTGGGCGGAGCCATGCAGGCCGCCCCGGATGAAAAACAGGCGATGTTCAACCGCTACGCCCGGTTGCTGGCACGGATTTCCAGGTTTTCCAAACCCACCCTGGCCCGGATTAACGGCCACTGCCTGGCCGGCGGCACCGGTTTCATGCTGGCCTGCGATATCGTTGTTGCCCGGGACGATGCCCGTTTCGGCACCCCTGAAGTTAACGTGGGGCTATTTCCCATGATGATCGGGGCTCTGATTTTCAGGAACGTCCTGCGCAAACAGGCCATGGAGATGATCCTGCTGGGGGAGAAGATCAGCGCGGCAAAGGCCCTGGAAATGGGCATGGTGACACGGGTATACCCCGGTGAGACCTTTGACGCGGAGGTGGATAAGATCCTGGAGACGCTTTCATCCAAAAGCCCCATCGGCTTGCGTCTGGGCAAAGAGGCCTTTACCGCCTGCGAGGGCCTGGACCTGGAGCCGGCCCTTGGCCGTCTGGCCGAAGCCTTACAGGCCGTGGCGTCCACAAACGATGCCGCAGAGGGGATCACCGCTTTTATTGAAAAACGCCCGCCCGTTTTCACCGGGGAATAAACCTGACCATGCCTGTAAATTTTAAGAGGCTTTAGACATGACTGAGTCCAATAAACCTTTGATTATTGCCAACTGCAGCGGTTTTTTAGGGGACCGGCTGTCGGCTGTCAGGCAGATGGTGGAAGGCGGCCCCATTGACGTGCTTACCGGGGATTACCTGGCCGAACTGACCATGGCGCTGCTCTTCAGGATGAAGATGAAAGACCCGCAAAAGGGATATGCCGTCCCCTTTTTAAAGCAGATGGAAGCCGTTATGGGCCCCTGTTTGGACCGGGGGATAAAGGTGGTGGCCAATGCGGGCGGCCTGAATCCTTTAGGACTGGTCAAGGCCCTTGAAGATGTGGCGGGGGAACTGGGGCTCCATCCCCGGCTGGCGGCAGTCACCGGAGACGATCTGCTGCCGGAGTTGTCTGAATACCAGGCGGAGGGAGAGATATTTACTCACCTGGATTCCGGGGAACCCCTGGCCGGTGCCCAGGGCGGCCCGATCACCGCCAATGCCTATCTCGGGGGCTGGGGAATAACCCGGGCCCTGTCCCAGGGGGCGGATATCGTGGTGGGCGGACGGATTGCGGATGCCGCTCTGGTGTCGGGCCCCTGCGCCTGGCATTTTAACTGGCAGCCCGATGACTGGGACCGCCTGGCGGGCGCCTATGCCGCAGGGCACATCATCGAATGCGGCACCCAGGCCACCGGAGGGAACTACTCATTTATGGAAGAGATCCCCTCCTTTAAACACATCGGATTTCCCATTGCCGAGATGCATGGGGACGGCTCTTTTGTCATCACCAAACATCCGGGTACCGGGGGCAGGGTATCCAAGGGAACGGTGACCGCCCAGTTGCTCTATGAAATCCAGTCACCGGCATACAAAACACCGGATGTGACGGCACTGTTCGACACCCTGTCTGTGGCGGATATCGGGGACGACAGGGTGCTGGTGACAGGTGCTAAAGGGGCACCTCCGCCGGACACCACCAAGGTGTGTATCAATACCCTCTGGGGGCATAAAAACACCATGACCGTGGTTCTTACGGGCCTGGATATTGAAAAGAAGGCAGCCATCGTTGAGGAGATACTCTTTGACAGCCTTGGCGGCAGAGAAAATTTTGCCCAGAGCGATGTTCAGCTCATTCGTTCGGACAGGGAGAATCCGGATCACAACGATCTGGCCTTTGCCATGCTGCGCATCTCGGTGATGGACCCGGATGCAAAAAAGGCGGGCAAGCTTTTCTCTGCTAAAGTTGTTGAGCTGGCCCTTGCCTCCGTTCCGGGCTTTACCCTCACAGGTCCCCCCTCCGGCGGCACCCCGGCCATCCGGCACTGGCCCACGCTGGTGGACAGCCGCAGGATAACGCAAGTTGTGCATATGAATGGAGAAACGGTTGACGTGCCACAGCTCCCGGAAATTGTCCGGGCAGCAGCCGGGCAAACAAGTGAACCGCATGTGGATGGCTGCGATGCACCTTCCTTTGATACAGATGGCATCGACACCCGAAAAATTCCTTTGGGACGCCTCTTTGCCACCCGTTCCGGCGACAAAGGGGGCAATGCCAACCTCGGGGTCTGGGCAAAGGCGGAATCGGCCTATCCGTTTCTGCGGTCATGGCTGACCACAGACCGGCTGAAGGCCCTGCTGCCGGATCTAAAGGGATTTGACATCGAACGGTACGAGCTGCCCAACCTGCTGGCAGTCAACTTTTACATCCGCGGCCTGCTGGGCCACGGGGTGGCGGCCTCCATGCGCAGTGATCCCCAGGCCAAGACCCTGGGGGAATACCTCAGGGCTAAAGTTGTGGCCGTACCGGTGTCCATACTATAAAAGAGAATAACAACACATATCAATGTAAGGATGAGCCATGGGAAGCGAGATCTATTTTAACAAAGAGCACGACCTGGTCCGCAAGGCGGTCCGGGATTTTGTAAACAAGGAAATCAATCCCCACGTGGATCAGTGGGAGGAGGAGGGCATTGCCCCCCTCCACGATATCTTCAAAAAAATGGGGGAACTGGGATTTCTGGGCATTCGTTTTGACGAAAAGTACGGGGGGGAGGGCCTGGACTACTGGTACGAAACCATCGTCCTGGAGGAATGCGCCCGGATTCACTGCGGTGGTATTCCCATGGCCATTGCGGTGCAGTCCAACATGGCAACGCCGGCCCTGGAACAGTTCGGCTCCGAATACATCAAGGAAACCTATCTTAGACCCGCCCTCAAGGGGGATATGGTGGCGGCCATCGCCGTGACCGAACCTGATGCCGGCTCTGACGTGGCCGCCCTGAAGTCCTTTGCTAAGAAAGAGGGGGGCCATTATATCCTCAACGGTTCCAAAACCTATATCACCAACGGGCTCCAGGCGGATTTTCTGACCCTGCTGGCCCGGACGTCCGATGACCCCGGTTACCACAGTTTCAGCCTCTTTGTGGTGCCCACGGACCTTAAGGGGTTTTCCGTTTCCAAGAAGCTGGACAAGCTGGGGATGAGAAGTTCCGACACGGCGGAACTCTACTTCGATAACGTGAAGATCCCCGCGGAAAACCTCATCGGTGTCGAGGGGGAAGGTTTTATCCAGCAGATGCAGCAGTTCCAGCACGAACGGTTCGCCGTGCTGCCACTGTCCTACGTCATGATCCAGGAGGTCATCAAGGAAACCGTCGAATACCTGAAGGGCCGTATCGTCTTCGGCAAGCCCCTGATCAAAAAACAGGTGCTGCGCCACCGTCTCGCCCATTGGCTGGCCCAGGCGGAAACCATCCAGCAGCTGGCCTACCATATTGTCCGCATGAAAATGGCCGGCCAGGACGTCACCCGGGAAATTTCCATGGGCAAACTGCTGGCCGGGGACCTGCTCAACGATGTCACCTCCGGCTGTCTCCAGATGTACGGCGGTATGGGCTTTATGAACGAGATGCGGATTTCCCGGCTGTTCCGGGATGCCCGTCTTATCTCCATCGGCGGCGGGGCCAGCGAGGTGATGAGCGAAATTATTTCAAAAACCAGCGGGTTTTAACGGTCAGCGGGTGGGGGAATAATTGGATTGCAGTATCCGTGCACAGCCCTTGTGCACGGATACTGCTGTCATATTTGTCCTTATTTCTTTTTACCTTTATCTTTGTTTTTCCCCTTTCCTTTGCCTTTTCCCTTGCCGTTTTCTGTATCATCGGCTGATGCTGCGGTGTAAAGGTCGTGCCCCTTTTTCAGGTCTTTAAAGGCTTGTGAACCGGGTTTGATGCCGAGGCTTTTTGCCAGGGCACCCCAGCCCTTCCCTCTGTTTTTCTTCCGGGCCGATGCCACATAGGACGCCGGTCTTCCGGTCATCTCTCCCAGTTTATAACTGAGATAGGCTTCAGCGGCATCCCTGGTATTTTTGATAATGACGTCCACATCGCCAAGGCTGACCTTAAACCGGTATGACAATTCCTTCTTGAAGGCATCCAGGTTCGCTGACGCCTGCATGTTTAAATCGTCAACCCAGGCAAAATCCTGGGCAATTGCAGGGGAAGACAATGCAAAGGTGAAAAATAACGCGGCCAACGGGATTATCCTTGAAATCAAAGTTTTCTTTTTCATATGTTCCTTACTTTCGCAAAGGGGTGAACGATTTATCCGGGGAATCCGGATGCTCTGCTACCTGTTGTTGGCATTGAGTATACCCTATCGATATCCCAAAGGGAATAGGAGGCATCCGCAGTCTATTATGAAAGGGCGGATGCGGCCAGGAATCCGCCGTGAACGGCATCGTTGATTCTTCCCACCTTAAGGCTGTCTCCGATGACGGTATGGGAAAGGCCCATTTCCTCGGCCAGGGGAACCAGGGTGTTCACCGGTTTGGCGCCGGAGGCCAGGATGATCGTATCAAAGGTTTCTTTGCGAAGAGCGCCGTCCTGTTCCCAGGTCAGTTCGCCGTCGCGGATGGACATGACCCTGGCACTGGTGCGTATCTTTACCCCGTGGCGGTCCAGATTGCCCATGAGAATCCAGCGGGTGGATTTGCCCACATCCTGTCCCGCCTTTTCCAGCATTTCAAATACAGTGACCCGGGAGGTGCCTTTAAACATATACTCACGCAGCCGTTCCGGGGAAAGGGCCTCATAGGTCATGAGAAAGTGGAGCATGTCCGGGGTAAGGCAGCCTTTCCGTGCTGCAAAATGGGCGGTTTCAAGGCCCACGGCACCGCCGCCGATGACAGCCACCCGTTTACCCAGGGCAGGATCATCCGCCAGAACATCCCAGGAGGAGATAACAGAGGTGTCGTCGATCCCCTTAATGGGCGGCACCAACGGGGCGGCACCCTGGGCGATGATAAGATGATCCGGTGCCTGGTTTCTGATCAAATCAGGGGTGACTTCGGTGTTGAGACGGACCGGGATATCGTATTTTTTCAGCATGGCCCGGTAATAGCGGACAAACTCCAGAAGCTCGCTCTTGTGAGGGGGGGCGGCAGCGATATAAATCTGGCCGCCGATGTCGGCTGCCCTGTCGTACAGGACGGGCCGGTGGCCGGTTCTGGCCGCAGTGACGGCGACCTCAAGCCCTGCGATGCCGGCACCGGCAATCATGATTTTTTTGGGATGATCCGTGATGCGAATCCGGCGTTCCCCCTCAAATCCGGCCCGGGCATTACCGATACAGGAGACGGGGCGGCCGTTGAATAACTCATCCGTACACCCCTGGGAGCAGGCCACGCAGGGACGGATTTCTTCGGGGCGTCCTTCTTTTGCCTTTCGGGGCCAGTAGGGATCGGCGATGAGCACCCGCCCGAGGTTGACCATGTCGGCCTGGCCGTCCCTGAGTATTTTTTCCGCCTGCTCCGGGGTGGTGATGCGGTTGGAGGCCATCACCGGGATGGAAACGGCCCGGCGTACGTTCATGGCCAGGAAGGAAAAGCCGGACCGTGGCAGTTCCATGGGCAACTGGGGAATCCTGGACTCGTGCCAGCCCCCTGTCACGTTAAGGATGTCGGCACCGGCTTCTTCGTATATCTTTGCCACCCGGGGGGTGGTTTCATCCGTGGTGGAGCCTTCCACAAAATCGTTGCCCGCCATCCTTACACCAATGGGAAAGTTTGGCCCCACACGGTCCCGTATCATTTGGATAATCTCCCTGGGGAAGCGGACCCGGTTTTCAAACGGCCCGCCGTAATCGTCTGTGCGCTGATTCTTTAGGGGCGATAAAAACTGGGTGATGAGATAGCCTGCCGAACCGATGATCTCCACCCCCTCGAATCCGGCCTCTTTGGCCCTGACCGCGGCATCGGCAAAGGCGGTTTGAACTGTTTTGATATCTTCGAGGGTCATCTCTTTAGGGGTGGCCTTGGAATACTTTGAATATACGGCCGACGGTGCCAGGGGGGCTTCGTTGTTTATCAGGAAGGGATGGGTGTAGGCCCCGCCGTGGAAGAGCTGTATCCAGGGGCTTGCCCCCTGTTCCCGGATCAGCCGGGTTGCTTTGGAAAAGTCTGGTATGGCCTCATCCGCTGCCAGGGACAGGGGGACGAAACCCGCCCCGATATAATCCACCCCCACGGGGCCCACCGTCACTATGCCGGCACCGCCCCGGGCTATCTCTTCAAAGAAGTGGTAGTACTTGTCGTTCAGGCGGGTGTCGTAGGAAAAGAGAAGCCCCAAAGAGGGGTAGGCAATCCGGTTTCTTATGGTACAGCCGTTGACGGTAATGGGATCAAAGAGGGTGGGGTACATCACAGCATTTCCTTTGTTTAGGCAGTGGGTTTAGCAGCTTCCATGGCCCTGAGATCTTTTCTCAGTACCTTGCCCACGTTGGTTTTGGGCAGTTCGTCAATGAATTCGATGCGGGTGGGCAGCTTGTATTTGGCCAGCTTGTCCGAGCAATAATCAATAAGCTCCTCCTGGGTCGGGGCTTCCCCTTTCACAGGCACCACAAATGCCTTGATCTGCTCCCCCCGGGTGGGATGGGGAATACCGATGGCGCATGCTTCCATGACTTTCGGGTGGGCGAACAAGACCTCGTCAATATCCCGGGGATAGACGTTGTATCCCCCTGAAATGATCATGTCCTTTTTGCGGTCCACGATGTAAAAATAGCCGTCTTCATCCATCATGGCGATATCCCCGGTGTGGAGCCAGCCGTTGATGATGGTGGCCTCGGTTTCCCCGGGCATGTTCCGGTATCCCAGCATCACCTGTGGCCCCCGGATCACAAGTTCCCCGGTTTCTCCCACGGGCATCTGTTTTTCCGGATCATCCAGGTCCACGATTCTGGCCTGGGTGTCGGGCAGGGGGATGCCGATGCTGCCCACCTTCCGCTTGCCTTCGCTGAAAGGGTTCACGTGGGTGGCAGGAGAACTCTCGGTCATACCGAAGGCCTCAATAATGACAGAGCCGGTTTTTTCTTCGAACCCCCGGATCACATCCAGGGGAAGGGGGGCGGAACCGGAAACGCAGGCCTTGATGGAACTTAAATCCGTGGCCGCGGTTTTGGGGTGGTTGAGCACCCCGATGAACATGGTGGGAACCAGCGGGGCGACGGTGGGTTTGAACTTGGATATGGCCTCAAGCAGTTGATCCGGCTGGGGTTTGGGCACCAGGATATTGGTCCAGCCTTTGGTAATGGCGAAGTTCATGGAAACGGTCAGCCCCATCACATGGAAAAAGGGAAGCGCACCCAGCATTACTTCTTCGGTGTTGTCCTTGAAGGTGGGCAGCCAGGCGTTGATCTGCTGGGCCTGTTTGCTCAGGTTCCCGTGGGTGAGGATGGCGCCTTTGGAGACCCCGGTGGTGCCGCCGGTGTACTGGAACATGGCAATGTCTTCAAATCCCAAACCGCCGGGAACGGCCGTGGGTCTTGCCTGGCTGTACTCCCGGATGACCTGTTTCCACTGGTACACCTCCTGGGCCGGTTTGACCGTTGCGGCAAGTCCCTTTTTCTTGGCCACCAGGGGAAAGAGGAGGTTTTTAGGGAAGGGAAGATAATCCCCGATGGAGGTGACCACGATGCTTTTTATTCCGGTTTTAGGGCGCAGGTCGATCATCCGGTTGGCCAGAAGATCCAGGGTAATCAGGTGGGTGGCTCGTGCATCGTTGAATTGGTGGAGCAATTCCCTGTCGGCGTATAGCGGGTTGTTCATGACGGCCACGGCCCCGATTTTCATAATGGCGTAAAAGGCCACCGGGCAGGGAATCACATTGGGCAAAAGCAGGGCCACGGCATCTGCTTTTTTTACACCCTGGGCCTGAAGAAAGGCGGCAAAGGCGTCTGCCATCTCGTTGAATTCCCTGAAAGAGAGGCGGTACCCCTGGAAAATCAGGGCCGTGTTATCGGGAATTTTACGGCTGTTGTCCTCGAGGTAGTGCTGGAGCAGCATCTGCTCGTAGTCAATGAATTCCGGAACGCCGGCATCGTAAAACCGCAGCCATGGCTTATCTTGGTACCGCAGAGTCTCGTTCACATCGTCCTCCTCAGGTTTTGGGGTGTGGGAAAATGCCGGACCGGACCGGCAAGGCTTTGAAAGTTCTCCTTTTAAATTATTTGATAAAACATAGTGAAACTAAAGTGCGGTGCCGGTTATTTAGACCGCGGTGATCATTTGGTTGTGGCATCTGCCTGCTCGATACCGGCCAGGAGGCTGTCGATAAGGGGGTCCACAAACTGGATCAGGCTGTCCGGATGGCCTGTCATCACCCAGTTGGTCACCAGGTGTTCGATGGTGCCCAATACCATGGCCCGGGTGAGATAGGGGTTGAGATCGCCTCGGAACTCTCCTGATTCGATGCCTTCTTCAATGACCCGGGTGATCTGCCGGACCCCTTCTTTAATGACGTGGTGACCGGAGGTATCCAGAAATTTCTTATTGTGCTTGAGAAAGAGCATGAGAACGGCGGCAAATTCAGGGTGGTTCTGGTAGGAATCCATCAGCAGATAAACAATGGCACGCAGTTTATTACCCGCCCCACGGATCAGCTTCAAATGAAAAGCCATGACCTCGAAAAGCTCCCGGCTGGACCGGGCCGGAATGGAAAACAAGAGTCCCTCTTTGGTGGAAAAATACTCGTAAATCGATGCCTCGGATACCTTTGCCTCTTTGGCGATCTCTGTGATGGTGGCCTCCTGAAACCCCCTTTGGGCAAAGACTTTTGTGGCGGTATCCAGGATTTTTTGCTTTCGAAGTTCGGTTTTGGTGGTGACCATGGCTTCCCTTTGGCTATCTTTAAGTTTTTCTTATGATTTTCTGAATATATAGAGTTTGACTATTATTTTGTCAAATAAAAACTTGTTGAACTTTTTGGGGCAGCGGCCCGGCCCGGGTGGCTTGCATAATTGTTTTGCCAAGAAGCGGGGTTTGCATTATGTTCTGAGACGGTATCAGGGCGGAGGTGCGGACTGATGCCCATGGATGAACTTTTAACGGCAGCAAAAAGGGCGGGCCAAATGACATTCACATATCAACCGGTATCGGGAGAGCAACTGACCCCCTGGGTTGAAGACCTTGCCAAGCTTCGCATCAAGGTGTTCAGGGAATACCCCTATCTTTACGACGGTGATCTGGACTACGAGAAGGATTACCTGGCCACCTATCTGGATTCGGAACGGAGTCTCGTGGGCCTGACATTCAGCAACCACAAGCTGGTGGGAGCCACCACCTGCATCCCGCTGGCCGATGAATGTGACGCGTTTAAAAAGCCCTTTGTCAGGGCCGGCTACGATATTGACACCATATTTTATTTTGGGGAATCCATCATCCTGCCGGAATGCAGGGGGCAGAAAACCGGTCATCGTTTCTTTGAGATGCGGGAGGCCCATGCACGCAAAACCCTGCCGGGCCTAAGATTCACCACCTTCTGCGCGGTGGACCGGGGATCGGATCACCCACTCAAGCCCCATGGCTATAAACCGCTTGACAGATTCTGGACCCGCATGGGTTATAGAAAACACAAGGAACTTGCGACCCGGTTTGCCTGGAAGGATATTGACGAAGATACCGAAGATGAGAAGACCATGGTCTTCTGGGTGAAACCATGGCCGCAGCAATGAATCTGAGGGTTTGCTGCATCTCCCCGGATCTCAGGTGTCTCTCAGCCAAGGGCCTTGAGGCCCAAATAAGCGAATATCTGGATCATGACATCATTGTGTTCCCGGAATACCTTGGCGAACTCTGCCATGTTGCCCCGAAACCTTACCCAGGCAAAGTGCTCGTTTACGGCAGCAGGCAAGTTGGCGGTACCAACCGCCTGGCCTGTGCAGCGGAAGGCCGGGTGCTGCACACCTTCAAAATAAAACTGACACCCTGGGAAAAAAAATTGAAACAGGGGCAGGATATTCTGACATTTGATTTCCGTGGTGTGACAATTGCCATTCTCATCTGCTTTGACATCGAGTTCCCTGAACTTGCCGTCGCCTTGAAGCAGACCGGTGTGGAACTTCTGATTGTTCCTTCCGCCACGGAAACGGATCAGGGGTATTACCGGGTATCCAGGTGCGCCAGCGCAAGGGCCGTGGAGCTTGGCTGCGCTGTGGTGACCTGCCACCTCATCGGGGAGACGGACTTGGAATTACTGGATGTAAATGTCGGTGCCAACAACATGTTCCTGCCGGCCCAGAGCGGTTTTGATATCTCACGGATAAGCCCACCGGTCTGCCGGGGCCCGGTAATCTCTTCTTTTACCGTTCCTGTGAAAAGGCTTCGGGAGCAGAAGCTTCGCCTTGGCGAAACCAATCCGGCGATTCACTGATCCGGAAGACCCGGGTAATCATTTTCATCGCAGATTTCTTCTTGAAGAATTCTGCGGCCGGGCCAAACTCAGTTTGCCATGACCGGGGTTTTGGTGTAAGTTGAAAGATAATATTTTCAGCTCTCAAAAAACGTTCAACCAAACAGTCCGGGAAAATTATGATTTCAGTCCGTAATGGCATTCTGGATCGTATCAAGGCATTCAGCAAGCAAGTGGCATGGTGCATCCTGCAGACTATGGTGATGGTCTGCCTGGCGATGCCGGGCGTATCCTTTGCCGGACAGGGCTTCAGGGTATTGTATATTTCTTCGTATCATCCGGGATTTCCCACTTTTTTCCAGCAGGTGGAGGGGATTCGGTCCGTTTTTTCCCAAGAGGACATTCTTCTGGACATTGAGTTCATGGATACCAAACGGTTTCCCGAACCTGAATCATGGGAGATGTTTTGGCAGACCCTCCGGTACAAGCTTCGGCGGACCGTCGGATATGATGCCGTGATGGTCGCCGATGACAATGCCCTGGTATTTGCCCTGGACCATCAGGGTGACCTGTTCAGCGGGGTGCCGGTGGTATTTTTGGGGGTAAATAACATTGACAGGGCCCTTGCCCAGAACCGGAATCCCCGGGTGACCGGGGTGGTGGAAGCCGTTTCAATGGCAGACACCATTTCTCTGATGACCCGCCTGAGGCCGGATGCAAAGAAAATCATTGCCCTTGTGGACGATACGCCCAGCGGACAAGGGGATTTAAAACGGTTTTACAATAGGGCGGAACAATTTCCCTCCCACGTGTTTTCCGCGCTGTCCCTGGCGGAAATGACCTGGGATGAATTTTCAGCCGCCCTGGAGGTGTTAGATGAGAAGACCGCGGTTCTCCTGCTGTCCGCATACCGGGACAAAGCCGGGACCCGGGTGTTGTTTGATGAAGGGGTCAACCGGATTCTGGATCATTTGACCCAGCCCCTGTTTCACCTATGGGCCCACGGTATCGGGCAGGGAATACTCGGCGGCAAAATTATCAGCCACACCGAGCAGGGCAGGGTGGCGGCGTCCATGGTACTGGATATTCTGAACGGCACCCCGGTTGAAGATCTCCGGGTGGTGAACCGGAGCCCGAACCAATACCTTTTTGATGACAGGGTGCTTCGGAAAAATAATATCGACCCGGCATTGCTGCCGCCGGACAGTCTCGTCTTGAACCGGCCCCAGTCCTTTTACCGGCAGCACCGGACGCTGATCTGGGCCGTTGGCGGTGTTATCCTGACCCTGTCATCCTTTCTTTTACTTGCGGTGGTAAATATTTACAAGCGGCGTAAGGTGGAGGGGGAGCTCCGGGACAGGGAGGTGCACCTTCGGGCCGTTGTTGAAAACATACCGGATCTGGTATGGCTCAAGGACCCGGACGGGGTTTACATGTTTTGCAACCTGAAGTTTGAGCGGTTTTTCGGGGCAAGTGAGAAGGATATCAAGGGTAAAACCGATTACGATTTCGTGGACAGGGAGCTTGCGGATTTTTTCCGGGAAAATGACAGGGCAGCCATGGCGGCAGGCCGTCCCACCAAAAACGAAGAAGAGGTGGTCTTTGCGGATGACGGCCATCATGAGATTCTTGAAACGGTGAAAACCCCCATGCGCGGGGCGGACGGCCGGCTGATCGGGGTGCTGGGAATTGCCCGGGACATCACCGAGCGAAAGCAGGCTGAGGCGGCCCGTAAAAAATTGGCGGATGAACTGCGCCAGGCACAGAAGATGGAGGCCATCGGCACCATGTCCGGGGGAATCGCCCACGATTTCAACAATATTCTGGGCATCATCCTCGGGAATACGGAACTTGCCATGGAGAGCTGCGGGAAGAAAGACCTGCTCCGGGAATGTCTGGCCGAAATCAAAAAAGCCGGGCTGAGAGCCGGGGACATTGTCCGCCAGTTGCTTAACTACACCCGGAAAACCGAACAGGAGAAACAGGTACTGGAGATCAGATCCCTGGTGAAAAATACCTATAAGCTGCTGCGCTCTTCCATCCCCTCCACCATTGAGATTCACATGGATCTGCCGGAAGGCATCCGTCCCATACTGGCGGATGCCACACAGATTCACCAGGTGCTGATCAACCTGTGCACCAATGCCTCCCACGCCATGGAAGCTGCCGGCGGCGTGCTGACGGTGGCATTGTCCGAGATTGAACTGGACGAATTGACCGTGACCCAGTTTCAGGAAATTTCTGCCGGCAGGTATATCCAGTTGTCCGTTTCTGATACGGGGCACGGGATTCCCGATGCCGCCAGGGCAAGGATTTTTGATCCCTATTTTACCACAAAGGAAGTGGGTAAGGGCACGGGCATGGGACTGGCCGTTGTCATGGGGATTGTTAAAAATCACAACGGGGCCATTTCGGTGTATTCGGAAGCGGGCAAGGGGACGACCTTCAAGGTGATGCTGCCCATGGCAAAAGGCCGGGCATCCGGTCTTACTGATATTCCCGATGTCCTGCCCGGCGGCAGTGAACGTATTTTGTTTGTGGATGACGAGAAGGCCCTGGCCGCCATCGGAAAGAGCCTGCTGGAATCCCTCGGTTATACCGTTGAAACCATGACCGATGCCCCGTCTGCGCTGGCACGGGTCCGGGAAAAACCGTCCCGTTTTGACCTGGTGATCACCGACATGACCATGCCCGGCATCTCCGGGGAAACCCTTACCCGGGAGGTGCTGGCCGTCAATCCCGGCATGAAACTTATCCTCTGCACCGGGTTCAGCAGCCGGATTGACAGGGAAAAAGCCTTGTCAATCGGTGCCCATTGCTATATGGAAAAGCCTATCGTCAAACGCGAGCTGGCACTGGCTGTCCGCCGGGCCCTTGACGGGAAGATGGATTAAACACCGTGCTGTCGCATCATGGCGGCGCAGGATAGCCAGGATAAAAAGAGCATCTCAAGAAAAGGTTGTCATGATACGTTTCGAAGTTCCCGGAACAGGGACATTGACCATAGAAAACATCCTGTTTGACTATAACGGCACCCTTGCCGTGGACGGGATACCGGTGGCCGGCGTCCGTGAGAAGATCAACACCCATGCCGGAAAGGTCAACTTCCACGTGATCACCGCAGATACCTTCGGTACCGTAAACAAGGCATTGTCGGAAACAGCCTGCCGGGTGGTCACCATCCCAGTGGAGGATCAAGCCAAAGCCAAAGCCGCATATCTGGAGCGCCTGGGCCCGTCTGTCACCCTGGCCTGCGGGAACGGTGCCAACGACGAACTCATGCTGAAAAACGCCGCATTGGGGGTGGCTGTCATGCTGGAGGAGGGGGTGAACACCAGGGCCCTGATGGCCTCTGATCTTGTAATCAGGGATATTCTGGATCTGTTTGCCTATTTGGAGAAACCGGGCCGGGTCACTGCCTGCCTGAGAACATAACCCCCGCACCGGGCAAAAGGCGTCCGGGAAAAGGAATGCTTATGAAAACCCATACCTTGTTTATGCTCACGCCCTGGACGGAAGACGGCCAGGGCCCGTATTACTGCCCGGACTGCGGCGTGGTTGAGGGCTTTTTTGTCTACTCCCCGGCGGCACGGGTGGACCTGGACATCATCCATGTGGATTTCCAGCGCCCCAGGAAGGCGGTTGTGGATGCACTGGGGGAGGAAAACCAGTCCTGCCCGGTGCTGGTCCTGGCCCAGGGAACGTCCCTGCCCGCAGCGGCAAAAAAGAGCCTGACCACCGGCCGGGCGTTCATTGATGACCCCATTGCCATCTGTAATTTTTTAGGTGTCACCTATGGCGGTGTGCTGCCCCATCCCTAATTCGGGATATCCGGGTTACAATCCGTATCCGGCCTTCTAAACTGCTGTAGGATTACGGCCCATAATTGTAATAGGATAACCCATCAGGCAGGGGAGAAAATTCCCCTGCCTGATGGATTTTTGAAGGGACGGTTATCCTTCATGCCTCAGGCCGCCCGGTGTGCCTTTAGATCCGTCCAGAAGGTTTTGTGAAGAAAACAGGCCTCGTCCAGGTTCAGCAGTTGTTCGAGCATGGACCGGGTGACCGTGAAGGCCAGCAGATCCGGGGGCAAATGTTTGCGAACGGCAATGTCCGTGCCGCCGAGCAGGGCTTTGGGGGCATCAAAGGTGTCAAAATGGCTGAGCATCTGCCCGCATCCCGAACCGTAGATGGCGGACACCGGAAACACATGGGAAGACCCGTTGCGGTGTTCGGCACCGGTGATAAGCAGGGCAAGCTGGTCCGGCCGGATAAAAAAGGTCACGGTTTTAAGCCGGTGTATGTGATCCCCGGCGGCAGGGGTATCCATGGGGGCGATCACCACGGCCTGATGCTCCGGGGTGTAGGGGGGATGGGCCTCCATCCACCGGGCCATGGTATCTGCCGAGGCTTTCAGCCCTTCCTGGCCGAAAAGATAACCGATCACCGCATCCCGGGGCATTCTCTGGACGCCGCTGAGCCAGTATCCGGCACCGGGACATCCGTATTCCGTTGTATTTTCCGGAGTGATGACAGTGCTTTTTTTCGCCTTCCAGGCTGCGAAATGGTTGAATATGCACTGTTCAGGTTCTGCAAAAGGGGCAAAGGGGGCAGGGTCTGCCACGTCAAATACCCCCACCG
>MDTD01141270.1_pt1 | contig 19724 bp, 13 predicted proteins | sample 811221 | NCBI WGS metagenome assembly MDTD01 (sample SAMN05326646, study PRJNA326480) | marine metagenome | isolation source: seawater | place: Pacific Ocean: South West | collected 2011 | reverse complement strand
TTACTGGCCGCTTGTGCGGTGTTTATGTTGTTTTACTTCAAGTAAACAAAGCGCTTAGCCAAGCGCAAAAATCAGGCGAACAATTCTTTCATTCGAGCCAATCCGGTGGAAATGACTTCCAAAGGATCCTGCTCCCAAAGCTCGCCATTGAATAATTCGAGGCTGACTGTTTTGTCGTAGCCTATCTCTTTGAGCACGGCGATCTCCGCTTTTAGATCGATCTGTCCTTCACCGATCATCACCCGATCGGGATCTTTTTGAGTTGTTGGCGGTTTGTTGTGCGCCGCATCATCTATGTGGTAGTGGCTGATTTTATCCAGTGGAATCTGGCGCAACTCCTCCAGAGTTGAGTTGCTGTTCCAGTTGTGGAAGGCGTCAAGGATGATGGAGGAATCAGGGTCGTCCGCCTTTTGCACAATGTCCCACGCATCGCCCAACCGGTAAACAGACTTAAAGAAACTGATGTATTCGAAGGTTGGCTTGATGCCTTCTTCGCGCCCGATTTGAAGCAGGTCGCGGTATCTTTCCGGGAGATGTTCGGTCTCCGTTTTTTCCAACGGCGGAGTCGCGACAATGTACGGGGACCCAAGACGCGCACAAAGCGCGAACCGCCGCTTGGCCTCGTCCTTGACCAATTGGTATTCCCATCCATCCATGTCTCCCCATTGCCGGATGGCAATCATGCTGGGGACAAATAAACCGTTGTCGGCGATGGCTTTTTCAACATCGTATACCTCACCACCACGGCCGATGTAGTCATAGATATCGTTCACCCAGAGCTCGATACCATCGTAGCCGGCTTGGCCTGCCAACTCGATTTTTCGAATCAAAGGCTGAGGTTTGATGGTGCTGGTATTTAAGCAAAATTTCATGATTTAAAAAGGGCCAAGCCGGGGTGGTGCGGGGTCCATGGTAAATACACTGGCGTCAAAACAGGCCTTCAAAAGGCGCATTTTTCTGGGGGCATGAGAGGAGTTGTTCCAAAGGTTTTCAAATTCATCGGGATCGTTATTGATATCGTAAAGCTCGCCCTGATCCGTACCGTGATAGACTACTACTTTCTCATCTCTTGTTCTCAGCATGGAGCCATAGGAATGTTTATGCGTCCACGCGTTGTAATATTCGCTGAACACGTAGTCACGATGGTGATCTGCCGGCGCTTGGCCAAGCAGGATCGGCATGAGCGACCGGCCTTGTATGTAGTCGGGAATGTCGATGCCCGAGGCTTCCAGCAGGGTGGGGGCGATATCGATCAGTTCCATTAGACAATCGGCCCTCAAGTCAGACCGGATTTCACCCTTCCATGAAATAATCAACGGCACGCGAACTGCCTCATCATAAAAATGCGGTCCCTTTAGGTAAAAGCCGTGATCGCCAAGCATCTCTCCGTGGTCGGACATGAATATGACGATCGTGTTGTCGATTTGCCCTGTTTCCTTTAGCGCATCCACCATTCGGCCGACCTGTTTATCGATCAGTTCAATCATCGCATAGTAGGCTGCGGTAATTTCCCGTTTATCCCGGTCGGTCATCTTGGCCATGTCATACCCGTCAGGGTCGTTGTGGGAAAAACGGCCATCGAGTTGCTGGTAGGTGGTTTTGGTGTCGAGCTCGCCCGTCTTGGTCTTGGGAAGAGGCATGTCATCCAGATTGTACCGCTCCAGAAAATCTACAGGCGGATCAAACGGATGGTGAGGCGCGAAGCAATTGTAACTGAAAAACCAAGGCTTCCCATTTTGTTCGCGGATAAATTCGATGGTTTTCTCAGCGCACCAAGTCGTCTGGTTGAACTCCTCGGGAACACCATGCTTGATGTAGTCCGTGGACGGGCCTCCATAAAGTTCCTCCCACGATGTGCCTTTCGAGTGCAGCCATTGGGTGTAGGCATTTTCGGGCCAATCCGGCTGCGGGTGATGTGACCAATGGAAAACTTCGTAACCGTCATCAATGCGCGACTCGACAACCCCGTTCGCGCAGGTGGCCAGATGCAGTTTTCCGGCTAAGCCACATGTGTAGCCGGCGTCAGCAAAAAGTCGGCTGACGAGTTTTTCATTTGGCGGCATCGCTTGGCCATTTTGGCGGCACTTGGTCGTGCGAGGGTAACGCCCTGTGAGAAACGCCGCCCGGCTTGGAGTGCAGACAGGGCTTTGCGCGTAAGCCTGTGTGAACGCCACTCCCTCACCGACCAAATCGTCAATGCAGGGAGTGTTGATGTACGGGTTGCCTAGTGCTCGGATCGTATCGTAACGCTGTTGATCCGTACAAATCCAAAGAACATTCGGTTGCCGGTTCGACATGTCAGGACGGCACCGGCACGCCAGATAAGGCACGCAGTTGATCAAGCACTTTCATGTTACCAAGCGTATCCTCCCTGGTGATCCACGGTTCTCCACCGGCAACTGCTGCGGCAAATGCTTCAGCTTCCAGAGCGTACATCGGTTTGTTTGTTTTCGCCTCGATCGTTTCGGATTTGCCATCACGAGTCAGTTTAAATGTGCCGTCACAGAACCATGGTGCGTTAATCTCAATTTCTCCGTCATCGCCGGATATGTACGTCGTCCAATCGTTGTGGACTGTCATGCCGCACGTAAATGTCATCAATGTTTTTTCACCGAACCGAAGCAGTCCGGCAGCGTAGTCATCCACGCCTTTTTCGTGAATGTGGGCAAAACAAGCCGCTTCCGTCGGTTCGCTCGCCATGAGAGCCCGGGCAAGGTTCACGCAGTAACAACCAACGTCCATCAATCCCCCCCCGGCGTGATCCGCCTGATAGCGTGCATCGCTTTCTATGACCTCACGTGTAAACGAGAAATTAGATCGGATGAGTTTCACTTGGCCAAGCGCGCCGCCTTGAACCATATCAATCAATTTTTGAATTGCTGGGTGGGACCGGTACATGAACGCCTCCACCAAAACTTGGCCGGTCTGTTCTGAGACATCAAACATCTCCTCAACCTCGGAAACGTTGCGGGCCATCGGTTTTTCGCAGAGCACATGTTTACCGGCACGCATGGCCTTGATCGACCACTCTGCGTGCAACCCATTTGGAAGCGAATTGTAAATCGCATCCACCTCCGGGTCGTTGACGAGCGCCTCGTACCCATCAACTCCTTTGCCTCCATATTTCGAAGCAAACCCATCTGCGGACGATTGACTCCTAGACCCTGTCGCAGATAACTTCCCCATATCTGTTTCTTTAAGGTCAGCCGCAAACTTTCCGGCAATCATGCCAGTTCCTAAAATCCCCCATCGTAGTGAATCACTCATAGCTTTGTCTCCCGTAAGGTCCGGAAAAACTACAGTTACACACCGTTTCAAAACAAGCGCAATCAACTTCCCCTGTCTTTTAACCCAGAAATTATAAAAGAATTTGTCACCGGCGTGCGATGATTGTTAAAATATCTCTTGCCGGATTGCATGATGAGAATCGTTCTCTTCGCATCATAGCCAGCAACATACAGCATAATTTTGGGAGCGGAATTTCATACATTAATTAAGCAACTTCGTTTTCGTTACACTACGAATACGCGCAAGTTGTGTATGATTTTAAAAATCCCTCATGCGACATGGTCAAAAATAGAGCGGGGAATTAATCCGCCACCAAAGCTAAGCGTGCTCAAGCATTTCTCTCTAATTGTCGGTGCCAAAAAATATGAGGAAACAGAGATGGTCGCCTTAGCCAAGCGGTGGAAGCCCAGTCCGCAAACAAATTGCCCTCACGAATTACTGCTTCCGCCGGCTGAGTCGATAGCACTACTTGGCGAATGCGAATACAATCGGCGGGTCGAAGCCGCTTTAGAGGCCAATACACCGGATTACGAACACCGACATTTTCGGCCTCCTCAAAAAGTCACACAAACCCTCTAGCGGTTCCGCAAGCACCTAAAAAAATTCTAACTCGAATTGAGGGATTGCATCCCTCAAGTTGTCCGCGTGACTATTCTCAAATATATTTCCATTGTGCTGTTCGCTGCGGCTTGGGCCTCCAATGCCCAAGCGTCGAATCGTCCGCCGAACGTGGTGCTCGTCATGACTGACGATCAGGGCTTCGGGGATGTTCGCTCCCATGGCAACCCATTGATCGACACCCCGATTCACGATCGCTTGGCCAAGGAGGGTGCCCGGTTTGACAGGTTTTATGTTAGCCCGGTTTGTGCGCCGACACGCGCGAGTCTATTAACCGGGCGTTATCACCTTAGAACTGGTGTGCATGGGGTTACTCGAGGCCATGAAATCATGCGTGATGATGAGGTCACTATTGCGGAACTTCTAAAGCAAAATGGGTATGCCACAGGGGCATTTGGAAAATGGCATAACGGCTCACAGTACCCTCACCATCCAAATGGGCAGGGATTCGATGAGTTTCTCGGGTTTTGTGCAGGACATTGGAATAACTACTTCGACACAACTTTGGATCACAACGGCCAGATGGTTCCATCCAAGGGGTTCATGATTGATGCCGTGACGGATGCCGCAATTGAGTTCATCGAGAAAAACAAAACGAAGCCATTTTTCTGTTATCTCCCCTACAATACCCCGCACACACCCTGGCAGGTTCCGGATCATTATTTTCAAAAGTACATGGCCATGGGGATTGAGGATCCCAAGGTCGCCTGCGCTTATGCGATGGTTGAGAATATCGATGACAACATGGGCCGCGTCTTGGCCAAGTTGGAGCAGTTGAAAATCGCCGATGACACGATGTTTATTTTCCTGACCGACAACGGCCCAAACGGTGCCCGGTATAATGCGAACATGAAGGGTCGCAAGGGCAGTGCGCACGAGGGCGGGGTGAGGGTGCCGCTGTTCATTCGATATCCGGCGCGCATAAAACCGAATACGGTTATCAAGCCGATCACGGCCCATATCGATCTGCTGCCGACATTGATGGAGTACTGTGGAATCAAGGATTACAAAACCAAGCCATTGGATGGCAGGAGCCTAGTTGATTTGATCAATGGGAACCAATCCGCTTGGCCAAGCCGGACTCTTTTCACCGCCTGGGGTGGAACGAACTTGGCTGGCAGCAAAAAGGCGGTGCGGACGGAACGCTGGCGTGCCGTTGATGAACGCCGGGGCTGGGAGTTGTACGACATGAAAAACGACCCAAACCAATTGAAGAACCTGGCCAAGAAGCAACCCAAGCGCTTGGCCAAGCTCAGGGAACAATTTGAAGCTTGGTTTACTGAAGCCGCATCAAACGGTTTTGATACCGTTCCAATTCATGTTGGCCACGATGGCCGGGACGAGGTTGTGCTCGAGGGGCATTACGCCTATCTGCATCCCGTCAAGGGCACGCGCCCCAATCCAAAAATACACGGCATCAGTTATCACGGCCCCGCTGGCTGGGCCAACGATTGGGTGGACAACTGGACAAGCACCAAGTCGTATCCGTATTGGAACCTGAATGTCGTTAACAGTGGTGGGTATGAAATTCTGTTAAAATACGCCTGCCCACAGGACGATCTAGGAAGTGAATTACAAATCGAAGTGGGAGGGCACTCTCTCCCGATTACCGTCGACAAGGCGCACTCAGGGCCGATGCTCCCCAGCGCTGACCGTATTCATCGTAAGGAAGTGTACGAACGCAGCTGGGGGACGATTCATGCGGGCACTGTTCAACTGGAGAAAGGCTCTGCGCAATTGAAAGTTCGGACTTTGAAAATTTCCGGGAATGAAGCAATCGAGCTCAAGGCTGTTCATTTGACTCGAAAGCGTTGATTCGCAATCCATCGTTTGTTACAAACCGCGCCCCTCTTTTGGTGGAGAGGGTTTTTTGCGGTGAAAACACCTGAAAAACAGAAACGAAATTCCGCACAGGCCAATCCCAAGGAATTCATCGAACGCAATACCTTGCGTGGGCTGCGGGCTGTCTGCCGAGACTGGCTGGTCATTGCTGGCGCGATCTCGCTTTCCATTTACATTGAACATTGGGCGGTGTGGGTCGCCTCTGTTTGGGTAATCGGAATCATGCAATTCGCCCTGGCCGAGGCTGTCCTGCACGAGGCTTCACACTACAACCTGTTTCGGTCAAGACACCTCCATCATCGTTTGCAATTCCTGTACGCTTGGCCATTCATGCAAACAATGAACGACTATCAGGCTGAACATCTGGCTCACCACAAATATCTGATGACAGAGAGGGATCAAACTTCAGTGGATTACAAGATGTACGGCTTGGCCAAGCGGGAACCAAATCTTTTTTTCATTTGGTTCATCAAGCCATTCACGTTCTACCCAACCTGGCACTATCTGCGCCACGGCAATGCCGCCTTGGATCGCGCAAACTGGTTGCCGCTTGGCCTTTTTTGGATCGCGGTTGGCGGGCTGTTTGTCGCGCTTGGCCAAGCGCAATATTTCCTGCTCTACTGGATTGTACCCTTGCTCTGGGTTTACCCGATACTGAACTACTGGTCCGAGATTGAGGAGCACTACAACACTTCCGATGGTTCCCGATCCAACCTAAGCAGGGTGATCAACTTTCTGACCCACAATGAGGGGTACCACACCGTCCATCACCGATACCCAACCATTCCGTTTTACAATCTTCCCAAGGCCCATGCTGCATTCGTTGGTGATGAATCAGACATTAGTCGGGGGTTCCTCGACACCTACCGCCAACTCCAAGCCAAACGACCAGAGCACGTCTAATGACTTGAGCCTACGTCCGGATTCGAGCGATATTCGGCCGTGCTCAACAGCCAACGCCTGAGGATTGCATCGACATGGATCATCGTCTCCATGGCAGTTTGTGCTACTGCCGGCAGGCCGCCTGGCCAAGCGGCCGATTGGCAAAAGGGGGAAGGCTTTCTGTTCAAGGAACTAACCCTCTCCAAGGAGGGGCGTCCGGGATTCACCTCACTTTCGACGAACCTCACCGGGATCCACTTCATCAACCGACTATCCAAGGATCGTTACACGACCAACCAAATTTATCTGAACGGCTCCGGCGTGGCAGCCGGCGACTATGACGGAGACGGACTGTGCGACCTGTTCTTTTGTGGTCTCGATTCGGAGAACAAACTTTACCGGAATCTCGGCAACTGGAAATTTGAGGATGTGTCCGCAAAGGCGCGAGTGAGGGGGAGAGGGATCGCCTCCACAGGTGCCGTGTTTGCTGACGTTAACGGCAATGGCCGACTCGACCTCATCATCAACTCCGTTGGACAGGGAACTTGGGTGTTACTGAACGCAGGTAAGGATGGATTTCGCGCGATCCGTCCGATCAACCCGAGGAAAGGAGGAATGTCCATGGCCTTGGCCGATGTGGATGGAGATACGGATCTCGACCTGTACATCACCAATTATCGCACCTCAACCATCCGAGATGAGCCCGGCACAAAACTCAAGGGGCGAACCGTTAATGGCAAGCCCGAGGTTGTTTCGGTCAACGGAAAATCGTTGGAGGCAGCCAATTCCGTGGGACGGTTTACCCTGAAAGAGAACGGCAAAATTATCGAAAACGGTCAGGCGGATGGTTTATTTCTCAACGACGGGAGAGGCCGCTTTACACCTGTTTCTTTTACTGGCGGCAACTTTCTCGATGAAACGGGAAATCCATTGCGGCAGCCGCTTTATGAGTGGGGACTGTCAGCGATGTTCCGTGACATGAATCGCGACGGCCGACCGGATTTATATGTTTGCAATGATTTCGAGTCACCGGATCGAATCTGGATTAATCAGGGCAAAGGTGTGTTCAGGGAGATTGATCGACTGGCGATCCGCAAGAGCAGTCACTTTTCCATGGGGGTCGATTTCGCTGATATAAATCGCGACGGGCTCGACGATTTTATCGTTGCCGACATGTTGAGTCGAAATCATGTCCTGCGGCACACTCAACTCAGCAATCGAAAGCCACCCGAATTGCAATTCGGGCGATACGATGATCGCCCCCAATACAGCTACAACACCGTATATTTGAACAGGGACAACAACTATTATTCCGAGATTGGGTTCCACAGTGGCCTGGCTGCAACGGAGTGGTCGTGGTCCCCGGTATTCATGGACGTGGATCTGGATGGATTTGAGGATTTCCTGATCACCACCGGCCATCCTCTAGACATGCAGGACATGGACGTGACAAACCAAGCGGAAGCCTTGAAGCAACTCAAAAAGCGTACGCCCCGCGAACTGTTAGAGTTTCGTTTTCTGTTCAAGCCTCTCAAACTTGGAAACCTCGCCTTTCGAAATGTCGATGGATTACGATTCATTGAGCAGAGTGAAAAGTGGGGGTTCGATCATCTGGGCATCTCCCACGGCATGGCCCTCGCCGACTTGGATAACGACGGAGACTTGGACGTCGCCGTCAACAATTTTAATTCCTCAGCATCCGTCTATCGGAACAACAGCGTTGCTCCTCGAATTTCCGTCTCACTGAGGGGGGATAATAAAAACACGACCGGAGTAGGGGCGAGAATCACAGTCGACTCGCCAAACTTGAAGCAGTCACAGGAACTCATAAGTGGCGGCCGTTATTTATCCGGGGACGCAACTGTGAAATCCTTCGCAGCAACCAAGCCGATAGACCGGATTACCATCGCTTGGCCAAGCGGCAATGAGAGCCGCATCACCAAGCCCAAGCCAAACCGACATTATTTAATCCTCGAATCAGCGGCCGTGCCAGCTAACCAAGCGATCAGTCCCGAAGCATCCCTTTTTGCGGATGCCAGCGAACTACTAAACCACCGTCACACTGACCGGGAATTCGACGACTTTTCTCGGCAACAATTGCTGCCAAAAAAGCTCAGCCAGGAGGGTCCCGGTGTTGCCTGGATTGACTGGAATACAGACGGATTTGATGACGCCGTCGTGACGACCGGGGCAGGGGGTAGCTTGGCTATTTTTCTCAACGACAAAAAAGGCGGCTTCAATCAAGCCCCGCATAACATGCCAAGAAATAGTTCCCGGGATCAATTGAGCCTACTCGAGCTCAAATCTGCCGCCGAAGGGATTTTCCTCTTGCAGTCCAACTACGAAGATGGCCTTGCTGTCGGATCATCTATTGAATCATGGACTCCCGATGGCATGAAAAAAGTCATCATGCCTGCTGGGGCGGTTTCCTTCTCAACCATTTGCAGCGCAGATTACGATGGAGACGGGAACGAGGATATTTATCTCGCACAAAACTTTTTTGATGTAGAACGGGAGACCTCACGGCACGATGCAGGACTTGGCCAAGTTCTGCTGGGAAATGGCAACGGTGAATTTCGAGCACTAACTCGTTTACAGTCCGGTGTGGCGGCGCTTGGCCAAGCGCGAGCCTGCGTCGTCTCGGATTTTAACGGAGACGGAAGAGTCGATATCGCGACAACGCAGAATAATGATCGAACACTGGTTTACTTAAACCAAGGTGGACAATTCGGTCTCCGCGTATTTCTCGTAGGCACGCAAAAGAACCCCACCGCTGTTGGGGCAACCCTCACACTGATTAGTGAAGGCAATTCAGGGCCGAAGCGAGAGATTCGGCTTGGCTCAGGCTATCTTTCACAAGATGGGCTAGGACAGGTTTTCACAACTGCCGACAAAGAAAGTGTTCTCCGGGTCCAATGGCCAAGCGGGGACTCTGCGGAATACAAACTTCCTAACACGGCGAAAACGATAACCATATCAGAGAAGGGTGGGATTCATGTCGTGCAATAGATTTCACCTTGTATTCGTTTTTGCAGCGATAATTTGCAACGCCTTGATGCCAAACCAAGCGAAGTCGAATCAACAACAAGCCGAGGCTGTCCAGTGGCAGGAAATCCCTAACCCCGAAATCCTCCCTCCCGGCTTTACTCGACTCCCATCGAAGGACACCGGAGTTCAGTTCATCAACTCCTTAGACCAAACGAAATCGTTGATGAACCAAGTTTTTCTGAATGGATCAGGCGTGGCCTTGGGCGATGTGAATGGCGATGGCCTTTGTGACATCTACCTTTGTGGCTTGGACACCCCGAATCACCTGTACCTAAATCAGGGTGAGTGGAAGTTTCGGGAAGTTGCGAAGATGTACGGAGTCGATTGTGCCGGGACAGATTCCACTGGGGCCGCGTTGGCAGATCTCGACGGGGACGAGGATCTCGACCTCATTGTCAATGCCGTCAACCATAAAACCCGGCTCTTTGAGAACGACGGCACCGGATTCACCGAAGTAACCAGTCGATCATCATCTTCGAATACACCGGGTGGCACTTCAGTCGCATTGGCGGATGTCAACGGGGATGGATTACTCGATTACTATGTGGCCCATTACCGAGATTCAACTTTGATGGATATGCCAAACACTCATTTCAAATTTCGCTCCGCTGGCGGGCGCAGACAGATTTCGAGTGTCAACGGAGTGCCGGTCGAAGGCACGCGTTATGAGAACCGATTTAGGGTGAATTCCAAAGGGGGCATAGAGGAAAATGGCCTGCCCGATTTTCTTTACTTAAATCAGGGGCAGTTTCGCTTTACGGAAGTGCCGATTTCAGGTGAACGATTTCGTGATCGACAAGGCAAACCATTGACCAAGCCACTCTATGAATGGGGGCTGGCCGTCATGTTTCGCGATATCAATGAAGATGGCCGCCCGGACTTATACGTGTGCAACGACTTCGATTCCATAGACCGTTTTTGGCTAAATGTCGGCGATGGATTTTTTCGTGAAGCTCCTGCGTTCGCCCTGAGAAACACCAGCATGTTCTCAATGGGAGTCGATTTTGCGGATGTGGACCGCGATGGATTGGATGACTTTTTCGTTTTGGACATGCGAAACCGGGATCGGGCGAAACGCCAAAACCAAATGTTACCTCGAGAGTCCTTTCAGCCTATTCCCGGGAATGTATTCGATCGACCACAGTACATGCGAAATACTTTTTACTTCAATCGGGGTGCCGGAGTTTTTTCTGAGATTGGGCAATTCGCCGGGGTGGCAGCATCCGATTGGTCCTGGTGTCCGGTTTTCTTGGATGTGGATTTGGATGGGTTTGAAGATTTGCTGATAACGAATGGTGTCGAACGGAACGCCCGCCATTTGGATACGTTGTTGGCACTCAAAAAACAGCGCGAAAGCAAGACCATGACCAACCGTGAAATCCTGCTCGCCCGAAAAATTTTCCCCTCTCAACGCACTGCCAACGTGGCATTTCGAAACACGGGCAATCTAACTTTTGCTGAGGTGAGTGATAAGTGGGGATTCGGAGACGAGGATATCTCCCATGGCATGGCCTGTGGAGATCTTGATGGAGATGGCGATCTGGATCTTGTCGTCAATAACCTCCGGGCACCGGCGGGGATTTATCGCAATAACGCATCTCACCCACGATTGGCCGTGCGACTCCGTGGCCCAAGCGGAAATACGCACGGTATAGGAGCACGGATCACCGTGGATCACGGTGACTTTTCCCAAAGCCAAGAGATGATCGGGGGAGGGCGTTACCTTTCCTCGGACGAACCGCTCAGGACATTTGCCATGGCTAAGGGAACCGCGAAACTGACTGTCAACTGGCCTGACGGGAAGCGCAGCGTCGTCGAGACGGTGCAGCCCAATCGTATCTATCTGATTGATCATCGCCATGCTAAGGACGGGGAGATTGAACCAAGTGATCAATCCCGACTTTTCAGGGAGGTGAGAATGCCCAACGGATTTCGGCATCAGGAATCTGTCGCTCCATCAAGTCAACCGTTGCTGCCTCGTGCGCTTGGTCAAGCGGGACCGGGTGTTGCTGTGGGCGACTGGAACAAAGATGGCTGGGAGGATTTGGTCGTTAGCAACGGGAAAGGGGGAGCAACGGCGTATTACCGCAATAATGGTGGCGTTTCATTTGAATTCATAAAACCTAAGTCCACCTCCCGAAATATTCGCGACGGGATGGCTGCAATTATTAACAACGGAGTAGTCATCCAATCCTATTCGAATCAGGAAGACGGGCTGGCATTCGGCGACATGATCGCCCTTGGCCAAGCGGGCAACGATCCCACTCAAAAAATAGCGGCGAAAAAATCCAGTGCAGGCCACTTGGCCATGGCCGATGTTGATGGCGACGGCGATTTAGATCTGTTTGTCGCCGGTCGGTCCGTTCCAAATCAATATCCTTCGCCGGCAGATTCTTGGGTTTACTTGAATGAAAATGGGACATTCAATTATAGTTCATCATGGTCAAAGGCATTCGAGTCTGTCGGCTTGGTTTCCTCTGCTGTATTCGCTCCCATAGACGATGACGGCCGACCAGACCTCATCCTCGCCTGTGAATGGGGCTCTCCTAAAGTTTTCATTAACAGCGGTGAAGGCTACGAGGATCGAACAGAGTCTTTCGGATTAGATACGTTCACTGGGTTCTGGAATGGAGTGGATGTGGGCGACTTTAATGGGGATGGCCAATTCGATTTTATCGTCACAAATCACGGACTGAATTCTTCGAGTCGCCCCGCGGCCGATCAGCCGGTGGCAATGTTTCATGGCGATGTTAATCAGGACGGCATTTGGGATATCGTCGAAACAGAATACGACGATGACGGCGCACTTTATCCGCGGCGGCACCTTGCCTCGTTATCCGGCGCCATGCCTTGGCTTACATCACGACTTCGAAATTATGAACACTACTCCAGGACTCCTGTTGTGAAGTTGTTTAGCGAGCCAGAGATGGAGCAGCTTCAAAAACTTGAAGTAACGACCCTCGAAAGCATGGTGTTCATCCGTAAAAATGATCGCTTCGAGGCAAGTCGATTGCCCAAAGAAGCCCAGTTCACCACTGCCTTTTCTCCAGTCATCGCTGATTTCAACAACGACGGTTTTGAGGATATCGCCCTCAGTCAGAATGAATTCGGAGTACACCGGGAGGAGTCCCGACAGGATGCCGGTTACGGATTGATCCTGCTCGGGGATGGGAAGGGGCAATTCAGGCCCATGAGCTTTATCGAGAGCGGTTTCGTCGTTCCGGGCGAAGGCCGCGGAGCCGCCGTTGTTGACATCAATCACGATGGAAAAACGGACATCATCGTCACGCAAAACGGAGGCATCCCAAAACTCTTCTTAAATCGCACCAAATCAAACGGGTTGCGTGTAACCCTGCACGCAGGGGAGAGAAACCCCAAAGCGATAGGCGCTTCGGTCAGGATAAAATACGGGGAATCGTTGGGCCCGAGTCGTCTTGTTCGGCTTGGATCCGGTTACCTATCACAAAATGCTCCAACGCAGGTTTTTGCCAGACAGCAGAAAGCCGAAGGCATAATAGTCGCTTGGCCAAGCGGGAATGAATCTGAGTTTTTTAAGATGAAGCCCGGTCAGGATAACTTGGAGGTAATCAAGGGCAGGGGAATCGCTTGGCCAATCACCCCAGCGCGTTAAGCGAATCAACGGCCCCGCTCCATTCTTCGTTCAATTTTTCGAGGTCATCCTGCAGCACCATCAGTTCCCTGTTCAACGCAGGCGCTTCCCCTCCGTTTGAATATGTTTCCGGCTTTTCAAGAAGGGCGGCAATCTCCGTTTGCCGCGTTTCCATCTTGGTAATCTTCGCCTCCAAACGATCGATCAGTTCCTGCTTTTGCCTGCGTTGCTTCGACAACGCTTGGCGAGCTTCGGCTTCGCGTCGTTTTCTTGCTTTCGCGTCTTCTCTCTTGGGCGACGGGGTGGTCTTGACTGCAGTGCCTCCGGCTAAACTTTTCTGGGTGGAATGAGTTGAGTCTTGTCCGGTTTTATCCAGATAGTACTGATACGGGCCGGGAAAATGGCGCAATTTGCCATCCTCCACGTGAATGACGTGCTGTGCTATTTTGCGAATGAAATGAACGTCGTGGCTAATGAAAATCAGAGTGCCACTGTACTGGGAAAGGGCCTCTATCAACGTATCAATGCTGGCGATGTCCAAGTGGGTGGTCGGCTCGTCTAAAAGCAGAAAATTCGGAGGGTCGAGCAATAGCTTTGCCATGGCCAGACGGCTTTTCTCGCCGCCACTCAAAATACCCACTTTCTTGAACACATCATCCTCAGAAAAGAGGAAACACCCGAGCAATGTCCTTACAGACTCTTCCGTCACTCTGGCGCGCGTACTGAGCATCTCATCCAAAACAGTACGATTGGTATCAAGCACTTCGATTCTGTGTTGGGCGAAGTACCCGCTTTGCACATTATGCCCCAACTCACGTTCCCCGCTGTTAAATTCCAGAACTCCGGCAAGAATTTTTAGCAGGGTGGATTTCCCCGCTCCGTTGGGGCCGACGAGCACGATCCGTTTGCCTTTCTCAATTTCAAGATTCAGGGATCGATAGACTTCAAGGTTACCGTAAGATTTGCTGATCTCGTTCAACCGAATAATCCGCTGGCCGCTTCGACCCGGTTGCGGAAAACTAAAATGAACACGTTTTCGAGAAAGCGCCGGAGCTTCGATTTTCTCCATCCTTTCAATTTGTTTTAGCTTACTTTGAGCCTGAGTCGCCTTCGTGTTCTTGGCCCGAAATCGGTCTACAAATTTCATTAACCGATCGATCTCCTTCTGTTGATTCTCGTAAGCAGCCAACCACTGGGTTTCATTTGCTTCCCGCTGCACAAGGTATCGATCGTAGTTACCGGTGTAGCGAACAATCGTAGCTCGCTCCAATTCCACGACATGCCGCACAAGTTGGTTCAAAAACTCACGGTCATGAGAAATCAACAGTATCGCTCCCGGATAATTTTGAAGATAATTCTGAAGCCACAAAAGTGAGTGAAGATCGAGATGGTTCGTCGGCTCATCCAGCATCAACAGGTCGGGCTCCTCAACCAGTAAGCGGGCCAAATGGGCGCGCATTATCCAACCTCCGCTTAACTCTCTGGCCAAGCGGGTCATGTCGCTGTCTTTGAAACTCAGGCCGACAAGAATCTGCCGGGCCTTGGCAATCAGGCCGCCTCCCCCCGCAGACTCAAACACCTCGTAGTCCGTTTCCGTAGGTTCTCCTTCCGGCGCTTGGCCAAGCGCTCCCATCCGCTTGGCCGCACGAATAAAATCAGGGGAAAACGAACAGGCTAATTCCAGCACGGTTTCGTCTCCGGTCGGAGCGCTTTCCTGTGGAAGAAAACCCACCTTCGCACCCTTTTCCAAGGCGATCTCACCTTCATCCGGTGTAATTTCCCCAAGGATGATGGAAAACAAGGTGGACTTGCCTGCGCCGTTCGGCCCGACGACACCTATGCGGTCACGGCGATTAATCTGAAGGCTGGCACCCGAAAACAGAGTGCGCCCCGCATAGGCCTTAGAGATGCTCTTGATCGAAAGCATGTTTTCTACGACTTCGGCTCCGAGAGATCCCGTGACTGAAATGGCGACGCAAATCCAAACTGCGGGATATGGTGAGACCATGGAACACCACTGCTGTTCAGGAAATCAATCGTCTCGTCGGCAAGGTTACCGTGAATCGCAACCGTTATTTCACCTTCCCCATATTTTTCATGTGCATCGAGATAGGGCTTCAGTCGGGGGTTGTTGAAGTGGGCAATGAGTGCGGCATCGTTTTCGTAAATCTCCGTCCAAGTAAATGCGCAGGGATCAGTCGGATCTGCATCGAGGGTATGGAGAAGCATGCCCGGTTCACTTTTTTTCACAGCTTCGTCAGCATCGCGCGCGATGGTAAGATACGCATCAAGACAATCGCGCCGAACCTTCAATTTGGCGATCAGAACGAAGGGCGTCTCCGAACCGGGTGTCATTACTACTTCCACGCGACTATCAAAACCCAGAGGGCATCATTAACCAAATGAGAACGATTTTAAGAATGGTGCCAGAGGCGTGATTTGAACACGCGACCAAAGGCTTATGAGTCCTCTGCTCTACCACTGAGCTACTCTGGCTACCTGTGGGGGATTCGCCCGAACTGGGCGACGGAGAGAGGAACAAAAACAAACACGCCGCGCAAGCCATTTTCTGCATTTTTCGTTGAGTACAATTGACAGGTGCGATTTCCCCAGTAAAGTTCCCGGCCCTTTATGAGAGAGGATTTACATGTTGCGATAGCCGGTGCCACGGGAGCCGTTGGCATCGAAATGATGAAGACGCTGGAAAAACGGAATTTTCCAGTCGGTAAATTAACGCCACTTGCATCGAAGCGCTCTGCCGGTAAATCACTGCCCTTCAAGGGCGAAGAGTTGACGGTTGAGGAATTAACTAAAAACTCATTCTCTGGTGTCGATATCGCGCTATTTAGTGCCGGGGGAGATACTACCAAAGAGTTTGCACAGGCTGCAGTCGATGCTGGTGCCGTTGTGGTTGATAACTCAAGTGCGTTTCGTATGGATGATTCAGTGCCGCTCGTCGTCCCGGAAATCAATGCTGCCGACGTCGCTTCTCACAATGGAATCATCGCAAACCCGAATTGCTCAACCATCGTGACTGTCATGGCGTTAAACCCACTTCACCAAGCGTTTGGCGTGAAACGCATTTTCGCCTCAACCTATCAGGCTGTTTCCGGCTCAGGAGCCATGGGGATCGTTGAACTGGAACGTCAAGTAGGTGAGATCACCTCCGGAAAGGAAACCACGCGCGAGGTGTACCCGCACCAAATCGCCTTTAACGTCCTGCCGCACGTGGATACCTTTCTGGATAACGGCTACACCAAGGAGGAAATGAAAATGGTAAACGAAACCCGAAAAATTATGGGGCTGCCTGATTTTCAGGCAAGTGTCACCTGTGTCCGGGTGCCGGTTTACCGGGCTCATTCCGTTGCCGTCAGTGCTGAATTCGAAAAACCGGTCTCGCTCGAAGAAGCCAAGGCCGCCATCCAAGCCGCGCCGGGGATCGACTTGAATGATGACGTTTCCAACAACGGCTATCCGTTACCGCTTAATCTGGCTGGAACTGATAATTGCCAAGTGGGGCGCATCCGCAAAGACTGTGCGTTCGACAACGGCTTGAGTTTCTGGGTCGTCGGTGATCAACTTCTGAAGGGGGCAGCACTTAATGCGGTGCAAATTGCCGAAGAAGTCGCCAAGCTTTAATCGACTCGAAAACCGTTTCTCTCGAGCATCTTCAACATTTTTTTGTTGAAGGTATCGCGAAACCACCGACGGATCACGGTAGCGGTATCAACATCCACTCCCGCAATCGTGGCGAGTTGATCCGGCTTGGTTTCCATCAGTTTCGAAGTATTTCCGAACGTCTCAACCAAGCGCTTGGCCAAGCGCGTATCCACCCCCTTGATTCGGTATCCGTAAAGCAAGGCAGCCGGCGAGGCGTTTTTACTCTCCTCAAGTTGGTAGGTGATTTCTGACTGCACCTGTTCGCTTAGCCCATCTATCCGCTGCCAATCACCGATGCTTAACTCATAAAGTTCGCCCGGGTGGATAACCAATTGAAGCTTGGCCAAGCGCATTGCGATTTCATCGTTAATCGCGGGGATGTTAACGGCATCGGGACCGCACCACCGGAGAATCCACTCGGCCACTTTTTGAGGGCAGTCCATGTTCGGACATTCCGAATCGGTCAAGAGCGATTGACAGATCGGGCACTTGGGCCCTTTGGGCACGTTGAAAAGCTTTTCGAAGAATTTGAAAACCGGGAACACGACGAATTAGTGGTCCGAGTGATCAGTAAAACTGTCCTCCGGTTCGACGTACTCAATCTGCGCAATCTTTTTTAACTCATCCACAAATTGCTGCAGTTTCTCATCCTGTTTTTGCGCGACAAGCTCTTCCCTGATCAGGTCTTCCACCTCCTCAAATGGCTTGGGTTTGCCTACTTTTCGATCCGTGACCTTGGCCAAGTGAAAACCGTGCGGGGTGTTAAAAACCGGACTCACCTCGCCAACCGACATCGAGAATGTAATGATTTCAAATTCATCCATTAGCTCGCCTCGTTTAAAAAAACCGAGGTCAATCTCCGCCTCCGGTTTGTCCGAATGCTTTTTCGCAAATTCAACAAAATCCCCTCCATTCGCAAGTTGTTGTCTGACGTGGCAGAGTTGTTTGAAAATATCCTCTCGTTTTTCGACCTCCCGCACAGACTTGAATATATGCGACGCCCGCACTTCGTCTTCATCCGTGAATTGCTCCAAGTTGTTCGCGTAATATTCCCGACACTCTTCATCGAGTGGGGAGGGGAGTCCTTCAAAGACATTCCCCCTGAGTGTTTCCACCTGCAGGTTTAGGCCGAGATCTTTCCGAATCAGATCATCCTGTTCAGGGCTCAGTCCCATGCTCGCATAAAACTGTTCCTCGCCGCCGTGCTCTTCCTTAAGTTTTGCGAAAGCAGTGTCGATGTCGGATTCGGTTGGCTCAGGTATCGACTTTTGCGCTTCCTGCGTTAGGAGCGCTCGAAAGGCTATGTTATCCCTCGCATAACCCCGAAATTCCTCATCCCGTTCGCAGCAGGAAATGGATCCCATGCTTTCATAATGAGCCTTGATTGCAGAAAATTCCTGATCAATCACTGCGTCGTCGATGGTCTGGCCGTTGATCACCAATGGCATGCCGGAATCTTCCTTAGCCCAAGCCCGATTGGCAATCGCTTTTGTGTTAGCCAAATATTCCTCTCTTGTGTGAAACTTTTTCCGACAGCGAAGCGTTTACTTTAGGCCGCGTACGCCAGCGAATTCCCCAAAAATTGAAACGTCCAACACAAATCCTCACCGCCTTGCTTGTTCTCATCGTATTTGGGGGCACGATCTGGGTGGCCAAGGAGCAGTTGGCGGATCGAGTAAGAGAGCAGGCACTCACCCGGCAGGCAGAGGTCTTACAGGCGATCGCTCTTGTCCATCAAGTCAGCGTGATTGAGGCATTTGAAGATCTCTCGATGGAAAACCATGCCGACCAGTTGATCGTCATGGAGGAGATCAGTGAACTCAGCGGCGCGTTGGGATTCAGGCTTTATTCACCCGAAGCAAATTACCTTTATTCTTACCCCGAAACCATCACCGAGGGGGCGCTTGGCCTCACCCAATTTAAAAAGGCAGAGACACTCAGCCCCAGCGCCAGCCTGACTGAGCGGGCCCTGCTGTCTGACTGGGTGGACACTGGCGTGGACGATGTAGCGACGGAGCGCGTGCCGATTTTGGAGATTGTGCTGCCGTTACATATCGCTGACGAGGAACAGTTGTTAGGGATCGCTCAATTGATTTTCGACGGGGATGACACGCTTGCGGATATTGAACAACTGGGACAGCAGATCAGCGTCCAGAGTTCAGTTGTGTTTGCTGTGGGCGCGGTGATCATAGCCGTTGTGCTTGGGTTTTCTTTTCGCTCAATCAACCGCAGTCACGATCGTTTGGCCAAGCGCACCGCTGCCCTTAATGAGGCAAACCAAGCGTTGGCACTCTCGAACAAAACAACCGCCATCGGGGGAATAGCCTCCCACCTGATGCACGGATTGCGCAATCCATTGGCCGCACTGAAAACTCTTTTCAGCAATACTGATGATGCAAAACTAAATCTCGCGGAAGCGAAGGAGGCGATATCACGAATGGAATTCATGGTCGAAGATGTTCTTCGAACACTTCGCGATTACCAAGGTGGTATCGTTTACGAAATTACAATGCGAGAGCTGCTTGGCTTGTTCGAAAATAATTTTTCCGCAGCAGCAACCAAGCGAAGCGTCGCTCTCCAGATTGATGTCGAATCTGATTTCAATTTGGAAAACCGGGAAGCCAGTTTGATTTTGTTGATCATCGAAAACCTGGCTTACAACGCTGTGGAGGCATGCCCAACGGGCGGAACGGTCCGGATCGATGCATCCCGCGACGGTATTATTGCGGTATCGGACGATGGCCCTGGACTACCCGAAGGCACGCAGGAACAATTA
>MDTD01168692.1_pt1 | contig 19725 bp, 16 predicted proteins | sample 811221 | NCBI WGS metagenome assembly MDTD01 (sample SAMN05326646, study PRJNA326480) | marine metagenome | isolation source: seawater | place: Pacific Ocean: South West | collected 2011 | reverse complement strand
CTGCAGGCAGCGGAGAGACCCGCCGGGCCGGCACCTACGACCACTACGTCATAATCTATAAATTCTCTTTCCAAGTGAGCCTCCTTGGACGCCAGGTTGTGCCTTGAACATTTTACAAATAATGAGGCGATATAGCCATCAAATGCTTTACGGCGAGCTGTTTGAGACAACTCACGATCTAATACGACTGGTTTTACGTACATAGATGAGAAGATTTTGAGATAAACAGGTCTAAACAAAGCTCAGTCATCGACATCATTGATTTTATGGTCGAAAGTTGGCAATATGGCGCGCTTCTCAGAGCCTGTTTGTTTAGGTGTGCACTCGGCCGAATAACAATTTGATTTTTCCGCGCTAGTAGGGGATTTTATGAAAGTTCTAGTACCCATCAAGAGAGTTGTTGATTACAACGTAAAAGTTAGGCCTAATTCTGATGGCAGTGACGCAGATCTCGCAAATCTCAAAATGTCAATCAATCCTTTTTGTGAAATCGCTGTAGAAGAGGCAGTTAGACTAAAAGAGAAAGGGGTGGCTACAGAGATTGTTGCTGTATCAATCGGTCAAGAGCAGTCTCAAGAGCAGCTCCGCACCGCTTTGGCATTAGGTGCCGACCGGGCCATACTTGTGTCGACTGACTCAGTCGTTGAGCCACTCGCGGTAGCAAAATGTCTTCGGGAATTGTGTGTTCGTGAAGAACCAGATCTTGTGCTGCTTGGGAAGCAAGCTATTGACGGAGATAATAATCAGACCGGACAAATGCTCGGCGCACTTACTGGCTATGCGCAGGCAACTTTTGCCTCCGAATTAACGGTTCAGAACGACGAAGCGATGGTTGTTCGCGAAGTTGATGGAGGCTTGCAAACCATAACACTGAATTTACCAGCGATTGTGACTGCAGATTTAAGATTGAATGAGCCAAGGTATGCCTCGCTACCAAATATAATGAAAGCGAAACGAAAACCCCTTGATATTGTGACGTCGGAAGATCTTGGTGTGGATACCACAGCTCGTACAGATCTAATAGGGGTCAAATTGCCCCCCGAAAGACAGGCCGGTATAATCGTGGAAGACACCAAACAGCTTTTAGACAAGCTTAAAAATGAGGCAAAGGTGATTTGATGAGCATATTGATATTAGCTGAACATGACAACGCTGTGCTTAATGCAGCGACTTTGAATTCTGTAACTGCTGCACTAGAGATCGGTGGAGACGTCGATTTATTGGTAGCTGGGAAAGATTGTGAAACTGTTGCAAATCAGGCTGCCGAAGTGGCTAATGTGCGAAAGGTTTTGTATGCCGATGAGAACGCTTATGAATTCGGGCTCGCTGAAAATATTGCATTGTTAGTGGCTGAGCACAGCGCAGAGTATAGTCATATTCTGGCCACCGCTACGACGTACACAAAGAATATCATGCCTCGTGTAGCCGCGCTGATGGATATGCAAGCTATCTCAGACATTAGCGCTGTGATAAGTGAAGATACTTTTGAGCGTCCTATATATGCTGGAAGCATGATAGCAACAGTGAAAAGTAATGATGAGAAAAAAATCGTCACTGTTCGTGGTACCGCATTTGATGCGGCAGCAACATCAGGCGGATCAGGACAAGTCATGTCTATTGAATCGGATCATGACACGCAGAATTCTCGATTTGTCGGAGAGGAAGTAGCGGAATCGGACCGTCCAGAATTAACGGCTGCTGGGACTGTTGTGTCTGGTGGCAGGGCGCTAGGCAGCGAAGAAAACTTTTCCATGATATACAGATTGGCAGATGCTCTTGGGGCTGCCGTTGGAGCATCTAGAGCAGCAGTTGATGCGGGATATGCGCCCAATGATATGCAGGTTGGACAGACTGGTAAAATAGTAGCTCCTGATCTCTATGTAGCGGTGGGAATCTCGGGTGCAATACAGCACCTAGCTGGGATGAAAGATAGCAAAGTTATAGTAGCGATCAACAAGGACGAGGAGGCGCCTATTTTTTCTGTAGCCGACTATGGCCTGGTAGAAGATCTTTTTACAGCTCTTCCCGAAATTGAAGCGGAATTATAGTTGTATATCTGCCCAGATTGGGCAGTGGTCGGATGGTTTGTCTCCGCCCCTTGCTTGGACATCAATTCCCGCTGCACAAATGCCGGAAGCTAATGCTTCAGAAATCAGGATCAGGTCTATGCGCAGTCCTATCTTTGGCTCTTGTTCGAATCCTCGGCTTCTATAGTCATACCAGCTATAAACTCTTTTCTCAGAGCCATGCATCATACGGAAAGTGTCAGTTAGGCCTAAGCTACTAACTTTTTGCAGCCACTCTCTCTCTTCAGGTAGAAAAGAGCTTTTGCCTGAACGTAACCATCGCTTTTGGTTTTCAGCCGTTAGCCCGACATCAAAATCACTGTAGGCTACGTTCATATCTCCCATAACAACAAGCCGATCTTTTGCAGTGAAATTCATTTTGATGTGATGATAAAGATCGGCATAAAATTTTTGTTTAGCTGGAAATTTAACCGGGTGAGCACGCCCTTCACCTTGTGGAAAGTAACAATTAATGATGTGTAAGGTTTCGCCTGCGAAGTCATAAGAACCTTGTATGAATCTCTTTTGTGATTCGGATTGGTCCGACGAGAAACCTTTTTTTATAGTTAAAGCCGGCGATTTGCTTAAAAGCGCTACGCCATAATGACCTTTTTGACCAAAGTATTCGGCATGATAGCCGAGTGCTTTAATGTCTTCGAGGGGAAATTCACTGTCCTGGACTTTTGTTTCTTGAAGCCCAATTATTTCAGGTGTATGTTCGTTTATCACAGATTTAAGTTGATGAAGGCGGGCACGAATACCATTCACATTGAAACATATTAATCGCATCTTCATGATGAAATTAAGTCCGAAGATTGGCTCATAAAGCCATTGGGTTTGGAATGCAGAACTCTAATTTGATCGATTAATATATGGCTTGCCTCCTCAAGTCTTGTATCCATGGGTTTGTCGGTGCCATCTCTATCTAGCCGAAAGATAGACCCAGAAGGAATTGCGTCTGGATTAGCTATGCTATTGTCTTTAATGATTTTTTTGACAGGCACATCATATGTAATTGAAATTTCTGACAGAGTGTCTCCCGACTCAACCTTATGTGTGGTTGCAATCTTCGCTGCTTCATACTCTTTCCAGATTTTCACTGTGGCAAAAGGTTCCTCGTTATTTCCAATTCTTCGCGCATTCTCTAACAAAAGATTTCTGGAGTCCCATTCTTTAAGTCGCTGGCGACGGCTATCTAAATTAAGTGATAGTTTATCTTCGCTTTGCCATTCATTGACTAATTCGTTTTGAGCCATAAGATGAATATAATCAGGGCTAGATAAGCTGCGTGTTTTGTGTTTATCCATTATAAGGGCTGAGACTTGCTTTAACCGTTGATTTGAATCGAATGATACAGGAGCTATGCGGTCCCAGGGCAAAGCATTTTCTTTATGTGTCTCTCCAATTTCTTCAATATTAAAACGTGACGGGAAAGTAATATCTGGAATTATGCCTCTGTTCTGAGTGCTGTCTCCCGATACGCGATAGAATTTAGAAATCGTCATTTTAAGCTGGCCTTTCGTGAGTCCGGTTATATCTTGGACGGTCCCCTTGCCGTAACTCTGACTACCTACGACAAGTGCACGGCCATAATCTTGCAAGGCACCAGCAAAGATTTCGGTGGCTGACGCACTTAATCGATTTATCATCACAACGAGAGGCCCTCTGTAGACACTCCTGCGCTTGGCTTTTTGAACCGGAGACACGCGTTTTTTACTATCTCGAATTTGCACTACTGGGCCTGTTTCGATAAACAAATCGGTTAACTGAATAGCCTCCGTAAGGGATCCACCGCTATTATTTCTAAGATCTAGGACGATACCATGTATATTTTCTGTCGATAGCTCTCTAAGAAGTTTAAAAACATCTCGGGAGGTGCTTTTGTAATCGGGGTCACGCTGTTGATATGCCTCAAAATCCATATAAAAAGCCGGAATTTCGATTACGCCAATTTTGAAGGTTTCACCTTGGACGGAAAGTTCCAATATTCTCTTTTGCGCCGATCTTTCCTCCAGCTTCACCTTGTCACGGATAATCTCAATTATGTCAATGGTTTCTGAATTAAAAGGAAGCACTTGAAGGCGAACCACTGAATCTTTTGGACCTCTAATTAGAGCGACGACATCGTCAATTCTCCAACCAACGACGTCCACTATAGGTTCATCTCCTTGCCCCACACCAACGATCTTGTCTTCTGCTTTTAAAATTCCTTGAAGATCTGCCGGGCCACCCGGAATCACGCGAACGACTTTCGTATAATCATCCTCACTTAGCAACTCGGCCCCAATGCCTTCTAATGAAAGTGACATGTTAATCTGGAAGTTTTCGCTGGTCTGGGGTGAGTAGTAGGCGGTATGTGGATCATATAAGGAAGTGAATGCATTGACATATAGCTGAAACACATCGTCGCTATTTCTCTGCCTCAGTTGTTTTAATTGATTCTCATATCGCTTGATTATCAGTTCCCGCGCCGCATCAGGATCCTTATCGTTCAGAATTAGACGAATCAACGAATCCTTTATTCTCTTATTCCATAAAGCAATCGCGTCATCAGGTGAGTCAATCCAAGTCCGTTTTTCAGCATCTGTAATGAGCTCATCAGTGCCAGTCAAATCAAATTCAAAGTCACTTTTTAAAAGGGTGAGATTTTTGAGCAACTGATCCTCAGCTCGGAGCAGAAAACGGTTATACATGATGTAACCGGGCGAAATATCACCTTTCAAAAGAAGATCATCCAACAGATCGGACCATTTGTTGAATTCCACGATATCTGATTTTAAAAAATAGCTTTTCTGGGGGTCTAGAGATTCGATGTAGGAATTGAGATAACGTCGTGAGAAAACGTCGTTGATTTCTTGCCGCTTGTAATGCTTCTCTTGCAGTTTGGCTAGGATTTCTTGATAGCGCTCTTTCGCATCGCTAACAGGTTCTATTCGAGTAGATTGTTTTTCTGAGTAATCGTAATGGGGGATTTTATCTATCGTGAGGTCAATCTTGGTTGCATTCGTTTCTTCGCCGAGACCCCATGCCGAATATGAGAGGTAAACGACAAATGCAATACTTTGTGTTAAATGCAGCATTAATATTCCAAAGATCGGATTTTATCCGACGTATGATTTTCCATAAGTGTGAACTTTCTAAATCGACGGTCAGAATAATGTATGATACTTTTTACTTAGCCCACTGTCAGCTTTTATGCGCAAATGATTGTTGTGATTGCGATGGGGCCAAAGAGAATATTGCTTGTCTTTAGGTAATGTCCTCTAATCTCAATTAGTGGACATAGATGGACAATAATGACCATCATTGTTAAAGTGAACGCCACCCAAAGCCAGACGCTAAACGACTTCTGGATTGTTATGGTGTCCAATGCAACTTTTATGAGAAGCGCTCGCGTATGTCCAAAGAATTTAACGCAACTCCATTGTTTGATGCTCATAAAGTTTTTATCCGTTTGCCTTTGGGCATGGCGATGTTTCAAGATTATCCCGATTCCAAAGATTTTATATCAGCCCAGTTCGAGTCAATACCGGAAGTTCGTGGTGACGTTCTTCATACTCAGTCCTTTTTAAAAAGTTATAGCCGAAAATCTGAAGCTACCTATCGTGGTTATCGGAATGAAATCGAGCGTCTTCTTCTGTGGGCCTGGACTATTTCCAATAAGAGCGTTATCCAGCTTAAACGCCAAGATCTGGAGGCATACTTCGATTTTGTGCACAGCCCAAAAAAAAGCTGGGTAGGCGCATCGGTCCAGGATCGTTTTAAAGTAATCGACGGACAATCGCGTCGAAATGAAAATTGGCGGCCATTTGTCGCAAAGATGGCTAAAGAGGATCGAGCTGAAGCAATGGCGGCCGGACTGAATGTAGAAGTTAGTAGACACGGTCATCTACTTTCCCATGAAGCTATGAAAATCTGCTATTCCGCCGTTTCATGCTTTTATGACTACCTGACTGATGAAGGCTATGCTTTTGGCAACCCCATTCCAGCGATTCGAAAACAGTCTGCCTATTTGATCAAAGGAACCACCCGGAAAAATATTAAACGCCTATCGGATCTGCAGTGGGAAATGGTTTTAGAGTGTGCTGAGGCGGCTGCAAATGAGGATTCCAGCCATGAGCGCACATTATTTGTTATCGCCATGCTGAAAACCCTGTATCTTAGGGTTTCAGAGTTATCCGAGAGGTCCAATTGGCAGCCGGTCTGGAAGCATTTTTGGCATGACAGCGATGGAAATTGGTGGCTCAAGGTGCTAGGCAAAGGTAATAAAATGAGGGATATTTCGGTTCCGAGCGCCCTGTCACCCTATGTTCAGCGCTATCAAGCATATCGTGCGTCTATCAGCCCTAATTTTGGTGTAAATAGCGCACTTGTAGCAAAAAATCGCGGCAATGGGGGTATGACTTCTCGTCAATTACGCCGCATAGTGCAAAAGGCTTTCGATCTCGCTTATGAGAAGATGCGTTCTGAGGGCTTCAATGATGAAGCCAAGACATTGCGAGAGGCGACAACCCATTGGTTGCGGCATACTGGAGCATCACAGGACATTGCCACTAGACCGTTAAAACACATGGCTGATGATTTGGGTCATGCCAGCATGGGGACAACGGATCAAGTCTATATTCAGTCAGATATGAAAGAACGAGCACGCTCAGGAAAAAACAGAGAAGTATAATAAAAACAATATTTTACGAACTAAATATAATACTAATTATTGATATTGGCTTTTTATTATTAGGGGTTTGATAGTTATAGATACGCAGATTGACGTTTGGATTAGACCCTTGGCTCAAGAGCTCTCGGAGCTGGTGTTTTACTCAGTCCAGCTATTTAATCAGGACTTTCCATTAATTGTTGTGTGGCTTGCGATCGCAGCTCTTTGGTTTACTTTTTACCTTCGCATGATCAATCTTCGCGGCTTCAGCCATGCGCTCAAGCTGTTGATCAACCCGTCGCCCAAGAAAGAAGCAGCTGGCGAAATCTCTCATTTTAAAGCACTATCCACTGCCATCTCCGGCACCGTCGGTGTCGGTAATATTGGCGGTGTAGCCGTCGCCATCGCTTTAGGAGGACCTGGAGCTGCATTTTGGTTATTTATGGCGGGCTTTCTGGCAATGTCTACCAAGTTTGTGGAATGCACATTGGGGGTAAAGTATCGTCGAATTAATGCCGATGGCTCGGTATCGGGTGGTCCTATGTATTATCTGGAACACTTTTTTTCCGTCCGCAACTGGCCCAAAGTTGGAAAGTCTCTAGGAAGTTTTTATGCGCTTTCACTGGTAATTGGTTGTCTAGGCATTGGCAATATGTTCCAGTCTAATCAGGCATATACACAGGTGTTGACTATTACTGGCGGTGAAAATAGCTTTTTATATGGTCGTGGTTGGTTGTTTGGCCTGCTTATGGCATCGACCGTCGCTTTGGTCATTGTCGGTGGTATTCGTTCGATAGCCACTGCAGCCGCGCAAATTGTACCTATCATGGCAGTGCTGTATGTCGTTTCTGCGATGCTAATTATAGCTATGAGCGCGGAGCATTTTCCCGAGGCTATTTCGCTTATATTCAACAGCGCATTTAGCTGGCCCAGTATTCAGGGCGGTACGGTCGGAGCGATTATTGTAGGCTTTCAGCGAGCCTTGTTCTCAAATGAGGCAGGTATAGGTTCGGCCTCGATCGCTCATTCAGCGGTGAAGACCGATGAACCAGTTAGCGAGGGTCTTGTGGCTCTGTTGGAGCCATTTATCGACACCATGCTTATCTGCACCCTGACTTCGCTGGTGATTGTTACCACTGCTATTCCTAATGGCTTGCTAGATGATAGGTTAGGTTTAGAGGGCATTGCTCTCACTTCAGCAGCCTTTGCCCATCACATTAGTTGGGCACCCTATATTATTGCTGTCGCAGCGTTACTGTTTGCCTTTTCTACAACTATCGCCTGGTCTTATTATGGGCTCAAAGGCTGGACCTATTTGTTTGGCGAGGGTGACGCCACTCAGGTTATCTTTAAGCTAGGATTTTGTGGCTTTGTCGCCTTGGGTTGCATGATTCAATTAACTGCGGTGTTAGATTTCTCCGATGCGATGGTGTTTTTGATTGCAGTGCCCAATATTATCGGCCTGTATCTCTACGGACCTGAGATCAAGCGAGATCTTGCAGATTATTTGAATAGGTTCACCTCGAATAGGTAGTTAATCAATGAAATTAACTCTAGGTATATTGAAAACGGATGATGTTCCTAGCGAGCTAGCGGCACATTTTGGCGAGTATCCATTAATGTTTGAGCGTCTACTGCAGGTGGCTAATACCGACCCTCAGTTGCAATTGGAGTTTGTTACTTATCAGGTTAATAAAGGGATTTATCCGGCAAACTTGGATGAGGTTGATGCCTTTTTAATGACTGGCAGCAAAAGTAGTGTCTACGAGCAAATAGCTTGGGTAACAAAGCTGGCTGAGTTTATCAGGACTCTTCATCGACATAAGAAAAAATTTATTGGCATTTGCTTTGGCCACCAGATGGTCGCGCATGCACTTGGTGGAAGGACTTGTCTGGCCGAATCTGGTTGGTCTCTGGGTGCTAAGCAAGCAAAATTAAATCCGGACGCAGAGCCGAATATATTCGCAGGCAAATCGTTCAATTTAATTTATAGCCATCAAGACCAAATAGTTTTTCCAGCCCCGGGAACAGAAATTTTAGCCTCAACAGACACCTGCCCTATTGCTGCGACCGGTTTGGATAAGCATATTTTGACTTTTCAGGGGCATCCAGAATTTTTTTCTGATTTTAGCCGGGCACTATTCCAGCTTCGACGAGCAGTCTATCCGCCAAAGGTCTATGAGGCAGCTATGGCATCTTTGGAACAAACAACTGATCAATATCGGGTGGCCAAGTTAATGATCGACTTTTGTTTGGCTTCTCAGTAAGGCTTATCGCCGTCGATCACTATCCTTTCAAGGCATCGGTAGGCGGGGAAGTAATCATTTATGGGTTTGTGCTGCGTACTGCGATTATCCCAAATAGCTATGCAATCGGCCTCCCAGGCGAACCGACAGTTATATTCTGGGGTAGCATTATGCTGGTATAAAAACTGCAATATTGCTTGGCTTTCTGCTGCCGGTAACCCTTCAATGTGGGTAGTAAAAAGGGGATTTACAAAGATAACTTTTTTACCGCTCTCGGGGTGAGTTCTGATTACTGGATGAGACACGGGTGGATTATCTGCCACAGCTTGAGCCAGGCGTTCGGAGCCCCCAGGCTCAGCGAGACTATCTTTGAAGCCGTACGAAAAATCATGAACAGCTGTCAACTCTCGAAGAAAAGTCTGCATCTGGGAAGAGAGGCCGTTGTAGGCAGCTGTCATGCTAGACCAGAGTGTATCACCCCCCCTTTTCAGGGATTACTTTCGAGCGAAGCACAGTGCCCATAGGTGGATGTGGACGAAAAGTCATATCACTGTGCCAACATTTGATCTTGCTAGGTTTGTCCGCGGTGCTCTCAAGAATAGTAATTTCAGGAAATCCTTCCAAAGTGGCGTATGCTGGGTGAGTTTGTAAAGGCCCAAAGGAGGACGCCAAGGCGTGTTGCTGGGCTGGAGAAACATCTTGATCGCGAAAGAATATGACCTCATGTTCGATCAACAGAGTTCGGATTTCAAAATAATCTTTTGTACTGAGATGACCGGTTAAATCTATGCCGCTGATTTCAGCTCCGAGTGCGCCAGCTAAAAGTTTTATTTTCATTGCATACTCATTTGTTGCGGTTATGGAAGAATGCTCTTGTCATCGTGATTAACTGATATTAACGTAAGTAGAGGACCACGAAAAAGAAAATTAATTTCTTCTTTATTAGATTTTTTATTAAAAACCTGAGCACGAATGGGGGGTTTAGCAAGCCAGGATAAGGTTTTCAAATACAAGATAGTGACGTCAGTTATGAGATGAGCTATTTAAGCATACGGGCAAAAAAATTTCAGTTCGTTAACGGTTCAATTTTGGTCATTCCATTCATATATGGCCTCAGGATGGCAGGAACCAATATTGACCCATCATTCTGTTGATTATTCTCGAGCACTGCTACCAGCGTTCGGCCAATCGCCAAGCCTGATCCATTTATCGTGTGGATTAATTCCGGTCGATTCGTGCTTCTATTGCGATACCTTGTTTTCATTCGGCGCGCCTGAAAATCGGTAAAATTACTGCAAGAAGAAATTTCACGAAATGTATTTTGAGACGGCAACCATACTTCGAGATCATATGTTTTTGCGGATGAAAAGCCAAGATCTCCACCGCAAAGGGCCATGCGCCTGAACGGCAGTTCTAGCTTATGCAATATTGATTCGGCATTTTCTGTTAGTTCCTCTAACGCATCCCATGATTTTATGGGTTCGACAAATTGCATAAGTTCCACTTTGTCAAACTGATGCTGTCTAATCATTCCACGTGTATCTCGACCATAGCTCCCCGCCTCACTTCTGAAACAGGGTGTATGACAAACGAATTTTTTGGGTAAATCGTCAATTATTTCATTTCGGTAGAAATTGGTGACGGGCACCTCCGCCGTTGGTATCAAATAGAATTCTCTGTCATCATTGAGTTTGAACAGATCATCAGCAAATTTGGGCAGATTTCCGGTGCCAAACAATGATTGATTGTTCACTATATAGGGCACATATATTTCTTCATAGCCATGATCAAGCACATGGGTTGTCAACATAAATTGGCTTAATGCTCGGTGCAGTAATGCAAGATCTCCTTTCATAATGCTAAAACGCGAACCAGTTATTTTGGCCGCTCGATCAATATCTAGTCCACCAATACCTGTTCCAAGATCAACGTGGTCTCTGGGCGTAAAATTGAAACTAGGAATTTCTCCCCATTGTGTTAATTCGATATTAGATGACTCATCAGAGCCCTCTGGCACGCTTGCATCTGGAAGATTAGGTACTTCACTTAACAATTGCTCTAATCGTCTTTGAGTTTGCTCCAACATATCTTCAACTTCTTGAGTTGCTTTTTTTAAATTCTCCCCTTGCATTGTTAAGTTTTCGACATTTTTTCCTTCAGCCTTTGCCTGATGTATTAGTGAGCTAATGTTTTTCGAATATGTGTTACGCTCGGCTCGACTTGATTCAGCTTTAATTTGTAGTTCTTTACGCTCTCGATCAATAGATAGAAATAGCTCCGAATCGAATTCGAAATGTTTTTTGTTAAGTTTTGATACGACCCCATCTAAATCAGATCGTATCTGCTTGATATCTATCATAAAAATTCCTTAATTACACGCGCTACGAATAAGGCAAAAGCTATTAGATCGGCATAAATCGTTTGATGTCATGGAGTTGATTTCTGATCAGATTTGCAATTCATTTTCACCTTTCATAATTATAGAGCACTTCAGCGGTTTTCGGCAGATCAAATGTAAATAAGTCTAGAGCCGGTGAAAAATTGGTCTCCGTATTGGAAAATGAAAAAGCATTTATTTGATCGTCAGAAAAAAATATGATTTGGGATATAACCCTCTCAAAAAATACGAGTTCAAGACGAGTGAACAGACTGGAGTGAGATTTTGGCTTCAAGATAAAATGCTGTAACTGCTTAGTTGCCTTTTGCTCGGTTACGGAATACGTCACATTAATTTCTTCTAGGGAACTCGAGAAAAGCATAATGGGGGTTGCAAGCAAATCACTATTAAAATCATGGACTACAACCTGTTCAAGTTCGAGATCATGGATCCATACCTTGTCGCCATTAGAAAAAATTTCCTGCGCAGCCGGTGGTTCAATCACCCATCGCAAATAGTTTGGCTTGAGAAATAAGAAGTCACCACGAAATTGCTCTGCTACGCCTTTATTCAGATCGTAACTGATTTTCTGGTGAAAGCTAGCAGATATGCTATTTGTTTCTCCCAATAATTCGTATAGCTTAGAACTCGCTAAATTTTTGGCATATGTCGGGGCGCAGACAAGCACGATCATTGCGGCCTCGATCACCACAACTCTAATATTCTGTAAGAAATTTATTTTTGTCATTACTTATTGCCGGCCGGCGCGAGAACTTCACGGATTCCACTATTGGTCATCGGAGACACTAGCCCCTGCTCCTCCATTGTTTCAATGAGACGAGCGGCCCTGTTGTAGCCAACTCTGAATTTTCTTTGCAGCGATGAGATCGAAGCTTTTCTGGACTCGACAACAAAAAGCACTGCTTCATCATATAAGGGATCTTGAATTTCGCTCGTTTCATCCGAGGTATCAGATGTAAATCCTGGCACAGCTATTCCTGAAACAGAGAATTCATCTGTTATTTCTGACACATAGTCGGTCTCTCCCCGGCGTTTTAGCTCGGCAACAACTCTATGAACCTCCATATCATCAACGAAAGCGCCATGAACACGTTCCGGTACGCTTGTGCCCGGAGGTAGATAGAGCATATCTCCGTGTCCGAGCAATTGTTCGGCACCACCTTGATCAAGAATAGTTCGTGAATCAATCTTTGATGAGACTTGAAAGGCAATTCTGGTAGGCACATTGGCTTTAATTAGACCTGTGATAACATCAACCGATGGTCTTTGTGTAGCTAAAATCAGATGTATCCCTGCGGCGCGAGCTTTTTGAGCAATTCGAGCAATCAATTGCTCGACTTTTTTGCCAACGATCATAATCATGTCGGCGAATTCATCTATGACAACTACTATGTACGGCAATTTTTGCAACGACGGAGGAGTTAGTTGCGTACCATTCTCTACCTCGTCGTCGATAGTGCTTGATTCCCACAACGGATCAACAATTGGGTTTCCAAGTTTCTTTGCATCTTCGATCTTGCGATTGTAACCGGAGACATTTCGCACTCCCAGAGCAGACATCAACTTGTAACGACGTTCCATTTCGCCGACGCACCAGCGAAGTCCATTAGCGGCGTCCTTCATATCGGTTATGACTGGCGTGAGTAAGTGAGGTATACCATCATAGACTGAAAGTTCCAGCATTTTGGGGTCAATTAATATCAGCTTTACATCTTCTGGGGAGGATTTAAAAAGCAAACTCAAAAGCATCGCATTTATTCCAACTGATTTTCCAGAACCTGTAGTTCCTGCTACAAGCAAATGCGGCATCCGAGCGAGGTCGACTACAATTGGAATTCCTGAAATATCATGTCCGAGCGCAAGGGTTAGCAAGGATGAAGAACGGTCATATGAATCACTGGATAGTACTTCGCTGAGCCGAACCATTTTTCTTTGTTCATTTGGAATTTCTATGCCAACGACTGACTTTCCTGAGATTACCTCAACGACTCTTACGCTTATTACAGCCATAGAGCGAGCCAGATCTTTTGCTAACGCCGTGATACGACTTACTTTAATTCCTGCGGCTGGTTGAATTTCAAAACGCGTGACGACTGGTCCTGGCAGGACCGCTACAACATTTACACTAATACCAAAGTCTTGAAGTTTATGCTCAAGCAGTCGAGATAGATGCTCCAAAGATTGAGTCGAGTAACCGATCCCCTCCTCCATATTAGCCGAATCTAGCAGATTTAAAGGCGGTAAAGATTCTTTAAGGTCATCATCTTCAAATAGTAGTTGCTGTTTTTCTCTTTCAAAGCGGCCGCTTTTGGTTTCATCACCAGCTGGTAGCTCTATTATCGGTGCGATTCTCTTCGCTTGTTCTTCTTGTTCATTGGATAATTTGGATCTTCTTTCGTTAACAAGTTTTTGTGATAATGATGATTCTCTTCGGTCGGCTAACTTGATGAGGAGATATTGATTTAGATTCTTGTAGAAACCGATTACCTTGTAGCGTAATTCATCACCGATTCTAAACCAAGAAATATCCGCGAACACACTGACGCCAAATAAAAATATCGCTGTTAAGATTAAGCTGCTGCCAATCTTGCTAAATGCCGCTAGAGAAGCATTCCCAATAGTAAAGCCTATAAGACCCCCAGCATATTGAAAATTAAGATCTGTAGCTCTTATATGGATATGGGTTAAAGCCGATGTACTTGCCATGATCAAAACAAATCCAACGACTGCAAGTACTAGTCCCTCTAGATCAAATTGATCATCAGACGAACGGAAATATCGTCTCAGTTTCTCAAACGCTCGTAACGTTAATGCTGAAGGAAAGATGTAAGCCATGAAGCCAAAAGCATAGTAAAAGAAGTCGGCTAAAATAGAGCCTACAGGTCCAATTTTATTTTTTATAGTTTCCCCTGTTCCTGACGTTGACCAACCTGGATCATCCGGCGAATATGTTATAAGAGAGATGAAGATAATGGCACACACCAATATTAAACCGATTAATGCTCCTTCCGCTGTTAATCTTGCTAACCTCGAGTTTGTAGTCACGTTGACGAATCCATAATTGGTAAATTATCTTTTGCTTCCAGAGTCCCTAACGCACAATTGTAGCTTATTATCGACTAAACACCTTCATTCCGTGTGAATTCATGCGGCTATCAATTGATAATAAAATATTTATGGGAGTAATTAACCTGTAGCATATATCATATGTTACATCACACCCCTGTTTTGGGGACTTTAATTCATTTAGTGAAGAGGTAATAAATGGGCGAAACAAAACATCATTCTTTAATAATTCTCGGATCAGGCCCTGCTGGATGGACTGCTGCCGTTTACGCAGCGCGAGCGAATCTCAAACCAACTTTGATAACAGGTATTGAACAAGGCGGGCAACTGGCTACTACCACAGATGTGGATAATTGGCCTGGTGATGCTGACGGAGTTCAAGGCCCTGATCTGATGATTCGTATGCAAAAACATGCTGAACGTTTTAATACCACGACTATCCTAGACCATATTGAAAAGATTTTTCTTGACAAAACACCTTTCCTACTCTGTGGTTCAGATACATATACCTGTGATGCTTTAATCATCGCGACGGGCGCTTCTGCTCAATATTTGGGTCTGCCATCTGAGCAAAAATTTCTTGGAAAAGGAGTTTCAGCATGCGCAACATGTGATGGGTTTTTTTACAAAAATAAAAAAGTTGTGGTTGTCGGGGGTGGCAACACTGCTGTTGAAGAAGCTCTTTATTTGTCTAACATTTGTTCTCACGTGGTGTTGATTCATCGCAGAGATAAATTGCGAGCTGAGAAAATGTTGCAAGACAAATTATTTGAAAAACAGAGTATCGGAAAAGTTACTATATTATGGAGCCATACGCTAAAAGAAATTTTGGGAGATGATGCGGGAGTAACTGGTGTTCGGGTGAATGATATTAAAATGGCCATTGACAAAGATATTCCGGTTGCAGGGGTTTTTATCGCGGTTGGGCATAAGCCGAATACGGAATTATTTGCTGGTCAGTTAGACATGAAGAACGGCTACATCAAAGTTAATGGTGGTTTTGAGGGAAATGTGACTCAGACAAGTGTTGCTGGAGTTTATGCAGCGGGAGATGTAACTGACAGCGTGTATCGACAAGCAGTAACATCAGCTGGTAGCGGGTGTATGGCGGCTCTTGATGCTGAAAGATATCTTGACATCTAGTTCCATGCCTATAAGTTATCTGGACTCAAGAAATCCTGAATTCCCTGACCCAAAAAGTGCTAGTCAGTCTATGGATGGCTTACTAGCCATAGGCGGAAACCTTCACACAGACACATTATTAACAGCCTATAGGAAAGGCATTTTTCCATGGTATGGGAAAGACGATCCCTTGCTATGGTGGAGTCCGCCCGAAAGATGCATATTGCGTCCTCATAATATCCACATTTCACGCAGTCTTAAGCGAGATATTAGAAAAAATCGATATGCTATAACTTCAGATTCAGTTTTTGATAAAATAGTGCAGGAATGCAGTCGGGATGGAAATCGAAAAAGTAAAGGGAGTTGGATAACCCCCGATATGGAGGAGGCATATTGCAGACTGCATGTTGCTGGCGCGGCTCATTCGATTGAGGTTTGGTTGAATGGCGAGTTAGTAGGTGGCTTATATGGAGTCGCTATCGGTGGAATTTTCTGCGGGGAATCCATGTTTAGTATTGTTCCTAATGCTTCCAAAGTTGCATTAATCGCGCTATGTGAAGGATTGAAAAAAGTTGGTTTTAGTTTAATTGATTGCCAGTTAGTAACGCCTCATTTGGAGAGTTTAGGAGCAAAACCTATATCGCGCTCGGATTTCCTGAATATCTTGGTTGTTCAAAGGTATCGGAATATTGATTGGCCAAACTTTGATGATAATGATATTTTCGCAAAGGTATGGGATAGAGCTATTTTGGGCCGTCAATAACTTTTGAATTAGCACATAAAGACATATTACGTGATTCTATATATGATTTGACCATAGATAATATGGTTATAAGATTTCTTTTTTTGAAGACGATTTTATGAGTTTTAAAAAGGGAAAGGCAATAAATGAGAGTGGCTACTTGGAGCTTTGATAAAGGAATGGATAGAGAATAATAGATGGTTTTGCTAAAACAGTGATTATAAGGCAAACTGGCGCACGTTTTTAACTGATCGACAAGATAATAGATAAATGGCAAAAGAAGAAAATATTGAATTAGATGGAGAAGTAATAGATACACTTCCTAACACGACATTTAAGGTTAAATTGGAGAATGGGCATATAATTATGGCTCATATCTCTGGAAAAATGCGAAAGCATTATATTCGCATCCTGACAGGCGATAAGGTCAAAGTTGAGATGACGCCGTACGATTTAACAAAGGGCCGTATTACTTACAGAGAGCGCTAGCCTTAAATAAGTTTGTTGTAATAGTTTTGATGATATAACACAAACACCAATCGCTTCTCACTTTGCAAGGATAGCTGCTTTTTCTGTTTTATCAATCGGCTGACATTTGATTGAAACTTTATTGCCGGCAACTGTCACTTTGGCGAGGCCGCCATTCTTGGAGAGCACGCCGAATAGGACTTCTTCAGCAAGCGGCTTTTTTATGTGTTCTTGAATTAAGCGATCCATCGGTCTTGCACCCATTTTACTGTCATAGCCATTTTTTGCTAACCAAGACCGTGCTTTATTATCGACTTCCAGAAACACTTTTTTGTCATCTAATTGCACTTGCAATTGAACTAAGAATTTATCCACCACAGTTTTAATCACTTTTTTAGTCAAACTCCCAAACTGGACTATATCATCAAGTCTGTTTCGAAACTCAGGACTAAATATCTTCTTTATCGATTCAATTCCATCGGAGCTGTGATCTTGAGTTGAAAATCCAATTGATGTTCGGCTCATTAATTCCGCGCCGGCATTAGTTGTCATTATTATTATTATGTTTTTGAAATCGGCTTTTCTCCCGTCATTGTCGGTCAAGGCTCCATGATCCATCACCTGCAAGAGTATATTAAATACATCCGGATGAGCTTTTTCAATTTCGTCCAAGAGCAAAACAGAGTATGGTTGCTTATTAATGGCCTCAGTTAGAAGTCCCCCTTTATCGTAACCGATATACCCGGGCGGAGCCCCAATTAGCCGAGACACTGTGTGACGTTCCATATATTCAGACATGTCAAAACGGATCAGCTCAACCCCTAATATCTTTGCTAATTGTTTGCTTAGTTCTGTTTTACCCACTCCGGTTGGTCCGGCAAATAAATAGCTTCCGATGGGTTTGTTTTCCTCTCGCAAACCTGCCCTGGCGAGCTTGATAGCAGTAGACAGTTTGTCGATTGCATGATCTTGTCCAAAAACAGTCATCTTGAGTTTTTGGGCTAACCCTTTGAGTTGCTTCTTGTCAGAGTTAGAAACACTTTTGGGAGGTATACGGGCAATTTTTGAGATGATCTTTTCAATGTCAGACACACTTACAATTTTTTTACGTTTATCAGCGGTTTGGAGCCTTTGAAACGCTCCTGCTTCGTCAATAACATCAATTGCCTTATCAGGTAAAAATCTATCATTAATAAATTTGCTAGAAAGTTCAGCTGCTGATCTAAGAGAAGCGTCGCTATAACGCAACGAATGATGGTGTTCGAAACGTGATTTCAGTCCCTTTAAAATTTGGTGTGCCTCTTCAACAGTAGGTTCAGAGATGTCGATCTTCTGGAATCGTCTTGATAGGGCATGATCTTTGTCAAATACTCCGCGATACTCTTGGTAGGTGGTTGAACCGATGCACCGAATTTCACCTGATGATAGAAGCGGTTTTAAAATATTAGAAGCATCCATCACCCCGCCTGAAGCAGCGCCGGCTCCAATTATAGTATGAATCTCGTCTATGAAGAGAATGCATTTGTCTTTCTGTTTTAGTTCATTGATTATTCCTTTTAGCCGTTTCTCAAAATCTCCTCTATATTTTGTTCCAGCGAGCAATGATCCCATATCCAAAGAATAAACTGTGCTATTCAATATTGGTTCAGCGACCTTTCCTTCAACTATAAGTTGCGCTAGTCCCTCGGCTATGGCGGTCTTCCCTACCCCTGCTTCCCCGACTAATAATGGATTGTTTTTTCTTCGACGCATCAGAATTTGGCTCAGCCGTTCAAGCTCCGATATCCTACCGATTAGAGGGTCAATTAGGCCCTTTTCCGCCTTAGAATTCAGATTAGTAGCAAATTGTATTAGTAGCGCATCCGATTTAATTGGAGTTTCACTATCTTGATCAGGCTCATTTATGGGTTGATCAGTATTCGATGGTTCGGAGTGATCAGCCATTTTAGAAATTCCGTGAGAAATAAAGTTGACAACATCGATACGAGCAACATTTTGTAATCGTAATAGGTATACCGCTTGACTTTCTTGTTCACTAAAAATTGCTACGATGACATTGGCACCCATGACCTCCCTTGTGTTAGCGGAATTGACTTGAAAGACAGCTCTTTGAAGAACTCTTTGAAATCCATGCGTTGGCTTTGTTTCTTGATCTTCTTCATTTTCAGAAATTCTAGGAATGGTGGAGTCAATAAATTCTTGAAGATCTTGCCTAAGCAGACCCAGGTCTGCGCCGCACGCCTTCAGGACTCTGGATGCGGACGCATCATCGAGAAGTGCTAGCAACAGATGTTCCACTGTCATAAACTCGTGGCGATTTTCGCGGGCGGTTTTGAAAGCGAGATTTAAAGTAACTTCAAGTTCACGGCTCAGCATCGGTACTAGTCTTCGTCACACGGTTCAGCTTCGCATAACAGTGGATGCTGGTGCTGCATTGAATATTTGTTAACCATCGCTGCTTTTGTTTCCGCTATGTCTTGGGTATAGATGCCACAAACTCCTTTGCCTTCGTTGTGAATCATGAGCATAATTCTCGTGGCAGTTTCACGAGTTTTGCTGAAAAACTTTTCTATTAATTCTACGACAAATTCCATTGGAGTGTAATCATCATTTAGCAGTACGACCTGGTAGAGACGCGGTTTCTGAAGAGCTGGGGGCTTCTCTTTTACTAATACTCCTACATCTTCATCGGTGCCGTACTCGTTAGTTTTTTGACTCATGAATGACAACCTGCCTCGGTACAAAAAATGTGAAATTAGTATCTGTTTTACTCTCAAAAAAACGTCTAGATATTAAATAAATGACAACATCTTCAGCTTAAGAACCGACTGTTTTTTGTCGACCATCCATTGAGTGCATTTATATAGCCATCAGGAGTCGGCTCAAAGTCTATTAACCCATACCGGATAATGTTACATACTTTCTATAATCGCCTCACCAAACTGCGAGCAAGAGAGAAGCTG
>MDTD01145837.1_pt1 | contig 19730 bp, 25 predicted proteins | sample 811221 | NCBI WGS metagenome assembly MDTD01 (sample SAMN05326646, study PRJNA326480) | marine metagenome | isolation source: seawater | place: Pacific Ocean: South West | collected 2011 | reverse complement strand
TCGATCCCTACCCGGCTCACCAAACAGTACATAGGCGATTAGCTCAGTTGGTTAGAGCATTCCGTTGATAACGGAAAGGTCGTAAGTTCGAGTCTTACATCGCCTACCATAAAAGGAATGATCAATTGGAAATAATTTGGCATATCTTACTCACAGTTTGTTTAGGATCAACTTGTATTGAACAAGACGTACAATGGTTTGAAACAAAATCTCAATGTGAAGAAATGATAGACGTATACGCAAATGTCCCTGCTGACGGTGACTGGGATACAGTTGAATATCAATGTAAGCCAGTTGGATCAAAAGCAATCTGACAAGGGCCTGTAGCTCAGCTGGATAGAGCGCCTGTCTACGAAACAGGAGGTCAGGAGTTCGACTCTCTTCAGGCCCGCCAAAAAAAACTTGACTTCAGCACGAAAATATGTATAATTACTAAATACAATTAATTAACAATTTTACAAAAATTTTTATAAGGGTAATGGAGAATGAATCCACACGGGTGCGAAACTAGAGAAAAAATAATTGCAATCATATCAGACCATTTAGGTTTAGATCCAAAACAATGTACCCCGAACTCACATATCAGCAATGACCTTGGTGCTGACAGCTTAGATATTGTTGAAATAGCAATGGCTTTGGAAGAAGCATTTGATATTCTTATACCAGATGATGAAGCTTACCTATGTTTTAAAACAATAGATCAGTGCGTAATTTATATTGAGCAATTAGTTGAAAATCACGATGTTATTGAGGATTTAAAGAAATCTATAAATGACAAAGAAGTCAAACAAATAGGCCAAACAAAGCTAATAAGTCATAAAAAATAATTAATTTTTAGTTAGATGTGATAAGATTGTCGCATTCATCTGTGCCTTTGACAAATATTGCAAACATAGTTCTTGCTTTACTAGGATCTTTTATCAAATTAGATATCATCCCTTGAACTAACATGACAACTTCACTTGATGAATTATTCATTATCATTTGTATAGCATAGGGATCATATCCTTCTTCGACTAAGGAGTCTGCAATATTCTTTTTCATAGTGGAAAGATCATTGTATCGAGCTCTCGATTTTTCAAATATGACGGAATGCAATTCTCTTCCGTCATGTTCAATTTGAAACTCATCATTCATGATGTTTGTAACTAAAAAGAAAACAGTTAAATTAAAGTACGCAATTTCACAGGCACTCACTTCAGCAAGTAATTTAACTTTTTCACTTTCTAAATTTGGCACTTGATTTTCTTCTGCGACTGCTATTGTTGAACAGAAGAAGAATACTATTATGGTTAATAATTTGCTCCAGTATCTCATAAAAATATTTAAATACATATAAAATCATTTAACTACCACTTAAACTATATTTTAAATCATAAACAGCAGAAAGTTAAATACAAGTAAGATGTCAGATACTTTAGTCTTGAATGCAAACGGTAAACCTTTAAGCTACCATCCATTGAGTGCTGTACATTGGCACATCTCAATCAAATTAATATTTCTAAATAAAGTCAGGATTCTAGAAGAATATTCGGATTGGGTAGTGCATTCACCAACTTCTGAATTGGTAATGCCGTCGGTTGTAATTTTAAAACAGTATATGAATTTTATGCCTGTGCCTAAATTTAATAGGTACAATGTACATTTAAGAGATCTTTTTAGTTGTCAATATTGTGGATGTGGTGTGCATTATAACGAAGCAACATTAGATCATGTCAAACCACGTTCAAAAGGTGGGGATACAAGTTGGTTAAACGTGGTTACAGCCTGTCAAACTTGTAATACTGACAAAGGTAGCAAAATTATTAAACCATTACGTAGTGCATATAAACCACACATCAAAGAACTAGAAAACAAAAGAAGACGCTTTCCAATCGTATTAAAAGATGTAATTTGGAACAGATATCTGGATTGGCCCGAAGAATTGGTGAATATTGCATAAAAGATCTTTTTATCATAAATAAAAGAGTAGACAATTAAAACGTGTTTTAATATAATAAGGTATTAAAAAACAATAGGAGAAACACAAATGACAGACCAAGTATCTACTGATGCACCAAATGAAGCAACTCCACAAGCTATGGCACCCGATGTAAACTCGGCAAAACAAGCGACTGGATTACAGATTTCAGATATGCAGACAGTATTGAATATTATCGATCTTGCAAGTACTAGAGGTGCTTTTAGATCAAATGAACTTTCACAAGTTGGTGCTATTGCAGATAAGCTAGGTGCTTTCTTGCAACAGATCAACGCCCAAGCAGAAGCAGAGAAAAAAGCAAAAGAAGAAGCACAAGGTAAACCAGCAGAAGCTGAAAAACCTGCAGAAGCAAAGGAGTAATCTATGACAGCGATTAAACACACAGGATATAATAACAAGACAAATAGAAAAGTTGTAGTGATATTTAGAGAAATTCCTGAAGAAAGAGAAAGTGCTCTTGTAGTTGAAACAGAATCTCTTATGGATAGATTCCATGATGGACTGATGTCAGCAACAGAATCAGCAGAAGGTCAAGCTACTGATAATTTATATGAAGTACTAAACAGAAGAATGTTTTTTGATGGAGAACCAATGTTACAAACTTTACATTCAAAAGGTTGGTTACATAAGGTTAACGTTAGTGATATCACATTATCACCAGAACCAAATAAAGAAATTCCATTAAGTGAATTCAACAAAACAGCAGAAAAAGTTGAAGAAAAAGATAACACCACGAACAACGAACTTAATATAGACGCGGCAACAAGACCATCTGCACCGCAACAAAAACTTACAGAAGAGCAAGAACTAGAAGGCCAAGCAAAGAATTTAATTATTCAAGCACAACTTTTAGAAGAAGAAGCTAGAAAGAAAAGAGCTCAAGCAGAAAGAACTTTTCCAGGAATAAATGATGAAACACGAAGACCAAAAGGAAGACCAAAAAAAGGTGCTCCGGCTTCACCATTAGCAAGTAAAATGAAATCTAAATCTAATGCGTAAGTTTGTCCCATCAGAACCTGAACATTCTGATCCAGAATTTGATAGGCTACTTTCTGAAATATTTCCTCAGGAAGTACCTATCCATTTTGTTAAAGGGATAAAGGTAATTTATAAAGATGGTTCAACAAAAGAGCTATCAGATGAAGAAATAAAAGGCGTACAGCCAGAAGTAGGTACTGTGAACCATAGAAAGATTGCAGAGATGTGGGAAGACACACAGGACGTTGAAATTTATATCAATACAGAGAAGTTAAGAAACATTGTACAATTAAATGTTAATAAAATCTTAGGTGAAGATATTAACGGAGATAATTTCCTAAATAAAAAATAGTCCATAAATATGTTTAAACTATTAAAAAAAACATATGATGGACAACGATATTATTTTAGAACCTAGATCATTAGATATTTTATTGGTGAGCATTCCTAGACTGAGTGTGGAAGTTCCACCTCTATCTATCGCACAATTAAAACCTAGTTTAGCTAAAGCTGGGTTCAAAAGCCAATGTCTGGATTTAAACATTGAGCTTTATCATGAGTTCAAATTCGAAGAATGGTTAGAAATAGATAACTATTTTCAAACAGATTTAAGATATACTGGTAATGATACTAGTGGAGTTCAACGTGAAATTAATTTTGAAGCCATGCATGAAAACAAAAAGAAAGGCTTACAAGTTTTTGAAAAGTATATGGACTTCTTAAATCGTTGGGTAGATATTATGTTAGCTAAAAGACCAACATGGATTGGTATTAGTGTCTTTTCAGTTAATTCAGTATTACCATCAATTGATCTTTGTTCGGTCATTAGAAAGAAATCTCCAAATACGAAAATAATGTTAGGCGGAATGGGTGTTAGTGCATTTGGTGTTGCCACAAGACCAAACTTTGGAGAGTATATGAGATCAGTGGGACTTGCCGATGAGTATATTAGTGGTGAAGGTGAAAATGCTATAGTAAAACTTTTGAAAGAAAAGAGATCCATACAAGTAAATCCACAAATAGATGATCTGAATTCATTACCGTTTCCTGATTATGGCGACTTTGATTTTGAAAGATATCCTAGTCAAAACAATTTAATTTATACAACAGGTAGTAGAGGTTGTGTTAGAGCTTGTACTTTTTGTGATATCAATAACCTTTGGAAAAAGTTTAGATATAGATCTGGAGAAAATATTGCAGATGAGATGTTAGAAGCATATAAAAAATATGGAACTAAAGAATTTTATTTTACTGATAGTCTTATAAATGGTAACGTGAAAGAGTTTGTGAGATTATGTGAAATGTTAGTGCAGTATAAGAAAGAAGGTAAGTTACCAAAAGAAACTAGTTTTGGAGGTCAATGGATATGCAGACCTATTAATCAATTTGGTGAAAATTATTATAAGATAGCCAGTGAGGCAGGTCTTTATAATTTAAGTATTGGAATGGAAAGTGCATCAGATGAAGTTTTAGAAAGTATGAAGAAAGGTGTTACTAAAAAAGATTATGACTTTCAAATGGAAATGATGTTGAAGTATGGTATTCGAGGTAACTTCTTAATGATTATAGGGTATCCAACTGAAACACGTGAAGACTTTAAAAAGACTTTAGATATGTTCACTGAATATAAAAAGTATAGTGATGCAGGAGTAATATGGGGAGTCAATCTAGGAAAGACTTTAGTTGTATTGCCAGGTGCACCACTAGGAGAAAACCCTGATCACTTTGGTATTGATTTTGATGAACGTGGTAACTGGGTTAACAAAGATACAGGTTTAACTTACAACGAAAGAGTAAGAAGAAGAATACAAGCACAGAGACATATTGAAGATTTAGGATATGTGGTTAAAAGTACAGTCACGACAATTAATAGTTTGTTTGAAATAGTTAAGGCAGGTGGTTATGATTCTATTGAATAGTTTTCCGTTAACATGGCAACAGGTGAGAGAATTACCAAAACTAAATCACCATATAAGAGAAAAAGCTATGGTAGATTTTGTACAGCAAGTTATTAGAGAAAGATTAGGAGATCAAGACTATCCTGATAATTTAATCAATGATAACTTTGGTAAAGTTGTAAAAGAAGAATGTACGTATGACGGTAACATATGGACATTTGTTTTTAAAGAAGGACAGTTATCGTGGGCAGAATACTTAGAAAGTTTTATGAGATTAGGTGCTTTTGGTAATAAACCTTTAAATGAAAATGTTTATTTTTATAGACTAATCAATATTATAAAAAAAGAATTACCTGATATAATTTTTGAATCAATGTTAAAACATTTTAAAAATAGTGACGATGAAAACTTACGTGGTAACATCAAAGAATATATCAGTTATCAATCAAAAATAGATCAGATAGAAAAATTTGTAAGTGAAAATGAAATACAAGTATCTGAGCATTGGGACAGGACATAATGTATCTAAGACCAAATGATGTAGAAGTATTGCACATGGAATGGACCAGTAGGTGTCCTTTGTTTTGTCAACAATGTGCAAGAACTGATTGGGAAGTAGGTAAAGCAGTAATGCCAACACTACCAATGGGCGATATGAAACCTGACTTTGTAGATAAAATACTTCCGCAATTTCCTAATGTTGATGTACTTCATGTTTGTGGAAACTATGGAGACATAATTGCATATCCTTATTTGTTGGAAACACTTGATATAGTGAATAAGCATGAAATACCAATGACTAGACTTTATACAAACGGTAGTGCAAGAACAACTGAGTATTGGGAACAGGTAGCAAAAAAATTAAAAGGCACAATGACATTCAGTATCGATGGACTAGAAGATACTAATCATATCTATAGAGTTGGTAGTAATTGGAATAAAGTAATGGAAAGTGCAAAAGCATTTATAGATGCTGGTGGTTATGCTATATGGGAGATGTTAGTGTTTGAACATAATCAACATCAAGTGGAAGAAGCAAAACAGTTAAGCGAACAAATGGGATTCAAAAGATTTAGAGTAAAAAGAGCAAGTAGGTTTACTGTTTATGACAAAGCTGATCAAGAAGCAACATCAGTCAAACCAACTTCGGTTAAAGAATTCAAACACATAAATCAGGATATTGTAGGTATTGACAAAAAGCAAATAGTATGCAAGTATAAGAAAGCTAAATGGATATATGTCAGCTTCGAAGGAGATATGTTTCCTTGCTGTTGGACAGGAGCCAACAAGTATAAGAAGTTTCAAGATAGAAATGAAATTTGGCAGTTGTTTGAAGTACACGGAAAGGATTTTTTAAATTTGAATAATTATTCAGCAGATCAAGTATTTGAAAACACGTGGTTCTCAGAACAGTTAGAAAAGTCTTGGAACACAGATCCTTTAAAAGTTTGTTCAAAACAATGCTTAGAAAAATTACAAGATCACGAAGATTTACAGTATGCGAATACATGATTTAAAAAATAATTTCAATGAAGATTTATTTCAGTCTTTAGTAGATTTACAAGACAATGTTATCAAATATGATAATCATAGAAATATTAATAACTATAAAAACATTGCCGACGATATAGAAAAGTTTGATTGCTTTGAAGTATTGACACCTAAAGGATCAGATGAAATAATTGCATTCAGTGGATTGTATAACAATAACTCTTATCCAGAAAATTGTGCTAGAAGTTGTACTAGGACTTATAATAATCCAAAGTTTCGAAGTAAGTTTAAATGGCCAAGATATAATGAAGATTATTTTATTCCTTATGAACTTGGTTATGCGACAAAATTAAAATATGAATATGTTTTCATAAGTGTAGAGTTAAAACTTAGAAGAAGAGTACTAGCTAATGTTACAAACTATCTTGAAAATAACTTACCATATAAGTGGACATATGAAAACAGAATGTATAATACTTGTAGACAACATAATGATAAAGGAGATTATCTAGGGTTGAATCCAAGCCCCAAGTGTTATCAAAATGTTGCCTACACATCTTTAGTTAATAACCCAACACAACCTTTCCTTCTTCCTAGTGTAAGCATGGAAGAGTATGATAAAAACTTTTCAAAAACCCAAGTTAATCGATTAAGAAGAGAATTTTAGATTAACCGTTAGTATTAAATCTTCTAATATCATCTAAATACACTTGCTACAAAAATTTCAATTATAATAAGAATATCTGTGTATATAAAGGAGAGAAGGTACTATGGATAAAAATAGAATCGAGGAACTAGAAGATAGAATCGAAGAGCTTGAAGCAAAAATCGAAGAGCTTAATGATGCTGTTGGAATCGTTCCTTCACATGACGAAGACGAAGACTACGAGTACGACAATGATTTCGAAGCAGAAGACAACGATGACGAAGATTATGATCATGACGAAGACAACGATGATGAAGATTATGATCACGATGAAGAATATGAAGATGAGAACGATTGGGATTCATCTAACGATGATGACGATGACTTTAGTTCAGACGACGATGATGAAGATGAAGTTATTGACTATGATTCTGACGAATACGAAGACGAAGATGATAAGTAACATATAGATAATAAATGCATTTAATTATCGGGTGGTTGGATAGTTCCGCCACCCGACAATGCTAGAATAGGATATATGGCACGACAAGACAAGACCCATAAGGGCAGACGTAAAAGAGGCAGTAAAAAAAGAAGAGCTAGACGTAAAAACAGAAGAAAATAGCTTATGAAGAAAAGAAGTAAAAATAAAGAGGACAAAGTAATTCAAGTCCCAGCCCTAATAAACATTGTGATGGATGAATTAGAAAAACTGATTGAAAGAAATGTCATACCTTCTTATCATAAATCCAGATTTGAATTTACTAATGAAATGCATGAAAATTTAGCAGGAGATATTAGTAAAGTATTGATGTTTGCTATTGACGATAAAGCCAGATATATGGCAGTTAGATCAGTATTGGGTGCGATGGGCTTTAGAAGATCTACAATAGATGAATATAATGAAGTGGTGGATTTAAAGCCATTACGTGATAATTTCAAGTTGGGTATAGTTTCATCCGAAATACATTTGGCAGATTATATACAATCTTTGTACTCAACAAAGCACTAGAAATCCAAATAAATATTGTAATAAAGAAAAAAGTGTGTTATTATACATAAAATAATGGATGTTCAGTATGGCTAATAAATGGAGTGATTACGATTTTACAGAGATACCTTTTAACGATTTAGTTAGGGTTGGGCAACGTACTATGCTGTATAGAGATATGTTTACAGTTAGTTGGTTGCTTGGAAGATTCTGTAATTATAAATGTAGCTATTGTTGGCCGTATGCAAGATCCAATAGAAAGGATCATAGACCCACAGAACTATGTTTGAAAACAATTGATAGTATCAAGGAACAGGCTCGTGATAGAGGTTTCAATAGTTTTCATTTTAGTCTCAGTGGTGGTGAACCTACCTTCCACCCAGGTTACTTAGACATTTTAAAACATCTAGCCAACGATGTTGACAATACGAATTATACTAGTGTCCACATGACAAGTAACTGTAGCAGAAATATGAAATGGTTTGAAGAATATGTCAAAACAGTTGCACCTTTCCATAGAGCCAGTATCACGGCTTCATACCACAGGGAACACGTTAACACACAAGAGAAGAGAGAACAGTTTGCAGACAAATTATGCTTTTCACAAGAACATGATGTCCAAGTCACAATTAACCAAGTCATGGTTCCACAATGGTTTGATGAGCTATGGGAAGAATCATTATACTTCCACAATAGAGGTATTAACGTTACGCTCAAACCTATGTCGGATCCTACAGCGTCAAAAGTTGTTGACGGCTACACGAAAGAAATGCTTCAAAAGTTATACAATGGTATGCCACAGAGAGCATACACTGAAGAAAAAAATCAATTTGTAAAAAGACCATCACCGAACTTTAAAATTGATGATGATAGAACATTAAAGAAACAAACATACAGAGATGGTGTGCCACAGCATTTTCAAGTAGAATTCAAAGACGATAATAATAAATCATGGTTTATGGATCAAGCAGAAAGATTTAATGCATTTAATTTTAACAAATTTAGTGGTTGGGAATGTAGTAGCGGCTATAGGAGTATTATTATTAGAGAGCCTGACGGTAGTATCAAGAGATCTTATAGTTGTCATGATAAACCACTTGGTAACATTGAAACAGGTTTTAAACTATTTGACAAGCCTATGAATTGCATATCACCAACTTGTGTTTCAAGTGCTGATTCAAAAATCCCTAAACGAGCACCAGGAACTCAATTACCATTATACCCTGGAGATAAGACGTACCAAAATGAGCACTAAACCAGATTTTTTAAAAATATCAAAACTAAAAAAGAAGCCTGCTTGTATGGCTCCGTGGACGAACTTCTATGCAAAAGTTACTCCTACTGGTTACAATGCGAAAGTATGTTGCGTTAATGAAGACTCTGTTGATGTACAAAGCATAGATGAATATTTTAAAAGCGATATGCTTAAAGGAATTACTAGTTCATTAGAAAATGGAGAGTTACCAGAAAGTTGTATGAGATGTGAACACAATCCTGACTTTGAATCATATGAAAGAGAAATATTAAAAACTAAAAGAAAAAGAAAAATACTACAAGACAAAGAAGATTATGAATCACTAGACGTTAATGATATAAAGAAAATACTCAAAAATGATGATGACAAGTTCATACAAATAGATTTACGTCCAGGTAACTTATGTAATTTAAAATGTAGAATGTGTAATGCTTCAAGCAGTACTGAAATTGCAAAAGAAAGTTTAAAGATAATATCTGATACTGAATTCGTTGACAAGTTACAAAAAGCTAATCCAGATGCTAGTCATTTAGGTAAAACAAATGCTAAAAAATACTTTTCAAAATATACACAAGATTATACAAAGTCAGATGAACATAGAGAAAAAATTAATAAAATATTTGAATATGCAAACCTTAGAAGACTGAAACTATTAGGAGGAGAACCAAGTATTGATCCTGCAATTATTTCAACCATGGAAGATTTGAAACAGAATAAGTTCAAACTTGGTGATGGATTTAGATTACAAATAACAACAAACATGACCAATATTAATAAAAACTGGTTAGAGTACTTCAAATATTTCAACGCAAAAGTAACTGCAAGTATCGATGGTGCTGGAAGAACATTTGAATATATAAGATACCCAGCTAAATGGAGTAGGATTAAAACAAACTTCGAAGCAGTAGCAACAGATGAATCACATGACCTATCGATAAATCTTGTCATGAGTAGTATTTTATTTCTAGATATAAAACATTGGATACCAGAGCTTAATTCATTGGCACTACAACAAAGTTTTAAATTAAATTTTATTGAATGTTATTATCCAACTTATATGATGCCTAATACTATACCTTATGAATATAGACTAAAGATATTAGATGATATAAAGTACTTAATGAATTATGATCTATCATCAAATATTAGAGTCTTTTTAATTAAGTGCAGAGAGTATCTAGAATCATTATCGGATCAGCGAGAAGTAGATATCAATTTACTAAAAACATTCTTTTTAATAAACATGAAGCATGATCAACTTAGAAAACAAAATATTTTTGATATAAAATACACGAAAGATATTTACGAACAATATGAAGTGGAGAAACTAAATGATAGATCTAAATAAGTATAAACAATTTGTTGAAGGTGTTACATCATCTGAAAGCAACGAGAGTGCACCAATGATTCAACGATTGGTTGATTTAGAAAAACAAGGAATCAATATGTCACTGTTACTCACAGGAGGTATTGGTATAGCAAGTGAAGGAGGAGAGTTTAATGAAATTATTAAAAAATGTTTGTTCCAAGGCAAACCACTTAACGATGAAACTGTATTTCATCTTAAACGAGAACTTGGTGACATTATGTGGTACTGGATTAATTCTTGCCGTGCTTTGGGTCTCGACCCAAACGAAGTAATTGAAGAAAACGTGAATAAACTGAAAGCACGTTATCCGGGAGGTAGCTTTGATGTACACTATTCAGAAAATCGAAAAGAAGGAGATCTATAAATGAAACTAACTGAAAATTTCTCATTAGGAGAATTACTAAAATCACAAACAGCTGAACGTAAAGGTATAGATAATAAACCAAGTGATCCTGGCATCATAGTAAATTTACAAGTATTATGTGAGAAAGTACTACAACCGGTTAGAGATGAGTTCAATAGTCCAGTGGTAATTAATTCAGGTTATAGATGTCCTAAACTTAATAAAGCAGTAGGATCTAGTTCAAAGTCACAACACATCAAAGGACAAGCGGCAGATATTGAAGTACCCACATTCTCAAATAAAGACGTTGCTATTTGGATTTCTGAAAATTTATCTTATGATCAACTCATTTTAGAATTTTACAACGGAGTAGATCCACGTAGTGGCTGGGTTCATGTGTCATATGTTAGTGAAGAAAAAAATAGAAAACAAAACTTAACAATTAATAAAAACGGTACATTTCCGGGATTTATATAGAAAACCTTTATTTTTCTTTAAAATATTCGTTTATTCTTCTTTAAAGGTATAAATAACATTACATTCAGAGCAATAGGATAAGCATAGTGCAAATCCATGTGATGAATACAAACTTTTATTAGGAGAAATACAATGGCAGTAATCGGCGCAACAGACACAAGATCAGCAGGCTTAATCGAGAACATCGGTAAAGACATTCAAGTGATCAAAGTTGCAAAAACAAACATGACTACAGCAGAACTTACTACTATGGTTGAAAATGCTTCTCTTACATCAACAGTAATCGCAGTAAAATGTGCGGCGGCTTTTGTATCAGGTACAACTGATGAAGTCCACTTCATTTTAGAAGGCGGTGCTTATGCAGTTGAAGGTTCAAATGCATTAGGTGTAACAGGTGCAGTAACTACACTAGCGGCAGGTTTAGAAGTATAATTTTTATACTTGATAATACAGAATACATTAAAAGGCGGCTTTCGGGTCGCCTTTTTTTATGGCCAAAATATCCAAATAAATATTGTAAAGGTAATAAAAAACATTTACAATAGACTCATATGTTAGATTTTTTAATATTCAATATACCCAAGATGGACCTACGAGCTCCGTCAATTGCTTTAGGCTTATTAAAAGCCACAACAGAACATGATGGCTTTAAGAGTCGTGCATATGATCTGAATATAGATCTATGGCGTATGATGATCAAAGATGGATATGGACATTGGTGGTCTTATAGTGATTGGACATTAGTTGATCAAAAACTACTTGATGAAAATTGGCATATATTAGAACCTTACGTAAGAAAATGTTTAGAAGAAAATGTGGTACCCCATAACCCAAAAGTTGTAGGAATGAGTGTATTCAGCTTTTTACAATATTATGCTTTAGAAAAGATTGCTCTAGTATTACGTGAATACTTGCCTAACGCAAGATTTATGATAGGTGGTCCTGGTATTAGTATTAGAAATAAACCTGTTTGTGAAGAGTGGTTTGCAAAACTTAAAGAATCAAATGCTATCAATGATTGGATGTTTGGTGAATCAGATTTTATTATGTCAGATTACCTAGCTGGAAAAAAACGTCCTGGTATCAACAACTGGGAAAAAGATCCACGTACCACTGTGATGCGTTTAGTCAAGCCGGATTACAGCGATATGGATTTTAGTAAGTATCCTAAAAAACATTTACGTTTTGATATAGATGGCCCTGGACCAAACAAATGGGCTTACATAACAGGCAGTAGAGGTTGTGTTAGAAAATGTACATTCTGTGATGTACAAAGTTTCTGGCCAGCATTTAAAACAAAGAGTGGAAAATTTATAGCAGAAGAGATGATTGATGCTAATAGAAATTATGGTATTAAGAAATTTAAATTTACCGACAGTTTACTAAATGGTAACTTAGGTATATTAAGAGAAAAATGTGAAACATTAAAAGAACATGGGTACCTCAAGTCTAATGATGAAAGAGAATTAGAATGGCATGGGCAATGGATTTGTAGAAATAGAAAACAAATAAGTCCAGAGTTTCATGATTTATTAGCTGATGCTGGGCTTGGTATGGTTGGTATAGGGATTGAAAGTGGTAGCGAAAAAGTACGTTATCATATGAAAAAGAAGTTTGATAATGAAAGTTTATATTACACACTAGAACAATTTGAAAGAACAAATGTATTGGTGGTAGCATTAATGATGATAGGTTATCCAACAGAAACAGAAGCAGATTTTCAAGAAACATTACTATTACTAGAACGTCTAGCTAAAATGAAAAATGTTTGTGATGTTAATGTTAACAACCCAACAAGAATATTACCAGGATCTCCATTAGGTGATGATCCAGATCATTTCGGGATTCAATATACACAATTAATTGAAGACAAAGATTTTACAGCCAATTGGTGGTATGGTGATAATGATTATGCTACAAGGATTGAAAGGTTTTATAGATTTCATCATAAAATGATTGAAGTAGGATTAAAAAAATCTTACGCAGATGATAGCCAAGATAAGTACATGAAAGAATATATTGAAATAAAAAATGATCCAGCAATGGTAAAAATAATGAAAGAAGTGCATGAATATGGAAAAGAAAAAATCATTAATATCGACAACGACATTAGAGACAAAAAAGCTGAACAAAGTAGAGAAGTTCTCGGTCTCGGACATTAATGAATTACATCAAGCTAGTATAAGGTTTACTGAACAGTATCCTTTTCCTAAGCATAATCAATTGTGTTTTTTAAACACAAAAGGGCATGGAGCTGATCCTAATCAAGGAACAGGCAATAAGCTACACCCTGAGGCGGCGATGTATAATTTAAATGAACATGACTTTACAGAGTTTTTACCTGAATGGAAAGATAGCATATTTTATAAAATCTATAAGGACTTTCCTTTACCAGTTACAAGAATGAGATTAATGAGAGTACCTCCTAAGAGAACTTATAGTATACACGCAGATGGCGACAATGAGATACGTTATCATATCGCAGTACAAACTAATCCTGAAGCATTCTTTGTTTATGCTGATACCTTAGAATTAATTCATGTACCAGCAGATGGAAATGCATATGAATTTAATGTTGAAAGACCACACAGTTTTGTAAACTTTAGTGCGAAACACGAGAGGTGGCATTTGGTACTTAATGCATGGATAAAATAGAAAATAGATACAAGTATATTTGGTGTGACGCTGATAGACAAAAACTTGAAAAGCCTGTCTTATTGATTAGTCACGGTAGTGGAGGAATCAGTTCTGTTGAATGGAAGTTTGCTCAATTGGCCTGTGATGCCGGCTGGGGAGTATGTGTGTTAGATCATTTTACTCATAGAGGAGTTAAGTCACATTGGTGGCATTCAATAGAAACATATCCATCGATGCAAGACAGATCACAAGATTTAATTGATATGCGTAAAGGCTTTATTAAAAAGTTTGATGCTATGTTAGGAATTAGTGCAGGTGGTACAGCAACTATAATGGCACAAGAAACAATTAAGGTTCCTGTGTTTGCTGTTTATCCTTGTTTAAATCCAGTTACAAAATCAATGTTAAGATCATCAGATGTAACAATTCATACAGGTAAAAAAGACGATTGGACAACTGTTAAACACGCAAGGAGATTTGCTGAAATAACCAATGCTGACTTACATGAACACTCAGGATATCATGCTTACTTAAAACCAGGAGAAGATAGATACATAAAAGAAACGATAAGTTTTAGAAACTTGCAGTTACCAATACCCTTTCCAGATGATATGTTATTATTAAACAACTATCCTTTGGAGAAAGGTGTTACATTGAAGTACAATAAAAAGAGTACTGACGAAACATATAAACATTTTATTGAGTGGTTAAACGAAATAGCAAAACGACCTAGACAAGGATTCATTTCAGCAATTAGACATGAGAAAAAATAGTTCAACATATTGTCCTCTTCCTTTTATACATTCTCACGCAGGTGTTAATAGAAAGTTTAGACCATGCTGTAACGCATATCAGATATCTGATAAACATGACTGGACTTATAGTTTAGATAATCAAACACATGAAGAATGGTTTACTGATGAAATGATGGTACAGTTACGAAAAGATTTACTGACAGGAAAACGTAATGATTTGTGTAAAGTGTGTTGGGAACAAGAAGATGTTGGAGCTCAAAGTTATAGACAACAATATATAAAGAAGTATGAAAATGTTGATGTTGAAACACCAAGTATACAATACTTAGATTTAAAGCTATCCAATGAATGTAACCTTGCCTGTAGAATGTGCGACTATGGTAGTTCGCATCAGATCTATAAAGACATGATTGCATTAGAACAAAAGAGTTTACACATTCCTGCATACTGGGATCGTATTCCTTATTTTGAAAAGACAGCTGATAAAAATATGATTGTGGCTTATCCTGAAAACGTTGTAGATGAAATAAAAAGTTTAATCCCACAATTGAAATATTTAAAAGTCACTGGTGGCGAACCCACTATAACCAAAAAGTTTAATGAGATTGTTGACACAGCTATTGACATGAATTGTATACAAGATATTGAATTAAATCTTACAACAAATGGTACTAGACTGACACCAGACTATTTAGAAAAATTAAGTAAGTTCAAGAAAGTTAAAATCAAAGTTAGTATAGATGGCATAGGATCAACATACGACTATATTAGGCATCCATTTAAATGGAAAAATATACAAGATAGGATAAAAGATATATTTCATGTTGTTGATGGTCGTAAGTTTTATTTAGATTTCAATTTGTGTGCTACAGTTTATAATGCAGAAAATATTCCTGTGTTCTATAATTGGATACAGGATAATACAACAGCTGATGCACCTTTGTATATACAATCAAATTTAGGTCCTGATGATCATGCATTAGATTTTAAGTGGTTATCTGCAGACGTGTTACACAAAAGTATTAAAGATTTACCATTAACAACTGAAACAGAAACTTACATAAAAAGAGCAGAGTCTTATATGAATGTTGATAAACCAAAAGAACAATTAGTTGAAATAAAAAATATAACAACGTCATTGGATCAAGTTCGTGGACAGAATTATAAAGATTACCTAGAACCTTTGACAGTAAAATGGCTAGATAGTATAGATGTCTAAAAAATTCAGAAAAAACTTTCAAGGAAACCATGTTCGATCAAAAATAGATGTTTACTCGTCTTACCCAATGACACAACTTGATAAGCCTTTTGAACCTATCGAAACAGATATTATTTCTTTTAAAGGTAGTTGGCACGTAGATATACCATCTTGGGAAAACAGATTGGTTCGTTGTTTATTCAATCATATGCAACCAAAAAGAATTTGGTGCCTAGGAGGATATACTAATTTAGATGTATTGACAAGTACAGCAGATCTCAATGATGTTTATATTAAAAATATAGATCCAACTGATCTCGTAGATATTAATAAAAAACATAAAGAAATATTAACAATATTAAAAGCAGAAGAACGTAATATAACTTATGAATTTATAAATGATTGGGTAGGTCAAGAGCATAATATTTCTTCATTTAAAAATTTAAAAGGTATTGATTATGTTTCACAAGACAAAATATTCGATGGCAACTATGATGTTGTATGGTTCAATGAGGTTGATCAGATGAGAAAATGTTTTCACAGAGCTTCATTAGGCAGTGGTATATCGCAAGACACAGTTTATATTTTCAGTCATTACGGACAAGGTGATGCATGGTTAGGTGAAATTCCTGGCATGGATTATTATATACCATTGGTAGCAGTAACTAGATGTTTAGCATTTTTTACTGCCAATCAATCCGTTATTGATTTCTTTAGTTCAGCGGCAGTACAGACTTTTCCAGCACCATGGAACAAAGAACAAGATGTTTATCTTGTTAGACCTGCAGGTGGTGGTTGGGATGTATGGGTATCAGATCAAAATACTAATAATGGCAGTGAATACTATCAAGAGGACTATTTCAATAAGTTGGCAGATTCCAAGGACGGCGACTTATAGTCAGAGAGCTATGTATGTGAAAACGCATTTTTTTGTGCGGGAAATCCCCACGCCCTCCTGAGCGTACTATCACCACCGTCTAGAGGCTGTGTAGAATAGTATACCTTTAAAACACCTTTATTAAGCACCCTATAAGCACCTTACAGCTACCTTAAAGCAACTCTGGGTACATTGAGCCCATGGTTACTAGACCTTGTGCTACTGTGGTTACGTTGCTTGTAATCGATGGAATCTAGTTGGTACTCCTAGACTAGGGGGTATTCTGATGAGCCTAGCTAACGGTCCCTAGATTGCAGGAGATTAAACAATCTTGCTGAAACCGTTGAATTGGCTTTCCCCCGCTAGTGTGGATCACTATCCCTGATAGCCGCCGAGAGGCCGAACTTCGTTTTTTCTCTCCGTTTCGGGTTAACTCTGTCGTTTATGATGTGATCGCAGGTATAATTACATATACTCGAGTGCATGAAGCGACCCACAAAAGTGTTTAAAAAGGCTTCACATTTTGGTCCGTAGTTGGCGATAGTCTATCTATTTAAAAAGGCCTATAAAGTACACTACACAGGGACCTGTAGTAAAAACAGATTAAAACATAGTTTTTATCTACCCCGGCAGAGCCTTAGATGCTCATTTAAGTCCGGGGCTTTTTTTTGGCTGAATTTTCTAATGCTTTCCGAGAGTCCTGTAAGGCTTCCTAAGGAGTCGTATCACGTAGTCTTCACGGCTGACCCGCTCGTAGATCACGTAGCCTTTGGCACCGTTGTAGGGATTCTGTGTGAAGGTCTCGTACACCCAGTAGTGCTTGAACCACACCCATTCACGGCTGTCCAAACGTGTGGGCCAGTATGCGAATCGTCTTGTCCAACGTGAGTTCCATTTGGGTAGTGAGGGCATGGCCTACTTTCTTAACTTGTCTATCAGTATCTGTTGTTGTATGTCACGTTTGAGCGAGTCCGTTTCTGATGCTACCAAACCTTCTGTGAGGCACACAGGACACAGACACACGTCATACAACTGTTTGCTGACCATTGGTAGCTTTACATTAGGTACTCTGAAGCACCAACAATCCCCGTCGCGATTTATATCGCAAGTGAATGCCTCTCCACATGAATTGCAGATTGACTTTGACATAACTATTTTTTAAAATCTTCAGGCTTCAGTCCTGCTTTGGCGAATGCATCTGCCAACGAATTGTTCTCTACTTTTTTGTATTCCGCTGGAACTGAATCTCTTTTGACTTTGGGTTTACGAGGTTTTTCTTTTTTGACTATTGGTTTTGCTTTCTGAATCTCTATTGTCTTTGCCGGTGGCTTGGGTCTGCTAGGTATACTGATAGTTTTTACCGGCTTTGATTTAACAGGTGCTTTGGGTATATCGTATGATTTTTTTTTCTTACTTGACATATCGTCTATTTACACATTATAACTAATATTCATATCAAAAGCAACCTATTAATAACCTTGTCCTGGTCTTGTGTATACAGGTTCATCTGCTGTGATTGGATAATCATCGTCATCAGGATCTATTTCTCCAACCCTATATCCTGGATCAATGTTTTCAACTGCATTAGGATCATCATTGTAGCTATATGATTGAGTAAAGCTGTTAGAAAGTTCTGGTGTTGCTTGTTTTGTGCTGTCAAGCTCGTTACCATGTTCGATCATGTAACGATAACCTTTTTCTTTCCAATAGCTTTCTTTTTCAACATCGTATATCAATAAGTTCACTGTGGTTGCCAATGCCGGATATGGTGGATGCAAAGTTTTCATGTCCGCAACATAAATTTCTGGATCAATGTAACCATATACAGTAACAGGAACAGTATCACCTGGTGCTACTTTTATTTCAGATGGAAGATGACTCAATACAACAAACTGTAATTGAGTAGGGTGTAAGTATACCACCAACTTTAAAGGAACTGTAATTTCTTCTGTGCTAGTGTTTGATACTAACCAAGTCTTGACGTATGTATGACCTGGCATAACAAATTCTGAATCTGGCTTCTGTACTTTGATGTCTCCATAAAATACTTTTTGTATCACAGAAAAAGTTAGTTGTCTTTCAGATATTTTGTTGTATGTTGTTGGTTGAAGTGTTTGGACCGTACCCCAAATTAGACCCGCAATAATCAATACTAATAGTGGTATACCGATCATGTAGTCTAATAATTTTTTCATTTGTGCTCCAATGTGAGGATTTTTGGCCCTTACTAATAGTATTTATTTTTTATGTAGAAGGTAAACTTTGCGTATAACTTAAAGTGAATAAATGCCTACTTTAGGGTACTCTTCGTTGTTACCTGAATCGTCTACGATGTAAGGAATTGATACTGATATGCCTAATGTTTTACCTAGGCCTGCTTTGACATCTTCAAATGAATCAACGAAACTTGTTTTTGCTGGCCACGATCCTGCTCTTATAAACAAATATCGTTGTGGTTTGGTTCTGTAGTATAATTCTAGTGCCGCCATACCATACAATGCTCTAACATTGTCTAACGTAGTATGTTGGGTTTGACCGGAACCTGATCTTTGTGCCATCATAGCACTTCTAATATCATTTGAATAAGGACTTTTTGGAAAGATTGCATCGAACACATTCATTGTCTTGTCAACAACTTCTTTTGGATCGACACCTGGTTTGTTCATTAAGTATTTTACTATTGCATCCGGTGACCAACCTTTTGCTTGTCCGCCTCCTGCTTTAGGAGCCGCTCCGAATTTGCCAATAAATTCTTTTTGTAAACGTCTTAGGTCTGATGATTGTTGTTTAAATATATCTGCATCTTTTGTTCTTCCACCTGTCTTACCACCTTT
>MDTD01030164.1_pt1 | contig 19731 bp, 14 predicted proteins | sample 811221 | NCBI WGS metagenome assembly MDTD01 (sample SAMN05326646, study PRJNA326480) | marine metagenome | isolation source: seawater | place: Pacific Ocean: South West | collected 2011 | reverse complement strand
CTGAAGGGTATGAAGCGATACCAATGGAGACGGTAATATTTGTGTCTTCAGATGCATTGAGTTTCAAGGGAGTATTAGAAATTAAGTCTCGAAGTCTATTCGATGGGGTTTCTGCTTCTTGTGCATTTTGCCCTGGGCAAATTATTGCGAATTCTTCGCCACCGAGTCGGCAGGGAATATCGCAATCTCGAACTGAGCGAGCGATTGTTCTAGCAACTTGAATAAGTACATTATCTCCACATTGATGGCCGTAGGTATCATTAAAATTCTTAAAGTGATCTATGTCTAACATGATCAATGCAAATGGTTCTTTAGATTTAGTCATTAAATGATTGGCATTTTGATAGAAGAATCGTCTTACGTATAAACCTGTCATTTCGTCGGTGATTGCCATCTTGTATAAACGAGCATTATCCATTGCGGTAGCGCAAATATTTGCAATAGCATGAAATAAGCTTAGATCGTAATCATTAAAGCTATAAGGCATTGATTTAGAAATATTCATCACTCCTAATGCTCTGTCTTTACTAACCAACGGTACAGACAACATGGTTCCAGGCGTTATATTCTTCCGCTTAAGCTTCACAAATTGGTCGTCCTTAAGTGTATCTAAAACAAGCATGGGTTGTTGAGTTTGAAAGACGTGACCTGCGACCGATTCTCCGCTAGCCAAAACGGTTTTACGAATTACATCCTTTTGAAGTCCTTTAGCCATGGCTATTTTCAGCAAATTAGTGCTTTCGTCGTGGATCATGATTGACCCTTTTTCCGCAGCCATAACATCAATGACAGTATCAAGTATTGTTCGTAACAATATACTGTACTCAAGTTCGCTAGATACTATCGTACCAACTTGATAGAGAGTTTGGAGCTCGGTAATTTTCTTTTTTAAGTGATTTTGATAGTCTCTAAGATTGCGGCGCATAACATCAAATTTCTCTGCTAACTCACCAATTTCATCATCTGAAGAAGCAGAGACTTGAACGTCTAAATCCCCCAAAGCAATTTTTTCGGTCGAATAAACCAAACGTCGCAGTGGTTTGGTAATCTTTCCAGCGACCCAGAATCCCAGAGTGGCAGCAATAAAAAGGTAAATTAGAACATAATATGCAAAAGTCACTTTAAAATTTTCTAGATTCTCTGAACTAGTGCCTTTTGGTACGAAGACCACTTGCCAAGGTGGAGTGTCGTCATGCCCTTGAGCGGATGTACCGTTATCGCCAAGAATTTCTTGAAGATCTTTAACATAGGCACCGCTTCGGTATAAAAAGCTAGAGGGTAGAATGTGTCCAATTTTATGTTTACTGTTTTTGGATTTGCTGATGATTTTACGGTGATCGTCAAGGATGTAAATATCCGAGTACTCATTAGTATATTCTAGAAAAATTTTGAGATCATTGAGGTTTTTTTGGTAGAAAGACATATCCAATTGCACGATCACAACCCCTTGGATACTATTATTCTTATAAATTAAAGTTCTTAGTTGGGGACTATTTTCACTATTTTGCAAAAAGTCATTACTTGGTAGATTTTCATAAAGACTCATGCCGTACAAATGTAGCAATGATTTGGAGAAGAGTTCTTGTAAATCTTTAATTTCAGAAAACCTAGAGGTTTTTGCAATTAATTTTTTTCTGTTGTCATAAACTCCCGCACCTCGATAAAGCGGGTTTTTACTTACGAATTCTTGCAAGCTATTTTGAATATGCTCGATTTTCATGTCTAGGAACTGAGGTTGCATGGAGTACTTTTCCATGTGAACCCTAGTCAGTCTGAGAGTTCCAATGACGTGGCTGGCAATGAAATTAGCGAACGCTTCATTGGTTTTATTCATATAGGATCGAATCAATTTTTCTTGTTCTGTAAGGGAGAACAATCCTATTGGCGCTGCTGTTATCAGCATTAGCAATAGAAAAGTTCCGGCCAACTTGTAGTTAACCCTATTTAAACGGAAATTTATAACTTTCATTAATGTGATTGATCTCGAATAAAGGAGACCTGATTATAACTGGGAATGGAAGCTGAAGGAAGGGAATTTAGGGTTGATTGTCATCTGAACCGTCGATCGGCTTGGTTACCACTGTGGGCAATGTAAAATTTCCTTGGCCGTTAATAGTCGTTAGAAAATCGAGGGACCCTCGTTCGATACGCCCTAGATTGTTCATAATAAATACTGTTACGGTTAAATTTATTCCAGTGGGAATAGCCTGAAAACGGTACATTCCACCATTAATGCTGGTTGAGATTCCTAATTCTTTTATGAAGGCTTGATTCATTCCAGAAGCGATGGGAAGGGTGCCATTATTAGATACTACCTGACCATGAACAGGAGTTGTTACTGCGGTTAATCTGATCGGTTGAAGAATAGTGTTGGCTCCAGCTTCAGGAGCAACTACAGAATGTATAGTCATTGCTTGAAAACCACGAGTATGTATTTTGATATCAAATTTTCTTGTATTTTTTTGTGTAGATACTGGAACTTGTATACTGAAGAAACCATTAGCCTTTATTTTCGCTTTGAGTATTTTCGATGGAATATTAGCTACGGTGATACTGGTTATGGAGTCAAGATTTGCGAAAGGGAAACTTGAAAAATCGATGTGACCCTCTATGGTTCCTGTTATTGGGTCCAAGGGTATAATAAATGAGTTTTCTTGCTGCGGCACAATAGTTAGCTTATCTGCTAGATTATCAAATCCGGGCGCCGAAATTTTGAGGTTTATCGGCTCTAAACTTTTTTCCGAAGGCGGAATAGTAAGTTTCATATCAAATTTACCATCGATATGTGAATCCTGAATGGCTTGATTTCCTAAGTGTATGTTTGCATTTTTAATGGGTTCACCGGTGATCTGGTCAATAAGGTTCAAGTTAACTACCGCTAAACCGTATGGGCCTAATGATTCCAAAACAACAGGGGGAACGTTTACAGAGGCACCACTTTCCACATAGGTTTGAATATGATTTCCTAGTGCAGTTTCAATTTCAGGATTACTTTTGTTGGCTAAAATGGATTTGAATCCTAATTTTGAATATCCCAATGAATATTTTCCTACAGGTGTGTTGTTAAAAACGTAAGATCCATTGGAATCACTAATGGTAGTTCGTATGATAGGTGGAGTACCGTTTCTTACTAACAAAATCGATACGCCTGAAAGTCCTTTTTTGTTATTAGTCAGAACGGTTCCTCTGACGCTTCCATTTTTTATTCCTGCCGAACCGCAATATGTGGTATCCGGGGGGTTCGTATTCGCAAGTAGTAATATGATAATAAATTTCCGAATTTGTAACATACAACCTCTCATTGGAATCTTTGATCAGAGATTAGACCTTTGATTTTCTAAAAAGTTCAAAAATTTTATTGATGCATTGGTTTATAGAGTTTTACAAAAACATATCCATCAAAAGGGGAGTGTTGGGTTTGTTTTTCTGCATTCACTTCTTTTGCATGTTCAGCGAAAACATCCAGCAGTCTTCTAATTGGAATGTTCGTTTTACGACGAGCGAGCAATTCCACTAGGATTCCACTAAGCATCGGTGCTGCCATACTAGTACCTGTCATAGGGCCGAATTGATTATTGGGGAGAGTTGATAAGATATTCTCACCTGGAAGACTCACTATTTGATTAATACCTTTGTTACTGAACTTACTCTGATTTCTTTTTGAATCATGACTACCGACTCCTATTACGAGGGGATGCATGGCAGGAAGTGCTGGATCGCTTCGACTATCATTACCCGCAGCAGCGACCAAAACTATGCCTTGTTTGGCTAGAAAAGTAAGAGTATCGTATAGTATTCGTGAATATTCGTAAGTTCCTATACTCAATTGCAGAACTTCGCAATTTTCTCGCCAAGCTTTCATCAAAGCAGAAATTAAATCTAGAAGGTTTCCCTTTCCATTGGGTCTAATTACCGGATAATTTGCAAGAATTGCTTCTGAAGTTATTCCATCGGCACCGAGACGATTGCCAGTTACTGCTCCGATTAAACCAGCTACATGTGTGCCGTGGCCATTAAGATCTCTGGTAGCTCCCTTAATTGGTGGCAAATCGATATGATTCTCTATTCCAGTATCTAGGACCCCAACTTTAACTTTTCTATTTGGTAAGCCAAAATCTGCAGTTATGGATTGTTTGAGCCTATCCCATTGCAGAATTTTGAAAGCATCCGTGATAATAGTGCTACTGGCAAAACTTTGAATTTCGATATTTTTTTCTGCGCTCAATCCTGGGAAGCTAGACTTCAAATCTGCCACGAAATCATCTGGATTGGTGAAATAAGGGACAATTACCTCATAAGTTTTTATTCTGTTAAATTGTTTAACAATCTGTAAAGGATAAATTTGTAAAACCGCATCGATGCCCCGTTCATCAACTTGGATTAGTATGCTCCTGCGAGCGTTTTCATAATTGTAGCTTGAAAAGTATCTTTCCATGAAAATAGCTCTCTGAGCTCCACTCATGCTTTCGTACTTTTTTAATGTAGCTTTATCTGGTGGTATCATTGCGTTTGACTTGGGCGCGTAACGCTTTTTATATTCAATAAAATCTGTGGCGGATGACCATGTAGAGTTTAAAATTAGATTAGCTAGAAAGCCAAGCACTAGTAATTTAAAGACGTTCATTACTGTTTATTGAATTCCACTATCAATGGACTGACCGAATCGGCGTTTGATAGATTTCATCCTGCCGAATGGAAAGTAGAGGAAGAAAGCCCTTCCTTTTAGATTTGAACGATCTACAAATCCCCAAAATCTGGAATCCTGAGAATTATCACGATTGTCACCCATAACAAAATAATTATTATCGGGTACCGTAAGTTCTTCCATGGAGTTAGCCGGATGAATGTAATCTTGGTTTAAGGGAGCTTTATCAATCCTTTGAAATACTTTAAAGTTACCAAAGGCTACAAGTTTGTTGTCAATCATCAGTCCAGTTTCCATTAATTTCAGAGGCATTTCATGCTTACCCGTAGCTAAAATTTTTAATGGAGTAGAATATCGACTTTTCCCTGGAGCACGTTCTTTTATATCGATGTTATCACCCATGTTAGATTCGGGATTCATTGCGATAAAGGGGTTCTCTTTTGAAAGCAGTAAATCGGGTTTCCACTCAACGATGTAAGAATCAGCCGGTAACACCTTATTAAGGCCATCTGAAAACAAAAGCTCTATTGGCATTTCTACCATAGCTGGAGGGGGTAGATTTGATTCTTTTTGTAATTTTGGATCTGCAAGAACCAGAGCGTAATCTTGAAGAATAAAGTTTTCTTGCATTACTTTTCCATTAAGGATTAGTTTTTTATTTTTAATTTTTATTTTGTCGCCGGGTATCCCAATTAATCTTTTTATAAAGTCTCGGGTTGGATCTAGAGGGAAGTTGAAAACGACTACATCACCTCTCTGAGGTTCGGAGAGTAGGTACGCTGCCTTGTTAACCCAAATGTAATCCCCTTCAACAAGCGTATTCATCATCGAGGCAGAGGGGATATAAGAGCCTTGGATAACAAAAGTATTGAGGCCCACTATTAATATGACCGCTCTGGCAAGTCCCTCAATCCAATCTCTTATAACTGTTTTGTGATAGATAACTAGATCCCAGAACTGACCATCGTCTGTAGAAATTCGAAAAACATTTTTACCTCTATGTAGAGGGCTAGTTCGAATTCGTTCAGTGCCGGTTTCTACTATTTCCTCACCCTTATCACCTCTAGGTTTTACGACTCGAATTGGATTATCACCAAATCTTCCTTCTATTTGAAAATCCTTGGGTTCTTCAGCAAATTCGAATCGTAGTTTGACAAGAGGATTATTAAATATATATGAGTTGCTACGAAACCTTTTGTAATCAACCTCTTCTTGATCATCTACTAATACGGTGATAAGACCATCTCTCTGAAATCCACTGAGATAAACATTTTTGAGGAACGGAGGTAGTTTTGACATAAGGCTAAATAAATACCAAAAAGCCCGTATTACTGCAACAAATGAAGTGTTTTTTAGCCAAGTTTATATCCAATTTGTGACAAGATAGTTGCATCTTGCCTCCATTTAGCCTTTACTTTGACCCAAATTTGGAGATTTATTTTTTTCTTGAAAAATTTCCGTGCTTTTTGGATAGTTTTTGATTTGATCTCACGAATCAAGGCTCCTGCTGGTCCAAGAAGAATTAGTTTTTGGCCTTTTCTTTCAACATATATAGAAATTTGTGCTTCAATTTGATTTTCATTTTCTTTAAATTCCTCAACAACAGTTGCGCAAGAGAAAGGAACCTCTTGTTCTAGATTTCTAAATAGATATTCGCGAGTAAATTCACCTAATATAAAGGACGTAGATTTATCAGTAAAACATTCGGGAGGGTAATAGGGGGGTCCGGGCTTCATATTATCCAGAAGCAGATTAATTAAGGACTCAATATTTTGATTTTCTTGAGCCGAGACTGGTATCAATTCTTTAATTTCATTAAATTCGGAATGCAAGTTATGCATCAGGGGGATAAGCGCAGATTGCTTAATGGAATCGATTTTGGTCAATACTAAAATCACAGGTTTGGAACTTTTCTTAGTTAGAAACTCTAGGAATTCTCGGTTTTTTTGCCCCTTTGGATGGCGGGCATCTATGACAAAAAGAATGAAGTCAGCATCTGCTATGCTCTGCTCCACTTGATGGCGAAAAAAATGATCTATTTTGAGCTTGCCCTGATGCCATCCGGGTGTGTCTAGAAACAACATTTGATAATTTTTAGAATGTCTAATTCCGAGTATACTATTTCGAGTAGTTTGCGGCCTTTCTGATGTTATGCATAACTCTTTTTCGACGAGTGAATTTAGTAAAGTAGATTTTCCCGCGTTGGGTAGGCCTAATATGGCTATATACGCTGATTTGTAATTATCATAGGTGCTCACCATATCACTCAACTACGACGTAATTTAACTACTTTTTTGCGAATATATGGATTATCTGGTTCGAGGCCGTAAGCTCTTTCAAAATGAAGAAGTGCTCTGCGTGTCTGCCCCACGCGTTCGAACAGTTCTCCCATACTTACCAAGCAATCCACGTGATTGGGATCTTTTTGCAAGGCTTTATCATAAAACTTCTGTGCTTTTTTAAGCTCATTTCGACGATGATAAATAACCCCGAGGTGATATAAGACTTTTGATGTTGGGGAACGTTTGACAGCTTTTAAAAGTTCAAATTTTGCGTTTTCATCGAGACCTTGTTGAAAATACAGATTCCCCAATATGGCTCTTATCTCCATGTCAGTGGGGTAATTTTTGACGTAGTGCGCATATAACTTAGTAGCGGTTCGCATTTGCCCTTTGCGCATAGCCAGTCGAGCTTTTGCGATCAAAGCCTTCTTGTGAGTTGGAGACAACTCTAAAGTACGATCCAAATATCCTTCCCCCATCTCTACCTGCCCCATGTTGTGATATGAAATAGCAAGGTTGAAATAAGCCTCCGAAAAATTCGGATTAATCTCTAAACTCCTTTGGAAATATTCGATGGCTTGACGAATCTTTCCTTTCCTAGCGAATACTAAACCTAAATCATGGTTTGCCTCTAGGTGTTTTGGGTTTTCTTTAAGTACAAGTCGAAACTGCTGTTCCGCTAAATCCAATTTTCCAGTTGTGCCAGCGATGACTCCCAGTTGATACAAGCTTTCTACTCTCTCTTCAGCACTTAGCTTAGGATCGAACTTTACGGGCAATTTGGCACTCTGTCGGGGCTTTTGACGACAGCCCATTAATCCAGGCAGAATAAACAGTATGCAAAATAACAGGCACAAACAATTTGTTTTTGACACATTACACCTTAACGAGAAGCCTTCCATTGAGCACTTTAAGGCCGTCATCATAACAAAGTTGATATATATCAACAATGTTTTGTCTTTTGATTGTTGATGCTTACTTTTTTCTTAGACTAATTTTCGATTGCAATAAAGTTAAACGAGGATTAAAGACTTTTACCATCGCAGGATTGTTATGTAGGCTGTAGAGCTTCTTGTTATCCATGTGAGTTATGGATGCCGCGTTAAGCAAATGTTTTGGTTTATTGAATAGTTGTTTTACTGATCTTAATTGCGAATCTAATATTTTTAATTCTGATTCTCCCAATAGAAGTATATGTCCCCAGTAATCTCGAGCAATTATTTCATACCTTCCTTGTACAGTTCGTTTTTTTAAAAGGCGACCATTTCGTGAATATTTTTTAATCAACGAAACCTTCTCTAGTTGGTCTAGACATACCAAGTTGTCTTCGAAATCCACTAAAAAATCTACCAGCTTAACAAAGCGGTGATCTCCGGTACCGTAGCCTCCTATGCTAAAGACTTGACTACCAAAGTTATTAAACACAACAATACGTTCCTTTTCAGAGTCTAAAACCAAAATTTCGTTGCGTCGGTTGGCTTGCAGTTTTGTAGGTTCATCGAATCCATCTCGAGGTTTGAATTCACGCACAAAATTGCCTGAACTATCTACCTCAACAATTCTTTGATTTCTTGAATCACTAATAAACGTTGTCAATCTCGGACCAGCTATTAGATCATTTATTCCATCAAATTGACCTTCTTCGATATTTGCGAAATCATTTTCAAATGAATCTGATTCATCAATGTTAAAGCTTCCGAATTTACCTAGAAACTGTAGTTTTTCATTAAATTTCAGTACTGCTTCCTGAGCTGTATCTACCAAATATATTTGATTGAAACTATCACCTCGAATGCTAACACCTTCTCGAAACTGTCCAGGACCACTTCCAAACATAAGTTTGGACTCTTCCAGTTCATAATTGACATTTAAAACTGTGATTAAGGCAGAAAGTTCTGTGAAGTTGTTGGGGGGATTTTTTGGTAAATCAATCTTTACATTTTCAGGGCTAGGTAAAAATGCTGAATAGGAGTGCTCTGATAACTTTCGGTTTTGTTCATAAAAATCAATAAATAGTTTCCCTGTGGTAGTTTCTTCTTGTTTAAGAATAAGCTCATCTTTAGAGTGCGAAATTTGAAATGGAACTTCTGAATACGAAGTTAAATAACATAAAAAAATCAACAAAATCGGCTTCATACTCCGGTTCCTTTAACAATATGCGGATTTGCTATCAAACCTTGTTTAAAATTAATGTTTGATTGAGAAGGTGCAGCTCTACCGCCATCGAAAAGAAAAATTACTTTTCGCATTTGTGAGAACTCTAAAAGACTATGAACTAAAACGTAGGTATTTTGTATGTGCGATACAGTTTTACCATCAACTAATGTCAACATATCGGGATGAAAGTCTACTATTAGAGCATCTTGTTTTCTAAAGATACTACGAACTGGAATAAAAGGTGGGTTGGCCATCCTTGAAGGTATTTTCGTTTTACGTACTATATCGTTAATCAGTTTAAGCTCTTGCCCCATGTCCAACAAGTTTGAATTCATAAGAGCCACAGTGCGGATGATAAAAGGTGCTTGACTATGTGCCTGAAATAAGTGGAGATGACTTATTCGAGGAGTAATTGCAGTATTTGTAGTTGTTTTGCGTGAAGATGTAGTTGATAAGTTTGTATTTTTGTTAGCTAAAACCTCGCCAGACTTCCCTTGAATTTGATTGTCTTGGGTAATGGTTTCAATAGAGCCAACCAGAAGAAAAATGGCGATTGTAGTGCAAATGGCATACAGTAGTAATAATCCTTTAAACAGTGGCGAACTGTTAGTGCTTGATGGAGAACGTTTATATTTAAGTCGAGGTTTCATTCTTCAAAAAGCCATTCTGGGGTTTGGCGACCCCTGTCTTTTCTAAATTGATCCAGTAGTTCTTTACGAAAATCTGATTTTAATTCTTTTATGAGATTTTTTTTGTCCACATCACTTTGTTCGGATGGGATAGGTTGATATTGCCGATTATTAACTGTTTTAGAGATGTTTTTTACAGGCTGCAGTATTTTAGATTTGAGTGGAAGCTTTATGCTTGTTGTTAAATACAAAGCTTTCAAGGAAGCTAGATTAGATTGTGAGTCTTGATCGAACATGGTTTGAATTTCAGTTTTTTGAATTGCAGATGTCATTATTTTCGTAACAGTTTCTGATCTCGTTAGGATTTTGTTAGCTGATGTTTCAATAAGTGTTGCTTGAAAGCCTGATAATTGCAAAACCTTGGGTTTTGAATTCGGATTCGACTCAATCAGGTTTTGCATATTTCCAGGAGTCTTAACAAGAATGTTTAGGCTTTTAGGATCCACAGTTTCATTACTCAATGAAGCTGTTTCTGTAGTAACTATGTCGATCTTTTTAGAGAGATTTTCGTCAACCGTAATTTGAAGACTTTCTGTAATATTTTCTGTGATGGGATCTGATGACGTATTTACGAAAGGATTTAGGAAAAGATCCTCATCTGGGTCGTAGGCTAACTTTTGGACGGAGACGCTTAGGGATTCTCGATTGTCTTTCGGATTGATTTTCGGAAATTGCCCCCATTTCATGGGTATTTTTTTAGACTCTTGAATCTCATTTTCTACCGATACCGTCGCTATAGAACTGCTAGGTACGGATGTTTTGGCAATCTCTTTATCAATAAATTCGGTTTGAGAGCCAAAGAGTCCAGCGAGTTCTAATGCTAGGGATGCCAAATCAAATGTTTGTGGTACATCTAATAAAATGCATTGACTGGTTACTTGTCCAAGTTGTTTGTAAGGTATCCAGCCTATATATAGTCTGGGCATTTTTGATTTTTTCTCAATGAGAGTTCTGACCAAGTCTTCGATATACTGGTTGTGTTCAAAGTGTCCACAGCGACTTACAATTAGCGCTTCTGATTCGAAGCCTTCTCGGAGTAGCCAAGCCACAGATGTTTGTAGTTTGTTAGTTTTATTTAAAACCACATTCAGGCTTTTTGGTGTATATCCTAGTATTTCAATATCATTGCTGAGCAGATTTTCCTTTAAGAGTCCTTTAAGGCTACCTATTGAACCTGTATCTTCGACAAAAATATATGCAGAACACCAGTTCGGGTTGCAATTCACTAATAGAAACCAAATAAGTACAATAGTTCTAAAGGTCATGATTGGGATTGTAACATGTTCAGGCGCGTGGGTTGCGTAGTTGTCGACATACGTACTTAGCAGCCTCTTTAACCATTCCGTGTCCGTATTGAGTCATATGCTCTATCTTTGAAAGGCTCTCAGTGCAGCGCATTTGTAATAAACTATACATCGCTTCAATACTTATAGCCGGGTCACGACTCATAATTTCCACTTCAAGTCGAGAGCGGAAATGCTCTAATTTGAAATACCCAACTAATTGAATCGCTGCGATTTTAAGACTCTGTTTACGGACTTGCAAGCAAGAATCTATTAATCTTTGGTCGGGAGGTTCATGAAATGCGCTAAGTGAAAGTAGAGCCCAGCTACGATGATCAAAAGATGCCTGCTTGTCTTCGATCATTCTGACCAGCAAATGGCGCAATTCTTCGCCTTCAAAACTTTGTGAAGGGCCCGAACGGTATGGTTCGAGCAATTTATAGTTTCCACAAACGAGTTTGGCATGAATTTGTCCACAACTGTAGCCAACAGGATTGTTTATTTGCTCAGGCTTTTCTTTAACTAATCGGGCATGAAAACCGTCTTCAAAATCTTTCTTGAGTAGTTTTTGTTTGTGTTCGATTTGGACATCAAGCTGATAAATCTTATTTAGTAAAATATCTAGAGCGCGTTCACTACCATTCTCAGAAAGGTGAGAGGATGCTAATTTCGCGATCTCTTCTTGTGGATGATCCAAGCAGTTTGCTAAGAAATGCAGATCATTATCTGAAGCTCTCTTTTGAGCTAGTTTCATCTTTGCTATCCATCTACGTCGTTCAATCTCGCTTAATTCAGGCAAGTCGTGCTTGACTTCGGACTTGTCTCGCCATTCCCAGTGAAAGGCCAAAAGAACGAGTCCCATTACGACTAGATGTATCCAAAAAATATCATTGATAAGCACGTGCCTATTATACTTGTTAAATCAATAGCAAAATCGCACAAAAGAAGATTGTTTTGAATAAAAAGTGTCGATATTTACTTTATGTCTCCAAGTTTAATCATACGATTGTTTTTAATATCAGCGATCATTCTTAATTATTCGTACTCTTCAATAGGTGTCAAATTAGAATTAATTGAAAACATTACACGGAGTCCTGTAGGAAGTTCGGATTGGTTAAAATACTCCCAGGAGTATTCATTGGCGACCTCTAAACCTCTGGAGAATGACTGGTTGTTTGATATTAGGCGAGTCAAGCTATTGAGTGATAATCCATTTGATGTTTTTCAGGACGATTTTTTCGATCAATCCAAGTATCAATTGAATTTGTGGGGTATTTCAAATCCCAGGCGTATGTATATCAAGAATTATTTTCGACGAGGTCTTTATGATAAGGCAATAATTCATTTGCAGAAGGAGGAAATTGAACAGCCCGACAATTTATATCTTCTAATGAATTTGACCCATGCCTATGAAAAACTTGGAGAAAATAGTGCAGCGTTTTCAAGGATAAGTGAGGTTATCGGTAAAAGTTCTGACCGAGATACCAAAATTGAGGCCTACAGATGGAGAATTCGCATTGCGAAAAGAATGAAAGATTATGCGGCGGCAGAAGAAGACCTCATTAGTCTGAGAAAATTATTAGAAAAGAAAGTTACTTCCATTTCAAGGTCTTTTTCCACTAAAAACTCTGCTAAGGAAAGGGTAGAAGTGGGTTTTCGTTTGCTAAAATCCAAACAAGAATTGGCTGAGACAGAAAACTTTTTAGGTATAACCTGGTACTTGCAAAAGAAGTTTGTACTTGCTTTTGATCTATTCGAAAGTTTAGAAAAAAAATTTCCAGGCTGTTACAGTTTCTCCTTCAATAAAAATAAAATCTATTTGGAAAAGCGCCGTTATGAGTCAACTTTAAAATCAGTTAATTCAATATTAGGTAATACGCGCCAAATGGCAGAATATTTTAAGAAAATTACTTCGAAAAAAATAGGGTCTGGCGATTTGGACGATGCTCAAAAATTCGCGAATACTCGAGAACACTTTGAAAGGCTAGTGTCTAAACTTTTAACTCGTAAAGGAGAAATTCTATTCAGAGAAAAACATTTCCAGAAGGCTTTAGATATTCTTAAATCTGCGGTCGAGCGTGACCCCAGTGACTCCATTGCTTGGTATAGGATTGGGCTCATAAATGTAGAAGAAAAATCTCTGGAGAAAGCAATGACTGGTTTTCGAAAGGTCTTGCAGAATACGAAGAAAACCAGCAGTTTACACATTAACTCATTAGAATGGATCGATAAAATATTTTCCGAACAGGCTATTCAGGCTATAAAAAATCAGGATCTAAGAAGTAAAAAACGCGATGAATTTTTTCAAAACTTGAGTGTTGAACAAAGACAAGATCTACTTGATATGGGCGAATTGGTATCCATTGGTTATCAGTGGCTAAAATCTGGCAAACAGCTTAAGTTAATTAGAATGTTCGAACCTTTATTAAGTGATAATCCTAATGTATTGGATATATATTTTTTGTTAGGTCGTGCCAATCAAGCTTTAGGAAATGCGCAGCAGGCTAAGTACTACTATTCACGTGGTTTGAAAATTGATAATAATCATTTACCTACGATGATTGCTTTAACTTACTATGACTGTGTATCCAAAGATTTTACGGCAGCCCTTAAAAAAATACGTAAGTTAGAATCTTTGGCGCCAAAAGATCACAGAGTTTTGGGGGCTCGTGGTTGGTACGAATACCAGCGGTCTGATTATCAAAAAGCCATCGGAGCTTTCCAGTTGGCGATAGAGAAAAGTCCTTTGCATGCTGAACATCATTATAGACTTGGAATGTCTTATCTAAGGGCAGGTCTTCCAAGATTCGGTCTTCATAAATTTGACGATGCATTGAGTGCGGGTTATGAATATTCTAGAGCCCATCTTTTCAGAGCAGTTGCTTTGTTGAAGTTAGGTTCTTTCCAAGAAGCTGAGAATGCACTAAGGCGAGCAAGTACTAGCGGCAAGGACAATTCGGCAATCACTGGATTTGCTAGTCATTTACTGAGTAAAGTTAAAACCAGCCGTAAGTTGACTTTGTCTTTGAAAGAAATACCAGAGGAATTTTCTGATATTGCTATATTTTTGAATAGAGTAGAGTCCAATCGTGAAATGGCTCTTTCTTTCGCAAAAATTCGCCAAGGTAAAACTCAGGCAATAATTAAGCGCTTACAAAGTCGAATCAAGAAGGATCCTAAAAATTACGAGTTATATCATCTGCTTTCAATTCTTTATATTTTGTTAAATAGAGAAGATTTAGCAATGGAAGTCCTCGAGGATGTTATCGCCTTAAATCCATTGTATTATCCAGCTTTGAATAGCGTCGCAGAGTTGTCATTTCGCATGGGGCGCCTTGACCAATGTGTAATTTACTGGGAGAGAATGAGACGGGTTTCTCCATTAATAAAGCTATCAGGCAACGTAGATAAATTGGTTAAAGAGATGAAAAAGTATTTAGATTTGAATCCTAGTGATCAATGGGCTTTGTATCATTATGTTTTACTTCAAATTCATCAATTTAATAATGATGATGCATTAAAGACTCTAGAATCAAATGGTGTTTCAAGTAACCCTCGAGCCGGACCGTATAAGGATTCGTTAATCCGTTTGCAAGCAATGATTTTATATCGCCAAGGAGTTTTGACTAGAAATAATAAATTAGTTAATCAGGCGAGAGGCCTTTTGACGTTGGCTAATTATCGATATATTGAGACTTTAGATCTGTATAAAATTGGCACAGAAGCTTTGAAACCTGATGCACCTCGTGCTTGGAAAAAGAAACCGATTAGTGAATCTGAGCTAGCTTTTGTGAAAAATGCTAAAACGAAAAAGAATATTCGTAATGCGAGGAATGTGTCTCATCCAGGTATTCGGAAGAAGGCGACCTTTGTGAGTCGGTGGAATCAGCTTGATGAGATTATAGGTAAAGGTAATACTGCACCTATAAAGTCATCATATGATGTTTTCTTGGAGCGCAGAACTTCTGAAGAACAGCACTATTTAGAAGATAGTAGAGCCCGTTCCAAGCGTCTTCAAGAAAGTAACAGAAAGTTAGCAGTAATTAATTCCGAGAAAGCTAATATAAACTTCGGAGAAGCTATCCAATCTCTTAGGTATGGAAATTTTAAAAATGCTGAAGTAAGTCTTCTAGATGCCATAAGTTCCAAAGTAGATTTTGAGGAGGCTTACTTTGGACTTCTATCTATATACCTTGTGAAGGGTGAGTATTCAAAGATGAAGCCTTTTTTAGATTTACTCCAAACATTCCAGGGATCTAGAGAGTTATTAGCTTTAATAAATTTTCATTTATTTTTCCATCAAGGTAACTTTTCAATGTTAAAAGACCAGCTAAATCAATTAAGCCAACCAATACGAATGCCAAAGAATCGTGTTATCGAAACGTTGACTGATTTGTACCGAGAGGTAATGTTGAAGGCCCCAGGAGATTTCGAGGCAAGTTTAAGATACGGCATTCTGTTACAAATAACAGGGCGTTTTTCAGAAGCTGAAAATGTATATTTGAAAGTTGGTCAATACAAAGGATTGGTTCCATACATCTGTGAATCTTTGATTGCCAGAGGAATGACCGAAAGGCGTCAAAGTCCTGTTAGTGCAGCAGCTAAAAAAATGAGTGATTTTTCTGCTTCAGAAACAAAAGATAAATGGTTGAAATTGGCCCAAGATCTTGATAATTATCTTTTGACAGCACGATTTTTAGCTCAATAGTTCAAGGTATTCTATGAAGTGTTTACATAATAAAACAAAAATCGATGTTAAATTTGGTGTTAAGGAATACTTGATTTGGTTTCAATGGTATTTGGTAGCTTTCTTAATGGGTATTTTTTACATGCCCTTCGCGATCATAACTAACCCTCTGAAAGTCCTTAGAAAAAATCATATGTTCGTGACATTTTGGTTTACATTGATTTTAGACTTTGTTCTTAAGCAATATTACTCTCGGGCATTAGCGAACGGTAAGTCTATAAGTGTGATCGATGGTTTTTTGTCGCTTACACTAGTTCATAATCCTGGTGCAGCCTTTGGTCTATTAAAGGGCAAGGTATTACTTTTCGTTCTGATTGCTTTAATCACTGGAGTAGTTATATTGGTGTACCTAGCAATATATCGTCAGGAAGACCTTCTTGTGAGTTGGGGCTTAGTGTTAATTCTATCGGGTGCAGTGGGTAATATGATTGACCGAGTTCAATACAATTATGTTATTGATTATGTGCTTATATACTATCAGGATTGGAGTTGGCCAGTCTTCAATTTCGCAGATGTGATAATTAATGTTGGGGTGGGCTTCATTATTTTAGATTTATTGAGAGATTTGAGCCGCCGTAAGCTCGAGGATTAAGATGTATCCCATATTAATTAGTTTTGGTCCTGTTGAGATATACACGTATGGTGTATTTCTGGCCATGGCATTCTATTTTTCTGTTCAATGGGCAGTGAGGATCGGCACTCGTCGCGGTTTCGATGAAGAGATGATTCTCAATTTGGCGGTTGTTTCAATTTTATCAGCTATTCTAGGCGCTAGGAGCGCATACGTTTACGTATATTGGGATCAATTTTTTGCAGACAGTTATTGGGATGTTTTTAAGGTTTGGCAGGGGGGATTGGTATTTTATGGGGGACTTATCGGCGGAGTGTGCGGCGGAATAGGCTATTGGTGGCTACGAGGTATGTCCATTCTCGCGATGCTTGATGTTGCAGTAATGTCTGTCTCATTAGGTCATGCTATAGGTCGTGTGGGTTGTTTCTTCTATGGTTGTTGCTATGGAAAAATTGTCCCCTTTGGATCAGCGTGGTTGAGTTTAGGTCATCAATTTCCTCATCTTGATGGTATACGTTACCCTGTACAAATGATGTCAAGTATGGGTAATGCACTTATATTTATTCTTCTGATTTTTGTTCTCAAAAAAGCTAAAAAACCTGCAACGGTTACCATCGTATATTGCTACATTTATAGTCTATTCAGATTTATTATTGAGTTATTCAGAGATGATCCGAGGGGAACAATTCTTGGTGTGAGTCAGTTGTCAACTTCTCAAACAATTTCAGTACTTATTCTTTTTGCTGGAATCTGTCTTCACTCTTACATGACTTTTGGGCCTGGTAAGGGGTTAAAACTGCCTTATGACGATAATAAGGTTGCACCTGATAGATGAATCCTATTGTGGACAAAGACGGCAATGAGGTTTTTGAACTTGAGGTACACACAACGTCAAGATTAGATCAATTTTTAAGTGATGCTGTTTTGCAGATCAGTCGTTCAAGATGTATCCAGCTAATTGAAAATGGGAATGTTTCAGTTGATGGCGAGATAGTGCAAAAGAAAAGCTATAAGCTTAGAGTAGGCCAGATGGTTTTGCTTGAATTGCCACCTCCAGTTTGTATCGAGACTCCAGCTGAAGATCTAGGTATTCGTATTATATTTGAAGATAGCGACTTATTAATTCTTGAAAAGCCACCTGGAATTCTTACCCATCCTCTGTCGGATGGGCAGGGTGGTAGTATGGTATCGGCGGCGTTATGTTTAGCCAGTGAGCTTTCGGGTATTAATGGCAAGCTAAGGCCGGGCGTCGTGCATAGATTAGATCGAGAAACTAGTGGGGTTCTAGTCATGGCAAAAAATGATTTTGCGCATAAAGGCTTGCAACAAGATTTTCATGACAGAAATGTAAAGAAAACTTATTTTGCGATAGCGTACGGTGAACCCACTGAGAGGATCGGTCAAATTGATCTTCCTATTGGTAGAAATCCTAAAAGAAGGACTTTACGTAAGATTGATCCTTGTGGAAGAAGTGCGCTAACTAGATTTAAGATTATAAAGTCCTGGGGTCGCTTTCATTTAGTTTGCTTAATGCCTCATACCGGACGAACACATCAACTTCGCGTCCACTTAAAAAGTATAGGTATACCGATTATTCAAGATCTTGATTACAATGGGAGGAGTTTGAGTCGTTGGGTCAGTAGGGTGCAACTACATCATTACAGTATAAGACTTTTCCATCCTAGGACAGGTAAATTAATGCTTTTTCGTTGCCCTTTACTAGAGGATATGCGTGAATTAATTTCTCGTTTTGAGCAAGGGGAAGTATACACTTGGTCTTATTGAAGGGTCTGAATAATGCTTAAGAATTGGTTTGGTAAAGATAAAAAGAGTCTGGCGGAAGCACTGGATCAGGAGCAGAACAGTGCAGCTACTGTTGTTGTTGATCAGGAACGTAGTGAAGAAAATTGGGTTGAGCGCTTAAGAGATGGGCTTGGTAAGACTCGCGGAGGCTGGGTCTCTTCGATCAATAAACTTTTTTCTGAGGATATAAATGAGGAAGTTCTGGAAGAATTTGAAGAGTTGCTCATTGAAGGAGATCTGGGGGTTCAGCTCACTGAGGAATGTATCGAGATGCTTCGAGTTGCGGCAAAGCAGAACCTTATTGAAGGCCCTAAAGATGTTTCAGAAATTCTAAGAGATAAATTCCATACGGAATTAGCAGAGAGTGCCGGAACTTTAAGTATAAATCATAAGCCGTTCACAGTAATAATGATGGTTGGTATTAATGGCGTTGGTAAAACTACAACGACTGCGAAATTGGTTCATTTATTTAAGGGTCTGGATAAAACCTGCTTGTTGATAGCAGGAGACACATTTAGGGCTGGAGCTGTAGAACAATTGAAAACATGGGGTAGTAGACTAGATTGTCCAGTTTTCGCAGGTTCAGAAGGTCAGGATCCAGCTAGTGTAGTATTCGATGGAATTAGTCGAGCTCGCGATTTGGGGGTTGACCTTGTTTTGATTGATACTGCGGGTCGTTTACATACTCAGACTAATTTGATGGAAGAGGTCAAAAAGATTGCCAGAGTTATTAATAAACAATGTCCCGGTGCTCCTCATGAGATCCTCATGGTGATTGATTCAACTACCGGTCAGAACGCGATTCAGCAAGCTAGGATCTTTCACAATGCACTTAATTTGACTGGCCTAGTTGTAACAAAATTAGATGGGACGGCTAAGGGAGGTAGCTTATTGGCCGTACATCGTGAACTCAAAATACCAGTTCGTTTTATTGGCGTAGGTGAGCAATTTAATGATCTCGAGTACTTTAATCCGAAACAGTTCACACAAGCCTTGTTTCACGAGGTCTGATAGGAACACTTGTGGATAAAATAAAATTATATTTTATTACAGTTCCGATTGGGAATCCTGATGATATAACCGTAAGAGGATTGAATTGCTTACGAAGTGTTCGAGTTCTAATGTGTGAAGAACTTCGTCAATCAAGAAAGTGGCTCAAACATTGGGGAATTAAATTTTATCAAGGTCAGTTTGATAAACAATGCAAGGATCTGTACTTATTTCCTTTTGATGAAAATACAGACTCTCGCGAAATATCCTATTTTAAGGAAGAGATCGCGCCATACGTAGAAGATTTTGCATTTATTTCTGGTGCAGGATGCCCTATGTTTCATGATCCGGGAAACTTACTTCTAAATGTATTTAAGGGAGCTCAATTAAAATATATTCCGGGTGTAAGTAGTCTTGGTACTTTGCTTATGTATTTACCACGGGAGTTTCAACGAGATGGCTTTCAAGTCCGTGGCTTTTTACCTCGTAAAAAATCAGAGCGAGAAAAATTCTGGACTACAATTTCAAATATAAATAGTCCCATTTTTTTGATGGAAACTGCGT
>MDTD01021239.1_pt1 | contig 19731 bp, 12 predicted proteins | sample 811221 | NCBI WGS metagenome assembly MDTD01 (sample SAMN05326646, study PRJNA326480) | marine metagenome | isolation source: seawater | place: Pacific Ocean: South West | collected 2011 | reverse complement strand
CCTGCCTGTGTTTCAAACAAATAGCCGCCATTTTTAAGCTCTTGCTGGATGTCATAAAGCATGTAGCGAGCTTGGGCCATGATGAGCCAACTACCCTCGGACATGTCTATTGTCCTGATATCCGGCACACGAAATATCTGTCCCTGCTCTTTTTTGGGGCGGTAGACCTTTGGGAAACGATTTTGTATGCGAGAAGCGATTTTCTCTGCTAAAACGTGAATTACTTCGGGAACGCGGTAACTTTGCTCTAAAACTTCGGCATCACCGGACAAGTTGATGAAATGGTCAACGTCCGCCCCAGCCCAGCGATAAATAGCCTGATCGTCGTCGCCTGCCACGTACATCCGCTCAGACTTTTCATCTAGCTTATGAGCAATGTCCCACTGCAAGGGCGACAGGTCTTGCGCTTCATCCAGAAAGCATATCTTCAGCGGGGGCATCAGATGGTCAGCTTCCTTGGCAAAACGCATAATCAAGTCTGTAAAGTCCATCAGGCCAAAGGTGCTTTTGTAGTTGGCGTAAGAGTCCGCTACATACTTCACTTCCATCCACGTGAAGTTGACGTTGGAGTGGTTGTACTCATGCTCTAGCGCGGTTTTCTTGGTCTTTGACAGGTTGATGAGTTGCAAGATGGGGTGATCTGTAGCCTTAAACGACACATCTTCGTCATCGCTGGCCGAGCTACTTAGGTTAAAACCTATGGCTTGGGACAACTCTTTGTAATTCTGCAAACCCATCAACTCAGTTTCTTTGACGCCCATCAGCCGATATGCGAGAGAGTGGATGGTGCGAAAATACGGCAGGTCCTTGTCAGGGTCCAGTTCAAACCGCTTGGCGGCACGTTCTTTAGCCTCTGTCGCCGCTTTACGGGTAAACGCAAAGAAGCCCACCTGTGAGGGCGGGATACCTTTGTCGAGGGTTTGTTCCACCATGTTCAGCAACGTAGTGGTCTTGCCGGTGCCGGGCGGCCCGAATATCCGGAACATTAGAACGGGTCCGGGGTCCGTGGTTCAAAGCTTTTGGACTCTGGTCCTCCGGTAGGAGTCTCCGGTAAAGGTACGCGCCACACACGTATGGCTTTGCCCTTAATTTTTAACTGCACAGCCTCGCCATTGATATCCCGCAGGCGCTGGGCCACTTTATGGGTCTTAAACTCACTGAAGCGGTTTTTACGCAGGAAGCCTTCAAAGTCCTTGAGTCTGAAATGGACGGCCTCGCCCTCTTCGTCCACCCATGGGCGGCGGAGCAAAATTTCTTCTTTGTCTTCGGCTTTTTGTGTAGAAGTGCAGAACTCGTCCAAGAACTCGTAAAACTGTCCATTAATGCTGGCGTCTTCGCTCACCTCCATGATGGCCCCGTCTGTTTCAGCCATTTCCTTCATAAGCTGGTTAATGCGGCCCTCCCACCCGCGGCGGGGCATCGTCTGGGGCATGAAGTTAAGCTGTTCGATACAGGCTTTCTGGAAGACGGTCTGGTTCTGGAGCGCGTCAGTGTCCAGTTCCAGCGGTACACCGTTCACGTCTAGGAACCATACGGGCGGGATGGAGTTGTATTTGCGTAGGTTTGCTACGGCCATGTCGCTGATAGCGGCTCCAATGCCAAACTTGCGGGTCTGGCATAGCTCACGGTTGCAATAGGGCTGGATGGGCGGCTCAGTGCAACGATAAGCGTAATCTTTGCGCTCTAATTGTTTTACGACAATGTTTACCTCATTTAGAGGCAACGGCGGGTCAATGTAGCTCATGTTGTGGTGGAGAATTTCGTCCTGCCACGTGTCGGGGTAAGCTTTTCGCAAGTACACCCCTATGCTGAAGAGTCCGTTGTTGCGGCCCCCTTCACTGATTTTCTGAGAACATAAGGTCTGGAGACAGGGCGGGCCGTCCACAATCGCTGTTCCTTCGACGGTAGCCTGCGTGAGTGCTTGTAGTTGCTCTGGGGTCTGGACGTGCGCGGCATGTAAACCAAAGAACTCCTGCAATGTCGCGGCGGACCCATCATCGTTAAAAGCGTAACGTAGCCCCTCTTCCGCATTGAAATACGGCATATTGAGGAAGTTACCGATATCGCCTCGGTCGAGAAAAAGTTTGATTTGCTTCGGAAATATCTCGCTACCGCCGTAGCCCAGCCCACTAGCTAGATGCTGAAGTGTGGACTGCATGATCTTGGCGGTCACCCAATCGGTGCAGAAGATGAAGCAGTGTGCGCCTCCGCTTTTGGACCGACAGACTACCAGAGGGATCTGAGTGTGGCGAATCCGCTCCACCAACTTTGCATGGTCCAACGGGTATTCATCTATATCGATGCAACCCCAAATGCACTTGTCGTCCTCGTTGATCGGGATGATCCCGATCCCTGCCCCTTCTCCAGCCAAATGTTGCTGGAAATGCTCCGTGGTGCGTGGTTCGCGAATGACTCGCGCTTTACCTTGTGATTTGCCATTAGAGCTTGTTCTGTCGATTTCAAACGTGCCATAGGCTTGTTTGAGGCCATCAAATATGACCGAGAAACGATCTGCATCAGACATTTTTTATTCGCCAAAGTTAAGGGGGCCGAAGCCCCCGTTTTCCTTAGAAGGGTGCGTCTTCTCCTGCACCCGCGCCATCGTCGGTGTGTTTGACTTCAACCTCACCGCGCAGAATGGATTCGGAAAACTCTTTGGCTTGCTTGTAGTGTGCGCCGTTTTCGACGACACCTTCCAAGCTGATGTCCCAGCCATGCCAGCTACCCTTGCTGTTCTCTTCAGAGACAGTCTTGAGCAGATAAATGTGGCTGAAACGGGGTGGTGTGAACGGGCCGTTCTTGCCCACCAAAGTGCGCTGGGCAATTGTGGAGTTCCACCTTCGGCTTTTCTTCAACTGCGTAGACTTCATCGGTATCAAGGCAGTCGAGGTCGTGCCGTCCTCTTCAAGAATGACTACGAAGTGCTGGTGTGTTTCCTCCAGATACGTGCCATTCCCACCCACGACATAGTCTTTATTGTCGTTGGGGTCCCGCTCGACTTTGGGCAGAGTGTCCTCCGGCGTGTAAATATTTACAGGAGCGCCACTACCAGTGCCCCGAGGAGCCCACTCAATAAAGCGCCGCTGATAAGCACTTGGTATGACACGAATACCTGTTTTACCCGAATAGACCGTATTCGATACGGTATTGAGGATATCGCCTGCTTTCGCGTCGTCCAGATCATCCAGCACCGGGTCCTGACGGCTAAGAAGCTTGAGGAAAGGTAACGCCAGATCGTCTTGGCCCAAGTTTTCAAGGCCGAGATTGGCGTCCTGTTCAAAGATGTCCGGGCTAAACGGTACGATTTCATTAGCCTCTTCCTTCTTCTTTACTGCTTTTGATGCACTCATGATTTGCTCCTTGCAATCTTGGCCCGCTGGCCTGTGTACGCGCCGAAAAGGTCCATGGGGAAAGAGTCCCCATTTTCCACCCGCTCTTTGACCCACGCTTTCAGCGTTTGCGCGTGGACCTCGGTTTTTTGCTCTGGGATGTAACCCATTCGCTGTGCCGCTTCCATGAAGTCCACGGCCTGTTGGTCTTCGCCGCGGGCAAAGTTACAACTGACTGTATTCTTTATGATGTCCCCGTAATCGTTATCTCGGAGCCATTGGAAGGCGTTTTCACGGTCGGCCACTTTAATGTGGGCACCGTAGGTCGCCTGTACGGTCACTTTGGAACCATCATCGAGTTCGATGGCATTGAGGCCGAGTTCCGCCAGCATGGCTGGTAGGTCCTCGTCGGTCAGCTTCAGGAGGTCACGTTTGGCCTCTTTCAGCTTGTCATCAAGTTGCGCCACCAGATCTTCTTGATTACGGATTGCCCGTGCGATCTCGGCTACACTACTCAAGCCAGTGTTATCCATCTTCTCGATGGCGGAAGCCGTGGCTTGGTCGGCTTCCATATCTAAGAGCATCTCGCTCATTGCATCTCCTTTCGTGGTTAGGCCCTTTTTTGAGGGCTGGACAGCCAGCGTACCATCGCATATTATTGCAGTCAACACGTAGAGGGCCTATATGTACACTTTCGCGACACAACCTTACGAACATCAACAACAAGTTTTTAATGATTCGTGGCAACGGCCTTACTTTGGGCTTTTCATGGAGATGGGTACAGGAAAGTCCAAGGTCGCCATTGACACGATGGGCGCGCTGTATGAGGCGAAGGAGATTAACACAGCTTTAGTCATTGCGCCCAAAGGTGTCTTTGATAACTGGGTGAAGAAAGAAATACCCGCGCATTTGCCCGAGCGTATCCAGACAAAAATCGTCAAGTGGCAACCCAACTTCACCAAGAAGTTTCGTGAGGCAATACGCGAGATAGCTGACCCAGAGAAGCGTGAGCCGGGGTTCCTGCACATTTTGGTGATGAACACAGAAGCGTTCAGTACCGCTAAAGGTGCAACAGCGGCGGAGCGGTTTGTAAAGCTTAACCCCAACTGCATCACCATTCTGGATGAAAGCACGACGATCAAGAATAAGGGTGCCCAGCGGACAAAGAACCTGATCAAGATAGGTCAGGCGTCCAAGTATCGACGCATTCTGACAGGCTCGCCCATCACTAAAAGCCCCATGGATTTGTTTAGCCAGTGTGCGTTTCTGGAGCAAGAGGCGTTGGGCTTCAACAGCTTCTATGGCTTTCAGGGCCGGTATGCGGTAGTTCAGCGCAGGAACATGGGGCCGCATAGTTTTAACGAGATTGTCGGATATCGTCGCTTAGATGAGCTTGGCGAGAAGCTGGACCGGTTTAGTAGCAGGGTGCTAAAAGAAGAGTGCCTTGATCTACCGGACAAGGTATACCTGCGGCGCGAGGTCAATCTAAGCAAAGAGCAGGTGGTGGTGTACAAGCAGATGCAGGATTTGGCGCTGGCACGGCTGGAGAAAGGCGAGTTGGCTACCACAGCCTCTGTCCTGACACAGATCATGCGGTTACAGCAAATCTGTTGTGGTCACCTGCAACCAGACGAAGGACCTCTACAACCCATAAAAAACAATAGGTTACCGGAACTTCTTGATGTAGTTGAAGAGGTGCAGGGCAAGGCAATTATCTGGGCGACTTGGACTTATGACATCCACGCCATCGAAGAGGCGTTGGCTAAAAAGTACGGTCCGGGGTCCGTGGCCAGTTATTTTGGAGAGACGGCGCAGGAAGACCGGCAAGATACCATCGAACGCTTCCAAGACCCTGATTCAGAGCTACGGTTCTTTGTTGGTCAGCCCCGCACTGGTGGCTATGGCATTACGCTAACAGAAGCCAACACCGTCATCTACTTCAGCAACAGCTACGATCTGGAGATTCGGTTGCAGTCCGAGGACCGCGCCCACCGTATCGGCCAAAAGGACACCGTGACCTATGTTGATCTGGTCAGTCCGGGGACAATAGACGAAAAGATCCTGTCGGCGTTACGGGACAAGATCAATATCGCTGGTGATGTACTGGGCGAAAGCGCCAAGGATTGGCTGATTTAAGCCGGTCTATCCCGCATCATCATTTCAGAGGCAAGCATCCCAATATCGTCTTGAGGACCTAACACTCTTGCGGCCCGCTGAATAGACTGCGGTGTTGCTCTTGCCGCCACTGGCGGTGGTGTAGGCGGTGGTGTGGGCGCTTGTGCGACAGGAGGTGGTGTAACTTCTTCTCTTTCGGCCCGCATCTCATCACCAAAGAAATAACGTAGGGCTAACTTACCGCCCTCAAATTCCACGATCGCACGGGCTATGTCGCGAACTAAAAATTCGGGCACTTTCCTGTTTCTGGGTACACCCGTCCTTTGCTCCATGAACCGGATGTAACCTTCTGTGTCATTTTCTGACGGAGGTGCATACTTGGTTATGAACTCACCCAAGGTCAGACCTCGCGTTTGCGTATCGAGGACAATCTGACGGGTCAAAGCATTCAGACCCTGACCGGGGGTAGAAAAAGATGCAAAGCCCTCTAAGCCCTCTTCTGCTCCGGGCTGTCCCGCCATTCGTAGATTGCCGGGGTTGTTGTTCTTGATTGACAACGGTGCATCCAACTGTTGATCTATGGTCAGGGCACCTAGTTGCTGGGCAGGAACTCTTCCCGCACCAGCAAGCTGTCCTTCCATCGCTTCAAATTCGCGCCGAGTGTCTAACGGGGTGCCGCGAGGTTCAGGTGAAGACAGATTAGTTGGGCGCTGTGCAACACGGGCCATGACCGGGTCTGGCGCAGGCTGTGCAGTAGGACGCATTGCCTCCATTTGTGCCGCCGCTAACTCAGATACTAAGTTAGGTTCCGCTTGTGGTGCAGGCTGTGGTGCGGGTTCCGGTGCAGGTTCCGGTGCAGGCGAAACAGTTTCTTGCTCTACAAGAGTATCACTATCTGCTCCACCAAGCGGGATTGTTATATCACCACTATCTGACGGAAGAGCGTCTACCTCGCCACGTATACCGGATGTATAAAAAATTGCAGGAAGAGATCTAAAATACTGAAGTGCCTTTTTTTCGTCTTTAGGCACTCTCGCTAATAAAGCTTGAGTTACTTCCGGGTCCAACAAGGCTTCGGTAAAAATGTCCTGTATTTTCGCCTGTGGCGCGTTCAAACCAAGCTCCGCTGTAGCGTTTGAGGTGGTTTGTGCCACAGACATTGAAGCTCCCGGTATATTACCGGTAATACCCTTGAGCCGGTTAAGCCCCACATTACCAATTATAGAGCCAAAAGCTCGAATCAATATGTTAGATACTAAAGCGCCTTTATCAACCAACTTTTCAATAGATTGTGGGCCGTAGTTTCTCATCACCTGCTCAATGTCCGCAGATTGATTAATCAACGTCTGATAGTCTTCAAACGATTTTTTTGTAATAAAGTTCTTTTCTTCTAGTAAATCTGCAACGGAGGGGACGCCGCTACCTTCTTGGCCGTCAATAGGCTCAAACAAAAACTCTCTGAATTTAAGAAAATTGATTTTGTCCGCAGGGTTCCTTCCTCCCGCGTAAATAAATGCAGAATCTAATACAGAGTAAACTAAAGCTTTATTTACTTGATTTCTAAACTCGGGACCCCTGTCACTTGTCGTAACCGATCTAATTTCATCAAGCAACTGAGTAAAATTTCTAACGGGGTTATCTGGGCGATTTCCGGGCACCCCTAAAATTGTTTTGATTCTTTTACCGGGGTTGTCATAAACCCCTTTAAATTGTTGCAACACGAATTGCTCATTAAGAGATTTCGCAAGCCGCTCTTGCTCCGCAAGCAAATCTTTAAATTCTAATCGTCCCTGTATGGCGTCTTTGATGTCCTCAAAAACTTCTGGAAATAGTTCGCCTAAAGCTTCTTCATTATCATTGATAAAAGTTTGCGCTTTTGTGGGATTAACCATGTTATATGTGGGTGAAGCAGGGTCACGATCTATGGCTTTTCTAAAAAACGCCAAAAGCATATCGTTTTTACCCGCCTGATATGTACCGAGGCGGCGGGTCGCTGATTGAGAAAGCTGTTCAAGTTCTTCCTGCGTTAAATTTCTACGTACATCAGCAAAAATAGGTGAATTTATAAAGTTTATGGCATCTTCAATTTGGTCAATTTTTATAGAAACTTCATCGGAACTGCCTCTAAAAACATGTTGTAAAGCAAGCTTGGGTTCAATTCTCATACCACCCTTAGCGTCTTTTTGCCGTAAATCACCAACAAATGTGCGCGTGAAAACATCATGTTTCGCTCTGTTAAAAGCATTAGCTTTACGCAACAAAATCAAACCAGCCTGAACGCCTTCTAAATTTTGTTCTTCCAGACTTTGTAAAAGAGCCTCAAAAGATTGATACGCCTCTGGCCCTTCTCCCACCAATGAGCTTCCGCCAGACAAAGCTTCCAAGTCGCGAACAATGCCTTCCTCTACCACGCTCATGTGATAACTCTCAGCGGCCAAATTTTGATTTACGGTGATACGGTTTGCTTTACCTAACCGTCTCCGGTAATCCAGAAGCTGAGACAGCGAAAGTTCTGTTGCCTCTTGGCCCGTGAGTCGTGCGCGAGCATCCGCAACCCGAAGGCCAATCGCATCAAACTCACCCTGCGCTGTAGCCGCAGAGATTAATTTACGGATATACGCGGCCTGACCCTTTATGTCCCGTGTTTGCGTTACGGCGGTCACTTCGCCCAACTCGTCCCTTAATATTGTAATTTGTTCTTGTGCAGGAAGACCTTCTATACGAGCTAAAAGGGGCTGTAATCCGTCTTCTACTCGAGGCGGAAGAGTATTCAAGTATGATCTAGCCTCTCTTCGGAGCCCTTCTAAAGTCTTGAAGGCGTCATCTTCGATACTGCGAAGTCGGTTCAAATTAGCCTCCAAGTTGGAAGCATCCGGACTAATTTCTTTAAGTATTTCGGAAACAACGGGGGGCAATGACGTGACGCCGTCATCTTGAAGCTGTCTAATAGCTTCTAAAGTAAAAGTTGGTTGAATGTCTTGGCCCGCTAACCGCTCCTTTGCGCGGTCATACAGCATGTTAGTGGCTGAATTTACATCTTCCAAAGCTTGATCAACATACGTAACCAATAATTCACTTTGAGTTTTTCTGCGTAGTGGTGTTTGAACATTTTGAGATCGTGTAATCGCCGCTTCTTTTGCCGCTTCTAACCGGTGAGTGATGCCGGCAGAAAAAATAGCTTCTTGTATTTGCGCGGCTTCGGCTAAAGCTTCAGGGTTGCCTTGAGCTTGCCGTAAAAGTTCGTCCATTAAACGACCGGCAAACAACTTAAAGTCTTCATAAAGTTGATCAGACAACTCTCCAAACTCACCGGCCCCCTGATTTGTTTTTCTTAAACCCCTATCTAACGCCTCAAGGCCGATCAAAGGGTTTATTTCTTTTGTAGTGCCCGCTCCTGTTGCAATGTCTTTTTTTACCCCAGCGGTTCTTTGAGCCACGGTTAAAGGAGGTACTATGAGTTGTTGGCGAGACTCGGGTAATTCCCTGTTTACTTTATCCACCAATTTTTCTATTGGCGAATCGTTTAACGCTTCTTGAAGATCGGCTAAAAAAGTTTCTCTATCAAATTCAACGTCAGCGTATTTAGCATCAAGAGCTTCTAGTGACGCTACAATTTGTCTGCTTGCAGAATCCTCTCTACCCTCTCTAGAAAAAACATTTTTGAGCGTTCTTAAAAACGCCCCCACAGTTTTGTCACCTACAAAAGTTGCAATCCTTGTTGTAGGGATCGCACTAGCGCCTACCTCAAAGCCAAAACGAGTTAAAGGGTCGTAAGGGTCAATTTTTTCGGCCTGATAGGCGCCGATAGCGGGAGCGACGGACGCAAAACCAGCTTTGACAACCGCACCGGCTTGTTGCCCAACTGTTTCAGGGCGTCCTAAAGGTCGTCCTATTGCTTGGACTAAACCTTCCGTGCCCCTAACAACTTTTTCAGCAAGTTTGCTAAAACTTCTTTTATAACCGGGGGCCATATTTTCAATGTTACGTGCGATAAAATCCGAGCCAAAATCAACAACGCCTTGTTTGACTACGCCGCCTAGTGTCAACAAACTTAATAATCCACCGGTATATGTTCTTGCCGCTTCTACTTCTGCTCTTTGTGACGGCAACGGCTCAGAAGGATAAAGACCTTCGTAATCAGTGAGTCCTGTGGGGTCCCCGCGGAGAATTATTTCCCCCGGCACATAACTAAGGGTGCTTAAACCCAAAGCACCTAAACCACCTCCAACTATTCTGGCGGGGATGGGACCCGGTGTTTTTGCAAAGCCCATCACCGCACCTTTCGCAAAACCCAGACCTACCGGAACATCAACGAACATAGCCTGCGCCGCGCCTCTTTTTCTAGGATTTGCTTCGCGGGCATAGGCTCCATCACTTAATTGCTCTAACAAAACTTCATTTGCAAAAAGGTCTAAGGATTCCGGTGAAACATTTTCTTTTGCTACTCCAGCGTCAGTTATTTCTTTTAAACGTGCCTCTCTTATTTCAGAAAAAGCAGGGCCATAATCAAAGCCTTTTAATCGGGCAAGTTCCTTATTTATTTCACCTAAAGGGACTTGGTCCTCAAGTGCGGCACCAATATCAAACCGGAGCATTTTAGGGGCACTTTCGCCACCTAAAACTTGGTTAGATAGGACATCCAGACTTTGTTGATTTTCAGACATGGTTTTATATCACCCGCTTACTTCTTTAATGTACTCACTAAAATCAATTTGCGTGGGTGTAGCTCTTGGGTTTTCTAGTGGCTCAAGAACGTCCCGCGTCAGCGCTTCCACATCAATATTTTCTGCCTGCTCTTTGGTCAGACCGGATATCCCCGTAGGGATGTCTCGTCCAGCGGGGCCAAATTCATAGTTTTGATACAACGCGTTTAGCAGTTTTTCTAGCTGTATGCCTTGCATAAGTCGTCTACGAGTCGCATCTAACGTGCTTGGCCTATAAAGCTGTGAACGTCTTATAGTTTCTTGAAGAACTTTTAAATCTTCTCTAATGATGTTCCTGTAATTTTTAAGTTTGTTTTTGGCATCATTATCAATTTGTAGTGCAGAAGCGTTTGGCAGTTGTTCAACTAAACGCTCATATTGTTGTTGTAGCAATCGGCTCTCGTCCGGAGCGCCCGCCACATAACGATCTACACTTTGCATTGCAGATTCCAGCATTCTTCTCGCTTCTGGGGCATCACTAATCGTTGTATCAGCGATTTTAACGCCAAAGATATCTGCAAAACTTCGAGCAACCCCGTCTATCGTGACGGTCAAAGCAGAGGGAATACCCGTTCCGGCTTCTATGTCTATCTTTGCGGCATCATTAATTCTATCCGTAACATGTTCAAAGAGTGCCCCTGTAGAGGCGGCCCCGTCCGCAATGTCGTTTGCTATGTTTTCCGTGTCTCTGAGTAGACCCTCTTTATAATCTGCGTTTTGTTCTCGGAAAAGTTGTAACGCTGTGGGGTCATTAATCAAACGCACAAAGGGCTGTAAGTGCACCGGAACACTTCTTTCTGCATAACCGGTTTGTTCGTTAAACTTTTGAATTGAAGCAAGGTCTGTTAAAGCCCGTAAAGCTTCTTGATCTCTTTCGCCAAGAAGGCCTCTTACCAAACTTTGAATATTTTCGGGCTGATTTAATCGTTGTTGTGCTTGACCGGTTAAACCACTTCCGTAATCACTGGTTGTTTTTGTATCTGTGACACTGCCACCTAAGTTGTCAATGGCATTTTGATATTCTGCAAATTGCGTTCTTAAATCATAGGTTTGTCTTTCTCCGTTAGCAAATTCAACAGTCACAGCATCTTTAGCTGTGCCTCCCGAGATAAGAGCGTCAATTGCCGCTATGCCTCTCTTTAAATCAAGGGTTTGTTGCGCTCCGGCTTGGCTAATACCCGCCTGAAGCGCACCTAAACGCAGTTGTTGATCTTGCGCTCGAAGTGCATCTCTACGGTCTTGGGACTGTGCCGCAATGGCTGAAATTTCTGCGGCGGTGGGCTCAAATGCAGATCCTATTTGCGATACAAGTGAGCCGCTTGTGCCACGGTCACCTGCCGCTAATCTGAGGCCACCACGCGCTAAAGAAAGTAAAACTTGCGCTTCATCCATCTCCTTGCGTTCTTGTTCTTGTTGCGCCCGACCTTCTAGGCCGATTTCTTTGAAAAGAGGCAACAAAGACTCATATTGAGTTTGAACCTCTGTGCCAAAATTAAAGTCACCACCACTAAGAAGTTTTGCAATCTCGGAACTACTTAATTGTCTAAAAGAGCCTGACGGTGCCGTGGCTGTAGGAATACTAGCGTCCTGCAAAAAAGCTACTTCACCGCCTTGTCTAAAATTTTGTGGAGCAGGGGCCTCCGGTGCCCCTGCCATCATCAAGCTTCCTACCCCCTGACCCATGTCAGTTGGTTGCCCACCTTCCGTTATCATGTCGATGTCGCCGGTAAGTTGTTGCATCAGGTTGCCAATCCCGCTGTTCATGGCCCCCTCTTCCGTCATCATGATGACCGGCTGGACCATGGCCAATACGGACTCTGGCGTCTGGTCCGCGTCCCCTTGTCCGACATAATCGGCCAGTTCATCACGGCGGGCGTCCAGTGGCATCTCGTTGCCTCTGAACGCGTTAATTAATTCTTCGGTGGACTGCGCGGCGTCAATGCCCTGCATCATCTGCTCGGCGTATGCCTGCCCTAACTCTTGCCCTTGCGCCGCAGATGCCTGCTCCACCTGTTGCAACATAGCCGCCTCTGGCGGTAATTGCTGTGCGGGAGAAGCCATATCCTGCGGCATGGGCTGTGCAGGACCGCCCATCTGCCGAAATAATGGTCTGTTATATACACTCATAGTTTTTAACCGTCAAAGAGTCCTATTTTCTTGGCACCAGCGGCGGCGCTCAACCCAGCGATACCCAGACCCGCAACTTGCTGGAACATAGAGGGGTCTTGTGTCTGAGACATTTGTGTTACTTGTTGCGAGGACGGTGTGCCTTTATACACGTCACTCAAGAAAGCATACTGTTGATAGGGGAACTGTTGCAGTTGTAGGTTGCTCTGCCGCTGTGCGTCTAATATGGCTTGTTGCAGAGCCTGATCCCGCGCACCAAGAGCTTCCAGAGTCTTAACATCGCCAAGGTTTAGCTGTTGTTGCAACTGACCCAGACCGGCCTGCTGAAGGCCCCTGTTAGCCAACTCATTGCTCAACTGACCGCCTGTCTGGGCCAACGTGCCGAAGCCTTGACCCATCTGGGCACTAGCTTGCCCCAAAGATTGAAGCTGACCAACGTCTGCCTGACCCAGTTGACCAAACTGAAGGCCCAAGTTACCCACCTGTTGGGCTTGTTGCAAACGTCGGGCCTGTGCGGCTTCAAAAGATCGTTGTGCGTCTTGGCTCGCCTGCTGGAACCCAGCCAAACGAAGTTGTGCCGCGGTCCGTGCTTTCTGTTCCTCTAACGCACGGTTCAGTTCACCCTCGGCCACGGCTTGTCGGGAGCCACCAAAGGCCCCCGTAGCGGCGGCTTGAGCGCCTAACTGTTGTCGTTGTTGCTGACTGCCGCGATCAATGTCAGCCAAAGCCTGCTGAACCACTTGGTCTTCAAACGGGTTCATAAACGCGCCAATGCCGCGTGGGTCAAAGGCCGCGTCGGTCCCAATCAGAGCGTCTGTAGCGGCCTGCTGGTACGCAAAGGGTTGTGCCCTTTGTGCCGCCGCAAGCTGTGCCGCCTGTGACAGGGCCTGTTGCCCCTCACGGGTAGCGCCGAGAGCCTCGGTAAGACCGCCAAAACCATAGGTTTCTGCGTAATCTTCGCTTCTTCGCAACGCATCCAGCGTGTTGTCTACGAAAGGTTGGAACGCTCCTACGCCCTGTGCCGCACGGGCCGCGGCTTGTTGCTGTAAAGGCGTTAGCCCTGCTACCTGAAAGGCGGGAGGTAAAACGGGTGGCGGGGCCTCTTGGCCTACCGCAAACAGGTTTTGATCTACAAAGTTCCGGACAGCGTTTAAAAGTTCAAGGCGTTTTGCCTCTATCTCAGGCGCTTCCTGAATAATCTGGCGAGTAGTTTCAGTAGCCACGTTAAGCGTTCCCCTCAAAGCGGCTCATCATGTTGTACATGTTCCGCATTCCTGCCTCACGGCTACCGTTCCCTGCGCCACGCACTGCCTTGGCCGTCATGACAAACTCGCCATCAGACAGCATAGCGGGGATGTCGTCAGAGGTTTCGGTGCCGGGGCCGCTTATCTTGCCATTGCGGCGAGGGAACTTGCTCGTATCGATGCCACCCCCGTCAGCCGCCGCCATGGAGGGAGCTATGTATGCGCCGGGGGTCGACAACGTATATTGTGAGGGGTACATGTCAATCAGCTTTTGACCCGTCATGCCGCCAAAGGCATCAGGTAGTGGCTCCATTTCGGGCTGGTCAAAAAACCCTGCCGCCGCGCCAATGCCGGTTAAAGCCAGCGCACTGGGGCCAAATCTTGCCATAAGACCCGGACCCGCTTTTGCGGCGGCGGCTTCAACAGCTTTTGCAATAACCGGACCCGCTTCACCTGCTTGAGTAATACTAGTAATATTATAATCTTTAAGCATTTTTGCTAATGTATCCGAGCGAGCCGCAGATACAGCGGCGTCCACTTCTGCAGGAGTTTGCCCTGCACGGAACAGATAATCGGTAACTTTCTCCAGAAATGTTCTATCTGCGTTTTGTTGTATCCCGCTAGAGGCCACCTCGCCAAAGTTAATGCCGCCGGGATCAGAAGAGCCCGTGCCTTGCAAATCGGGAATATCGCTGACGGTTGTTGTGGCGGCGTCACTTGCCGGAACAAAAGGATCAAGTTGTGTTGAAGCTGTTTCTGTAAGCGTAGGTGCTTGCATTTGTGTAAGTTGTGCGGCGGTCGGTCCTTGGGCAAGCTGTGCTTTAGCCGCACCGGGGACAGGAGTCATATCTAGATTCGTGGGAATGCCTCCGGCGGCTGTCTTTGCCTGTCGAGCAAGCTGTGCTTTAGCCGCACCGGGGACAGGGGTCATATTTAGGTTTGTTGGACCGGTCATATTCAGATTTGTCGGACCACCGCTTATGGGTGGAGTCATATCTATATTTGTAGGAATACCTCCGGCAGGAGCGGCACCTTGTTGCACAGCTTCAGCCGCAGTAAGCGCAGGTTGGTTAGTAGCGGCTTGGGCCGCACTTTGACCCGTTATATTTGCAACACCTTGTGTAAACTGATCTACATAACCGCCAGAAAGCCCCGAGGTTATACTTTCTCCAAAGCCTTGTACTCCAGCAGATAATTTAGCACCAAAGCCGCCCGTCGTTTGCCCTGCCGCGCCAAAGCCGTCCATGGCACCTTGTGTTATACCCGCCGTAGCTCCCGCGATTAAGGCAGATTTGAAGGCGTCTTTAAGATTGCCGCCTTGAATTAAGGTGCCAATCCCAGAACCTAAACTTGCGCCTAAAGGGCCAGCCACTATGAAGCCCACAGTGGAAAGAATAATTGGCGCGACTTTCTTAAATACTTTGACCACGCCCTTGACGGCTTTTTTGACGCCCTTGAATATTTTCTTCAAGAAGAACTCAGGCTGGCCTGTGACAGGGTTGATGCTATTTAAATCGCTACCCACGATGTAACGCTCTGGGTCAATGCCCATTTCTCGCATACGTGTAAATAGAGCTTCTTTTAGTTCGGGGTCTTCTTCAAAGACCGCCATGGGAATAATGGTTTCGCCAGTGGCAACGTGCGCTATGCGATCATCTTCTTCTCGCCCAAACTGCGCCAGTTGTTCTGCTGTCGGCTTAACAATGTCATAGTAGTTGTCGGCGTTCAGCGCCTCGTCTGACCAATCTCCAACTGTTGCAGTTAGAAACGACGCAAGGCCCCCTTCTGGGACCTCATATGGCTCTGGACTTCGGGGTGCGGCGGCTGTCATATAACTATCCCATGATTATCAGCGATTGTATCAAAGCCCTTATGAGGTTGATACCGTCACAGAACCTACCGAACCTGTGCCCGCTAATCCGGCAGGATGCGGCTTATTGGCAATCACTATTTTCAACGTGCCATCTTGCTGAAACACTGCGCCAGTTTCTAGGTTGTAGTCATTCTGCTGTAAATTAGTCAAAGTAAGCTCCGTGTGCCGTGCATCGCCGGGGTTGTTGAATAGCTCAAGAAATACAGAGAATGAGCGCACAACCTCCGACATATACGTGGCATCGTATTGTTCCGGTGCCCGTGGAAACTGAGGTAATACTAAGCGGCGTCCGCTCATCTGCGGCCATCCGGGCGCACGTCTAGTCGGGCAGAGCCCAACCGCCATTGCGTTTCAGTGTCAGAGGAGGCTATACGAAGCGCAAAGCTACGGCCTCTCAGACGTAAATGTACCTGATTTGTAAACTGTTCTACAGGGGTAGTTGCAGATCGTGTAACAGTCGCCGCATCCTCTGAATCGTAGTTACCGCCGGGGAAATCACGGACTTTGGTGGTAAAAACGACGTTTGGCGAGGCCGCAGTGGAGTTTTCAAAGGTTATATCGGGGATGAGGCGGCGTATAAAGGCAAACTGCTCACCGTCCGCAAGATCAATCTGGCTAGATTCTATGTGGGCGTTAATAGCAACAGCAGGACTAGAAGTAGCGTCATCCAGACCCAGTTCTTGGAAATATTGCCTGCCATCAGTAAACGTAGCCACCGGGTAATCATTGATGCCACGGTCAACCCAAGCTGTACGCACCAAAGTACCGTAATACCAAGCATTTTCTTGATAATTAAATACAACGTAGCGATCAATTTCATTAGCTGTTGACGACGGGTAGAACCACCAGATTTCGCTGTACGCCGAGTTCGACGCCGCAAAGACCTTTTCCTTTTGTTCACGGTTAAAATCATCAAAAACGTATGACCTTACCGTACAGGGAATACGCTGTACTTGGCCACTAAACACGTAGAACTCTTCAAAGCCCATCCAATACACCACGTCATCGTGTGCAATGGCAGCCAAAGGCGACATGATCGTGGTGTTTTCTGATACCAAGCTGATACCAAAAGTGAAGGGTGGCCCCAAAAACTGCATGGCGTGTAGAGAAACATCCGTATATACAAGGATTTGCTGACGTGTTTCTACCGCCGCCACAATCTCGGAACCCGAGCCAATACGCAGGTCGCCTGCTGTATTAGAAGGCAAGGATTGCCACGTAGTCGGGTCTTCTTGGTCACTGAACCGGATCAACAAAGGGTCTTGGGTGCCAATGGCATTTTCCGCATCGCAGCCAAACGCAATGATGTGCCGGTCGCGGTCAGATACTAATACTTGCTTGGCTATCGTCGGGGTAGTTGAGTCCGCATTGGTGCGGTCTGAAATTGCCACGGCCCGTGAAGACAGTCCCAAGGTCTTATCCCAATAAAAAATGCCCGCATCTCGGACGTTTATAATCAAATCTTCGCCAAAGTTGTCATGTGTCCAGATACGTAGAATGGCGGTCGTGCCGGTCGCGGCGGCGGCGTCACCCCAGCCTTCTCTACCCCACGTTCCCACGCCCCAGCCTGTGCCCCTGACGGAGGTATCCAGACCCGTATTGATTTGATATGCGCCAACCGTAGAGCCACCACCATTACCACTGTCACTGGAGTTAGCTGTGACGGTGGCGTCAGACGTATCTTTGGCTATGATGGTAAAGCTGTTGTCGTTAACAACCGTATCTATGCGATATTCTTGGTTTAAGACTGCCGCCGTAATATTGCCACCCAAGGATGCCGCGCCTGAAAAGGTGACATAGTCTCCTGCCACTGCTCCGTGGGCCGTGTCTGCTACCGTAATAGTTGAAGAACCGTTGGTGGCGCTAAACGTCACATCCCCTGCGCTCGTTGTAGAACGGATAGGCGTAATGTCGTTATAGGTGCCGCCTTCCTCAATGTAGTACTTGAGGTGTGTTCCAAGGCCCATGAACCGTGAGCCGTCGAGCGCGACAAAAGGTTTGAGGGCACGACAAGTGCCAAGAAACGTGCTTTCCGTGGCTCGTTCCCAGCCGCCTATTTTTTCAGGCACCCCAAACCGGAAACGTATTTTATCGCCATCAAACCACCCGCCTTCGTTAGTATATGAGGTCGTTTCGCGATTTATTCCGGGTCTAAATTGTAGTTTTGTTAGGGGCATCTTTGGTTAAAACGTAGATACCGCTACACGTTTCCAAGTGTTTGTGGCCACGCAAATGTACAAATACTCTGTGTCATAAGCTAACTCACCTTTTGTTCCTGAAGCAGAAGAACTTGCGGGGGTTTGTGATGTTTGTATCGTAATGCTGTCCCCGGTAGTGGCTAAGGCGTTAAAAGTTCCTGCACCGGGCGTCGATGCGCCTATGTTTGTGCCGTCTATTTCACCACCAGCTACATCTACCGTAGGTAAAGTAGCGGTGCCCGTAGTGCTTAAAGTAGTAAAAGCGCCTGTGGCAGGAGAATTAGCTCCAACAGGAGTACCGTCCACCGCCCCACCGTTGATGTCAACCGTGGCAAAAGTAGAAGTTCCGCTAGAAGATATGTTACCCGTGATGTTCCCTGTGACGTTGCCAGTAACATTTCCCGTGACGTTCCCTGTCAAATCACCTGTGACATTACCCGTAATCGCGCCCGTGACGTTACCCGTGACGTTACCCGTCAAATTACCGGTAACATTTGTAGCTACAAGATCAACAAACACTTGCGTTACGGTAGCGCCCGTGCCGCCACCATTAAACTTCAATACAACGTCTTTTCCGTTGGCAATCTCAAAATCATTGGAGGCGTTGTAAGTCCCCTGAAAAATAATGATTGATCGACTGCCACTTAAAGAATTGCGAATATGAACGATTTTTTCGGCATTGTTAGGGGTTAACTGTACGTATGCGGTGCCGCCAAGATCACCCCCGTCTGTAAATTCAATGAACTTGTTACGCCCGTTAGACGTGGACCCGTCCGTTATAGGAAGGTCGGTGGGACTACCTGAACTACCTGCAGAGGACAAAGTGACCGAAATAATGCCGTCTATGGCGCTGTCGATCAGATCAAAGTTTGTGTTCGTGGTTGTGCCCCACGTACCTGATTGCTCGCCAGTAGCAATCTTTTCAATACCAAGGTTTGTCGTATATGTACTAGGCATAATGTCCTCGCTACGCCGCTATTTCTACCCAATTGGCAGTCTGATCCGGAACTATGGGGTTCCAAGCAAACGGGGTAACCTGACCCACTTCCCCTGTCGCCGCCACGCCCGTGACCTGAATTTGTATTTCCCCTATTGCACTGGCTACTCCAACCCGGCCCACGGCAAAAGATCCCGTGAGGGCCACATTTACGCCGGTGCCCTGCGTAACAGTGACGGCGCCAACACCACCCGTGGCCGCTATTCCCGTAACTTCTACTTGCCCTGCGGCATCTACGGTGACAGAACCAACGCCACCCGTGCCTGCTATACCGGTTAAGGATACATTGGCAAGACCGGTAACCGTAACAGAGCCCACCGCAGATGTAGCGGCAAGGCCGGTGACAGACGCCCCAACGCCTTGCTCAAAGCTAATCTGAAGGCTGTCATCAGACAGCGTGGCAAACGGCTCTTCAGATAGTGCCAAGCCACCTAGCAGGGAGCCTCCCGCCTCCAACGATGTCATCGGCATGGAGGCCGCTACCCCGGTCACGTTTACTGTTTTACCTTCAACAGCAGCGACAGACCCTACAGAACCTGTTCCGTTTAAACCTGTTACAGATACAGATACAGACTCGTTAAAAACTAAAACGCCGCCAGAAGCGGTAGCCTGAAGGCCGGTGATAACTGCATCGGCGTCACCATTTATGGATACGCTACCGACACCGCTTGTAGCCGCAACACCCGTGACACCCACCGGACCAAACGCAGAAGGGGTGCTAAACGGTGTGGCTGAAAATCCGGTTAAACCAAACATAGGCGTTAGTTAGGTCCGCTTTGAGTGGGCGCTGTCACAGTATACTACCCCTTACTTGACACCGCCTCAAAAATAAAGGCTATGATGCCGCCTGCTATCCCCACTAACACAACAATCCAGAACGATTTAACCATTGCGTCCTTGGCTTCCTGCTGGGCATAAACTTCCCTTTGCCTTTGCTCCTGCACCTCTCTCATACATCTTCTGTACTCTTCAAGCCCCTCATTGCCGTATGCATACTGCAACAGCGTAACTATTTCTTTGCGTTGGTTTTCTATGCGTTTCTTTGCGGCAAACATCTGCGCGGCCTCTGCTTCAACTGACTGAGCAAAAACCACTTGTTTTAGAGGATTTGTGCGTTTTTTCTGGCGCTGACTAGCGTACAAAAT
>MDTD01066108.1_pt1 | contig 19734 bp, 13 predicted proteins | sample 811221 | NCBI WGS metagenome assembly MDTD01 (sample SAMN05326646, study PRJNA326480) | marine metagenome | isolation source: seawater | place: Pacific Ocean: South West | collected 2011 | reverse complement strand
TGAGGCGATTAATCCGGCTTCGGTCAAAGCCGTATGGAGGAGATGCAAGTTTCGCTGGTAGTAGGCATTGGTACCAGGTATCGAAGCATCATCAACGGTTTCGATTTCGAATGCTTGCCTGGATGCGATCTGGAGCGGCGTTGGAGCAGCAAGACCGAAGGTTGAGTGAACGATTCTGAGAGCACTGGTAAATGCCTCAGAAGCGATTACGTAGCCTATTCTCCAGCCGCTAACATTGTGCGCTTTCGAAAGTCCGTTCACCACCACGACGCGGTCTCTATCCACCGAAGCGCTGTGATAAGGGGATTTGTGAGTGTTTCCCTCAAAAACCAGATTGGCGTATATCTCGTCGCTGACCAGAAGGGTATTGTGCTCCTCGCAGAGGTCCGCAAGGTAAGCGATTTGATCAGCGCCGAAGATTTGACCGGTTGGGTTGTGGGGGGTGTTGAGGATGACGACTTTCGTTTTGTCGTTGAAGACATCCTCAAGCAAATCGAGACGTAGGCTCCAGTCATCCTTGTTCAGAGGAATAACGCGTGGCACTCCGCCTGCCATTTTTACCGCCGAGACGTAGCTCTCGTAGCAAGGTTCGAAGAGTATTACTTCATCCCCTGGATCCAAAGACGCCATCAAGACAGAAGCAAGCGCCGAAGAACTGCCGTTGGTCACTGTCACCTGGGAGTCCGGGTCGACCGTGAAGCCGCCGTCCAGGGAGTAGTGCCGGGCAATCTTCTGTCTCAGAACACTGTCTCCCCAGGGATGGGAATACTGGTTCTGGTCAGCGGTTATGGCTGCAATCGCGGCATCTTTCAAGAGGTCGGGAACGGCAAAGTAAGGTGTTCCGGACGCCAGGTCTATGGAGCCATTCGGCATCTGGATTCCTGCGCTTGCTAGTTTCAAGCTGGAGGGCTGTAAGCCTAATAATCGAGTCGCAGTCCGATTATTATCGGAATGCGCTCTGTCTAATTTGGTTTCGTTCATGACAACTGTCTCCGATTGAGCAATACTGCCTGTGAGTCCGGCATTGCTCTTTGAAGAATGGATATGCGGAAAACGCCCCTTGTCGTCGACTGAAGACAGAAAGGGGCTTGATAACGAGAATTTTCAGGTCAGGTATAGAAAAGTATCTAGAACCTTGTACACTACATTGGGAAGTGCTATGAACTTAAATAAGTCTCTTAGTACTAATCAAGAGTTATGATAACTTAGTTAACAAAGTCCTGAACCTCATGAATTATTCGGAATCCATTTCGTACATCCAATCGTTTCCAGACATGGAACGAGCTACTTTCGGGGCCAGAGGCCCGACCATGGGGTTGCCTTCCATGCGCTCTCTTTTGGAGCGAATGGGCAATCCTCAATTGGGTAGGAAAACTATCCACGTTGCCGGTTCAAAAGGAAAAGGCAGCACTTCGGTGATGGTTTCCCGGATATTGGACAAGGCGGGCTTCAAAACATCGCTTTTCACCAGTCCTCATCTACATGATTATTGCGAGCGTATCGCATTCGGCTCCACCCCGGTTACTCGGGAGGAGTTCGCTAGAGGAATAACAGAGATTAAGCCAGCGATTGAAGAAGAAAAAGCCGCTGGAAACAACACAATATCAACTTTCGGTATTCTTGCCGCGCTCTTTTTCCATCTTTCCGCGAAGGAAGAGAATCAGGTGGACTGGCAAATTGTTGAAGTCGGACTTGGTGGCAGATATGACGTCACCAACGTGTTTGCCTCGAAGGAACTGGCGATTATTACTCCAGTTAGCCTGGAGCATGTGGAAATACTCGGCTCTACCCAGACCGAAATCGCCACCAACAAAGCGGGAATTATTACCCATGAGTGCACTGCGATTCTGGCACCCCAGAAAGACAAAGGAGCAAGTACCGCTGTCGGCCGTCGCTGTAGGGAGGTTCATGCCACTTTCATAGAAGTGGGACGCCAATATAAATCCAGGATTTTATCTCAGGATCTCAATGGCCAGAATTTCGTGGTTGAGTCTTCTAAGGGTTCTAAGGAGTATTTTATTCCTCTTTTGGGCGCCCATCAGATTACCAATGCCACCACAGCAATCGCAGCTATCGATGCCCTTGCCGTCCAGGGGCTTGCGGTGACAGAAGAGCATATTGAAGCAGGCTTGAGAGATCTGGTTGTCCCGGGCCGAATGCAGGTTCTCACCTCGGATAAGGCCGGTGCGCCAAGGATAGTAGTTGATGCTGCCCATAACCATGAATCGGCTCAAGTACTGGCTGACACTTTGAAATCTACTTTTGGAGTCGAATCCTGCGTGTTTGTTGTCGGTTTGAATAGCGACAAAAATGTAAGCGCTATTTGGAAAGAGCTGAGCGGATTGAGCAGGGTTTGTATTGCTACCAAGTCCAACAATATCCGGTCCATGAAGCCCGAGGAAATCGCAGATGTGATTTGTATGTTGGGTACCAGGAAAGAGGATGCCATAGCCTGTGAGAGCGTTTCCGAAGCCATCGAAAAAGCGCTGGAGATTGCCGAGGATGGAGAAGTTATCTGTGTTACAGGCTCGATGTATGTGGTCGGTGAAGCCCGGGAGCATGTCTTGAAAGATAAAGCCTGGGAGCTAGCTTATACGGTTTAGTTCAAAGAATGAGCGATGGTGTGAATTCTTTGTCTCTAATGTAAAACTATATCAAATAGTAAAATAGCGAAAGAATGAGCGACGCAAAATTGCCAGATTTGCGCTGCTCAAAAGAATGGAGGAAAGGGGTCTCTTGTTTGAGAAACCCCTTTCAAGCTAGTGGTGCAGGGGCGATTACTACTTCAGACTTTTCAACAGCCGGTTGATTTGAATACGTGTCTGTCTGAAAAGAGACCTTGCTTCTCCTCGACTGCCAGCCACCGCTGTGAAGCCCAGGGTCCCGGATCGGTTCATGGAGTCCAGGAGGTGGAACATGACACCGGTTCTGGTGGAACGTCGAAATTTGAGCCCGCAATCTTCGAAGTGCTCAAGCAAGCTGTAGACAGGGAGCTTTTTAAGCCGCCAGTCTTTGAAGCCGTCGGTGCCGGCGTAAAACATGTTTTTGCCGTATTCATCCAGAAAGTTTCCGGATTTTGGATCAAACGTAGCTCCGGTAGAAATCATCGCCTGGGCTCTCAGGTGTGTGGTTCCACCCTGTCTCAGGTTGATCTCCAGAGCATATCGCACCCCATCCACATTCAGAAAGTCCACTCCGTAGTAAGCGACAGCGCCTTCTTCCTGGAGGATCTCGCCCACTTTCAGGGTATCGGCTCCGATGGGGCCTTTATCCAGGGCTGGAAACAGGGCGCCATCATAGACCATGCCGTCCGGGCCGGTGAGAATCTGCTCATGGGTGGAGAGAAGTTCAACTCCCTGGTTTGGATGTAGGAAGCCCTGTCCGCTAGGTGAGGTCTTCTTTCTTCCTTCCAGAAATTCCTCCACTACTCCTCCAATCTTAGCCATGCGAGCCATGAAGAAATCATATTCTTGCAGGTCGGTCTGGAAACAGATTTTGTAAAGCTGAGCTCTCAAAAGCGCTCTGCGATCGTTGGGGCTCAATTCCCGCGGATCCCGCTCAGGGAGGATGAGTACGCCATTCCCGTATCCGGAAATACCTTCGTTTACTTTGACCACGAGGCGCCGGCGGTCAGGTTTCTTAAACCAGAGTTCGTCCGCCGCTTCTATCACGTGGCTTTCGTCTTCGATGTCTTCCAGTCCTTCCGGTACCAGAAGTCCGGCTTTGCGGCAGACTTTTCTGCTACCACTTTTGGTGCCAAGGTAGTTGAGTTCGTGGGCGGTAGCAACAACGGGAATGCTCAGAAGTTTTCCGAGCTGAAACTCGCGCTCAGTGCCCATGAATGGCACCAGGACTACGTTTTTCTCGTCGCCTGCGACGGTGTGTTCCAGGCGCTTCATCCAATCGGCTCTGGCTAGAATTTTGTCTGCCAGGGGGAGTGGAGAGGTGTCTTCCAGGCAGATGGTCTCCAGGGAGACATTGCCGTGGCTGCATGCAGCTGCGTATGCTAAAAGTTGAGACGTGGCGGTTCTCGATGTCGGCAGTGCCGATACGAATACAACACGACGTCCATTCTCTGCCCTGTTGATAAGCCAGAGTAGCCGGTGCTCATAGTCGACCAAAGCTCTCTGGATAAACTGAATCTCTTCGTGGTCTACGGAGATTGACGGAACAACCAGGTATGTGGTGTCGGGCTGCTTGAGGGCTCTTTCCAGGGCATGCCTTTCATCGGCGAGACGCGATACCACATCCGGGGGCAATTTTACGATTCGATTCGGGTCGTAAGCGACTCCGTCAATACCTGAGACGACTTGCGTGTATCTATTCATCGCAACTCCTCTATGGTTATTTCATCTGAAGAACGTCCTTCCTGCACTGAACAGCTTTATCTGAGAGCGGCGGAACCAGGCGCTTGCTTAGGTAGTACAAGTGAATGGTTGGTCGCGCTTTGTATGCCTGTTCTGGTGGTTGATTCTCTCCGAAATAGCTGTTGGCAGAAGGTATTATTTTTCTATCAACAGCAAATCTTCCAATTCTATGTTTGTTAAAGAACATCAGAAAGAACATCAGAAGGTTTAACAATCTTTTTAGTTCAGGACCGTCTAGTCATGTGTAAACGGTGCTTAAAAAACCTTGATTGAGGTGATATTGTCAACCGTTTGGTCAAACTGAGATGAGGTCTGATCGAACACAAGTGATCAGTTGTTTTTGAGATTATCTGGTGTCGTTAGTAGTGTTGTGGGCAGTGTTACTGACAGTCTTTTAAACAGTTGTCCAGAAAGGCTTTAATCTCTTCTTTGGATCTGACCCCTTCGAAAAACTTCCCTTCCTTACACTTTTCCGAATAAAACTGAATCCTCGGAATAGCTTCTATTTTGTACTTTTCAGCCAGGGTTGGAGCGCTATCAACATTTACCTTGACTAGTTTTAGCTGAGAATCGTACTCAGTCATGACCTCTTCCAGTCGAGGAGCGAGGATTTTGCAAGGGTGGCACCAGTCCGCATAAAAGTCTATGACGACTGGAAGTTTGCTCTCATAAATTTCCTTTGCTGTGTCTTCGTTAGACGCTGCCGATTTTGCCGCTGGGGCTGTAGGGGCTTTTGTTGAACAGCCTGTAATTGCAGACAAGAATGTAACCAGAGAGATCATGCAGATAGCAGGCAAAAGGATGGTTTTGCGAGAAATATTTGCTTTGGATTTTTTGGATTGAGGTTTCAATTTTCGGTCCTCTGGTTCAGGCTTCAGCTCAGAATCGAGCAATCTTAGAAAAATAGAACTATAGCGCTTCTTTAGCGCTTTGCGCAACTTCGCTAAGGGAGCTTGTCAGAGCTGAGATAGTTGCCGGGAGTCTCAAGCTCCAGCTATTGCCGGTTGTGAACAGAAGGGATGTCAATATATAACCTCATGATATTAGCTAAGGCTCACAGTTTGTACTGCCATTCTTAAGCACTAATTACCTGAATTCTCAAAAAGCCTTTCTTGACCGAAGTCTAGTTTGAATATCCACTGTCGGGTTTCATAACATATAAAACACATATTTGTTTTTCGTTTCCTGGGCTATTAATCCACTTCCTCTCACAACTTTAGTCGAATTCTAAATCTCAGTCGCTCTGCTGCACGCACCGCGAGTGATACCGGCGGTAGTCCTACGATGATGCTGCCGTATCCGATTCCGACCAGTGGAAGTGACCCGACCCTGTGAGTTGCTTGCGGGCTCTCGTACACATGCACGCAACCTGCACTCGCATGGTCTTTCCTTTAGTCCTGCCCGGGATAGTCATCTTCTCTTAGAAGCTCGCTCCTGTATCCACGCGATACAGCGCTCTTCCACGCGAGCTCAACCCTGGAGGTTGAAACTATGAATATCTTCGCTCCTGCGCTGGCACAGCGCAAGGGTATTGTTGCCCGTTTTATGCAGGGAGTCGGTCTTTCGCTCCTTGCGGTTGTTCTGTTTTTCGCAGCTGTTTCTATTCAGCTCACCCAGCTTTATGTCGCCCCTACTCCTCACCAGCTCTACCATGTGACCTGGGAGGCGCTGCCTACCTTGCACTACAAGACGGTGGACCCGGAGAAGTGGGCGGAGTTCGAGCACAAGTTTGACGACAAGATCGTTACCCACGAAGATGCCATCCGCTACGCCAACGAGATGATTGCGACCTTCGACGATCCTCACACGAGGCTCCACAACCCTGTGGAGGTTGATGCTCTCAATCAGCAGGCCGCGGGCAATTTCGCCGGTGTCGGAATTCAGTTCAAATACAAGCTCAACCCCGACGAGACTCCTATGGTTGACGACAAGGGGGTTCCTTTCCCCTCCACGGATGCCGATGGCTATCCGGTTGTCGACAAAGTCATGGCTGGCGGACCTTCCGAAGCTGTCGGCATCAAGGACGGCGAAGTCCTTGTCAGCGCCGACGGCTTGTCCTTCAAGGACGTGAACATGGAGGTCCTGATTGGCAAGCTCAAGGACAAGGCTGGCTCGAAAGTCAGCGTTGTTGTCCGTGATTCGACCGGTGCTGAACGCACTGTCGTCATCACTCGCGGTATCGTGGAGCTTCCGACCGTCACCACCGAGACCTTCGGCAAAGTGGGCTACATCCGTCTCTCCGGCTTCATTCAGAATGATGCCATCGAGGAGATGGAGGACGCTTTCGCCAAGCAGAAGGACGCCGAAGCACTGATCCTCGACCTGCGCGGTAACTCCGGCGGTCGTCTGGACTTTGCTTACGACATCGCGGCCATGTTCCTGGAGGAAGGTCCCATCATCAAGGTGGACAGCCGAGTTCCGGGCAGGGGGCATGATGAAGTAATCACTCGGCTGACTGGGGACAGGATGCAGATCGTCCGCGTTGTCGACCAGGGTCAGGCGAAAGCCTACAAGATCCTCGGCGAAGTGAAGCGGCATCCGGATCTTTCCAAAGGTCGCCCTCTCGTCGTCCTGGTGGATGAAGGTTCTGCTTCTGCTTCGGAAGTTTTGACCGGTGCTCTTCACGGAAACGAGAGGGCTGTCGTCGTCGGGACCAAGACCTACGGTAAGGGCATTGGGCAGACGATGATACCGTTCGCCGGGAGGACTCTCCTGCGTGTCACCACGTTCCGATTCCTGTCACCGGCTCCTGGCTCTCAGGACCAGTGGAACTGGGTCGGAGACGCTCACAAGAACCGTGTCGGGATCACGCCTGATCATGTGGTTGAGCGCGCGGAAGACTTCAAGCCTTTCGGCGAACGAGACAATCAGCTTCAGTTCGCCATCAAGTTGCTTCAGGACAAACTGTCCGCCGGCAACTAAGTTTGTTTTTACAGGGTGAGCTAGAGATAGCTCACCCCTTTATTCCAGAAAGACTGCACACGCAATGTGCTGCTGCAGCTAATAACCGTGCCTGGTCAACAGGCGCGAAGAACAGGTAAGGAGTAAATTCCTATGAGTGATGTTTCGAGTAAAATCAAAGCTCTAGGCTTCACCTTTATTCGCGAGAAGCAAGGTGTGGCTGAATATCGTTTCGACTCTAACGGCCTCAAGGTGGTGCTGGCCGAGAGTCATGTTGCACCGGTGGTCACCACCATGATCGTTTACCGTGTCGGCTCGCGCAACGAAGGCGTCGGCTTCACCGGTTCCACCCACTTCCTTGAGCACATGATGTTCAAAGGGACGAAGGAGCGGAACCCTGCCGATGGAACCGGTTTTGACGATATCATGAAGCCGGTTGGTGCCCTGAATAATGCGACCACTTTCTACGACCGGACTAACTATTTCGAGGTTGTTCCCCGGGACAAACTTGGCTTGACGCTCGCCGTCGAAGCTGACCGGATGCGCAATCTCGTGCTCACCGAAGACGACCGCAACTCCGAAATGACGGTGGTGCGCAACGAATTCGAACGCGGTGAGAACAACCCCGGTCAGGTGATGTTCAAGCATCTCATGGCTACCGTCTACCAGGAGCACCCTTATCACCACCCGGTGATCGGCTGGCGTTCCGACGTTGAGGGTGTTCCCATGGAGCGCATGCGTGAGTTCTACGACACGTTCTACTGGCCCAACAATGCCACGGTGATTCTGTCCGGTGATTTCGAAACTCTCGAGGCCCTGGCTCTGATTGCCGAGCACTTCGGTCCAATCCCTTCGTCCCCCAATCCGATTCCCCAGGTCTACACCGTGGAGCCGGCTCAGGAAGGCGAGCGTCGGTTCGAGATCTCTCGGCCCAGCCAGGATCCCGTCAATGTGACAATCGCATTCCGCTCTCCGGCTGCTGACCATGAGGACATCCATGCCTTCGCCATGGCAGCCGATGTCCTTGGGTCCAGCGGAAACCGCAACAGCCGCCTCTACAAGGCTCTGATCCAGTCCGGCAAGGCAGTGGGCACGTACGCTTACAGCATGGAGCTGCGTGATCCCTCTATCTTCTTGGTGGAGGCTGACTGCGCTCCAGGTGTCGAGCCGTCCGAGGTTGAGGAGATACTCCTCGCCGAGGTTGAGCGCCTCAGTACCAACCCACCGACCGAGGAGGAGTTGGAGCTTGCCCGGACAGCCAAGGCGAAATCCGAGCGGCTGAAGCGCGATGACTCGATGCGCATAGCGAACATGCTCATGGACGGTGAAGCGGTTGCTGACTGGACCTGGAGCGTCGACTATGCCGAGCGTTTCGCGGCTGTCACCGCCGATGATGTCGTCCGTGTGGCCAAGGAGTACTTCAAGCGTCAGGCCCGCACCGTCGGCGTTTTCCTCCCTGAATCCGTTCAGGAGGCCGAGGACAAGGGTGACTCCGAAGAGACCGGCAATAAGGATTCGGGCTCCTCTGGTGACCAGACCTTCGCTTCTCGCATCAAGCGTTTCACCCTGGACAATGGTCTCACCGTGCTTGCCATGGCTACTCCCGGCTCGGGAACGGTCAGCCTGTACGGTGGAGTGCGAGCGGGTGACTTCTGTGCTGAGCCCGGCGCGTTCCTCCTCCCCACCATCGCCAGTGACCTCATCACTTACGGCGCTGAAGGTTGGTCTCAGGAGAAGATCGCTCGCACCCTCAAGGGAATGAGCACCAATCTGCAGTTCGGCGCCAACGAGTTCGATGTTAACTTCGGCTCCACCGTGGTTGCCGATGACTTCGGCGCTTACATGGAGATGCTCTCTGCTCTGATTACCAAACCGGCTTTCCCGGAAAGCGGTCTGGAAACTCTGAAGCCTCAGTATATCTCCCACTACGCGAGTCTCAATTCGAAGACCGATTCGGTGGCCAGGGCTGCTCTCAGCCGGGCTCTCTATCCGGAGAGTTCCTACCTGTATGAGCCCGAATTCGACGCCATGGCCAAGGAAGTGCCCGGCTTCACCAGCGAGATGATGCATGCTTACCACCAGGCGAATTTCTCGCCTGCTCGGACCATCATCGCCATCGTCGGTGATATCGATGCCGAGAATGCCCTCGACCTGATTCCCGAAGCTCTGAAAGATTGGAGCGGTGTGGACGCCAAGTTGATCGAGGCTCCCGAATTCGTGATGCCGGAATCGGCAAAGCGGATTAATGTGCCGATGCCCGGCAAAGCCAATGTCGACATCGTCGTTGGCGTTCCGGCAATGGTGCAGCGGACCTCGGAGGACTATCAGGCCTTCGCAATCGCCAACGCCGCCCTGGGCAATGACACCATCAGTGCTCGACTGGGCAAAGTTGTTCGGGTTAAGAATGGTCTGACCTACGGTATCTATTCCCGCCTGGGCAACTCCTATGTGAGTGGTTCTCCCTGGCAGATTACCGTCTCCGTCAACCCGGAGAACGTCGAAAAGGCTCTTAGCCTGATTGATGAAGTGATGTCCGACTACCGAGCCAACGGCATCAGCGAGCGTGAGCTTGCTGACGAGAAAGGTCGTGTCTATGGTCAGTTCGTGGTTGGCTTGCGTAACACCATGGGAATCGCCAGAGCGATTGCCGGACGTGAAGCGCTTGGCTTGCCCATGAGCACTATGGATTCGGTCAAGGACGATTACGCGTCCCTGACCAAGGCCGATATCGACGCTGCCATCGACAAGCACATGCAGGTCGACAAGGCTGTAACGGTGGTCGCCGGCTCGATTCAGTAAAGACGGCTTTCCTCTGGTGCCGGGGAGTTGGTGTTCGCCTTCTCCCCGGCTTTTCTTCCTCAATTTCCTGCAACACAAGCCGAACCTATCATTGATGGGTCTGGTTTTGTGGTTTAATCTACCTTCGGAGGTAGTTCATGAATAAAAAGACTGTGAAAGCGAAAAGCTTCCGAAAGACTGATTTCAACAGGCGGCGAGCTGAGTTCGCTGCCTGCCTGTTGCCGAACAGCATCGCTGTTATCGTGAGCAATCCTGAGAGAACCCGGAGCAACGATACCGAGTATCCGTATCGGCAGTCATCCGACATGCTCTATCTCAGCGAGTTCCCTGAACCGGAGAGTGTTCTGGTCATCTCTAACCTGCGAGGATGCTCCCAGAGTATTCTCTTTGTCCGCAAGAAGGACAAGGCAGCGGAGAAGTGGACAGGCATCCGGGAAGGGACCGAAGGCGCGGTCATGAACTACGGTGTAAGCGAGGCTCACGAAGTCTCTGAATTCGAAAAGGTCCTTGCTGATCTGCTCGAGCGCTGCGACAACGTTTACTATCGACATGCCGGCGAACATGGTGGCAATCCACATTTTGACGCCAGTTTCGATAAAGTCTGGCGGCAGAATCCTGTTGCCCTTCATGACCCGACCGAGATTCTCTCGGATATGCGTCAGGTTAAGTCCGAGCGAGAGCTGGACGTGATGCGGTATTCGGCAGAAGTTTCCGCCATGGCCCATGTTGAAGCCATGAGCCTCTGTCGTCCCGGTGTTTTCGAATATCAGCTCCAGGCGACCATCGAGGCTGTCTTCGGCTTCAATGGCTGCCCAAGTCCGGCCTACACCACCATTGTCGGTGGTGGCAAAAATGCTACCATTCTCCACTACGTCACCAACGGTGATGTTCTTCAAGATGGAGACCTGGTGCTTATCGACGCCGGTAGCGAATATCTCGGATATGCCGCAGACATCACCAGGACATTCCCTGTCAACGGGAAGTTCAGTGACGCGCAACTCGAGATCTACAATCTTGTTTTGGCTGCCCAGAAAGCCGCCATCAAAGCTGCCAAACCTGGCAAGACTCTCAACCAAATCCACGCTATCGCGGGCAATCGATTGCGTCGTGGTCTGGTGGAGCTGGGCATCCTTCCGGAGTCCATGAAGTTGAAGTCCGGAGCCGAGAAGGCTCTGGCCCGGGCGAAGCGCGATGGTGTTCTCGGCGAAACGCCACATCTGCGGCGGTTCTTCATGCACGGCACCAGCCACTGGCTCGGTCTCGATGTGCATGACGTGCCCCTCGATCGTAGCTCCCGCGATCTGCCGCTTAAGCCCGGCATGGTCTTCACCGTAGAGCCCGGTCTGTACTTCGACTTCGATGACGAAAGTGTTCCGGAGCAGTATCGGGGCATCGGTGTCAGGATCGAAGACGACGTCGTGATTACGGATGACGGCTGCGAAGTTCTCACCTCCTCGGTTCCCAAGGAAGCTGATGAAATCGAGAAACTCATGGCCGAGGCACAAACTCGCTGGATTCAAGAGTAATCCGATTTAGATTCGGATTCAGGGAGTAAGTCAACTCCTGGTAGGGAGGTAAGCAAGTCTTGCCTCCCTGCCTCTTTTCGTAATCTGTTATTGCCAGGTATCAATGGTGGTGCCTGGTCGATTGATAACACTCTGGTGACGGCGTCGGTCTTATTGATGACCGAACGCTGATAACTAGTGCTTTTGTACAGGAGCATTGTATGTCAACATTAATTGGACTAGTTGGCATTCTGGCTATTCTGGGAGTTTCCTACGCCCTCTCGAATAATCGGAAAGCCATCAGCTGGCGTCTTGTCCTGGTCGGACTTGGCGGTCAGCTCCTACTCGCCTTAATGATTCTCAAGCTTCCCGGATTCACTGATGTGTTCGCCATGATGGGCGATGGCATCAAGGGGCTGCTCGACTTTTCAAAAGAAGGTGCAGCTTTCGTCTTCGGAGAAGACCTTGCTAAAGGGAGATTCGTCTTCCTGATTGCGGTTGGATCATCCATTATCTTCATGAGCGCCCTCAGCTCCCTGGCTTACTACTTCGGCATTATGCAAGTGGTGGTCAAAGGACTTGCCTGGGTGATGCGGAAAACCTTGGGTGTTTCAGGAGCGGAAGCGCTCTCCTCTGCTTCGTCCATATTTGTCGGGCAGGTGGAGAGTCAGTTCCTGATCAAGCCGTACATGAACAAGCTCACCTCTTCGGAGTTGTTCTGCGCCATGACGGTGAACATGGCCACCATTGCCGGTACGGTTTTGGTGGCATACACAGCCATGGGCATGAACGCGATGTATCTCATCGCCGCCAGCGTCATGTCTGCCCCGGCAGGAATTGTCATCGCCAAGATGATGGTTCCGGAGACGGATAAAGAAGCGGCTACTCGGCAAGTGGAGCTGAATTTGGAGAAACAGGGGGAAAACGTGTTCGACGCGTTTGCCCATGGTGTTCAGGAAGGCGGAAAAGTGGCGGCGAATGTAATGATCATGGTCCTTGCGGCTGTGGCGTTCATCGCTTTTGCCAACTCCGTTCTCGGTCTTGGACTCTCTGTTTTCGGCTTGCAGTTCCAAATTCAGGATATTTTCGGTGTGTTTCTGACACCGATTGCCTTCCTGATGGGAGTTCCTGCCAATGAGTGCTTCGAAGTCGGGCGTCTGATGGCGACCGAAATTATCGTCAACGAGTTTGTCTCTTACGGTGAACTTGCCAACCACATCAAGGACGGCACTCTGTCGGAGAAGACCCAATTGATTTCAACCATCGCGCTCTGTGGCTTTGCCAACCTGAGCAGTATCGCCATCAATATCGGCGGACTTTCTGCGATGGCTCCGGAAAGGAGAGGGGAGATTGCTCGCATCGGCTTCAAGGCTCTCGTCGCTGCCAATATGGCGACCTGGCTCACTGCTGCCGTAGCGGGTATTCTCTTCTGATGATTCAAAATGGTGTTGGCTCGGATGTCGGTTGATCGCACACGCTATTTTGGCTAAGACCTGATGTTTAACATGTTCTGAAGGGATCGGGACGGGAGGCATTCAATGCTTCTCTCCCGACCTTTCTTTTTTGTTTAGAACACTATAGTATATAATAGAAACTGTTTAAAAGACAAAGGCTGCCGATGCAAATACAGGTAGATACCCTGAGAAACATATGCAGCCTTGTTTTTTTGAAGGAGAGGACAGGGAATTACCCGCGTCCTCTCCTTGTTGATAGGTGAAGTTCTGTCCTTAGTCCTCGGGAATCGCCGGCATGTCGGCGGGCAGTTCCGGGACCTCGATCACGAAGTAGAGCCCTTGCTCGAGGTCCTGGTTCGTGTGTTCGAATTCCCCGGAAACCGGCGAACTCACCGGCTGGGCAATGTCGAAGTCGAACTTGATGTCGAGCTCGACGAATGCTGCCATGATGGAGTGCATCAGGTTGTTGTGCACATGCAGGGCGAGACCCAGGGCTCGTGCGGTCATAAGCGCGTGCTTGAGGATCAGCTTGTGGTCGCGGCTCCAGTACTCCCAGCCGGTCACAGCCGGCCAGTCGAACTGGTTGAAGAGCATGGAGAAGGCTTTGTGCGGACCTTCTCCCAGGGCTTCGTTGGCCATGCCGATGGCTCGATTAGCCCGGGCTCGTTCGCTGTCGAAGACATAGCTGGGCTCACCGGGGCGGTATTTCTCTTCGCCGGCGAGGTCCCTGACGAAGATGCTGACACCTTTGTCGCCGCCGGGCAGTTCGAGGGAAAGAAACATTGGTCATCCTTTCGCTTGCTGTAAAGAGTCCAGGGCAGCTCCCATGCTGCCCCGGAAGTCGGCTATTGCTTGAACATCAGGACGAAGTTCAAGGGCACATGCTTTATCGCCGAAGCGATACTAGCCACGATGGCATAGCCATCGCTGCTTTTCACCGAGCGAATCACCTGGTCTTTGTTCGGGTTGCCCAGGCTTTCCATGCGGCGAGACGGAAGGTAGCCGCCTTCCATCAGTTGCCCGAAGATGTAGCGGGCGTAAACCGCTCCGGTCTCGTCACCGATGAGAGGGTCGGTTGCTCTGACCAATCGGTAGATCGAATGCCAGAGAATCAGGGTGACTATATTCACCAGCGCCACTGCCAGCAGGAGCAGAAGCGGTATTGCTTGGATAATGCTCATAGCTAGTTCCTCCTTCGAGGCTGTTCGTTAAGGTTTGGAGCCAGAACGAAAAGCCTCAAGAGGCGTTTCGAATTTGCCTCTGGCTCTAGTTCTGGTTGGCTTCTCCTTCTCCGGAGATGTAGACGAGAGTGCCGGCGCCGCCATGGGTGTAGCGGTTTTTGCGCAGGTGTTCGAACTCGTCCATGGGAACGACAGTCCGCTCGGGAACCTCCTCCTTGTTGTTCTCCGATGCTTTTGCCGGGTCTGTGTTGATGCCGTAGTCGTCGGACCAGTCGGGGGCGAGCAGTCCCGGGTTGGGGCTGACACCGTGCTCGCAAATCCAGGCTGCGCCTTCGACCTCCGAGGTCAGCTTGCGCGCAATCTGTCTCAGTTCTCTCCAGCCGGCGCCCGGAGTCGGGGTGGAGCCATCGGCTTCACACCGGTCCAGGTGACGCACCCTCGCCTTGAGCATCTGCCGGACGGCTTCAGCTCTGTCGGTGGCCAGGGAGAATCGAGCTTTCATCTCTTCCAGGGAGACATGGCAGGGGAACCATTCCCGGTAGATGAAGATCGATTCCTTGAGGTCCTGGATGGCCAGCATTGCCAGGAAGCGACGATGAGCCTTGATGGCGAGCCGCTTGCGCTCCATGTGCAAGGGGATGAGAGCCCCCAACGTTGCCACCAAGATGAGGGCGGGAACGATTCCGATGAAGTACTCCAGACCTTTGACCAGGAGTCCGCAGAGAACTGCGAAGATAGCCAGTTTCAGGCTGGCGTTTCTGACGATGGTCTGGTTCAATCCAAAGTTTTTCATTGCCTTGTCCTCATACTTGGTTGCGGAAGCGGGTGACCCGGTTGACGAATGCGGCGGCGTCGTCCTTGTGGATCATGAAGCTGTGGTAGTTGCCCGAATCGCCGAAGATGCGAAGCGGTTCGCCGAAGCTCGGGTCGCTGGCGACGTCAGGGTACTCGTCGGGGCATTCGCCGGTGACATAGCGGGAGGCGTACTGTGCTTGCATGCGCAGCTCGCGGCGGGAGACATCGCCCAGGGAGACGAATTGCTCGAGTTCCTTGGCGCAGGTTGGTTTCTGCATCAGCATAGGTATTTCTCCGGATTAGAGGTTGCAAAAATTCGCTCTGCGCCGGGATGGACGCAAGCGTGCTAGTGGTAGGTCGATAGGGTTTGACCGGCACCAGTGGTGGTGAATTTCAGCCATGCCTGAAGACTCATCGAACTTTTGGTTCGAGGGGTTGCTAAAGGTTGTGGCTTCTATTCGTTGCGGGTTGGAGGTTTTAAGGCTCCTGGTTGATATATGACTGGTGATACCTACCGATATCAAAAGCAGGTGTTATATTCCTAATCTCATGAGTTTTCATTGCTCTAAAACTGAATCAGTGTAATCACTGACCTGTACTAGGTTCTCGGAGATTCTATTTTATTAAATGCTTCGCCAGGTTCGCATATTGACCTGGTTTTGATTGGTGAAAACCGCATCAATCAACTGATTGCGCAATTGAATGAGGCGATTAATCTTGGGCTCTAGAATCTCAGGAAAAGTACAGCCATGGCTGTTTTATCAGATGGAGCCAGGGCCTTATATCTACTACTTACGTCAGATTAAATCTGTGATGAAAGATAAGGCGGACTTCTTAACGCCTTTCTTGGCAGAAGGAAAGTCTTCGTGCTTTCTATACTGAGCAAGATTAAAGCGGTGCGCTAACAACGCTAACTAAATTAACGGCGCTTAAGCCTGTCTATGAGTACCTATTATCATGACTTTAGATACCCCATAATAGCCACTTTTAAAGCTTGTAAGCTTCTAGTGGATAGCCTTTTTATCGCTTTATCTGAGTTTTTATTTGGAGTATTTGCAAAAAGAAAAAGAACTTGCCTCTTGGCAACATCAGATCCTAGGGTAATGGCATCTTCTCATATCTTCTCCAATGGACCTGTAACCCAACCAACCAACCAGCTAACACCAGCAGCAAACCCATAAACAATCGGCATACGCCCGATGAGTAGCGCAGCGTTCTGTGCAATTGCTGGTGTTTTCGTTGTGTTCGTTCGGTTGGAGCAAGTTCGTTCGAGGGATTGGGAGGAGTTAGTTAACTAAGCAAGTGCACACCGCATCTGGGGACAGTGTGCTCGATCAACTTGCGAAATTCCCCAAAACTCTACGAAAGGTTATCTATGATCTATTTACTCTTCGGACTGGTTGCGGCAGGGCTCGCTTTCGCGCTCTCTCGCTCCATCGTTGGCACTGTGGTCAACGGCATTCTCGGCGTCATCCTCTCCTGGATGTTCCTGCCGACCCTCGCCTTCGGCTTCTGGGACAGCACCTTCCTGGTCACGGTCTTCGTGCTGGGCGGCTGGGCCTGGAGCCTGCTCTACATGGACTCCTACAGCCGTGAACCCAAGGTGAGCGGCAAGGTGATGGCGATTCAGGCGTCGGTGGCCATCGGCTTCGCCGTTCTCGCCATGATCGTCGTCCCGCTTGCCACTTCGTGGTCGGCGTGGCACGCCAGCTCCTACCGCGCGCTGCTCGACGTTGAGGTGAAAGACTTCGACACTGAGCAACAGCTGCTCGACCAGACCCAGGCTCGCTTCGTCGACCAGGCTCTGGCCAAGCGCTCCGCTGAGGAACTTCTGGGCAACCAGCAGGGTCTCGGCAGCAAGGTGGATGTCGGCACCATGTCCATCCAGTCCGTCAAAGGGCGTCTGTGGTGGGTCGCACCCCTGGAGCACAAAGACATCTTCAAGTGGATGTCCAACGGCACCACCCCGGGTTACGTCATGGTCTCGGCCAGCGACTACAGCGACTCGCGCATCGTCCTCGGTAAGTTCGAACTCAGCATCGGCATGGGTGGCAACTTCGGCGACTATCTGCCTCGGTACATGTACCAGAACGGATTCGCCAGCCGCGGCTACATGGACTACACCTTCGAGCTGAACGACCAGGAGCAGCCCTTCTGGGTTGTCACCCTCTTCGAGAAGAAGGTCGGCTACGGTGGTGAAGTCGCCACCGGCGTTGTGGTTGTCGATCCGGTCACCGGCGACATCAATGAATACGGTATCGACGACGCTCCGGCGTGGATCGACCGCATTCAGCCCGAATCCATCGTCGAAAACCGCATCTCGGACTGGGGTGTCTACGTCGAAGGATGGCTCAACTCGTGGACTTCCGGCAACAACGTGATCAAGGCTTCCCAGGGCACCTCCCTGGTCTACACCGCCGACGGTCACAGCGCCTGGTACACGGGTCTGCAGTCCAAGGGCTCTTCCGACCAGGGTACGATGGGCTTCATGCTCGTCGACACCCGCACCGGTAAGGCGAGCTTCTACCGCCGCGCCGGCATCACGGAAGCCGCAGCCAAGGAGGTCATCGAAGGTCAGGTTCAGGAAAAGGGTTACACCTCCACGTGGCCCATCCCGTACCTGGTCAACGGTCAGCCGACCTTCATCAGCGTCCTGAAGGACCAGGCAGGCAACACCCAGATGATCGGTATGGTCTCGTACAACGACCGCACCGTGATGGGCGTTGGCAAGGAACTCCGCACCACCCTGCGTGAGTACACCGCTGCTCTTCGTTCCAAGGGCACCTCGCTCGCCATCGACGGCGAAGTCGAACTCCAGACCTTCGAAGGCACGATCATCCGCATCGGCAAGGAACAGCTCAAGGAATCGGCTCTTATCACCATCATGCTCGACACGGTGGACAATAAGGCCTTCTCCGTTCCGAGCCACCTCTCGCCGGAAGTTCTGCTCTCGAAGGAAGGCGACTCGGTTCGCGTGTCGGCGCTCAACACCGGCAACGGCGTGATCGATGTCGACAAGTTCGACAATCTCGGTATCGCCCTCCAGGTGACCGAGGACCAGCAGGTGGTCGATGCCCGCTATCAAGAGGCGCTCAAGGCTCGTGCGGAACGCAAGGACCGCATCGACGCTGAGACCGTCCTCAAGGACATCGATGCCGAAACCCTGCAGAAGCTTCTGGACGCTGCACGTCAGCTGGAACAGCAGAAGCAGTAAGCTCTCTCAAGCTGCCTGAACGGTGGTGAGGAGAGCAGCAGCAACAGGCGCTCGGGGCTTGGTTCGCCGGGTCTCGGGTTGTCTGGTGCTGTGTTCGTCAACGGAGGGGGTGGTGGCTCATGTGCCATCACCCCTTTCTTTTCACCAACGTTAACCTGCACCTGCCAGGTGCATCTTAACGGCTATTTAGCAATTGGCAGCAACTCTTGAAAGGAGAATAGCCATGAAAATTCTAGTAGTCGAAGACACCGCTTACATGGCGAAAGCCGTAATCGGTCTGCTCGAAAACCTCGGTCACGAGGTCGATTGGGTGATCGGGTTCAACGACCCGAAAGCTCTGGTTTGTCTCGACCCGGATGGTCAGGAAGTGACTCTCGTCGCCTCCGACTATGGTCTTGTCTTCATGGATGGCGACCTGGAAGGTCACGCCGAAGGCAAGAACCTGGTGCCCGCTTTCGCAGAGGCCGGAGTGCCCTGTGTCGGTACCAGCAGCACGGTCGATATGAACGAGGACATGGTCAATGCGGGCGCCGTCGGCTATGCGCTGAAGGTGACCTTCTTCCTGGCTCTCGTTCACAACATCGTTTCCCCCGAGGAGTTCGCCGAGTTCAACGAGGCGACCCAGGAAGCTCTTCAAGCCGTCGAAGCAAAGAGCAAGTCTCAAGAAGACGGCAAGGAGTTCCGCAAGGCGGGGGAGGTGCTTATTCGTGAGCACATGTAATAGAAAGCAGGGCTGGTTCAAGATCCGGCAATGGACCGGACCTGGACCACGGAGAAGGGTCACTCACTCCATGGAGGGAGTTGTCCAGTCCTGCTTTCTTTTAAGCCGGAAATACTATAAAGAATAATAGAGATTTAAGTAGGCCTGGGTAGATTGGACAGGCATAGAATAGAATTGGAATCGGCGTTGTCCGTATTGTCCGTACTCATTTTAGGGTTCTCTATTGGCGTTTCATCTGGGGTTTCGTCTGGGGTTTCGTCTGGGGTTTCATCTGGGATTCATTGATGACACATTTAGAGCTTTTGGGCGCTCACTTGGGCTTGGTTGCGTGCTCACTTTGAACTTATACTTTTAACTTATATAGATTCGGAATGGACTTCACTTGCAGTGTTTGGGTGTTCATTCCTATGCATTCATATGTTCCTTCGCATCCCTTCCCTTCCCCTTCTTCTCATTTCTAAGTCCTGTTTCTCTAGCCTGACCAGGAACCCTAGGGTCTTGACGCTCCTGCCTTAAGTGCTGTAATCCATCCCTATATGTACGTGGAGTTTGCCATGTCCTTTCATATGCTGTCGAAGTTTGTGGGCTGTACTGTATGAGCTTATGCCGGAATGGCATAGAGATAGGGGAAATCCTATGCCAGAGTGGCATAAAAGCTGGCGGAGAGAATGGATTATGCCGGATTGGTGCGTAATCGCATGAATTTGGCCGGCAAATCGCATTTCAATTTGGCCAGTAAGTGGCATGGTTTTTGGCCACTCATTAGCATTTAATCTGGCCGCTTGCAAAGAAGGTCT
>MDTD01187686.1_pt1 | contig 19735 bp, 19 predicted proteins | sample 811221 | NCBI WGS metagenome assembly MDTD01 (sample SAMN05326646, study PRJNA326480) | marine metagenome | isolation source: seawater | place: Pacific Ocean: South West | collected 2011 | reverse complement strand
TCATTCAATTAAATTCTATGAAAGAATACCTTATATAAATCTTAATGTAATAAAAAGTTTTTTAAATAAAAATAAGAATACAATAATGTGATATATGAAAAATAGCTCATTGTCAATATTTACAACTATGACAAACCCGGAAGATCGAAATGACCCATGGAAAGAAGCTTTGAATTGTTACGAAGAGTTGGCTGACGAAGTAATCATAGTTGGTAAAAATTGGCCTTATGAATTTTCTTGGGATGAAATTGGTAAAACTTTTCAAGAAGGTTTGGATAAATCTTCCTCAGATTGGGTTATAAGAATGGATATTGATTATTTTTTTCATGAAAAAGATTTCAGCAAAATTAGAAATGCTTTAGAAAAATTTAGAAACTTTCCAGCATTAGCATTTCCTCAGTATCAATTTTTTACTCCTGACAGATATCAAATAAAAACTAGGATCTGTATTGCATTCAATAAAAAACTATTTCCCCAAATAAAGCTTAATGGCGGAGGAGATCTGACCCTTGCAACCATAAACAATGAACTTATAAATCCAAAACTTGTACCTAATATAAAAGCACCAATCTATCAATATGATTCTTTATTTAGAACAAAAGAGATTATCGCTACTGATAGAGCAAGATTTGCTAGAGCATGGGGTAACTATTTTGGAAGCTTTGATGACAGAGGAGGTTCAACTAACGAGGATGCTTATAATGCATGGTATAAAATGGTATTAGAAAGGTACCCAAAGCACACATTTAAAATTAATATTAAAAATCATCCTAAATTTATTGTAAATAAATTACAAAATCTAGAATCAAACCAATTTGGATTTGATCTTTTTGGATTAAAAAATAACTCACAAATGCCTTTAATCAACTATTTCAAAGGATATAGGGAAAAGTATATAAATCCTATTTTTCTTTCAAAATACAAATTTATTAATTATTACAATGAAAACTAGACATGCTTTCTTATTGGAAAATATAAAAAAATAATGGCTCTATTAAACAAAAATGAATTTTTGAATAGTAACAATTTTTTGAATTTTTCAGATACTTTTTATGGAGCTTACATACAACATGAAGATTTACATAAATTTGATAAAAATAACTATAGAGTCTTATTAGATGAAAATGGATCGTGTTTAATTAAAAATAGGTCGTTTAAATTAAAAGAAAACGATATTATTTTTTGTCATTCTATGCTCATCGAACCATTGTTTAACCACCTAAAATCAGTAAAACAATTTAAAAATATAAAACTTATAACTCATCAGTCTGATGTTTCTATAAAAAAATCAGACTTTGATATGAAACCAAATTGTATCTCTAAGTGGTATGCAATAAATGTAAACTACAACCATCATGATCTTGTACCAATACCAATTGGAATTGGGAATGATAGTAATCTAAAAACATTGACTTCCAGTAACTTTAGTAAATCAATAGAGGATAATGAAAAAATTAATAAAATATATTTAAATTTTAATTTAAATACTAATTACAAACATAGATATAAAGCATTAAAAATTTTTTATAACACAGAATGTTCATTTATAGAAAAACCACATCAAAACTTACAAATTTTCAGAGATAATCTTGGAAAATATAAATTTTCTCTTGCTCCATGGGGAAATGGATTTGATACCCATAGATTATGGGAAGCATTATATGCTGGATCTATACCTGTAACACTAGCTCATCCATCACTAAAAAGTTTTCAAGACTTTCCGATAATCCAACTTGATTCTTACAGCGAATTTAATATTAAAGAAAAAAAATTTGAAGATTACAAATATTTCTTCAATGAAAAATTAAATATAAATTGGTGGCATGAGCAAATAAATGACTTTCAAATAAATAGCGATAATAATTTTATTGAATTTAATGAAAATAAAGATGTTCACGATTACAACGTTGGGCTATTTTTTAAACAATACCATAAAAACAATAGAATCAAATATAAGAATACAATAAAAAGAAAAATTCATAAAAAAACCTTCGGAAATAAACTTAATAAAACTTTTGGAGTGTAATAGAGATGAAGTTTAAAAACAGTAATTATTTAGTAATTCTTGCTGGCTCTCCTAGAGGTGGAGAGAATACTTGGAACTCATTATTTAAATATGTGATTGAACATTTGGAGGCAGATTTGGCAATATGTACAACAGATAATTTTTTATTAGATAATAGACTCTATAACGAAGCAAAATTTAAATGGATAATGAAAAATCCACAAAACTTTGAAGATTACTACTCGAAACATTACCAAGGAAACTGGAAGGATTATCTACTTAAAGGAAAGGGTCTTGGTCTATATGAATCTGGATTAATTCACTTTGCTTTAAAAGATTTCGTCTATAGAAACCATAGCGAACAACTCAGTAACTATGATTACATAATCTATACAAGATTTGATCAATATTACGTAGATTATCATCCAAAATTTAGTGATGATAAAGTATTCATTCCTGAAGGTGAAGACTATTTTGGAATATGTGATAGACATGTAATCTTTAAAAGTATTCATGCAAAAGAGTATTTTTCAATAATAGATTACATAGATTTAGAAGACTCTGTTCTTGACATTCCTGCATATCCTAATTGTGAATCCGTTTACAAAAAACATTTAGAATTTACTGGGCTCATTAATAAAGTGGCAAGATTTGAGAGAAAATCATTTACTTCAGCTTTACTTGATGAACCAACTAATTGGCGTGTACCAACTTATAAAATATTTTTATCAAACAATTTAATGATTAAATATCCTGATGAATTTATGGAGGCAATAAAAAATGGAATTAAAAATAATAAATCCATTAAGTATTATCAGGATAATTTTTTACTTTTATTGTATTACTTCTATCTTTCCTTGAGAAAATTACTTGGTAATTCATTTAGAAATAATGAAAGTACGATATGTGAAAAACATGGTCATTTGTTTACAAGTGAAAGATACAAAGATTTAAAAGTTTGTCCTGAGTGCAATGTTACTAAATAATATAAAATTAAATTTATGAATAACAAACTATATGCACCTATTGTAATTTTTGCATACAATAGGCCTAAAGAACTGTATAATCTTTTAACTTCATTAGAAAAGAACAAAGAGCTTTTCAATTCAAAAATAATATTTTTTATTGATAAATATTTTTCAGATAAAGAGAAAGACGACAATAATAAAGTAATCTCTTTAATTACTGATTGGTCTATTGGAAAAAATGTAGAAGTTAATTTAAACGATGTAAATCTAGGTTTAAAAAAAAATATTCTCAATGGAATAAATACTACGTTTAAGAACAATGAAAATGCTATTTTTCTTGAAGACGACTTAGAAGTAAGCGAATACTTCTTAGATTTCATGAACAATAGTCTTGAACTATATAAAAATAAAAATAATGTAAAGCATATTAGTGGTTTTAATTACCCAACATTTTTAAAAAATTCAGACTCTTCATACTTTACTCCATACATGAATTGCTGGGGGTGGGCCACTTGGAGAAATAGATGGGAAGAAAACCAAAATTTTTCAAAAAACCTGATAAGTAATAAAGGTAAAATTACAAGACTTAAGTTTACTGTTTTAGGATTTGAAAAAGATTTTGAAAGTCAGCTAATAAGAAATGAAAGTAAAGAAATAAGTACATGGGCAATTTTTTGGTTTCAACACATTTTCCTTCGTAAAGGGTTATGTTTAAATCCAGTAAATACTTTAGTAATAAATAATGGTGAGTATGGTGAGCATGGGACTAATAAATTAATTTATGGTTCCAGATTAAGCAGTTCACAAATAATAAATTACCCTTCAAAGTATAAATTTAAATATAGAAATTTAATAAAAGTAGTAAGTTTTTTTAGAAATAAGTCAAAAATAAAAAAAATTACTTGATACAGATGACATTTAAGCTCACATGAATACCATTCTCTTTGTCCATATGCGGAAAGTAAGCTTGTGAATGATCATCGTAATCTGGGTAATTTAAGATAAAATTTTGCCAATCCCAATAATCTACATCTCTATAACCTACATGCTCTAATTGATTTTTAAGGCTTTTAAAATCAAAAATTTGTTTATGATAAATTTTTTCAGCTTGATTAATCTCCCATCTTCCGACAATCGGACCAATTACATTATCAATATTATTTGTTAAATTATATATCTCAACTAAAGAACTAAAATTAGGAACAGCTAATCTTAAGATTCCATTTTTTTTTAAAACTCTCCTCCACTCTGATAAAACTTCTAATGATTCAAACTTATCAAAATACTCTAAAACATGAGAAGAATATATTTCGTCTATTGAATCATTTTCAAACATATCTAGATTATCTACTGAAGTGACAATATCAACATGATCTAGTTTATTAATATCAACGTGAATGTAGCCACTTAGATACCTTTCGCCACAACCTAAATGTAATTTTTTAACGTCATTCATTACTTATCACTATAATTTTTTAAAATATTTAAAATTCTTTCAATTGAATCTTTGCTTAAATCAGTTGAGGAAGGTAGCCATAAAATTTTTTCATGGAGTTTTTCTGAATGACTTAGCTCTGTTTTTAATACATTTTTTAAATATTTTTGTTTAGAAAGAGCTGGGTATCCCAGTCTTGTTTCAATATTATTTTTAAGTAATAGATCTTGAATATTTTTTAAATCTTTTTTAGTTTTTGCAAATACGTCTATAAACCACGGTAATTCAAAATCTTTAAACGATCCAACTTTAAAGTATTGTGAATCAAGAGTTCTGAATAATTTGTGGATTCTTCTTTTATCCTTTATTCTCTTATCTAAAGTTGAAAATTGTGATAAACCAAGTGTTGATTGTAAGTCTGTAATTTTAAAATTTAAACCAAAACCTTCATGCCAATCTGATTTATCTTTACTTCTGTTGAAAGTTTTTACTTTCACCAATTCTTTTTCAAATTTTTTACTGTTTGTTAAGACCATTCCGCCTTGGCCAGTAGTAATAATTTTATGTGGAGTGAAAGAGAATACACTTAAATCACCGAGGTTCCCACAATACTTTCCATTTGAGTACATTGAGCCGAGTGCATGGGCAGAATCTTCTATAAGTAAAATTTTGTTTTTCTTACACCATCTTTCTATTTCTAATCCATTTGAAGTTCTGCCATTAAGTGGTACAAAAATAACTGCTTTTAAATTTTTTACATCAATTAATTTTTCGTAAGACATATTTAATTCTTTGTCAACATCAATTAATACGGGTGTGGCTCCAGCCCAAATAACAGCATTTACTGTAGCAATCATTGTTAAATTTGGTACAGCAACCCTATCTCCTTTTTTAATTCCAGCTGATATTAGGGCTAGATAAATTGCGATCGTCCCATTTGGAACTGCTACCGCATATTTCCTATCTACGTAGTCTTTGACTTGTTCTTCAAATTCTCTTGTCACATTATGCTCAGTTACCCAACCGCCAGAAGTTAGATAATCATATACTGATTTTGCGTCTTTTTTTGTAACTAAAGGTTCTACTTGGTTAATTCTTTGATTTTTTGACATCTATCACTGTTTTATCTTTTTCTACACCCATAAAAGGTCCATTCTTTGATTCTAATATTATTGAATCTTCTAATATTTTATAATGATGTGCGTGATTGTGAAGTAATATTCCTTCACCTTCATCAACTATTACAGTCTCAATAAATTCTCCTTGCTCTGAATATAAGTCAGACTGCAATTTACCCTTTGCTACAAATACAAACTCATTTGTTTTGTAGCTTCTTCTTTCAAATTCATTATGGAAATGGGGAGGAAGCTCATGATTTTTTTCATATTTCCAAATTCCTAACTGCATAAACTTATCATCACTTGTTACAAAATTTAAACCTGGCGGAACCTCAGAAGGTTTGACATGTGTTGCAACATGTACACCTTCAAAAAATATTTCTCTAAAGTAACTATTTTTGTCCAACATACCATTCAACCGTTTCTTTTAAACCTTTATCCAAATCTATTTCAGGCTCCCATGATAATAACTTTAATGACGATGAACCATCAACTCTTTTTTCAAGTGCACCGTCTGGTCTCGAAGTGTCATAAACAAAATCTCCATTCCAATCGAGTATATTAGCAATTTTTATAGAGAGATCTTTAATTGATATTCCTTTATTTACCCCTACATTAAAAAAGTAATTACCTCCTGTAAGGCTAGAGGCTTTTATCATTGCTTTAACACCATCCTGTACATATAGCCATTCTCTTATAGGGTTACCTGTACCCCAAATGTTTACCGTAGGCTCGTTGTTTGTTTTTGCTTTATAAACCTTATTCAAAATTGCACCTAAGGCATGCGATCTTTTTTCATCAAAGTGATCATATTTTCCATACATGTTTGATAAAACTAAATTACATGAACTTAATTTATATTGAGAATAATAAGATTTTCCAAGTGCAACTATTAATCTTCTTGTAAAAGCGTAATCAAAAACAGATTCGTGGGGTTTACCATTCCAAAAGTTTTTTTCTTCATAAATATTTAAATCACCCGGATATGCACAATTTGAAATAGGGTTTATTATTTGTTGCACATTATGAACTCTTGAGTTTTCAAATATATTGAGTGCCATTTTTGCATTATCGTGTAAAATTTTACCGGGAAATTCATAACCATAACTTATGCCACCTACAAAAGCAGTACAATTGTAAATAACTTGAGGTTTATTCTTTTTAAAATAATTACCAACTAATTCAGAATCAAGTAAATCCAGCTCTTCTTTCCCAGAATGAAATATTAAATTTTCAGTATTGTTATTAGAGTCTAAAAGTAATTGGTTTTTTAGATTTTTACCTAAAAAACCATTTGAGCCAAGAACTAAAGTTTTACGAGAATCTATCATTTCTATTTCTTTATTAATAATAAATAGAGCATGCGATTAAGTTGGCTCTTTGTAAATACGATCTCCATGAAAAGACATTCCCAAAATAAAATAAAAAATAAGAGGATAATGAGAATTTTCCATGGCTGAATCAAAAAAAGCAGCAAATAAAACTGGTAGCATCAAAACTAAAATACCTAAATCATCAAACTTTTGCCTATAAGTTTTAATCAAAAGAAAATAAAATGTTAAAAATATTAATAAGTGTACCAAACCACCTCTAGCTAATATATTTACAAAATAATTATGAACGTTTTCATTAAGACCATCTAAGCCTGACCTTACAGAATTTCCTTCAAAATCTAAAGCAGCCATTGCCGGAATCTTATCAGAATACCCAATGCCTATTAAAAGTTTTTTATCATTCCTAAGATCTCTAACAACATCCTGCCAAATTTGTATGCGCCAGTTTATATTTACATCAGTTGAGTAAAAACGATTGTCTTTTAAGTATAGATAATTAACATATTCTCCTGGATTTAACTCAGGAGCTCTATATTGAGTAACCTGATCAAGCTTTTCATTAGCTAAAGTAATTTTTAGAGCACCCGAATCAGTAACTAAGAATACTGATTGCAACAAAATGAAAACAGAAACTGCTATAAGGGCTATATTTCTTAAATAACTTGCAATAAATATATATGACCTGAGTCTATATACCTCTAAGATAAAATATAAAACTAGCGCTATAAAGGCTCCCCTGCTTTTGTATAAAAGCAAAGGAAAAAATAAAGATGAAAATACAAACAAACCTTCTAAGCCTGTTCTTTTATTATTTACCCTAATAAATAAATAAAGGATACAAACAAACATAATTAAAATATCTGACCCTTTATGAGGTTCATATTTGTCTGATATTGAGAGAAAAAATTCTTGCACTGATTGGGGCAAGTCATTAATTGCAACATAGTAAATATAAATAAGAATTAATAATGAAGAATTTATATAAAATTTATTTAAAGTTAATTTTTCGGTAACAATATAGGCAAAAAATAAATAACCAACCGTCCAAATATATGAAGATGCCTTAAAAATATAGGTATCGGTAAAATTAGTATTTGAAATAAAAAGAAATATTAAAAATGTTATAAACAGTAAATAGGTTAAGTAAGTAACCATATTTTCTTTAAAAATCTCAAATAATTTATACCTATTGTTTAAAAAAATATAGAGTAATAAAAATAGAAATGAACTCAATATCGCGTATTCACCAACTCTAAATCCAAAAATATATATGCCCATAAATGAACGTGTAAATAAGAATACGAAAAGAAAAAATAAAAAAACTGTAGCGTTCAAATAAGACGATAATTTTTTGTTCATTAAGGCTTTATTATCCTACAATTATCTGGTTTTTCTTCTAAATTATCTAATATCATTAAAACTGCCCATAAACACAATAAGCTTCCATGAATATCTGCTGTATCTTCACCATTAGTAATTTTTACTCCATAATAATGAGTTTGAGATTTGTTAACGAAGTAAGAAAATGCATTGTCTTCTTTATTATAAAGTTTTTTTAATTGTGACAATATTTCTAAAAACAAGTTATTTATTTCTTTCTTTCTATAATTTAATTGTTTAGAACACATATATAAAACATATACAAAATCGACAATATCACAACCCTCAGAGACAGGAATATTAGATAGGCAAAAATCTATAAGCTCTTTAGGTTTGTGTATTGGCATCTCTAGCCAATCTAATCCAGAAATTACTTTCATAGCCCCATTAATAATTTCTCTCTCATTATTTAAGTGTTCAAGATGGTATGACCCTGTATTTTGATTATTTAAATTATATAAAAAATTATATAATTCCTCCTTATGAAGATTATTGTTTAATTTACTATAAACACAAAGTGAAGAGAACTGTGCTCCTGAAGTCCATGGTGTATTCCAATTTAAGTTATTCAAATAGTGTAATAATTCCTCTTTGTTTTCATATGGGAATTCAACGTGATCTTTACTTTTTCTTCCAACTTCTATAAGCGTTGAAATAGTTTGTTTGGTTTCTGCATTTACAGCCTTTTTAATTTTCACTAACCTTGAATCAAACTGTTTTACATTTAACTTTGTAAGCGTGCTTTTTGTTAAATCTTTAAAATTTTCAATTATTCCTACTTCCGATAAAGAAGACACTAGAGATTCGTCAATGTAGGAATTATTTGGAAAATTTTTGTTAAGTGATTGAAATGAATTTAAAAAATCATGCCATTCATCTTTTTTTTCTGTAGCAAGAATATCCCAATTAGACGTCATATAATAAATTTTCAATGCATAACAACTAAATCCGAGCTCTATTGACTTGCCAATATCAGTGACACCTTTTTTAGCAGGTAAATATTTAACAAATGATTCTTTCTGAAGGCTTTTGGTATAATTAAATATTTCTTCCGGTAAATCTCTAAAAAATTTATCAATCATATGTTTTAATTCTATCTCTATAAAAATTAGCTAATTTATTTTTAATATTTAAATACAGCTGATCCCTAAAAATTCTTAAGAATTTATTTTTTAATATTAATAATCTTCCTCTCAAAGAATAGTTCGAATTTACATTACTTAAATTATCATTGGTTTCTAGTAGGTTTTGAAATAAGTCAAGATACTCTTCACACATCTTATTTGAGTTAAACGGATAGTTTTTTAGCTTTTCTTTTAAAGTATCATATGAATCAATAATTTCCTCTAGTTTATTTTCAAAATCATTTATAAAACTAATCCCAAAACCATTACAATATTCTGGAATTCCCCCACTATCAAGATATAGAATTGGGAGGCCACATTGTGCGGCTTCTATATGATGATTGCCAGATGGTTCATTAATTGAAGCAGTAACATATATATGATGTTTTTTTATCTCTTTTGCTAACTCAATACCTGCAAGGGGTTTTTTAATATCAGAATTAAAAAACTCATATTCTTCTGAAACATTTCCTACATATGTAAACTCAAGTTTATTATTCCATCTTTCACTATTTATTAGGTCATCTATAAGTTTGTAAATTTCAAATCCTTTATTTCTATGTGAACTCCAATGGTGAGTAAAAAGCTTTAATGGCTCCTTACCTGTGTAAATAGCTGATTTCTCGTCGTTGAATATTGCAGTGTTTGAACCAGATAGAATAACTGAGGTTTTTTCCTTTTTCATACCCAACTCATGATAAATTTTCTCTAGCCAAGAACTTACAAATACAACATGGTCAGCATAATCGCTTGCCTTAAGATAAAAATTATTAATATTTTTAGTTCCTTTTCTTTCATCACATTCATTTATTCTTTGTACAACTTTGACATTATTGTTGACATGTTCTTTATATTTTTTTATTTCTAAATGATTAAAGCTTGATGAGGACTCCTTCCTGCTTCTTGGGTCAGTTAACAATATCAAATCTATGTTTGGTTCAGATAAATCAAAGATAACTTTATGTCCATTTAGTGTTAGGAAAGCAGATAAGTTTTTTACAAATAAATTTCCTCCACCCCATGGACCTTCAATTATCTTTGAACCTATACTAATTAACATAGCTATCACTAAACATTCTAATAAACTCCTCCATGCCATTGGGGATCTTATATTTTTGAGAATTTTTATAAGCAAAGTCTACATTAGGTGAGGCTTCAGAAAAATTTTCTGGTATAAAAATTGAATTTGGATGAAGAATTTCAGATGCAACACCTACATCTGTTGATACTATCGGAGTTTTGGAAATTGAACATTCAAGAATTGCCTGAGGGCCACCCTCAATTCTTGATGAAACAATATAAAGGTCAAGAATATTATAAAGTTTATTAAGAGTCTCTAAACTAACCATTTCAAAATATTTATATGGGATATTTTTATTTTGAAAATTATTTATCAAATAATTTCTACGTTTTCCAGAAAGAATTACTTTTAAATTCTTATTAGTGTCATACATTTTTTCAACAATATCAAGAAAGATATCTGGGCCTTTTATTAATTTTGGTGAAATCATATCATTGCCCTCAGTGTCTCTTTGGAAACTACCAACTAAATAATCCTCTTTTTTAAAATTAAAATTACTTCTTAGATCTTGTTTGTTTTCAATAGGAAACCAAATATTTTGGTCTATCCAAAAAGGTATAGAGATAATTTTTTTGTTAGTAAGCTTTTCTAATTGTTGTTTGGTTTTTAAAGAAATAACATGATAAAAGTCAATGTACTTATCTCTTTCATAAAAATCATCTTTTTCTTTTTTATCAAAATTTTCAAAGTCAATATGATAAATAGAACAAACAATATTTTTTTTCTTAAGATATCGTTTTGGTATCTTTTTCCACATCCATGGTGATATTATCCAAATAATATTTGCTGATTTTATATCTTCGGTGCTTATATCAAGATTATGTTTATACCAATCAGACCTAACTCTATCTACAATCCAAGATTCATTTATTTTACTTAGAAATATCTTCATTGTTTATATAAGTTTTTTCATTAATAAATAATTTTATAACATGTAATAAACTACAAGTATGAAAAAACATCTAATAACAGGAATCACAGGTCAAGACGGTATTTTTCTTGTAAAAAAAATTTTAGAAATAGAAGATAATCCCATAATTTTTGGTATTTCTAGAGAAGTTGATGGAATTAAATTTTTTAAAAATTTAAAAAGTTTGAAAATAGAGAATATTGAAAATATAAAGCTTTTCAATTTAAACTTAAACAGTAGTTTAGATACTTCATCTTTCATAAAAGAATATTCTCCTAACAATGTATATAATTTAACTGGTCCAAGTTCTCCATATGAATCAATTCAAAATCCAGAAATGTATATACAAATTGAAACAATTTTTGATAACTTGACAGACGCCTTGATTGAAAACAGAAATTTTGCGAATTTCTATCAAGCATCTTCGTCTGAAATGTTTGAAAGCAGTGATAGAACTAAATTAAATGAAATGTCAGAATTTAATCCTAAATCTCCATATGCAAAACATAAATTTAGAAATCATCTAAAAGTTTTGGAATTAAGAAGACAATTCGATTGGGACATTTACTCAGGTATAATGTTTAACCATGAATCTGAATTTAGAAAAGAAAAATATTTATTTAAAAAAGTAATTAACTCAGCGCTGAAAATTAAAAATAAACAACTTGATAGGCTTGAAGTAGGTAGTTTAGATTATGTTCGAGATTGGAGTTTTGCCGGTGATATTAGTGAAGCAATTTATACGATTTCAAATCACGGTAAAAGCAATTCATATGTCATTGGGTCTGGGGTTGAAAATAGTATACGCGATTTAGTATCGATAGTTTTTGAATATTTTAATTTAGATATGGAAAAAACAGTACATGTTAATCCATCAATTTTACGTAAAGGTGATTCAGATTACATTGTTTCTGACCCATCAAAAATAAAAAATGAACTTAATTGGAAAACTTCTCTAAATTTTAAAGAAACAATCTTAAGGTGTTTAGAGTTATAATTTTTTTACTGGAATTGTTTTTTTTCTAGCGCAATTAAAATAATATTTTTGCTCATCTTTATTATTATTAGAAATATTGTTTATTGTATTTAAATTATAAAGCGGTTTATTAATGGCCTTAATACTATACCCACTACTTAATAAGTCCAAATAAAGCTTATAGTCTTGTGCAAAATAGAAATTTTCGTCATAAAAACCTAAATCATTCAAAACCTGTTTTTTAATTATTAACGAACCATGTATAAAAGGATTTTTAAATTTCATAAGAAATTTTGCTGGTATGTAGTAACTTAATCCCGGAATCTTTTTTGCCGATCCAATAATTAATGCCCTTGATGTAACGGCATCTAATTTGTTCTTAAATAAATATTGAACTTGTAAATTAATTCTATCTGGATTTGAGTAATCATCTGCATCTTGTCTCGCAATCAATTCTCCTTTTGCATTTTTAATTAATTTATTTAGTGATTTAGTTAAACCTATATTTTCAGAATTAGTAAATATACTAATTCGGCTGTCTTGTTTTTGTAAAATTTTTAGTTTTTCCAATGTTGAATCAGTTGAATAATCATCAATAATCAGGAACTCAAAGTAATCATAAGATTGATTCAATATACTCTCAACAGATTTTTCAACAGTTTGCTCACCATTTCTAACTGACATTAAAACTGAGACTAAAGGTGTTAAATTATCCATTTAATTTTTCTCTAAAATTTTATCAAATTTTTCTAAAAGGATATTTTTATCGAGTTTATTAAACAAATATTCTTGTACTCTCATTCCTTCTTGGTTAAGAATTTCTATATCTTCAAGAAGTCTAATTTTTTTTAATAAGTCTCCATAATCAAATTGTTTAAATGAAAATTTATAATCTTCAGGAAAAAATTCAATCATACCTCCAAATGAAGGAAAAATAGAAGGGACCCCAAAGCTTGATGCTTCACAAAGAAGCCTAGGTTGACCTTCATACATTTTTGTAGAAGTTATGACAGCCCTTGCTTTCGATATAGCATCTATAACAACATCATTATCAACTTCCCCATGAAAAATAATATTTTCTGAAGAATATTTTTTAACTAGCTCTTCTTCTAGTGAACCTGTACCATAAATGTTCAAAATAAATTCACTTTTTTTAACATCTTCCCATGTTCCTAAAAGCTCTTTTATTCCTTTTTCTTCATTAAGCCTTCCAGCAAAAATAACGCTTTTGGAGTTAGATAAATTTTTATTGTATTTGTCTTTTTTAACTTCAATTGGATTTAAATAAAGATCTAACTTTTTTTCGTCTATGCCAGATTCAATTAAATAATGTTTATGAAAATTTGTTATTGTCAAAATTTTTAAGTCATCAGATTTTAAAATATTTAAATACCTCTTAATAAAAATTATTAAAATAAATGATCTCAAATACGAATCATGAAAATATTTATTAAACAATATAGATGAACTTGAAGAAATGTTACAAGCATTACATTTAGGTTTGTTATTCAAATGTTTTTTTATAAAAAAACTTCTAGCACAGTAATATCTAAAGTTGTGAATTTTTATCAAAGTGTTGAAATTATATTTTTTTAATATTTTTAAAATGCCTAAATTACCCACAAACCATAAATTATGAACATACACTGCGTCTGGATTAAATGATTTTAACTTTTTTAAAAGTATTTGGTTCGAATGTAAATTTGAATTTGTGAATAGAGAGATAAAGTCTAATAAACTCATTTTTTTCGAATTATCAAACTCTAAGAATTCAACCTTATATTTGTTTTTAAGAAGATCAATTTCATCAATAATATTGGAGTCTTCTCCGCCTTTTATTTTGTATTTATTGTTTATAACTAGAACTTTTTTCATTGCCTTAAGTTAGAGTTATTATGCGCTTTTCATCTACAATATTGATTTTCAGATTTCCGTCAACATTTCCAAAACTTTCTGGATCATGAGTAGAGTTAACTATCGTTATTTTTCTCTCATGTAGTAAATCAAATATTTTATCTTTTGAAGCATCATCTAAATTTGCAGTAGCTTCATCTAAAAGGAGAATATCAATGTCAGACAATAGAGCTCTTATAAAAGCAATCTTTTGCATTTGTCCTGAGGATAAACTTTTATTATTTATCACTCGTGAAAGATCATAATTTTCTTGTTCTTTAAATGTGTCTAGCATTTTTAAAAATGTTAATATTTCTTCTTCTGAAACATTTTTATCATTACCATAGGTTAGATTTTCATATAAGGTTGATTCAAATATTAAAGGTGTTGCACCAATATACCCAAATTTATTTGAAAAAGATTTCACTTTTCCACTATTTGAGAACAATACACCAGCAATTAAACCCAACAATGTGCTCTTTCCTGAACCATTTGGGCCGGTTACTAAAACATGATTGTTTTTTTTGATAATAAAACTTAAATTTTCAAATATGTCTACATCACTGTTGAAGTAACGGAAATGAAGGTTTTCAAATTCAACTGTATCGTCACTATGAACTTGAAAGTTTTCCTTTTTAAGTTCGACTCTGTTGTTATCTAATTCATAAAATTTTTCTATATGAACATGAGAATTTATTATTTGATTCATTGAACCTGTTAGGTTTCCTAAAGATTGAAATAAACGTAACGTAACTCCTATAAAATCAAGGGTGATTGTTTTTGCATATGAACTAAACCCTAAAATTAAAGACAAGCTAACAAGTGTAAGAAAACTTGGAAGAAAGGCATTCAGTACTCCTGCTTTAAAGTTCATCATTTGATTACCAAATAAGCTTTTTAACGTTTCGTCAAATCTATTCATTTCATATTTGTCTTTTTTCAAAATTTTTATTAAAAACATATTTTCTACAACTCTTTGAATTTCTCTGTTTGCATCTTGTCCTTTGTAATAAGTTTTATCCATATAAGATCTTGCAGTTTCTAATAACTTTTTAATTGGTGCAATTAAAATCGCAATACCCAATAAAAAGATTCCGACTGAACTCACATCCACAATCAACAAATAAGACGTATATATAAGTATTTGCAAAAGACTTGTAATGAATCCAGAAAAACTTGAATAAAAGTAGGCTATGTGCCCTGACAGTGTATTTATATAAAAATATGAGTCTGCAACTGAATAATTTCTTTTTTCAAATATTTCATTCAGCATATATGTTTTCATATTTCTACTTACCTTAAATTCAAGATCTTTTATCAAAATCTGTTGATAATAAAGAAATACAAAACGAAATAAAACCATGAAAAAGATAATTATTGGAAATCCTAAAATAAAATCTATTATTGAATTTACAAATTCAATATTTGTAAATTGACCTGCAATTAAAGCAGCAAATAAAGAAATGATAGCTATATCAGTTATTGCAGTGAGTTGTGCAAGTACGGTTACTGAAACTATTAATAATTTTTTATTATTTACTCTTGTGATTTTAGAAACATAAAGAACGTCTCTAATTATTGTTTTAATTTGGTTCACTTCTTTACATTATAAGAAAAAAAAGACTTTAATTTCAATAATTTTTAACTTACACCAATAGAAATTAATTCAACACTTTCTTGCTTGTCAATCATTCTCCATGGGTCTATAACAACTGAACCATTAGGAAAGATTATGTCTTTAAAAATATCATGGTTTGTAGCGATAAAAAAGACACTAGGTTCGCTAAATTCCTCTATTTTATTATCAATGAATGGATCATAAATTTTTGTTTCATGATTTTTCTCCTCAATTAGGTGTTTTAATAAATATGCTGGGCTTCCATTTGTTAAATTTGTTTCTTTTTTAAAACTTTTACCTAAAATAATAATTTCCATTTGTTTTTCAATTGATTTTTGTATTGTCAATTCAGCAAGCCACTCAGTATGTTTTTCCCTGCTTATCATTAAATTTTCATACCAATCGTAGCTCAAATCAACTTTTTGAGACAACCAAGATAGAGCAATATTATCTCTGGGGTGACAGCCGCCTCCATCGCCCATTCCCCCATTCAAGTATTTATCACTTATCAATCTTTGGTTGGCAAGCTTTAAAGCATCCATCACATTATCTGAATTAATATTATTTAGCTTATGTGACATTTCTGCGACCGTATTGGCTAAGCAAATCTTCATAGTAATGAAAGTATTGTAAGAAACTTTTATTAATTCTGCTTCATCTAAAGTGCACTCAAACACTTCTTTATCGTGCAAGGTTTTGTAGAATAGTTTTAATTTTTCTGCTGCATCTTTATCATCAATTCCCATAAGTACAAATTCTGGATTTAAAAAATCATTAATAGTTGTACCCATTGCAATAAAAAATGGATTATAACAAAGTCTTACATGTTTACTCAATATAGGTTTTATTTGAGATTCAATTGTTCCGGGAAGTACAGTTGATATTACAACTACTATTCTTTCTTCCTGAAGATCATCTAATACCTTGGAAATTTGCTTTAATCCTTCAACCAGATAAGAGTAATCAAAATCAATCCTTGTATCAGGAAGCCTTGTAACACCATCATAAAGTGGATCATGAGGAGTTTGAATCGGAACAAAAATTATTTCTGAAGACTCAATGACTTCTTTTAAGTTTGTAAAAGAAATATTGTGCTTCTTTAACAATTCTCTAGTACCTTCTTCTCTATAAGGTATTTCGCCTTTGTTTAAATAGTCTTGTATTCTTTCGTCAGGATCATATCCTTTTACTGAGTGTTCATCAACAGCATCGATAGCTAATGCACAAGGAAGTCCCAATTTACCAAGACCAACAAATCCGATTTTCATGATTATATTATTTTAGTTTGTGTGAAATTCTTTGCCACATTTATGACTACTCTCATAAATTTACCATTTGGCTGATCAACCTATGGCTATTCAATTTTTCAAGCATTCCGTTTTTATCCAATCTAATAATATTTGGATATAGGGGTTTGTAGCCAAATGAACAATTCTGAGGAAAAATTGTTCTCTTATTTGAAAGTAAATGAGCGATATAACTTAAATTGCTAAAACCCCCAACAAAGGCATCATTATGAATCATCATTGAAAAGGAGTCAAAAACATTTAAATTATTATGAATAACTACATTGTTTTCTTTGTTTAGACTTGATATTTTTTTTAATGAATCATTTTCTCCAGTAGTTAAGATATGAAAGTTTAATTTTTGTTTTTTTTCACTATGTTCAATTTGCCTTATAAAATTATTTAATAAATCTATATCTCTATATGATCCATAAAAATAGCTTCTATCTGGCTCAAATTTTATATCAATATCTTTAAGTGGTGCTCTTAAGTGTATTACTATATTTAAACCATCTTTAAAGTACTTTGAGTTACTGGTAGCTGATATATCTTGACCCAGCTCACTAAGTATTTTTTTAGACATTATTTTTTCGATGTTTCTATTAAAACTATTGATTATGATATCTTTTTTTAGCTTAGAGATATTTTTTTCAAATATATTTAACTCTGGCTTGTCTGAATAATCAAAAATTATATCAAATGGATTTTCTTTCTTTTGTTTGAGGTTTTTATATTTTAAATCAAAATAATCATTAACAGCTTTGTCATAATCTTTTTTGGACATTCCCATGTAATTTCCGCCGACAATATTTTTCATTTCATTGTTTACAAAACCAATTTTATAAATTTGACTTAACGCATAGGAAATAAGTTTAAAAGAATAGATTGACCCTATTCCTTCCGTGTTATTAGCATCACCACTTACATTATTGATAAACATAAAATCCTATTTTCCTTGAACTCTTTGTTGAAATAATGATGGAACTGTTTTGATTAATATGAGAAGATCTATATATAAGCTCCATTTTTCAATATATTCTAAATCATACTTAAACCAAACATCAAAATCATCAGTATTTCTATCATTAATTTGAAGTAACCCTGTCATTCCTGGCATTACATTAAGCCTTCTCATGTAGCCACCTTTAAAATACTGTCGGTCAGTATCAAATAATGGCCTGGGACCAACAAGTGACATATTTCCCCTTATAACATTAATTAGCTGTGGCAGCTCATCTAAGCTGTAGCGCCTTATAGTTTTACCTCCCTTTATAATTCTCGGATCATCGTCAAGTTTGAATAATGGACCAGTTTTTTTATTTTTACCTGATAAATCATCTCTTAGTGCATGTGCTTCTTTGTACATCGTCCTAAATTTATACATCTTAAAAACTTTTCCATGAAGTCCCACACGATTTTGAATTATAATTGGTGGCCAATTGTCAACTACTGTGATGTAAATTAGAATAGAGAGCCAAATTGGAGACAAAAGGATTAACGCTATTGTGGAAACAATAATATCGAATATTCTTTTTATAATAAATTTGGCTCCATATTGAATGTCATTGTTAAAGTAAGCTAAGTAATAATTTTCAAATTTTTCTCTTCTTAATATAAAGTTTGTGTTAAAAACTATTGATTCATTGGAAATTAATAAAACTTTTTTATTCAGATTTACTAAGTATTTTTCTATATCTTTAGTTACTTTTTTAAAATTTTCTATGTTGATTACAACTAAATTAATCTCTACAGACTTATTTACTTTTTCAATAATACTTTCAATTTGTGAAAAATTATTTTTAAAATCAACTGAGACATTTTCTACTTCATTTCTGAATGATAAAATTCTTAAGTTTCTGAGTGGTGATTCTTTGTCTAAATTAAAAGATATGTAATTTTCATTAAATAATGATCTTCCAAGTAAAATAGATAACAACTCACTGTTTCTAAAAATCATGAGAATAGCTGGAACTATAAACGTAAAAAGAATTAAATTGCTTCGGTAAATTCCACTAACTCTAAACAATAAGAAGAAAGAAAACATGAAGCTACACCAAAGTAGATATATGCTTAAAAATTCATCAAAATAATTTTTTCTAAAAGAATATGTGAGTTCATTTACGTATGTGTAGAACTTAGTTGAATAGAGTGTAAATAAAAAAATTAAAACCATCAGCACTAAAACTGTATCAACAGTTACATAATTGAGTGGAAAAAAGGGATAAAACCTTTCCCAATCATCAACTAAAGATAAATATATTAAATACTTTTGGTCTTGGCTGATGATTAAGTAATTGTCAAAATACCAAATTACAACAACGGTTAATACAGCCTGTAATAAAATAAACCTTAGCGCATACTTTACTAGGCTTTTAATTTTCATAATTAATATATTATTGTAGATTTTTTTATTACGTTGAAATTTTATATTATTATAATCTTTTCATACGGGGGCGTGGTGAAGTCTGGAGTTCACGCCTGCCTGTCACGCAGGAGGTCGCGGGTTCGAATCCCGTCGTCCCCGCAAAAAGGCCAGATAGCTCAGTCGGTAGAGCACTTGTCTGAAAAACAAGGGGTCGGCAGTTCGATTCTGCCTCTGGCCACAGG
>MDTD01142798.1_pt1 | contig 19737 bp, 15 predicted proteins | sample 811221 | NCBI WGS metagenome assembly MDTD01 (sample SAMN05326646, study PRJNA326480) | marine metagenome | isolation source: seawater | place: Pacific Ocean: South West | collected 2011 | reverse complement strand
GGCCTTCATCGAAGGACTTCTTCCCAGCCCGCAAGATGAGATACTGACCAATCTGCTAGAAGAGGGGAGTGAGCAATCTCTCGAAGAGATTTTGCAAGCTTTCCCGGATCATGAAGAAGCGGTTACTAGGCTTGCAAAGATCTATGTAGAGAGTGGTAGAAGCGAAGAAGCTCTTGCTCTCTTAAAAAGAATCCCGGAGTCACCTGAGACTCGACACATTGCAGCCCAAGCACGAACTGGTGATAGGTCACAAGCAGAAATACTGGAGCGTCTGGATGCCTTGCTTAAAATCGTGAAGAGTGATGAGGGCGCTCGCGAAGAATTTGTAGATCTGCTGGACGTTTTAGGGCCAGAAAATAGTGAGACGAAAACTTACCGTCAGAAATTATCGAGAGAAATATACTAATTCTTCTCCCTCTGGACATTTGAAACTGATGTATCGTTAACCATGGCTAACTTTGCGTCCGCATACTTAATTAGGGGGGATGACCCGACCCTAATTGGAAATGCCCTTAAAGATTTAACCGAACAACTGCTTAAAGGTGAAAACCGAGATTTGGCGATTGAGGAAGTCAATGAAGTTAATCATCGTGATGAGAGCGGGGACTATTCATTGGATTCCTTACTCACAGCTGCACAAACTATTCCATTTTTAACTGATTCACGAGTAGTGGTCGGTAGACATATGGGGGCGTTTTCAAAGAAGCAAATGATTGAACCTCTGTTAGGTTATTTAGAGGCCCCTTTAGAGACAACCAGACTAGTCCTAGTCTGGGAAAAGGGTCCTAGTCAGCAGCGTTTGGGACAAATTCCGAAATCTCTTTTGGAAGTAGTCCAGCGAAGTGGCGAAGTTATTGATACCCGTGTTGGTCGAAAAACAGGAACGTGGATTCGAGATCAAGTTGCACAGAGTGGAGTTTTATTAGATAAAGCTGCTATTCAGGCTCTTAAAGAGAATGCCGGAGAGGACGTGGCGAGTGTGCAAGGTGTTTTAGCGACTTTGAAGTCTGTTTTTGGTCAAGACACTCTAGTAACACTCGAAGAGGCTGCTCCCTATTTGGGGGCAGCAGGGGGAGTGCCTCCATGGGAGCTAACAGATGCTATAGCGAGTGGGAACGCTGCCGAAGCACTTCAGAAGCTCAAGAGGCTTCGTCAGGCTGGAGGTCGCCATGAAATGCAGATTCTTGCCATTCTTCACGGCCATTTTAGTCGCATTCTTCGTCTTGCTGGTTTGGAAATTCGTAACGCTGAAGAAGCTGCACATCTTTTGGGTGATAAAGGCTCTTCATTCCGTGCAGGGAAATCACTTCAAGACGCTCGAAAGTTAGGGAACTCTCAGTCTAAGAAGGCGATCAGCCTTTTATCTGACGCCGACCTAGCTTTACGCGGGCAATCAGGTCTAGCTGGAGACATTATTCTTGAAGTACTGGTTGCGAGGCTTTCTTATCTCTATCTCGCTTAGCTCAACTAGTCAGATCGTTATAACGTTTGGTTAATCGGCTTTTTTTCCTAGCCGCTGTATTTTTATGAAGAATATTCTTTCTTGCGGCCTTATCGATTTTCTTTATAGCAATTCGAAGTGCTTCTTCATCGCCCTCGCCTGAATCAGCGGATTGAAGGGTGCTTTTGACACGGGAATTAACTTCAGAACGGATTGCTTTATTTCGGGCACGGCGTTTCTCATTTTGCCTGTTGCGTTTAATTTGACTTTTAATGTTTGCCATTTCCTGACCTTCAGATTGAATTAATAGAAGTTACCCCTAGAGGCACCCACGATCACTAGTTATCTCGTATGCTACCCAAGCAGCATAAAAATCGGACACATACAGTAAAAGTAATGATAGAACAGTCAAATATTCGCAATATAGCGATAATCGCTCATATAGATCACGGGAAATCTACCCTTGCTGACCGGATGTTAGAAATATGCGGAGCTGTGGATCCTCGCGAAATGAGGGAGCAGTATTTAGATTCGATGGACCTCGAACGTGAGCGGGGTATCACCATAAAGCTTCAAAGCGTTTCGCTTCAACATGGACCTATAACGATAAATTTGATAGATACTCCAGGCCATGTCGATTTTGGTTATGAGGTATCTCGTTCATTGGCGGCTTGCGAAGGCGTCATCCTTCTTGTCGATGCGGCACAAGGTATAGAGGCCCAGACTCTTGCCAATACATACTTAGCCTTAGAGAACGATTTAGAGATTGTAGCTGCCCTGAACAAGATTGACCTTCCGGCAGCTGAACCTGAAGCATGTGCCAGTGAGATAGAGCAGGTGCTCGGAATCCCTGCAGATGAAATCCTTCGGTTAAGTGCAAAAACTGGGGAAGGCGTATCGGAACTCTTAGATTGGGTTGTCGATCGGGTTCCTCCACCTAGCGGGAATGTCGATAGCCCACTTCAAGCACTGATTTTCGATAGTCATTATGACCAGTACAGGGGAGTGGTGAGCTCAATTCGAGTAATGAATGGAAAATTATCGACCGATAGCAAGCTTTATTTCATGCAAGTGGGGAAATCATCTGGTGTCGAGGAGATAGGTATACGAAAACCAGACTCTACACCTGTCGAAACGCTATCGGCTGGAGAAGTTGGGTATCTTATTGCAGGAATCAAGGACGTTGGAGATGCACGCGCTGGTGAAACAATTACCGAACTTCAGGCTAAAGCAGAGACACCTTTAGAGGGTTATCGTGAACCCAAACCAATGGTTTTTAGTGGCTTGTACCCAATCGACGGTGACGAATATCCGAGTTTGCGAGATGCGTTAGAGAAACTTCGACTTAATGACTCAAGCTTTACATACGAGCCTGAAACTTCTGGAGCGCTCGGTTTTGGATTTCGTTGTGGTTTCCTAGGTTTATTGCACATGGAAATTGTGCGTGAGAGGTTAGAAAGAGAGTTTGGTCTCAGTTTAATTTCCACTGCACCTTCAGTCGAATACAGAATTATGCTCTCCAACGGCGAGGTGATTCATGTGGACAATCCCAGTGACGTCCCTCAACAAAACTTACTCGATTCTATTGAAGAGCCATATCTTCGGGCTTCAATAATAACCCCAAGCTCGTATACGGGATCTTTGATGGATTTATGTCAAACGCGAAGAGGAAGTTTGGAAAAAATGGAATACATATCTCCGGAAAGAGTGGAGCTAGTCTATCGGATGCCATTAGCGGAAGTAGTAATGGATTTTTTTGATCAAATGAAAAGCCGCACACAGGGGTATGCAAGTATGGACTATGACAATGATGGATATGCGGCATCGGATTTGGTAAAGGTAGACATTCTGTTACAAGGAGAATCCGTAGACGCATTCAGTTCAATTGTTCACCGTTCTAAGGCATACGAATATGGACAACAGATGAGTAAGAAGCTGAAAGAGTTAATACCGCGACAACAATTTGATGTGCCGATTCAAGCAGCTATCTCGAGCAAAATAATAGCTAGAGAAACTGTAAAAGCATATCGAAAGGACGTTACTGCAAAACTTTACGGTGGTGATGTGACTCGTAAGAACAAGTTGCTTAAGAAGCAGAAAGAGGGAAAAAAGAAGATGAAATCTATTGGGAGAGTAGATGTTCCTCAAGAAGCTTTCATTTCTGCCCTTAAACTAGGTGACTAGCCAAGAATGAGAACCTGAGAGATTTGATGATACTGCAAACTAGTGTTGAGGAAGATTCCAAATGAGTACGGATCTCTATGAAATTCTAGGCTTATCTCGATCAGCCACTCAGGACGAAATTAAAAAAGCCTACAGAGCCCTTGCCCGAAAATATCATCCTGACGCTAACCCGGGGGATAAGGAGGCTGAAAAAAACTTTAAGGAGGTCGCTCATGCTTATGAGGTTTTAAGCGATGAGAGGCAGCGTCAGCAATATGATCAATTTGGTGTCATTGGAGGAGCGCAGCAATCAGGATTTCAGGGCGCAGGAGGCATTTCCGATATATTTGAGGCTTTCTTTGGGAGCAGTAGCCCATTTGGAAGTTCAAATTTTCAACAGAGTGGCCCACCTAGAGGTAGCGACGCAGAGATCCTGGTTAATGTTTCCTTAGAAGAAGTAGTGTTAGGTGGGGAAACGACTTTCGAGATTGATGTTTCAGCTGCTTGTGAAGGCTGTCAAGCAACTGGTTCAAGAGGTGAGAGCGAACCAGAAGTATGCTCAGCATGCGGTGGGCAGGGCATTGTGCAAGAAGTACGCCAAAGTTTATTGGGTCAAATGATGTCAACCGTAGAGTGTCGGTCATGTCAAGGGTATGGCTCCATCATCGTTGACCCTTGTAAGAAATGTAATGGTGCAGGTATCGAAAGAAAGAAAAAAAGATTCACAGTTGGCATTCCCGTGGGAATTACTACAGGTGTGACTCAAAGATTGTCAGGCATGGGCCATGCAGGTCCGAGGGGTGGTGGAAATGGAGATATACATGTTCGTTATCAGGTTAGTGAACATGAACGATTCGAACGTGTAAATGATGATCTATATGAAGAGCTGTGGATTCCTGTTACACAGGCTGCGCTAGGAGCATCACTGGAGTACTCAACTATCGATAGTACTGAACGTCTTCAGATCCCTGCTGGAACGAAAACAGGGGAACGTATTCGATTCCGTGGACGAGGTGTTCCCAGATTGCAACGGAGAGGTCGCGGAGACTTAATTGTCACAATCATTGTTGACACTCCATTAGATTTATCCAAGGAAGAGAAAGAGTTGCTGATGGGTCTGGCTCAACTTCGTGATGAGCCTACTTCTGAGAAAAAGCCCAGAAGTCGTAAGCGCCGATAATATGAGCGATCTACATATTCATGAATCCATGGCTATAAGTCAGGCGCACATACTTGTCGATGACATAGAGAAACCAGAGTTGAGCGAAGAGAAACAGCATCATTTAACAAACGTTCGTCGAATTAAAATCGGTACTAAAGTTACTGCAACAGACGGAAAGGGGGCTTGGAGTATATTTCGTTTTATTGGGCAATCGCTCGAGAATATAGATGATGTGCATTATTCAGAGAAGCGAGAGCCTGCTCTAACTGTTGCTGTATCGCTAACGAAGTCAGGAAAACTAGATCTTACAGTTCAGAAACTAACCGAAATAGGCGTAGATGAACTTATATTATTCGCATCCGAGAATTCCGTGCCGATATGGGATGAGTCAAAGCAGTCAAAGAATGAGCAACGCCTAAATCGGATTATTCAGTCTGCTCTTGAACAATCTAAGGGTATCTGGCTGCCGAAACTAAGTTTCTTATCGTCGTTTAATGATGTTGCGCAGGTCTCTGGAATGGCAATGGCTGACTACAATGGTGATCGAATTACTAGTAGTTGTAAATGCTTGGCTATAGGCCCCGAAGGCGGATGGTCACCTGCTGAAGATTCATTGAATCTGCCGAAGGTGTCACTTAGTCAGCAGGTACTTCGTTCTGAAACTGCAGCTATAGTCGGAGCCTCATTAATGTCAGCGTATAGAGATATTGAAAAGAGAACTTGAACCTTATCGGTCTTTAATGGAAGTAAAGTCCCGAGTTGCGTTCCCAATGTAGAGCTGTCTTGGCCTTGCTATTCGTGTGTTTCTTTCAAGCATTTCGTTCCAGTGTGAAAGCCATCCTGAAGTTCTTGCTATTGCAAAGAGAACAGTAAACATCTTCACAGGGAATCCCATCGCCTGGTATATTAGCCCGCTATAGAAGTCAACATTCGGGTAGAGCTTTCGGCTAATGAAGTATTCATCTGCAAGAGCTGTCTCCTCTAATTTTAAAGCAATGTCCAATTTGGGATTTTTGCCGGTTATTTCAAAGATCTGATGTGCAGTATCTTTAATAATTTGAGCTCTTGGGTCGTAGTTTTTATAAACGCGATGTCCAAAACCCCAAAGAAGGTCATCACCATTCTTTACAGAGTCGACGAAAGCATCAACATTGTCCAAAGTTCCGATTTGGTCAAGCATATTAATAACAGCTTCGTTAGCTCCACCATGTCTAGGGCCAGACAACGCAGCACTTCCAGCCGCTATAGCTGAGTAGGGGTCTGCATGAGCAGATCCAACTACACGGACTGCTGTTGTAGAGCAGTTTTGCTCGTGATCAGCATGAAGGATGAAGAGCTGTTCTAAAGCCTTTGTAAAGGTGGGATCAGGTGCGTATTCGACGTCACCATTCGCATAAATCGCTGCAAGAAAGTTTTCTGTGTAACTGAGGTCTTGCCTGAATGGCTGGGTAGTCCTCCCATTTCGAAAATTCTCAGCTGCTGCCGCTATCGAAGGTATCTTGGCGATTAGATTCACTGTGTGTTTTGAACGAATTTGTGGATCCTCTACGTTGCGAGAGTCAGGATACATGGACGATAGTGCGGCAAGTGCGGAAGTTAACATGCCCATAGGGTGAGAGTCTTTTTGAAATGCTTGCAAAAGTAAATCGTGATGATTTGGGTCTAGGTCTGAGGCCTCACCAATAGTCTCTTCCCATGAAGACAATTGTATTTGATTTGGCAAGTCGCCGTTAAGTAGAAGGAAAGCAACTTCAAGAAAGGAAGAGTTGTTTGCTAGGTCTTCTATTGGGTAGCCCCGATATTCAAGCCTGCCAGCAGCACCATCGATAAATGTTATTGAGCTGTTTGTGACTGCGGTCGCAGCAAAACCTTCATCTTTGAACCAAAGTCCCGGAAGTAACTTGGTCCATGAGCTGGAGTCGATTCCTCCATCCACAATTGGTATCTCAATAGACTCTCCAGATCGGTTATCGGTGATAGTGATTGAGTCTGACAATGAATGCTCCAAGAGTTGATCAGAAGTCATTGTATCGGGAAATAGGCTCTCTTTCGCCGGCTAAATTGACTATTTCAATACTGTTTGGATTACAGGGGTGTGTTGGCATGAACCCGTTTTTTCAGTTTCTCTCTCTTTGTTAGAAGCGGCTGAAGGGCAGCGAATACTTTCCTTCGAGTTTCTGACGGTTTGATAACAATATCGACAGATCCTCTCTCTGCTGCGATGTATGGGTTTAGGAGTCGGTCGTCATACTCTGCTTCAAGTATGGATCTTTCTTCAGGTGCTGCATTCCGATGTAGGATCTCTACAGCTCCTTTTGCTCCCATTACTGCAATTTCAGCAGATGGCCAAGAAATGGAGAGGTCATTGCCCATGTATTTACTGTCCATGACGATATAGGCACCTCCATAGCTTTTGCGGAGGGTTATACATATTCTCGGGGTCGTAGCTTGGGCGTAAGCAAAAGCCAATTGAGCTCCATGGCGGATCATTCCTCGCCATTCGAGGTCTTTACCTGGCTGGAACCCTGGAGTATCTACGAAAGTGATGATAGGGAGATTAAATGCATCACAGAAACTAACGAATCTAGCTCCTTTTTGGGATGCTGCTATGTTCAGCGTTCCGGCAAGTGATTGCGGTTGGTTCGCTACAATGCCAACTGGGTGCCCTCCTATCGTAGCAAAAGCTGTGACAAGGTTTGTAGCCCACTCTTTGCGTATTTCCGTGAGGATTCCATCGTCGAAAACTTCTCTCAGGATATCTCTGACGTCGTAGCTTCCTGTAGCGGATTCAGGGATGGTGTTTTCTATTCCGTCTAGATCACGTTCTGTTGGGTCGCTTGATGGAATATGTCTCGGTAACGATGAAGAGTTCTCAGGAAGAAGGGACAATATCTCATCTATTAGCTCAATGGCCGACTCTCCGTCAGGTACAACGAAAGATGCAACTCCGGATGTTTGAGCATGTTTTCCGGATCCTCCAAGAGTGTCTTGATCCACTGGAACTCCGGTAAACTCATGAACCATTCTGGGGCCGCTTACATATGTAAATGAGTCTTGTACCATGATGACGAAATCAACGAGGCCTAAAAGTAGGGCAGAGCCAGCGACAGCTGTCTGATGGACGCAAATTATCGTAGGGATAACACCGGAACATCTTGTTAGTTCCTTGGCTGCCGATCCCCATCCATATAGTGCCTCTACGCCAGAGTCAGGAGGAGCGCCGGTGGAATTCAAGTGAATAATTAGCGGGATTTGGTGATCGAAAGCGGCTTTGGCTCCGGATGCTAGCTTTAAGCCGTCATTTCCGCTTAACGCAATAGGTTCAGATTGGGATCCAATTTGCACACTTATATAGTCGCCTGATTCTCGTTTATGGAGATTTACTTTAGAGTTGGTAGAAAGCTGTGCCAGTAGTTCGACTGATGTGGTAGGTTCCGAGCTCACAATATGATCTTAGTGTCTTTAGTCTGGTAAATAGGATGAATATCGGATTTAACCTGCCATGAATATGCCATCTTGATCTGAACCGTAGTCACCAATTGTTTTTTTGAGAGTGTCACGGACAGCGCGGGCAGTGGCAGACAGCGGGACTCGTCTGTTTACTGCGAAGCCCACCACTCGTCTTGTGAAACCTGGTAATGGAATTCGTTTCCATTTTTCGCTTCCTTGAGCTGCAGTAGCAGGAAGTACCGCGGCGCCGAACCCATCTGCTGCTAACGAAGCAAGAAGCCTCATTCCGTCAACCTCAGCTTTGGCAGTTAAGGTGATGTTTTCTTTCGCGAGGTCTAGATCAAGGCTATCTCGGAAAGGAACTCCTTTGGGATTTAGAAGCAGGGGGTAAGCTGCGAGATGTTCAGGTAATATCTTGTCAAAATTTGCGAGTGGGTGGTTTTGGGGTGCTACTAGCATTGGCTCTTCCTCAAAAAGTGGCTCTATGACAATATCAGGATGAGATATTGGAAGATTTACGACAGCCCCATCGACATTTCCCTGAACTACGAGAGGTATTAAGCTGCTAGTTGTTGCATCGACAATCTGAACCGTTACTCTGGGGTGACTTTTGCTTATGGAATCCAAGAGCTTTGGTGATAGCCAACGTCCAGTGGTTCCGATTAGGCCAAGCTTGACCACTCCCGAGACTTCGGAGTGAAGTGCTGTAACGTCTAGTGCTATTGCTTCAAGTTCTGTTTGTATTCTTCTTGCACGTTCAACGACCAGAACTCCTTCTTCCGTTAAAGTTCCTGAAGTGCGATCAATGAGGGAGACATTCAATTCGCGCTCTAATCGAAGGATATGAGTAGATACGTTTGACTGGACGGTATGGAGTGCGTTCGCTGCAGCACTAAAAGTACCGTGATCGACTACAGCTACAAGTGCGTTCAATTGCCGAATATCCATACAAGCTATCTCTCTGAATAACGATTTTATGTATCCTATCTATTTGTTAGATAGTTTCCTATTTGTTCAAATGGTCGTTATTTGTAGGTGTTATCCAGTTGTTGAAGTTTGTGCTCGGATTACATTTAGTGCTGATCCAGAGATAAACCAGTTGATTTGGTCATCGCTAAATGTGTGTGTCGTCTCAAAAGAAAACTGCTCTCCATCTGGCTTATTGACTTCAACAGTTACTGGAACTCCAGGCGCTAGCTCGTTTAAGCCGATCACGTTGAGCCGATCATCTTCATCTATTCGGTCATAGTCGGTAGGGTCAATAAAAGTAAGGGGGAGCATTCCTTGTTTCTTTAAGTTCGTTTCGTGAATCCGAGCGAAGCTCCTGGCTATTGCTACAACTCCTAACCGAAATCTAGGTTCCATTGCAGCATGTTCACGACTTGATCCTTCACCCATATTTTCATCACCTATCACTACCCATTGTTGGCCTGATTCATGATAAGACTTTGCAATATCAGGGAAGGTTTGTGTCTCGCCAGTTATTTGATTCTTTCCGTAACCGACTTCATATCCTGAGTAAGCGTTAACAGCCCCTAAATAGAGATTGCCGGAGATATTCTCCAAGTGTCCCCGGTATTTAAGCCATGGGCCTGCCATAGAGATATGGTCAGTAGTGAATTTCCCTTTGGCTTTAACAAGTATCGGAAGATTCTCGTAATCATTCCCATCCCATGGATTGAAGGGAGTTAGAAGCTGGAGCCGATTAGATTCGGGAGAGACGAGAACCTCTACCTGGCTTCCATCAGCAGGAGGAGGTAAGAATGTATCTTCACCTGGATCGAATCCGCTCGGAGGAAGTTCGAGGCCTTCAGGGGTTGAAAGTTTGATGCTTTCCCCATTTTCGTTTACTAATTCGTCAGTAACCGGATCAAAATCTACCCGACCTGAAAGAGCAAGTGCCATAACTGTTTCAGGTGAAGTAACGAAGGCAAGCGTTGCTGGATCTCCATCGTTTCGCTTCGGAAAATTTCTATTGTAGGATGTGACGATTACATTAGGAGTCCCAGCTTCACGGTCTTCCAAAGATCTGTCCCATTGACCAATGCATGGACCACAGGCATTTGCTAGAACTACCGCACCAAGCGCTTCAAAATCTGCAAGGAGGCCATCGCGAGTAATGGTTGCTCGAACTTTCTCAGACCCTGGTGTGATTAGTAGTCGAGTTTGAGTCTTTAAGCCGGAAGAAGCTGCTTCTCTTGCAATCGATGCAGCTCTGGTTATATCTTCATATGAAGAGTTTGTGCAGCTTCCGATAAGGGCAGCGCTAATTTCAAGTGGCCAGCCATTCTCGGTAGCTTCAGAGCCAAGATCCTTTAACTCTCTTGCAAGATCCGGTGTGTGCGGCCCATTGATATGCGGACGAAGTTGAGATAAGTCAATTTCAATGACTTGGTCAAAATACTTTTCGGGATTCTCTAAAACTTCATCATCTGCTTTTAGATCACCTGCATGCTGGTTTGCAAGATCGGCTACTGCTTCTCTGGAAGTAGACCTTAGGTACCGTTCGATGGCATCATCGTAGGGAAAAATTGAAGTCGTTGCGCCAATTTCAGCCCCCATATTACATATAGTTGCCTTCCCGGTTGCAGATAAATTATCAGCTCCTTCGCCGAAGTACTCCACTATGGCCCCAGTTCCGCCCTTCACTGTCAAAATCTCTGCGACCTTTAGAATCACATCTTTAGGGGCACTCCACCCGTTCAATGATCCTGTAAGGTGAACGCCAATCAATTTTGGCCACCTAACATTCCACGGGAAACCTGTCATAACGTCTACAGCATCAGCGCCACCAACCCCAATCGCTATCATTCCGAGGCCGCCACCATTAGGAGTGTGACTATCAGTTCCAATAATCATCCCTCCAGGAAAAGCGTACTGCTCTAAAACAACCTGATGAATAATCCCACTTCCTGGTTTCCAAAAGCCAGCCCCATATTTTGCACAGACCGATTCAAGGAAGTCATAGACTTCAGCATTTGTATGGTTGGCATTAAGGAGATCTTGCTTGCCGTCAATTTTCGCTTGGATCAAGTGGTCAGCATGAGTAGTAGTAGGTACTGCAACTTCGTCCAAGCCCGCAGTCATAAACTGAAGCCAGGCCATCTGCGCTGTCGCGTCCTGCATAGCAACTCTATCTGGCCGTAAATCGACGTACGACTTCCCCCTAATAAGTTCTTGGTCGTTTCGATCGAGATGATTTATGAGTACCTTTTCAGCAAGAGTGAGCCCCCTGTTATAGTGCTCACGCCCACCAGCAACTCGGTCCGCAAGGGTGGAGTATACGCCTTCAATAAGTTCAATAGGGGTTGATGCATTTACTGCCATTATTCTTCTTTCCTGTCTGTGTCTTCTTTAATCTAGCAGGAGAGGATTCAAATTATAGCGATTGATTTACTAGCTAGAATTAGATGTTCGGCCATTTCCGAGTAGGGGATTGTTGTTTCCCCTTTCTCTCGCTAAGCTCCCACGCCCTTCGCCAACTACTTATCTGAGGGCCATGAAGCGTTGGCGTTTCTTCCTCGTATAACCGTTTTCTAGCCTCCCACCAGTTGGTCGAAGTTTCATCTCCGAGTTGGGCGACAGAAGTTTCAATACGTTTCGCTAATGAGCGCGAACTCTCTGTATCATCCGGCCAAATAGGTCGCCCGAAGTTGATAGTTGTTTTTGAGCGTTTCGGAAGGCTCCGTCCTTTTCGAAGAATCGCGTCAGTTCCAGTTAGGTGGATTGGGACAATCGGAGCGTTGCAGCGGATGGACAAGTATGCTGCGCCACCACGAAATGGTTGGCCCCAGCCATCTGGTGACCGGCCTCCTTCAGGAAAGACCATGAAACTCCATCCTTTATCAATTAAATCAGCAATATCATCGGATGATTTACGCGTAATTTTCTTTCGCTCAATGGGAATCGCTCCAATGAATAGAGCGGAAAGCGCCCCAGTAAGTCTTGTAGCAAAGAAGTAGTCAGCAGCAGCTCCTACTACAAGTTTCTTTCTCCAGCGAATAGGAAGGCTGGTTAAGAGTAGGGGAGTGTCTATATGGCTATGGTGATTAGCTACAAATATCACTGGCTGGTAGCTGGGAATGTCTGCCAGTCCATCAATTCCGATCATCGACGGTTTTGCTAGGAACTGGATGATTGGCCTCATGGGAAATTCACTAAAGATCATCCGCAGAGTTAAAGCGGGAGTTCTTCGCGCCCAAGCTGTTTTGAATGAACTGCCTGTTTTTGATTGCTTTGGAAGGGGGTCGACCCCTTTAGGGACGGACGGTTGGCGATAAGGGAATTGCGCCGTGCGAATAAACTTTAAATTAATTAAACGCCGCCGAGTTCCATCTATTGCATGCCGTATTTGCTTCGTTCTCCTTCGTATCTCTCTACTGGATAATTTCTGAGGCATTTCTCTTCCTTATTGGACATCGGCCATGAGTATTGGGGGAGATTTTAAATGAGTGATAGTCGGCTGCGGTCCAACCACGTCTGTGGCTATTTCGAATGCATCATTAAGTGTTGTTGCTGAGCGGAATCCTAATCGTCGGACAGAGTCTGGATTACCTCCGACGATGATTACTTCTCCAAGGTGGTCGAGGGCATGAGCGCACCAATACCACATGTAGAAGGGGTGCACTCCGTGATATGCGTAGGAGGTTCTATACAGATGACGGTACCATTCATCTTCGGCGAATGCCTTCTCAAACTGCTGGCTCATGACCACCGGATCTTTTGTTTGGCTTAGGACTCTTTCGAAGAAGTCAATGTAGCTTGGATGGTGGACGGGATGGAATTCCCACGGTGTTGGATGCGTCATTATGACCACTCCGCCTTCGCGAACGAGTGGCTTTCCGCGGTACATGTTAAAAAAGTATCCAAGGCCTAAACAAGCTACCAAGATGGGGTTCATTACTGAGTTGACATTGTACGGGCAGATATATGGCAGGCCCATTGTGAGAATGTCCGTTTGTCCTTGCACATTGACTAGTTGCTGTTTGTATACGTTTTCTGTTGTTATTTTATGAACTGCTTCAACTTCACCTGCTTGAACTGAAGTTAGTTCGTAAGGTGAATGCCAGGAGTTAAATATTTTTCGTTTAGCAGAAGTAGTCATTCGGCGTAATCCAGCTTGGTATCCAATAAATGCTGTTCGGTCTCGTAAACTCCATTCCCATTCACGTTTCTGCATCATTGCAAGGGGGCCATCAAATCCAAATGTGTTGTTATTTACAGTTGTTTCGATTTGGAAGATCTTTATGTTTGAGTCTCGAAGTACTTTGCCCTGTCGCCAGTTGGACCTATGGAGTTCAGAGCTCTCTTGATCCATAAAGCTTCGTGATTTGACCATCGTTTGGGGGTTGTGGTGGTGTCGAAGGGCCGTGTAGCCAGATAATCCAGTGGCAGTGCTTTTCCAGCCTCCGTCCATTGCAACAAGATTGATGTTGACGTACACGATCAGATCAGATTCTGCTGCTCTTCGGTTTATCTGAACCTCTTCGCCATGGGGAGTGGTTCCGATCACAGTCATACCTTCTGGGTCTTCCGCGTCATGGTTGTAAAGATGGCCGGATGGGGCAAATGCATCATAAACTCGGTTTCCAACTGCATGCCGCAATTCACTTTCAGTCATTCTCCTATGAAGCGCTAAGGCCGCGATGATGTGAACATCGTCTACGTTGTTTTGAGCTGCAGTGTCTAGGACCGCTTCGATGATACGTTGCCTTATGTCAGGTGCGCGCATCGGCGGAAGTGGTAATGAAATGTCATCGAAAGCGATTGTTAATTTCATTCCTGGTTTCATTAGTGCTGAGAGAGGAGGGGAGTCTCCCAAAGGGTTTTCAAGTGCATCCTTAATGTGCCTATCGGGATTTTTTAATCCATGGAGGGGTTCAGGGGGGTAAAGAATTCTAGATCGGCCAGCTGGAAGTTTTTCCATACGGAAACCTTCTCCGTGATGGAAAAGTACCGGCGGAGTCGATCGGTCGACATCTAAGACCAGGCCAGGGCGAGGGTTTCTTCTCCGATCGTCGCTCATATTCTAGCTCCTCGCTCTTGACCCGATGGGAAGTAATTTTGTTGGTGACCCTGCTACTGGCTCAAAGTTCTCAATAAGCCAGCCACGCTTGTTAGCTAGAGAGGCCAACTTGGGTTCGGGGTTCACAGCGACAGGGAATCCTACTGCTTCAAGCATTGGTAAATCACTAGCCGAATCAGCATAGGCAACAGACTCAGAAAGGTCGAAATTGTTCTCTTCAGCAAAGCGACGAAGAACTGCTGCCCGAGTTTCACCGATAGGAGGAACCTGTTTCATTTGTCCAGTGTACGTGTTCCCATCGCTAGAAAGAGTCGCAGAAATGATGTCATCAAAAAGCGGTTGTAACGGCTTTACGACGAAATCTAAAGCACCGGTTATCAATACTGTCCTGTGACCAAGAGCTCTATGCTCGCGAACTCTTCGTATGGCAGCGGGGAACGATTTAGTCAAAATTAATTCGCTAAACATTTCGAACGAATCGTCGTCGATTTGGGCTACCGGTGCCTCGGCGTATCGACGATAGAAACTACGTAAGAAATCACTTCGATCTTTTCTATCTAAAGCAAGCATGCTTGGGGCCTGCGCAAGAGTTTTTGTTACTAGCTTTACTCGCTCGGCCTTAGGAAGTCTTTTTGTTGCTAGATAGCTCCAAGAGGAAACAACGTTTGATGCGATGAGAGTATTTTCAAGATCAAACACTGCTAATTGTCGTTGGGAGTCCAATACTTGGCTTCTCAAACGAGATGAGCGAGATTTCGCAGATGATTTGGATGGAGAAGTCTTCACTCTTCCTTTTGTAATTACGGTAGGCAAGTGGATGTTATATACGTATTCGTACCAGTCGATAGACCTTGGATCGAAGAGAAAAACACTTTTGTCTTCTTCTGAAAGTGAATCCCAAAGTGTTAGAAGGTTGTCAACAGAATACAAAGCTTCGCATTCTACGTATTTCCCATAGAGTGTGACATACTCTAGGGCTTTATCTATCTCATCTTTACGGTTTTGTATATCAGCAACGATCATTGCTTGCTTTCCTCGTATAGGAAGCTTGTTAAGAGTTTGTTCCGCTTGTCCCAAAAGACCTTGCGCTCGCCTTAACTGCGATTCGACTCGACCCCTACCCGGAAACCTCCATTTTGCAGGAGCGATAGGTTGGTTTTTTTCATCGTATATCGGATTCTCTCCAAAAAACTTGTGAACGTAGTCAGCGAGCTTTGATATTCGAATCGGGTTACAGCTTCCAGAAGCGACCTGATAGATGGTCGTATCAGATGATGGCTCCTGAGCTGCGCAAGCGATAATCGCAGAAGAGACAAGATCTACAGGGATGATATCAATAATACCTTCGGGAATTCCTGGGAATTCTTTTAGTGTCCCCTTTCCAAAGTTTAAGATGATTGGCTCTGCCATGCGAAAGCCCCGTATCCAACCTGAGGTAGGGCTCTTCCACGAGGATTCAATAATTGATGGACGAACTATGGTCAATGGAATTTGACTCCTAGTCTCTTCCACAGCTTGCTCGGACATAGCTTTTGTAAAAGCGTAAGCGTCAGGGAACCCTATAGAGTTTGCCCTATTTCGTCCAGCTTCAACCATTTGATCTTTTACCCACCGTTCGCGAAGCTGTTCAGTCTTCTTGGCAAGGGCGGGTGTTCCTGCTGCACCTAATTCAGCTCGAGCAGAGTTGCGAAAGGACTCTAGGTTATTGGGTCTGCGGCTGGCGTCTTCAACGTATGATCGTGTTCTGCGCGCAGCATGTATCTCGTCATTCCAATCTATTGGAATATAGAACGGACTGCTTGTTAATGCCTGTTCAGGTGCATCACCTTTCCGACTGCCAGCGACATAGCATGTGCTGACCATGACCAGATGCGGATTTATGTTTAGTTCTTTAAGTAGGGCTACTAGACGAACAGGCCCCATTAGGTTGACTTCTACCGCTCGATCTAAAGGTTCATCGAAACTTACCGCAGCAGCACTATGGATAACGATGTCGCAGCCTTTTAGAGTTTCTTTCCCCTGTTCATCTAGCCCCAAATGATCTAGGGCGATGTCTGCTGACACCGCATCGATCTGGTCTCTTGTTAGTCGATCAAACTCTTCATCTCCAAGCTCTTTTCTAAGGGGCCCGAACGCATCATTGTTTAATATTTCTCTCTTGACGCGCTGAGATGCGGTCCTTTTTGAACTGCGAACAAGGAGAACAAGTTTTACATCCGGTATGGTGCGAAGCAGTTGTTCAACAAGAGCGGTGCCAAGAAACCCTGTTGATCCTGTGATAGCTATTTTTTTACCTGTTAATTGTTCTTTGATCACATCTACTTTCTACCACTTGGTAGGCAATGCTACAATCTTTTCGTGAAGACTTCTGATCGGATTCTAGTCGCTGCCACTGTTGCCTTCGGAGAGAACGGGTATGACGGAACAAGTCTCGATTCGCTGGCGCAAGAACTGGGGATACGAAAACAGTCGATCCTGTACCATTATCCAACTAAAGAAGCTCTTCTAGATGCCACAGTTGCAGATGCAATACAAGTTCTCGCACTGGCTTTGTCTGATGCCGTCACAAAGTCAGGGGATGGTTGGGACAGAATCGAGAAAATGGTTCGAAGAGTTTTTCGTCTAGCTATCCAAAGGCCTGAACTACTAGGTCTTCTCAGAGAAGTCTCAAGGCTGGGTCCACCGGCATTAACAAAAGCTGTCAAAGACTTCGACCCTCTAATTAAGGGCGCAACTAAATGGCTAAAAGCTGAAATGGAGAAAGGAAAGATCGTAGAATCTGATCCGTATCTACTTGTTTTGTCGATGTACTCAGTAATTATGGGTGCAGCCACTGAAGGAAACTTGCTGGAAGCAATAGGGGTTCAACAAACTCCACGAGATGTTGTTTTGCGCCGTAAGGAGCTTTTGCGATTCCTAAAAAGTGCTTTAGTCCCAGTTCCGAAATAAGTTCTATTGTTTTATTGCCGATTCAAGTAGTTGAATTATTAACTCTTGGTATGAAACGCCAGACTCCTTCCAGAGTTTGGGGTACATCGAAATTGGTGTAAACCCAGGCATGGTGTTTATTTCGTTGACAAGCCATCCGGCACCTTCAGAGTCATAAAAAAAGTCAATACGGGCAAGGCTTCTACAACGCATCAAACTAAAAACATCCGCTGTTAAAGACTGGACCGTTTCTATCTCTGCATCTGATAGCTCTGCAGGTATATGAAGAGTTGCTCCATCCTCGTATTTGTCGGCGTAGTCATAGAAATCGGCTCCGGGAACGATTTCTCCCGGTTTCGAAATGGCCACCACACCAGTTTCTAGAACAGCTACTTCAATTTCTCGACCAGGTGTGAATTCCTCGATGATGATCCATTCATCGTATTTTCTTGCAGATGCTATTGCGTCATCTAGATCTGTTGACGATAAAACTTTTGACACTCCAATTGACGAACCCATGTTTGCTGGTTTGACGAAAAGAGGGAACTGCAGAGTAGATTGTTCTACCGCTTCCACCGCAATGTCAAGATCCCGAGCGTGGAAGCTGACCCATGGTACTTGGGGTATTCCATGAGCAGAGAGAAACTCCTTGGATTTAATTTTGTCCATGCATAGGGCAGAGGAAAGTACGCCACTTCCTACATAGGGAACTCCAAAACTTTCAAGAAGGCCTTGTATGGTTCCATCTTCACCGTTAGGCCCATGGAGGACAGGAAAGACAATGAGCTCATTATGAGCGGTTGAGGTAAATAGCTCATGGGGAGTAATTCTCGGTCCAGAAATTAGCAACGGCTCTAGAGAATGATCGGAGTCGAGACTATCCGAAGGCAGTGGGCACTTGTGCCAAGTTCCGGAGTGGTCGATCCCGATTAATGTCACGCTATAGAGATCTTTAGGGATAGCTGAATACACATAGCTCGCCGACATGCAAGAGACATCGTGTTCGGGTGATTGGCCGCCGAAGAGCAAGACAACGTCTGGTTTGTTGCTAGTCATAGTTACCTGCTCTGCAAATTGTACATATTAAAGAGTACCGTCATCTTTAGCTAAGAAAGCGGAAATCGATTTCCAAGCAGACTCATCTTCCCAAAGGAATGAATGCCCTCCTTCAAAAAAACGTAGTTCGCAATTTTGAAGATTATTAGAAAGGTAGTGAAGGTTCTCAGGAGGGGCTATGCCATCGTATCTTCCGCCAACGACGAGACATCGATGGGAGATCTTCCTTAGATCTCCAGATAGGTCATGGCTGGAACGGGCGCTTATTTGCCGCATTAGCCCTTTAGAAGCTTCATTAGGAAACATTGAAGGGTTTCGCGTAATTAATTTCTCAAGTAGGTAGACGAACTGCTTTCCTGTCGAGCCACTTTGGTATCTTGTGTCATACATTTCAAGCCATGCTTTTTGCCGTTCCTCCAGTGGGAGATCCATAAGTTGCAAAAGGTCTGCGGAGGAGTAGGTTTCCCCGCCCGGTGAGGTGCATGCAAGGACGAGCTTGCGAATTAGTTTTGGATGCCGGATAGCTAAATGTTGGGCAACCATTCCACCGAAGGAAATCCCAATAACATCAATTTCAGCTATGTCTAACTCACTTAGAAGTCCAGCGGCGTCATCAGCGAAATTGGCCATAGAGATTGGGTTATCGTCGGCGCTGCTTTGCCCGAGTCCTCTATGGTCATAACGCAGGACCTTGAAGGTCTCATCAATCAGCGGTGAAGGTAGCCGAGGAAGTCTGAGATCTGAACCAGTACCAGAGATGATTAATAGATCGGGACCGGTTCCAGTCTGTTCGAAGTAGATCGAAGTTTCGGGCAAATGAACAAAGGGCAATATGTAACCTCTTTGTGGGCGACCCTATCGAATTTAGACAAAGGCTGAGGCAAAAACCAATGAAACGATCGTCATAACCTTCAACAATATGTTCATGGCTGGCCCAGAAGTATCCTTGAACGGATCTCCGACAGTGTCGCCGACTACTGCAGCTTTATGCGGATCAGATCCTTTCCCTCCATGGTTACCAGCTTCGATATATTTTTTGGCGTTGTCCCAAGCCCCGCCGGCATTAGCCATGAAAATAGCCAGAGCAAAGCCCGTGACAAGTGCACCTGCAAGGAGGCCACCGAGAGCGTCAATGTCAATAAATCCGACTACAAGTGGGACTACCACGGCTAAAGATCCAGGAATAATCATCTCCTTAAGCGACGCTTCTGTTGATATTGCGACGCAACGAGCAGAGTCAGGGACGACACCGGGTTGCCCATCACGAAGTCCAGGTATCTCTCTAAATTGTCGGCGTACTTCCTCTATCATTGCGGTAGCTGCCCGGCCGACAGCGTCAATGGTAAGGGCTGCGAATAGGAAGGGTAGTCCCGCTCCAAGGAAAAGGCCGATAAACACGTCGACTTCACCGACGTTAAGATTCAAAGTTTCACCAGCTTGTTCAACTGCGTATTCGAAGCTTTTAAACAATGCAAGGGCAGTTAATGCAGCAGATCCTACAGCAAATCCCTT
>MDTD01193865.1_pt1 | contig 19738 bp, 17 predicted proteins | sample 811221 | NCBI WGS metagenome assembly MDTD01 (sample SAMN05326646, study PRJNA326480) | marine metagenome | isolation source: seawater | place: Pacific Ocean: South West | collected 2011 | reverse complement strand
CATACGGCCCAGCAAATTGAAGATGGTTATTTTTAAAAAAATATTTTTTTATAAATTTAAGCATTAGTTTATTTTATTTAGCAATTTTAATAAAGTTAGTCAGGATTAATTGAATAATTCTTTCTAATATTTATAACGTGGGTAACTATTTAAAATATTTATTTTTTGTTAAACCTAAGAACATCTTAATAAAAATTTTTTGGGATTTGATTTTTTTCTTAAAATTTAAAAATTATAGTGAAAATTTTAAAAATATCATTAACAAAAATAGACAGTCTTTAGATCATTTCGGAGAATTAATTAACTATAAAGAGTATGAAGAAATAGACTATGGAATTCCTAGTAAAAATTTTAAATTAATTGATAAGCAAATAAACAAAACGCCTTCTAATTTAGATTTAATTATTTTTCTTCTTGGGTTAGCAAAAAAAGATACATTAAATTACCTTGAAATTGGGGTTTCAGTTATGAAAAATTTCATGTTAGTTGATTCATTTCTTGAGAAATCAAATTTAGTCGCTTATGATTTAAATCCAATTGTTAAAAAAAATAATAAAAAATTTCAACTGTTAGACAAAAGTTCAAATAGATTGTTTGTTTCTAATGAAACCAATAACACTTTGTATTATTTTAAAGGTGACGTTTTAAATTTTAAAGATACAAAAGAATTTAATGAAATGCTTAATTTAAATTACGATTTTGTTTACTCAGATGCATTACATACTAAAGAAGGTGTCTTATCAGAATATAAGAATCTAGTAAAGCATAACCTTAATGAAAAATTTATTCTTTACTATGATGATCTTGATATCAAATGGGACACTCAAACAGTAGAAAAGGCTGTATTTGAAATCTTTGATGAATTGAAAACAAAAGTACAAAATTTAAAACTATACACATTTTGGATTAATGGCTGGTTAGGTCAAAATGAAAAACCACATAAAAATGCTGTTATTACAAATTTTGATTTTGAATCATACTTAAAACACAACGATTTAAAGCTACCTTTTTTGAAAGTCTATATGTAGTAAAATTGTTATGTCTAAAACAAAAAAAAAGTGGTAAAAAATTTAAATCTTATAAAAAAAAGTTTATTCATAATTTTTGTAATATGTTTATTGTTCATTCTTGTTTACAATATTCTACATTTTGATCCGATACTAGGTTATGATGCTGAAGCACATTATTCCTACATAGATACATTTTCAAGATATTTACCTGATTCTTTTCATCTTCCTACTGCAAATGAGAGTAGAGAATTTTTCAGTCCTCCTTTACCATATATATTTCCATCATCAATACAAGTAATTTGTAGAAATATATTGTCTAGTCAAAATCTTTTGGAGGACTGTAAACCAATATATGGAAAGATGACACAGATTTTTCAAAATATTCTATTTCTCGGGTCTATCTATATTAATCTTTTAACACTTAGATTGTTTCAAGAAAAAAGAGATTTTAATTTCAGTTTTCTTATATTAACAATGATGCTGGCAGCAAATTATCGAACATTATCAATAATCAAAGGAGAAATTTATATTTTATTCTTTCTGAGTATTTTGATATATTTACTTGCAAAACTAGAAAAAAATAATTTTAATTACGAAAATAGAGATATTTTAAAATTTGGAATAATCATAGGGCTACTAGCACTAACAAGACAGTGGGTGTTTTTAATTTTTCCTGCTTTTTTTATTGTTTATTTTAAAATCAAAGAAAATAAAAAAAATTATTTATACTTTATCTCACTTTCACTAATTGTCGGTTTTATAATTTCGAGCTGGTTTTACTTCTATAATCTTTTTAGATATGGTTCTTTGACAGCCTTCAATACAGAAATAAATAAAACTATTAATCTAGAAAGAGTAAGTGAGTTCGTCTCTTTTGATGGTATTTCAAACTATATATTCACTAATCCCATAAGGCCTTATTTTGAAAATAAGTTTTTGCCAATATTTTACTCAGACGTTTGGGGTGATTATTGGGGATACTTTACATTTACAAGTAGATTTTTAGAAGTAGGTAGAAATCAATTAAATATTGGTGAATATCTTGGAAAAGTAAACCTTTTAAGTTTAATTACAATCTCAATAATTTTTTACTTTTACTTCAAAACAATTAAAAATTCCAATAGTCAAACATTGCTATTTATTAATTATTCAATAATCTTATCTTTTATAGGCTATTTTATTTGGGTTTTGTTATATCAAACAGGAACTCAAGGAGATACAATCAAAGCTACTTACATGACACAAGCTATAAATTTAATAGTTTTTATTTCTGCTATATCAATTGAAAAGATAAGAAAACCAAGAACTTACCTATCTATAATTTTTGTACTTGTGTTAATCTTTGCTCATAACTTTCAGTCATATTTGTCTCATTTTCCAATGTTCTTTCCAAATTAAACAAATTTTTGAATTTTTCTTAAGCCATTTTCAACTGAGATTATAAATCTTTCATCATAATCAAAGTCTTCTACATTGTGAGTACAATTTATTACAGTAATTTCTCTTGTTTTCAAAATGTTTTTTATGTGCTGTTTTGAAAGTGTATCTATATTAGATGTAGATTCATCAAGTAATAACAATTTCGTATCGTTTAATAATGACCTCATGAAAGAAATTTTTTGTAACTGACCGGATGAAAGCGATTTATTGTTTACCTCTAAATTCAAATTTATTTTATCTTCATTAAAGAAGTTAAACTCTTCTAAAAGTTTTAATAAGTAATCATCATTAAATTCTTTTTTATTTCCGTACAATAAATTTTCTCTAATAGTTCCGTCAAAAACAAGAGGTGTGACGCCTACATATCCAATGTTTTCAGTGTTTACTTTAACCGAACCAAGAGAGGGAGTGTATAGCCCCGCAATAAGTCCCAACAATGTACTTTTACCAGAACCATTAGGGCCAGTAATTACAGTATGCTTGTTTTCACTAAATTGAAGGTTTAAATCAATGAAAATTGGATCATCTGAGTTGAAATATTTAAAGTCAACTTTTTCAAATTCAACAACTGGCTCTAAACTTTTGTTAACAATGTAACTTTCTTTATTTATATCTGGATTAAGGTCGTTAAATTTGTATAGCTCTTCGACATATACGCTCGAATTTAAAACCAGTCCGACACCATTGTTCATCAGCCCTAAAGACTGAAACAATCTTATAAGTATGGCTATGAATTCAAGTGAAATTAAATTTGATACGTCAAAACTTACCAAAATGATCGACAATACCAAAATAGTAAACATGCTTGGAAATATGCTGTTGAGACCACCAAAAACATTATTATATTTTTGAGCCTGAATATATTTAGTAGTTTTACTTCTGAATCTATTTAATTCATTTTCAATTGTTGAAAGAATTTTTATTATAAAAAGGTTATCTACAACTCTTTGTATTAACTTATTTAAATCTTGATCTTCATTAAAAGATATGTGCTGATAATGTTTACCTCTACTTACAAAGAATTTAGTTGGACCAACAATGAACACTCCAGCAATTATAAAAATTATAAATAGGTCGGGTTTTGTTACAAATAAAAATATTGAATAGACAAGCGATTGAAAAAAATAGTTCAAAAAATATGAGAATGATTTGTAAAACTGTCCTATTGCAGTAGACACTGCATTTACAAAATAATAAATATCACTTGTTGACATATTTTTTTTCTCAAAAACCTGTTGAATTAGATTATTTTTTAAATTTTGTTGTACATTTAAGGCTAAGAATTCTAAATTTGTTTTCTCGATAAACAAAAAAGCAAATCTAAAAATTACTAAGAAAGGAAATACAAATTGATAGGTATTTATGAAATCAATAATTAATAGAATTAATGGGTTTTCATAGCTTATCTCCCCAATGAGAATATTTGAGAATGTAATTATTATTAAGATGTCTAAAGCGACTGATAAATTTGCTAATAGAATTGAAGCTAGGATACGAATTGTTTTATTTTTAACATATGTAAATTTTGATATAAATAAGATCTTGTCAAACAGATCTTTAAATTTATAAAATATAGACATTAAGTTTTTCCCCTTGAAGATAAAAAGCTATTTTGATAAAACATACTGATAGTCTTTATGCTCGTTTTCTATTGCTAAGTTTAATGAGTTATTTAATTTTACATGCTCTATTGCCTTTGTTGAGATGTTATTTAACTTAGTGATATCATTTTTTAGATTTTCAATAATCTCTATTAAATTATCACTTAATTTGTTATAAATTATTCCATTTTCATTATTTTCGATAATTTCAGTTACATTTGGTATATCAGGTGCAATCACAATACAGCCTTTTGACATAGCCTCAAGAATTGATTTGGGATTGCCTTCATAATTTGTTGCGGATACATAAAATAAATAGTCCTCGTATAGACTATTCAAATCCTCAAAATTCACATTTCCCATAAAATTAATATTGCTTGAAGATAAGCTTCTTAGCTCACGATCTAAAGTTCCCGAACCAATTACATCAAGAAAATACTCAGAATTACTGAAAGTATTAATTAAATAGTGATAATCTTTTTGATGTTCAAGTCTTCCAACTGTAACTAAATTTCGTTTTTCTATTATTGTTGATTGATTTATATTTTTCGCAACACCTTCTACAATCCAATTACTTCGAATTTTTAACTTATCTTTTTTAAAAATATATCTTTTTTTTATAAATCTAAAATCATTTTCAGAGGTAACAGTGTAAAGAGTTGAAATATTTAAACAAATAAAAGTAAGAAGGTAATACAGAAAGATCTTAAGTATATTTTTTCTATCTTTTCTGCTGAATAAAAATAGATCATAACCAGTCCTAATAATTAATGGTTTTTTACTAAATCTTTTAATAAATATTGCTATCCATGCACCAAATAGTTGATTTGTTTTAATTAAATCAAATTCAATATTTAATTTTCTGAATAGTGGTTTTAATTTGAGAATTAAATTTATTGTATTATGTAATTTATTTTTCTTTTTATTAAAGAATTTATAAATAGGTATTACATTTATAAAATCATTGTTCAAGATATTTTCATCCTTATAATCACCAAATGTTAAGAATATAAAACTTATACCATATTTTTTATTGATTGATTCAAAGAAAGTCAATTCTCTTGGTAGGTAGCCAGAATCTTTCCAATTCTTTAATGATGTTCCATAAGTAAAAAGAAAAAGGACCTTCACACATATTATATTAATAGTAAATAAGACGAAATAAATATTAGATTAGTATAAATGGAAAAAATCTTATTAATTCATACAAAATATCAAAATTTTGGTGGAGAAGACCAGTCAATCATAAATGAAATTGAGCTATTAAAAAAAAATTACAATGTAGAAATTTTAATTAATACAAATAAAATAACGAATTTATTCAATGATTTTTTTACAATTTTGTTAAACAGAAATTATTCATTTGAAAAAAAATTAAAAAATAAACTTAGGGAATATAAACCTGATTATATCTATGTGCATAATACCTGGTTTAAGACCTCTCTAGGGATTTTTAAAATATTGGATCAATATAAAAAACCTGTACTGTTAAAACTTCATAACTTTAGATACCACTGTACAGCACATTATCTTCATAGAAACCATTTAGAAGGTAGAGAAATATGTGAAGCATGTGGAATTGAAAATAACTCAAGTAAAATTTTCAATAAATATTTTGAAGAATCTTATTTAAAGTCATTTTTTGCAATCAAATATGGAAAAAAATATTTAGATATTATCAAAAATTCGAATGTGAAAATTATATTACTTACAGAATTTCATAGGCAATTCTTGCTAAAAAAAGGAATCTCAGAAAAGAGGATAAGTGTAATACCAAACTTTATTTCCGTAAAAATAACGAATGACGAAGTATCAAATAAAAACTACTACGTTTATGCTGGAAGAATTTCCAAAGAAAAAGGTATCCCAGAATTATTAGATTCTTTCAGCTCAATTCAAATGAACAATACGAAATTGAAAGTTATTGGAGATGGACCATTATTAAAAGATCTTATTAAAAAATATGCTGATAATTTAAATATTGAATTTCTTGGAAATATTGACAATAAAGAAGTTCTAACAATAATTAAAAACAGCATAGGAGTTGTAACAGCAACAAAACTTTACGAAGGCCAACCTACTTTACTTTGTGAAGCATCATCCTTAGGAGTGCCTTCAATCTTTCCCGACACTGGAGGGATAAAAGAATTCTTCCCAGAAAATTATATTTATTCATTTAAACAATTTGAATATGATGATTTAACTAAAAAATTTGAGCAAGTAAAAAATAACAATGAAATTAAAAAAGTAGGAAAAGAAAATCAGCTATTTATTTCAAATATTTTGAACGAAGAAGACATTATGAAAAAATTTAAATTAATTATGGTGTAACTTATGAATTATATTTCAATAATAATGAGTACATTTAACTCCGAAAAATATGTTGGTAAGTCAATAGATAGTATTTTAAACCAAACATTTGAGGATTTTGAATTTTTGATTTTAGATGATGGATCTTCTGACAATACTCAAGAAATAGTTAAAAACTATTCAAAAAGCGATGAAAGAATTAAATTTTATAAAAACGATGTAAATTTAGGCTTAACTCTTTCGTTAAATACTTTAATTCAAAAGGCCTCTGGAAATATAATCGCAAGACAAGACTCTGATGATATAAGTAGAAAAAATAGGATTGAGATGCAAATTAATTTTCTAAAAGAAAATAACTTAGATGCTTGTACATCATTCGCAGTCTCCCAACAATCATTAAAAAAAGTTAACCAACTAAAAAGTTATCTACCTTTAAATTTAGTAATAAAATACAGAAATCCATTTATTCATGGTTCGTTAATTTTGAAAAAAAGGGTGTTGAATGAAATTGGTAATTATGATGAAAGGTTTAAATATGCACAAGATTATAAATTGATGACTGATTTAATAAAATCAAATTATAAAGTAAAAATATTAAAAAAAGTATTGTACGAACTTAATACAGAAAATAACATATCAACAAATAAAAAAAACGAACAAGCTTACTATGCAAATTGTGTAAAGAGATCTAAAAACCCATTATTAAAAAATTAACAACTTTTTTCAAAAAAAAACATAATATAAATATATTGAAAAAAAACTTAAAAGTATATCTAAAAAAACTAAGAATTATGAGGGAATCTGTTGAAAGTTAGCATTGGAACAAACATTCAAGATGGTCCTTGGGGTGGAGGTAATTTATTTGCTATAAACTTTAAAGAGTTTTTAGAAAGCAATGGCCACAAAGTGGTATTTAATCTCGATGATGAAGATATAGACATAATATTACTTACTGAACCAAGAAGAACATCACCTTCATCAGCATTTACAAATTACAATGTACAGGATTATATTTTATATAGGAATCCAGATGTTCTTGCTGTGCATAGAGTAAATGAATGTGATGAACATAAAGATACAAATTTTATAAATAAGTATATTGCATTTGCTAATAGATGTGCAGATGCAACTGTTTTTGTCAGTTCTTGGATAAAAGATATATATGTAAACTATGAGCATATTAAAAATAAACCTTATGAAGTTATCTTGGCAGGGGCAAATAAAAATATTTTCAACTCAAATAATTTAGTTGAGTGGAATAAAAAAAATAAATTTAAATTAGTTACACATCATTGGAGTAACAATTGGAATAAGGGGTTTGATGTGTACAAAAAAATTGATGAATTGCTAAATGAAAAAGAATTTAGTGAGCTTGTTGAGTTTAATTTTATAGGTAGACTTCCTGACAATTTACATTTAAAAAATACAAATGTTATACCACCAAAACATGGAAGAGATCTTGCAAATGAATTAAAAAATAATAATTTCTATATTACTGGAACAATTAATGAGCCTTCTGGTAATCATCATATTGAGGCAGCTCAGTGTGGTCTTCCAATTATGTATATTAATAGTGGAGGTGTGAAAGAGTATTGCGACGGTTTCGGAGTTGAATTCAACATTAATAATCTAAAAGAAAAAATTTATGAAGCTATTGAAAATTATGAAGAACATCATAATAAGATAAAAACATATAATAAAAATTCAGACATTATGTGTTCTGATTTTCTTAATTTTTTTGAAGAACTGTTGAAAAAGAAATCATTTCTGCAAGAAAGCAGATCCCTTCCAAGAAAAAGTTTATTTAAGTTAATTTATTCAAAATTAAGTTGATCTAACTCCTTAAATACGGATGAATACATTTTTTCAATATTAAATTCTTGATTAATCAATTCTTTTCCATTGTTTTGTAAAGCGTTATAAAAATTTTTATCTCTTGATACTTTTATTATCTTATCTTTCCAATCTATGACACTATTTTTATCAAGAAATAGAATATTTTCTGAATCTATAAAAGATGTACTATCCCAAAATCCTTTTGTTTTTGTTATCAAAACTGGTGTATTCATAGAAATTGATTGTAAAGCAACACTTTGCCCACTAGGTTGATACGTTTGTCTGAGAGGAATTAGAGTAAGATAACTTGATTCATAAAACTTTTTGATTTCTAAGTCACTTATTATATTGTCATTCCAATTACCTTGTATTAGTTTTACATTTGGTAGATTTAAATTCTTTATTCTTTGAGTAACAAAAATAAAATCAAAATCTTTCATTTCTTTTGCTAACTCTTTTATAAAGTCATAATCTCTGTTTATATCATTCCCAATAAATAAAAGATTTTTTTTATCTGAAGTATTTGCTGATGTCCAAAAATTTGTATCTATCGAAAAGGGAATATAAACAAATTTATCATTAAATTGAGGTAATAATTTTTTAGCTTCTTCAAACTCATTTCTACTTATAAAAAATATTTTTTCAGATATTTTAAGGAAAAGGCTAAAACAGTAACGTCCGAGTTGTTTCTTTGATTGATTTTCTAGTAAACCCATTGCAAAGGTGTAAAGTAAATTATTTTTGAAAAGTCTTTTGATAATTACAATTGGGAGTATTGAAAATGAAAGATTTTGATTTGTTGCAATTAATCCCTTTGCTTTGAAAATAGTTTTTAAATGTATTCTTTTTAAGAAATTTTCTGTATAAATAGGTAGATTAGTTGCTTTCCTAACAAGCTTAAATAAAAGGCCTGATAATTTTTTTTCATCCAGTTTATTTTCAATCAATCCAACGTTTTTGAAATTTAATTCGAATTTATGAAATGTGTAAAAAAATTCTTTTGGACCATTTGGTTCATTTTCAAGCCTATCTTTGCGACCTTGTTTAAAAATGAATATAATTTCTTTCACTCTACTAAGATACTTTAGTATGTTAAAAAACATTCAAATTAATAATTTGTTTGAATATTTAAAAAAATTACTAATTCCAAAAAAAGAACAAAAAATAACAATTTATGCCCTATCTCTTTTTTATCTAATAAATCTTTCATTTGTAATAGTTTTTGGAAGGCCATTCGTAGGAATTCTAATTTTTAATCAACAATTAGGAAAAGCATATGTACTGGGTGGTGCAATTTCATTATTAATTATTATTTTTGTAAGTATATTTTTAAATAAAAAAATTCCAAAAGAAATAAAGATTTTGACAAATTCTACAATCTTAATATTGATTGGCTTTGCTATTTCTTTATTTTTAAATAATTTCGAACTAAATATGTATTTATTTAAGTCAAGTAGTTATATCTGGTCTTTAGGTTACATTGGGTTTGGTTACTATTTTTTGAGTAAGATAAATAGAGAATTAATAATTTTAGCGGTTTTCCTCTCAGCATTTAGTTTATATTTTATAAGTGTCATAAACTACCCAAATTTTATAATCGATATTTTTATTTCTAATTCTGATAAGTTTCAACTAGTAAAGGCTGCTGATTCGTTGTTAATTTTTGTAATACTTAATTTTATAATTCATAAATATTCAAATATTTCTGAAAAATTGAAATTGTCAATTTTGATGTTTTCTTTTGGCCTCTTTTTGCCATATTATATTTACCAAAGTAGAGGCTCTTTATTGGCAGCATTAATATTTTTTACAATAAGTGTTTTTTCATATAGAAAATTTATAGTAAATAATTATTTAATTGTATTGATTTATACTTTTGTGACAGCTCTTCTTTTTTATTTATCATCATATTCAATTGCATTCATATCTGTAGATGAAGAGTTTATGCCTGAAAATTTTGCGGAGGCAAATACTGGAATAATTGACAACATCTTAACTGAGAAAGAGCCTAGAAGTGGTTTTCTTACATTTTATTTTGATAATGGAAGAATTAAGTCGCTTGATGCAACAACAGATTGGAGACTCGATATATGGCAGGATTTATTAGATGATCTGAGTCTAAACGATAAACTTTTTGTTGGTTTTGGATATTCTGAACCTTTTGGAATTATGAGTGACCCTTCAGAACCTGGAAGATTAGGACGAGATGGATTGAATGAACATGTCCACAATTATTTTTTTAATATAATTGGACGTGGAGGATTATTACAATTAGCATTTTTCTTAATTTTTTATTTGTGCGTTTATATTGTGTGGATAAAGAAAAATCTAAAATCAATTGATTATGTCAAGTTTTTTCTACCAATAATGATTGTTTCAAGTTTAGATGTAACTATGGAAGGTGTGCATTTTCCTTTTATATTTTTAAGTTTCTTAGGTTATTTTCTTTCATCCGATTAAAATTAAGAAAATGAAGAAGGCTTTTATAACTGGAATAACTGGGCAAGATGGTTATTACCTATCAAAACTTCTTTTAGAAAATAATTATGAAGTACATGGAATAGTAAGAAGAGCTTCAAATTTTAATACAGCTAGGATAGACCCATTAATTTCCAAATATTCAAAAGATAAAAAGCTCAATCTTTACTTCTCAGACTTATTAGATTCTTCATCTTTAGGAAACTTGATTTCAAAGATACAACCTGATGAAGTTTATAACCTGGCTGCCCAATCCCATGTAGCAGTCTCTTTTAAAAATCCGATTTACACGATTGAGTCAGGTAATCTTGGAACTATTTCTATTCTTGAGGCTTTAAGAAATCAAGACAAAGAGATAAAATTTTATCAAGCATCATCATCAGAAATGTATGGTGGAGAAGAAAAGGTGCCTCTGAATGAGGAATCAGATTTTAATCCAAAGAGTCCTTATGCCGCTTCAAAAGTATTTTCGTTTAATATATCAAAAATATATAGAGAATCTTACAATATGTTCTGTACCAATGGGATATTGTTTAACCATGAATCTCCATATCGTGGTGAAACATTTGTAACTAGAAAAATAACAAGAGCAGTAGGACGAATACATGTTGGTATTCAGGAAAAATTAACATTAGGTAACCTAGAGTCAGAAAGAGACTGGGGTTTTGCTGGTGATTATGTTGAGGCTATGTGGAAAATAATTAATCACTCAAAGCCTGATGACTTTGTTATTTCAACAGGAGAATCCCATTCAGTAAAAGATTTTTTAAAAATTGCTTTTGGATTTGTAAATTTAAATTACGAAGATCATGTAATTGTTTCTGAAAAATACTATAGACCAAACGAAGTAAATTATCTTTTAGGTGACTCGTCTAAAGCAAAAAAAGACCTTGATTGGTCCCCAAAAACAAGTTTTAAAGATTTAGTAACAATGATGATTGAGCATGATATTGAAATCGCAAAAAGCGAGAAAATATTACTAGATCAAAATTTGATGCTTCCATCCTGGGAATATTTTAAAGATTAAATATTTATAGTCTTAAATTATCAATATTCTTAACAAACCATTTATATGTAAGCTCTAAACCATTTTCTAAATCAATTTCTGCTTTCCAGCCATAAGATTCTAACTTTGAAGAGTCTAGAAACTTTCTATTTATACCATTGGGTTTTGTTGTATCAAATTTAATATCACCTTTAAAGTTTGTAATTCTTTTAATAGTTTGAGCCAGATCCGAAATCGATATTTCTTGAGAACTTCCAACATTTAAAATAGTCTCTTTGATCTTATTATCTAAGATAAATAGAATTGAACTTGATAAATCATCAACAAACAAGAATTCTCTTAGAGGTGAGCCATCACCCCATAAGTATATTTCTTCTTGAGCAGATTCTTTTGCATTATGAAATTTGTAAATCATTCCTGGGATTACGTGGCTATTTTCTGGATTAAAATAATCATTTGGTCCATACAAATTTGTTGGCATTAAGTTAATAATTTCATGACCAAACTCTCTAGTCATTGTATCTCCAATTTCAATTGCTGATAGTTTAGCCATAGCGTATGGTGAATTAGTTTCCTCTAGCTTCCCAGTCATTATTGATGTTTCTTTTATTGGATTTTTAATATCAAGAGGATAAATACAGCTGCTACCTAAATTAATGATTTTTGTATTAGGAAATTCTTTCAGCGACTCAAGGATATTGATGTTAATCTTTAAATTATCAACAATAAAATCAAATCTTTGAATATTGTTTGCTTGTATTCCGCCTACTTTTGCAGCAGCATTGATTACTACATCGGGTTGAACATCTTTGATAAAACTTTTTGTTTTTTCAAAATCAAATAGATTCACATCATTTCTAGAAGACGGAATTAAATCAATATCTTCTCTTTTTTTAAATTTCCTGACTATCGATGAACCTACAAGTCCACTACTTCCAAATACTAGTACTTTAATTTTTGACTCCGATAAAGTTTAATTATAACAAAATTTGTTTAGTAACATATTATATTAAATTATGAAAAACTCTTCCTTAACCTTAATAAATTTACCTTCTTTTATATTCAAGGTTTATAACATAAATGAAAAAAATCTATTTTCTAAAATCTATATATTGATTGTTGGAAAATTTTCACAAATAATTTTAAAAAAAACTAATAAAAGCTTATTTTGTTACTCTATGAATCTCTTATTTAGAAGATATTCAAATATAAAATACGACAAAATAAATAAAACATATACGAAATCTATTAATAAGAATCTTAAAATCAATTATCCAAACAAAAGAGTAATTCGTACTATTCAAAATGATGAGAATTCAATATTTAATCTGCTTTATGAAACATATTGTCTTGATTATATAACTTTTAGAAATGGCGACACAATCATTGATTGTGGTGCTAATGTAGGTGAACTAAATTATAGTTTTTATCTTCGTAGTTTGGACATAAATTATATAGGAATTGAACCAGATGAACCAACTTATTTAAGTCTTCAAAGTAACAAATTAAGAAAAACTGATACATTTTATAATTTTGCGCTATCAGATAAAAATGGAATTTCTAATCTATACCTTGATAGCTTTGGTGGGAATTCATCACTAGAATATTTCGGTGAAAAGTCGTTTATTGAAGTTCAGACAAAGACAATAGACTCACTCTTAAATCCAGAAAAAGTGAAACTATTTAAAGTTGAAGCAGAAGGACATGAACCAGAAATATTATTAGGAGCAAGTGGTGTATTAAAAATTACAGAATTTGTATCGGTTGATTTTGGTTTTGAAAGAGGAGTTGAACAAAAAAGTACAATTAAATCTGTTAACGAAATATTAATAAACAATAATTTTCACCTTGTAGACATCAGTAAACACAGACATGTAGGTTTATATAAAAACTCGAAAATATCATGAGTTGGGTTGCGAACTTAGATACTACAGTTTTAGAGTATTTATCTACATTACAAAAAGAAGAATCTGAATTTTCATTCAATCCTTCTCAAAATTCTGTAACGACAGAAGGTAAAAAGTTGAATTTAGGGTTTAGTTGCTATGCACTTAAAATTTTAAAATTAATAGGATCTGTTGATAAATTTTCTGATGATAAAATTGAAAACTGGGCAAGTTATATTAATTCTTTTCAAAAAAAAGATAGTTTTTCAAATATAAATAGCTTTATTGATGATGAGTATATTAATTTATTTAAATCCCAAAGCTTATTGTCTGGTTATGCATATCCCATAAAATATATTTCTAATTTTTTGCTAGGAACAAACTATAAAAGTAATAAATTAAAAATTGAAAATTATATACGTGCTGAAACTAAACAGTCTATTTCTACACTTTACGAAATAAATAGGCCAAACCAAATTTTATATGAAGATTTTCCAAAAAATGAATTAGAAATTACTAATTATTTAGAAGGTCTTAATTGGAATTATCCATGGAGCAGTGGAGGTCAATTCTCTGCAATATGTGTTTTTTTAAAAACGCAATTAGAAAGTGAAGATTTTAAAAAATTAAAAAATACGGTAATTCAATTTGCTGACAAAACTGTAAACAATGAAAATGGTTTATATTACAAAGGTAATAAACGAAATGAATACGAACTCATTAATGGAGCTATGAAAATATTAACTGGTCTTGATTGGATAGATGCTAAAATTCACTATCCAGAAAAAATAATTGACTTTTGTTTAAATTCTAAAATTTCAAATAAAGGTTGCGATATGGTGGACGTTGTATATGTTTTATATCGATGCTCCAAAGAAACTAATCATAAAAAAAAGGAAGTTTTAAACTTTTGTGACAATATTTTGACAATGATAAAAACACATTTTAGTTCGAGTGAAGGCGGTTTTTCATACTTTCAAGATCAAAATCAAACTCATTACTATGATGTAAAAATTGCTAATGAAAGAAATCAAGCGGATATTCACGGAACTCTCCTATGCATGTGGGCAATAGTGATGATAATGGAATTATCAGATTTAGATTATTTTTCTTATAATATCCTAAAACCCTAATTTTTTATAATCCATCACAAATAAATTTAGAATTTTTACTAATTTAATAAATTTCTTTTATACCACAATGCAGTTGTTTCAAAATTGTGATAAAAATCATCATTATTGATCATATTTATACAATCTAATTCAACATTTTTATTTAAAACATTTGGAATAAGATTATGATTTTCCTTAATTATAAAATTCAAAGATTTTATCAAATTAACGAAATTAATTTTATAACTTTTTCGAGTAGATTTTTTCGAATTTATTTCGTTATAAATATTTTCTAAAACGTCCGTAATATAAATAAATTTTGCTTCGTCATTTTTGCTAAAGTTAAATTTTAACAAACGATTTTTTAATACGTTTCTAAAATAATATGGAATTAGTCTTGTCTTGCTCAAATCCCCAGGACCAAATACTGAATCTAGTCTTAGAATTGATAATTTATTCATTTCGATATATTTTTTATACATTTCTTCTTGTCTTTTTTTAAATGTTGAATACAAATTATCGTTAGATGAAGCTTTTGTAGAAGAAATTAATATAAATTTTTTGATGGTTACATTACTTGAATTTATTGCTGAAAATAAATTGTTTTGAGGTGTAAAAAAATTTCCTTCATTAATTTTCCTGAAATCTTCATTTTTAGCAGATACTATTGGAAATTTGAAATCCACAATTATAGAAGGGTTTTCTTTTTCTAAATAATATTTTATTTTATTAATTGAGTAATTTTCTGAATTATTTTCGTTTAATGAAAAAATTTCAAATTTTTTTTTATGTAAATATTTTGTGAATTCACTCCCAAGAAAACTTCTTCCACCAATAATGAAAATTTTTTTCAACTTTTAAAGTAATCTTCTATTTGCTTGAATGAGATTGTTTCGCAATCAATTTTGTTTTTAGATTTTTCCCACTCAACGATTTTGTCTATTGTAATATCAATATTTAATTTACTTTTCCATCCTAAAATAGATTCTGCTTTTGATGAATCAAGCCTTAATTTTGAAGCTTCATAATAATTCGTTTCTTTTGACTCAATAATATTTATATTAGAATTCCATTTTTTAATAGTTTTATTTGCTATCTCTTTTGTTGTGACTTCATTATTTATTTCTGAATTTAAATTGAAAATATCTTCAGAGTTTGAACTATAACTTTCTTCAGCTACGAGCATGTATCCGTGAATTGAATCCAAAATATCTTGCCAAGGTCTAATAGAGTTTGGATTTCTTAAAATAATATCTTCCTCTTCTTTCAATGACTTGATTAAATCAGTCATTAAACGATCTGGTGCACCATCGCCAGGTCCAAGTACATTTCCTGATCTAACAGTTGATAAGTTGAGTTTACGATTGTGAATTGAATTTTTAAATGATTCTATTACCATTTCTTGTCCTACCTTACTGCTGCTATAAAATTCACTTCCTCCTAACTTTGAATCTTCATTATTAAAATTCTCTGTATTTTTGTAAACTTTGTCTGAAGTAGATATAACCATACAATTAGATGTTTTGTTACTCAAAATCACATCAATTATATTGAATGTACCTAACACATTAGTTTTAAGAGTTAAGATTGGGTCTTTTGCTGCAATTGAAACTAAAGATTGAGCTGCAAAATGAAAAATTATATCAAAATTTTGATTCTTAAAAATTTTTTGATTTTCTTCATTTAACGGTTCGCTTAAATCCAAAAAGTATTCATTTTTAAAATATTTATTTGAATCCAAAGTTTTATAAGCATTGCTAACTTTACCTGTTCCAGATATTCCAATTACTGAAGCATTAAAATACTTTAAAACTAGTGACATCCACATACCTTTAAAACCTGAATGGCCAGTCACTAAAACTTTTTTATCATTCCAGAAATTTTCCAATGTCATAACCAATTTAATGGATCAGTGAGAAATTTTTCCTCTAAAATTTCTTTTTCTCTAATTGTATCTACTGGCTGCCAAAACCCTTCATGAATAAATGCACCTAATTTTCCATCTTTTGATAAATTCTCGAGAGGTTCTTTTTCAAATATCGTACGGTCGTCAGGGATATAATCTATCACACTTTTATCTAAGACAAAAAATCCTCCGTTTATCCATCCCTCATCTGTTTGATTTTTTTCACCAAACTCTGTTACATTGTCTTTGTCTAGCTTCAATCTCCCAAATCTTGCTGGAGGTCTCACTGCAGTAACTACAGCCTTAAAAGAGCTGTTCTCAAAAAAATTTATTAGTTCCCTTATATTTACGTCTGAGATTCCATCGCCATATGTAAGCATAAATTGGTCTTCATTAAGATTTTCTATTCCTCTTTTTATTCTTCCTCCAGTCATAGTTTCTTCACCGGTATCCAGAATCTTTATTTTTGAATCAAAATAATTAAAAGTGTTATTTTCTAATTCGTCAAAATTTGATTTGAAATAATCTACTATATAGTCAATTTTCATACCTGCAAGAATGGTAAAATCATTTTGACCAAAATATCTATAGTGATTAATTATATGAATCAACATTGGAATCTTGTTAATTTCGATCATAGGTTTAGGTTTTAAAATAGTTTCTTCTCTAAATCGTGTTCCTTTCCCACCAGCAAGAATTAAAGTATTCATTGTGAGTTTAGAAATTCTTTTGTTGAGTCAACCATGAAATCAAGCATCTCTTGAGTCAAACCCGGATATACTCCAAGCCAAAATGACTTATTTGCTACCTCGTTTGATTTTGGGTAATTCGACGGATCTCCTAAATCAATTTGTTCATATGCCGGCTGAAGTGCAACATTTCCTCCAAATAGAAGCCTGGTGCCTATCTTGTTACTGTCATAATGTTTTAGTAAATCAACTCTTTCAATCGTAGAATTTGAGCTAATTGTTAAGGGAAATCCAAACCAACTCGGCTCGGAATCCTCATACCATTTAGGTAAATCAAAATCTTTAAACTCAGAAAATCTCTCATAAAGATACTTAAAATTTTCTTTTCTTTTTTCAATAAATTGATCTAGCTTGTCTAGTTGGGCTAAGCCTATAGCTGCTTGCATATCTGTAGCTTTTAGATTGTAACCAATATGAGAGTATATATATTTATGATCGTAACCGTGAGGTAGTCCGCCTAATTGCCAATCAAATCTTTTTTTACATGTGTTATCTTTGCCTGGTTTGCAATAACAGTCTCTTCCCCAGTCCCTCAGTGATTCTATTATTTTTTTTAATTTTGTATTGTTTGTTAATACCGCACCACCCTCACCTGTTGTTATGTGGTGAGCAGGATAAAATGATAGAGTAGCTACATCACCAAAAGTTCCAACAAAATTATTTTCAAAAGTTGAACCAAATGCATCACAACTATCCTCCATTAAAAATAAATTGTACTTTTTTGCTATTTTCACTACCTCATTAACGTGAAATGGATTGCCTAATGCATGAGCCAATACTATACCAACTGTTTTTTCATTTATTTGTTCTTCAATTAATTGAGGATTGATATTGTAGTTTTGAGGTTCAATATCTACCAAGATTGGTTTTAAATTGTTTTGTATAATTGGGTTCATAGTAGTTGGAAAATTAACTGCAGACGTTATAACTTCTGAACCATCTTTTACTTTATAAAGAATTTTTAGCGCAGAAATTGCTAATAAATTTGCTGACGAACCACTATTTACAAACAAACAATGTCTTATTCCAAGATATTTTCTGACTCTTTCCTCGAACATATCACTAAATCTTCCAGCTGTAAGCCAGGCATCTAAACTTGAATCAACTAAGTTAACAATGTCTTCACTGCCTAATACTTTTCCAGTTACAGGAATATTTGAAATATGTGGAACAAAAGCTGGTTCTTGATCTATTTTCTCTTCAAAATACTCTTTTGTGAGATTTAAAATTTGATTCCTCAAAGATGTTAATTTTTCATTATCCATTATGACTATTATAGATTGTTATCTTTATTTGTTGTCTTGGCTATTTATACACTCAAGAAGTTTTTCTTCGAATATTTTTGGATCTATTGATCCTCCTTGATTTATGTCGTTTTTTCTTTCCATGTAGTAATAATCAATTCCTAATGCAGATGCTAATGAATAAACAGCATTTTTTAAATCATCTTTTAAATCTCTAACTTCAAATATTTTTGCTCCTTTTCTCATAAAAAATAAATTTATTAAACCTGACCCATGTGTTCCACTAATTATTTCAGTATTACTTAATAGCGATATTTTTTCTCTTAGGGACAGTTTGTCAGTGTGAACAATATCAAAATTATTTTTTTTCAAAATTTCTTCTATTTCTTCAAAATTATCAACTTTTCGACTGATATGTTCTCTATATGTCCAAATTCTTTTAGTTTGAGAAGGTAAGTTTGAGTTAATTTCTGACAAAAACATGTCTCTAAGTTTATTCACTATATTGAGATTGTAGTTTCCAGAAGGATGTGCTCTGCTAGTCAAAATCAAATTTTCAACAATATATTTTTTATTTGTTTCAAGAATTTTATAACGATACCCCAAATGATCCAGCATCTCAATTACCCAGTCGATATTAAATCTTTCAGGAAGTAATATCTCATATGTTGAGAAATCTCTCGGGACTAACTGATATCTGCATAAAGCATCTATCATCCAATGGCCAAAATTTTCACTCTTAGTATCTAGAATCCAGACGCCATTTTTAATCTTTTCAGTTCCCTTTTTTGATCTCAATAAATTTTTAGTTGTATCTTTAATTTTTTTTGAATATGTATGATTTTCGTAAAAAGTTTCTTTGGTGTAAAGTCTTAATTTTTTCAAATCAAAAATTGAATTATTTATGACAATTGGATTTCTCAATATTCGAATATATGACTGTGGGATAATTTTTTGATATTCGTGTGAAAATAAATATTCATCACTGACATTTAAATTTTTTGGTTTATCCCTCAAAACAATAGATTCCTCAAAAATTTTATTTTTATTGTATAAAAATCTTATTTTTAATTTTGATAATTCTCTTATTGAAATTTTCAGATATGCAAAAGGGTATTCTAATTTTAAAAATTGTAATGAATATATTCTTTTCAAATAAT
>MDTD01106418.1_pt1 | contig 19738 bp, 10 predicted proteins | sample 811221 | NCBI WGS metagenome assembly MDTD01 (sample SAMN05326646, study PRJNA326480) | marine metagenome | isolation source: seawater | place: Pacific Ocean: South West | collected 2011 | reverse complement strand
GTCGCTCTGCTAATACTTCCTCCTGTCAAGGTGTATAAGGGACTCTCACCCTCAAGTGAACGCGCCCTGCCGGGCGCACCATCCAGACGGCGTGACCATAATGAATGGTCACGCCGCTTTGCTCTGAAGTTACCTTGCTCAGATATCAAAGACAAAGTTTGAAAAGAAGGGTTGAAAGACCAATGTGCTTTTACTATACTTCTATTATCACTGTTATCACTTTTCCCATCAGGGGCCATATATGCCATCGACCAAACAATCAGTTAAGCCTCCAAAGAAAAGTAAGCGTGCTCAGGTAGGCACCTTTCTCAGAAAAGGAATTGCCGATGGCACTTTCCCTCCAGGTTCACAATTGCCTTCAACGACAGAATTGGCAACGATGTGGAAGACCCAGGCTCCTACCGTCCACCGAGCGATGGTAGAATTGGCAAAAGAGGGATTAATCGACCGTATCCCCCGAATGGGAACCTATGTAAGACAGCAGCAGCGCCCTCTGAAATCTGTTGGGATATATGCCCTCATTGAAACCCCGCAACCAGAGCAGGCAAAGTTTACCCATATGGTATGCCACCAACTCCAGATCCAGCTCATGAAACAGGGAATTGATGTCATTATCTGGACAGATCGAGCCAGCGATCCCAACAGTATGGCAAGCTGGAAGGCCCTTCAGGATGCGGTCTCAGAACACAGGATACAGGGGCTCATCATCCCACAGACTGATTGGCAACACCTTGAAGCAGCAAGGCGACTCCATGTGCCTTCTTCCACCCTGAGTTGCAGCGCATCACTCCAGGGCGGAGTTCGCCTGGACCAAAAAGATTTTATTCAGGCAGGAGTTGCAGCACTTGCAGAATATGGGGCAAAACGTCTTGGGTTCATCACTGTAGCAGAGCGTCCATTACCTTCAGGAGAGTATCCGAGTGGTCAGCTTGGAATTGACCAGCCTTTATTTTTCACAGAACAGGTACGTGCGCTCGGTCTGGAAACCAGACCAGGATGGATTCGTACACCTGAAAATGGCGAGCTTATCCCGGAAGATACCGCAGAAAAGCGTGGTTATGACATGTTTATGTCAATATGGGATCAGGAAGAAAAGCCGGACGCTTTACTCGTCTATACAGATGTCGCTGCACGTGGTGTCCTTCTGGCGGCAGCACTAAAGAAGGCGAGGATTCCGGAGGATATACAGTTTGCATTCCATCGTAATGTTGGAGGAGGATTTTTCTGTCCCGTACCAGCACTCTTTCTCGACCTAAGTGTCGAGGAGGTTGCCAGCCAACTCATCGAGCAACTTTTGCTGCAGTACGAGGGCAAGAAAGCGCCAGTAAGACGCATTGGTTATCACGTTAGTTTTAGTTGATCTACGATCTATCCGAAGGAGGGGCACTACCATACACAGATTCCAGACCTGATCTCCAACCAATAAAAGCAAACAAATTCCAACAAAGGAGTACATCCAAATGACGGTATCAACCAAACACAGAAGCAGGGCTTTCACCCTGATTGAGCTCTTAGTCGTTATTGCTATTATCTCAATACTGGCAAGTCTACTTCTCCCAGCACTGACATCTGCACGAGAAAAGGCACGTTCGATAGCGTGCTCCAATAACTTGAAGCAATTAGGACTCTCATTTGTGATCTACGCCGATGACAGTGACGGGTATCTTCCAGGTGCTCCAAGGTGGTGGTGGAATGTGGGCTACATGTCTCATGTCAATAGCTCCACTTCCAGCTTTGTGAATCTAGCAAACGACTACCTTTCGATCAAAACAGAACCTGTGGCCAGTCAGGATGAGCGTGTATCAAGTGATCGTGATCTTCTGCTGTGTCCATCAATCGGCGGAGTCCGTGGTCAGGATCCTCATCCAAAAGCTATCGTGCAATATTTCATTCCTCTGGGTGATAACCCTGGTATGCATATGAAGCTATCCAAAATGGGAGCAGGACCATTAGGCCCCAAGATAATGGCTGGGGACAGGGTATATGATACCCCAGGCACAGCAGCTCCCTGGCAGTATGAACAGCTTTTTGGGCATCCAGGAAAAGGGGGAAACATCCTGGCGGGCGATGGGAGTGTAGCCTGGCTGACTATAGATAAATTTCCAGTGTGGCCATGGTTCAGTGGAGAAGGTTCGACCTTTCCTGTCAATGACTACTATGTCTATTACAACTTCACTGGAACATCTTATCGCTGGTTCCAGCCCAATGCGACATATATGACTTCAGCTCAACCACCTGATCTGTTCTTCTAAACAGCAAGTTAAGGAGACGGTTGTTCTTAGACTTTGGCTTGCAGGGGTCTATTTCCCCCGCAAGCCTTAATGGGAAAGAATCAACCAAAGGTGTTTCTGACTCAGAAAATGCTAACTTCGTATTGTCAAGATATGTCTCACACTGGAACTGGTCCAAGCATCAAGAACTGAGTGGTATGAAATATGCTCTATCACATGCAACAGGCTACTTTTGGACACGCACTGGGAGATGATCACCATGCCATACACTATCCCAAAACGACATGCAGTCTTCACGTTGATTGAGCTGTTAGTCGTAGTTGCAATCATATCTATTCTGGCCAGTTTTCTTCTGCCTGCACTTTCCAGTGCCAGAGAAAAAGCTCGATCTATCAGTTGTGCAAGTAATCTGAGACAAATGGGTATTGGTATGGCGCTGTACAGTTCAGACAGTGATGAATACCTGCCAGGTGCACCCAGATGGTGGTGGAGCAACGGGTATCTTTCTCATATCGATGCTTCAACTACCAGTTTTGTGAATTTTGCCAACTCGTACCTGGGTATCCAAACAACATCTGTTGCAGATCAGGATGAACGTCTTTCTACCAGTGGAGATATCCTCATGTGTCCATCCATCGCTTCATTTCCCAGTGATGATGACGACTGGCATCCTGAAGCTATCGTACAATACTTTATCCCATTGAGTAATAACCCAGCTCAACATATGCGGTTATCTAAAATGGGAGAAGGCCCACTGGGACAGAAAATGCTGGCTGGCGATCGTGTGTATCGGGGACCAGGAAGCGTACAGCCCTGGCAATATGAAAAGCTTTTTGGTCACCCAGGAAAAGGCGGCAATGTTCTTGCCGGAGACAGTAGTGTCAACTGGCATGCGACGGTCGACTTTCCTATCTGGTCCTGGTTCCCAGGTGAAGGCGTTATCCTGCCGGTCAAGCATTATTATGTCTTCTACAACTTCACAGGAACATCCTATCGCTGGTTCCAACCAAATGCCGCTTATCGCACCTCATCCCAACCCCCAGACCTATTCTTCTGACCAGCCGTTAAACAGTCGTTACGTGCCCTGAAATTTAGACAGGACAGGTTGAAAGCCAACCCGGATTTTACTACAATTTCTATTATCACTATTACCACTTTTCATCAGGCCGGCATAGCCAACGACATTTACCTTTACCCTCTTTCGGAAGTAATCCCGGATTTATTCCAAGGATTCACTTCCGATCAACGAACCAACAACTCAATTGCTAATCCGGTGTCCCTATCCATGAGAAAGACTTTAGACAGACCAATTCAAACCTTATTGCTACTCATTATTTTTTTTACCAGCTTTCCAGATAAATGGGGCCTTGCAGAACAACTTCGTGGTTTTGGTTCAGTTATTCCAAACATCCATATGATCGCAAAAGATGGAGCCTCATCCTGGATATCGTTCCAGACTGGATATCAAGACGAAGCGAAACGCCTTGGTTCCAAATTTCTGGCGGATTATACCAACTGGGGTGTGATGCAGACAGCAAGTAATAGTAATCTTCCAGGGACTATTCTGCACTTTACAGATAAAGACTGGTGGGTTCTTGGCACTAAGGGACCGGAGTTTCACATCCTATATGCGCATGACCAGGAAACACTCCACACGCTTATCAAAGAGGTTGATGCTAATGCATGGGAAGCCGTCACCCTCAAGGTATATTCCTCATGGCTGGATTGTTTTGACAATGCGGCAGTGGGCATGTGGAGTCTGGGTGGCGGAGCCTTGCCAACAGATGTCAACCAGAACTATTCCTGGATGGCAAAGCATAAATATGAAATGTGCGTCACCACTACCAGCGAACGTCGGTTAATAGCTCCTGGCATATTGGATACCACGGCTCTGGACTGGCATGCGACTATCAGCAAGACATATAATCTGCCTTATCGCATGCTGCTTGAATGGCGCTTCCCAGAACGTCCTCCTATGGTCTGGAACAGAGTTCCACTACCACATGTGATACCAGAGCCAGGCTATGTACCTTTTAAGGATCTGGATCACCAGGCCAAAGCAATTTTCAACAGTTTTGAACCCATTCCTGCTTCAGATCCTTATACGCTGGATGCGCGTCGAAGGATCGCAGAATATGCAGCAAAGGATGACAGATTTATGGGCCACCATGGAACTGCGGAATCTGCATCGGCGGGCCTGCATTCACTGGCAGCAATTGCCGGGATGCCCTCTGTTAAAAAAAGCTGGCATGACTATCTGAAGATGGAGTTAGGATTATCGCTTCAGGACATCGGCCAACGGTACCATGGAGATGAAAAGGCCTATTCCTCCTGGGATGACATTCAGGTCCCGACTCCAACCACATTTCTGGGGCTGGATGGCTCTCACTTAAACCTCGAAGGCAACTGGCATGCCAAAGCTGATCCTGAAAATAAGGGCCTGCATGAGAAATGGTATAGCCCGACATTTACCACAGAAGGCTGGGGAGAAGTCCAAAGCAATGACCCCATTCTGATGGTGAATCACCACAAAGACCAAGGTGCGTCCTGGTTCCGACGAAGCTTTATGGTCTCAAAGGAAAGTATCAAGGACTTACAGTTCCTTCATATGGCACTTGCCCATTGGCACTACCGAAAATATGGCATCTGCAGAGCATTCCTGAATGGGGTGGAACTAAAAGATATGACAGATCGGCGCGTATTATTCGGTGATGAGGATCAGTGCTTTGCCGTGGGAGAGCATCTGCAGGAAGGTGAAAACATTCTGGTTGTTCGGATTCAGGATGCTCCTCTGAATGGGCATATCGTTCTGTCTGGCGCACCACGTTGGTCATATCCTTCTGTTGATCCGGGACTCAATCTGCTGTATTTCGATGCAGTTGAGTTCTCTGCACGCATGCGCACCAAAGCAATCGAAAATAACCTGATTGCCACCAGGGCTGGTGATCCGACCCGACCGATCAAAATCATGGCCCCATGGTATATTCTCGACCATATCCTGCCATTGTGTAAAAAGTATGGTGCATACCCGCACGATACAGGTATGGGGGGAGTCGTGTGGGCCCCCTGGCTGGCAAGGTATGCAATCCCAAATGACATCGTCGCCAGTAGCGAACCTGGACGTCCGCCAAACAACACAGCCGAAATCAGGAAAATGATGACGCTGTATCTGATGCTGGGCAACAGCGCGGTTGACCTGGTGTTTCATTCCACGCACTACACGGAGAAACCGGATGTAAGGGCATGGCTGGAAGCAAATGATGGGTTGGTAAAGACGATTGGCAAACACGAAGTCATCAAACCAGACATCGGAGTACTGCGCTCAATCAGAAACAGTCGGCTTCATGCCCGAGCCCTTTGGGCAACTGATGTAGGCAGAGGCCCCTTGCAGTCCGTTGGAAGGACCTTCAACTATGTATCCCTTACGGATGTAAAGACTGGAGCAGTCAACCAGTTCCCAATTTTATTTGATGCCAGTACCGAAATCCTCACAGCTGAGGATGTAGAAGCTTTGACACAATACGTTGAGCAAGGAGGTATTTTCGTAGCATTAAATAACACGGGTATCCATAGTGAGAAAGAAGCGGATGCATGGCCAATATCGCGACTCACCGGAGTCAAGCCAGTCGCCATAGTAGACAATGACCCGACTGCAAAGATTACATTCAGTGAAGACCAAAAGATCTGGCCATCGTTAGCGAATCAGCAACTACCTGGAACAGGCTCAATTCTGGACTGGATGGGAGAGAACCTGGTGGGTAACTCCCTGGTTCTTGAAGCAGAGACAGATGGCATCCAAGCTATTGCAACCTGGACAGGCAACGAATCAGTTTCAGGAAAAATTGCGATCGCACAGCGTTCTCTGGGAAAAGGGCAAGTCATTACCCTAGGCTCTACCTTCTGGCGAAAGACCAAAGATCGCGATGGGCGCATGGCTGAGCAGGATCAGACGTGCCAACTCTATCTGGACGAGTTGCTGAATGCATTGGGGGCGTCACGTCAGAGTTGGGTGACCGGCTCGGATGCAGCAGAAGAGGTATTTGCAGAGCGCTGGAAGAGCAAGAACGGTCTGTATGACCTCTATCTGCTGGCAAGGATCAATACAAATGCCAGGAAACCAGCAACCACGATCAACGCTCAATGGCAAAGTGAGGACTCAAAACCCTGGCTCAAGGAAATCTCCATGACCGATGCGCCGGATAAGCCATTTTCGCACCAAACGGGCAAACTGGCTGTGGAAAATGTAGACTTATTGCCCATGCAGAGTCGGATTTATGCTGCACCAGGTGACGACCTGGCACAGGCTCCATTGCGGTGGCTTGCTGCTCAGCAAAGACATTGGCATGAAATAGAGCCTGACCCTTTACCCGTTGAGCTTACTCCACCTGCACCAGAAACTGATGAGTATGTTTTGCCCGTAATTGAAAATTGGGCACTGGTCCCTGAGAACATAGATGACTGGACCTCAAAATGGGATATGCAATGGCGACAAGTCAAACTTGGAACATTTGCATCCCTTGGGCTTCCAGAGGAGGGACAAGCTCGTTTTGTGCGGAACGTACTGATACCGGATACCTGGGCAGCCAAACGCATACGGCTGGTGTTTGACAGCCCGAAATGGTTCTGGGGTATTGCTCAGAACGGTCGGCTTTGGATTGATGGACATGCAATCGATACCCCGATTCCTCTGAAACCTCAAAGGCGCGGGAGCTTCAGCATGGATGTAACTGATATCCTGCCGCCGGGAGAGCATATTCTTGCCCTAGAAGTAAATGGAAAGCTGCCCTCTGCAACAGCCAGGCGTTCCCGACCCAGTGGTGTCACCGGGGCATTTTATCTGGAGGCGATTCCACAGCCACAGACAAGCATGGAACTAGGGCCCTGGCAATCCCGACTTGCCCCTGAGTTGCCAGGTCAGGTTGTCACCGCAGATCAACCTGTGACATTCAGCTATCTTGAAACAACTCTTAAAATCCCGGAAACCTGGGCTGAAGGCAAGTTGTTTCTGGAAACCGATGAAAAGCTGGGCTTTCTGGTGATCAATAACCAGGTTGTCATGACTCCCACCTGGATGCACAGGCTGGATGTTTCCAATTTGCTGGCACTGGACAAGTCCAATCTGATCCGCTGGCAGCCAAATGGCATTCCCAGTGCTTCATCACCAACGACCATGAAAACAGTTCCCACCCTGAAACTCACTTTAATAGAGGAGGAATCCACCACATCAATGACAATCAAATAAGCGCTCTACAACAAACCCGCCCACCATAGAAATCATTAAAGGAGATCCCCATGAAAAGGCAACTTCCCCTCCTGCTTATTCTGGTATCAATGGCAAGTTACTGGTCACTAGCGCAAACCTTTGACCAGAAAAGGGACTGGCTTTTTTCTCAACCTGTTCCTACAAGTTCCATCTCTGGTTCAGGTAAGTATGGCATGCCATACGGAGTGGCAAAGCTCTGGCAGACAAACGGATCTGACTTCGCAACAAGACAATTCTGCGTCTGGGTAGCCCAACAGAAATATTACCTGGATCAGGCACAAACCCAGCGCGATTATGGTAGTGAGATCATCTTCGAAACTCAGGGAGTGGTGCGGTCTATCTACCAATGGAGCGGAAGCTTTAATTCCAGCCAGCATAATGCCATTGCTGCAGCATACAGAGAAAAGCGGGATTGGGCAGGAGGAGGAACAGAAAACCACGAATTCATGCGGTGGTGCAGTGGTTATCTACTTGCGCAAAAGTATGGGGGTCAGTGGTATGCTACAACCAGCAGCTCATCCCTGCAAAGTGACACTTCTTTTATGAGTCTTCTCAAAAGTAAAATTCTAATAAGAGCAGAACAGGTTTACAGGCAGGATATATCAGAATATAACTCGCCCAACTATCTGATTCATCACTTTATTCCCTTGCTGAACCTTTATGATTTTTGCCAGGATAGCGAACTTGCAATGGTTGCGGAAGCCATTATTGCCAGACATCTATCATCTCTAAGCCTGTGCACACATGATGGTGGCATTGTTGAACCTTTTGCAAGGTGGATGGGGCCTGAGGATCTGGGGTCGAATTCCTTGAGCGCCAAGAATGAATCCCTGCTGATGGCCTGGATCTACTGGGGACAGATCAACCCATCTCTGCAACGCATACAGGATCGTTATTCAGGCGGCCCTTTACTCTATTATCTTGCTGCCAGCAACTACAGACCGCCACAGCGTCTTGTAGAAATCGCTAATGGAGATATCGGCGTTCCCGGGGAAATTAAAATGCATAGTGCACAATGGCACGACTCCTACTACAGAGCGACTAACCGACGTTATATATGGCGGCAAACAAACTATGCTATCGGTTCCGGCATGCGTTATTTCGACCCGGATGAATTCTACATGCAACATTCAAAGTTTGGTGTTCACTGGACATCAAGTGATGCCAGGCGCTCCCTGCTGGTGGGACATCCATACTGGCATGCAGATGACAACGACTGGCAGGACTGGTTGCAATCAACCGATTCTCCTTTTATGCAATCTGTTCACTATAAAGATGTGGCCATCATCCTCTTCAATCACCCCGCTGCTGACCCGTGGCCAAACCGCGGACGTCCGGAATGGTATGCCCAACGTGCAAACCACGTCAATGGATTGCGAACAGAAGTGTATACCGTTTTCCCCGACAGTGTTGACCAGTATTTAGCCTTTACCTACGGAGATGGAACCCGCTGGTACTTTATGCGCGAAGGCGATGTCTATATCGGTGTGCGGGTGCTGACCACCACCTGGACTGGACATGATGCCAGCCTGGGTCTGCGTATTGCGTATGGCAGGACACAGTTGAACGGTCAGCGTTACCAATCTGCTTTTGTCGTAGAAGTCAGCAATTCAGACCAGGATATCTCATTCAGCGCATTCCAGGATCGTCTGAAAAGCAACACGCTGACCGTAAACTGGGGAACCGGCAGCATCCCTGCACAAACTGTCACTTACAACAACGGCCTGGGTATAAACCTCTCAGCGACCTATGATACAGATTACAATGAAAATTCTAATGGTCTGATCTGGATGCACCCGAGTGCAACTCTGAATGGCTCAAGCTATAACTGGTTTGGATGGCCCTACTTCAGTAGCGAATACATATCGATGTCTGGCAAACGCCTCACTATCGAAGAACAGAATTTCGACCTGATCTACGACCTGAATTACCTTCCCACTCCATAATCCGGTAGAAACCACAGCAATCTACTGGTTGAAATCAAAATCGAATCTGACTCACGGCACGGCTATTGCTATAGTCGTGCCGTTTTTCTTTCTCAGACGGACCTGCAGCAAGATCTTATGGCAGGTGTCTTGAAATAAGGTGGAGGGTTTTATATACTACCAGTGTAACTAGTTACTTTTTGATAATTTCGGGAGATCATGAAAGCGAAAGAGCCTATATATTCGGTGCGGGAATTCGCGAAGCTGGCAGGCGTTTCAACGGCCACCGTTTCACGGGTCTTTTCCGGTCATGACAACGTCAAACCTGAAACCAAAAAGCGGTTAACAGCTCTGGCCAAGCAGGTAGGCTTTCGACCCAACCGAGCTTCAAGGGCGTCATTCGGTGGGCGTACGCACAGTGTGGGTGTCATCCTCTGCCAATTGCGTACCAGTTTTTTTGCCGATATCGCGGTGGGCATACAGAAAGTGCTGCTGGGAGAAAATTATCTGCCTATCCTGTTGGATCTGAGGGCAGATACGGAGCGTTCAGGCATCTGCCGCCTGCTTGATCATCGGGTTGACGGGCTCATTCTGTCAATCGCCGATCAAACACTGAAAGATAATGAGCTGGCAGAGCTGGTCCGCTTTGATGTGCCGATCGTGATGGTGGACCGCAACCCTTCCCTGTCGGTCTATGATTCGGTTTCCTCGGATGACTTTGAGGGGGGTTGTCTGGCTGGTGAACATCTGGTGGCTCTGGGACATCGCCGCATTGCGTTTTATTATCCTTACGAGGTCAATATGGTATGCCGAAACCGCCAGGAGGGTCTGCAAAAAGCTCTGCGTGATGTGGGGCAGGAACTGACGGCAAAAGAAGGCCAGACTCTGGTGGGAACTGAAGCCGACCTGATTGATATTCTGCGGCAACCGGATCGACCAACAGCCATTTTTGCTCTGAATGACTCTTTTGCCTGGAAAGTCTACGGGATTGCAGGTGAATTGGGACTTCGCATCCCGGAAGACTTGAGTGTCATTGGCTATGCTGACCTGAATTTTGCGGAGACCATGCAACCTGGATTGACCACCATTCGTCAGGATGGTGCGGCAATTGGCAGCAAGGCTGCACAGATGTTTCTGCAACGCTTGAACTACATGGGCAATGCCCCGCTGGAAACTCGGCACGAGACATTGCCAGTTGAACTGATCGTCCGCCAATCGACGGCTTCCCCTACCCTATAGCCCCTTTCCTGTTCTTCACCCCATATGCCCGGAGCAAAAATGTAACTAATTACTTTTCTCACAATCCATCTCCTCGGGTGTAAATAAGTTCATGATGCGATGAACTTGAAAGCCCGGAAAGCAAACCTAACTCACGGTATTGTAACATGATCAGAAATCTATTCTGCAGGCACATTCAAAAGAGCCCGATAACAAGACTATCACACACAGTGGTTCTCCCATCTTTGCCTGAACCTTCTAAATCATCTGCACGGAAAAATGTCCAATGAGCCGTACTCTCCAACTATTTCGAATGATTGCCTGTTGTATGTGTGCATTATGTGTCTCTGCTGCTGACCCCCAACCCACCTCTTCGGCTCAAACCATGCCGACGTTGCCCAAGGACTATTTCCGGGCCACCCCCAAACAGCTTGAATGGGAACCGGGTGACCATCCTTTCGGGAAAGCACCGGAAGCGGGGGTTCATCCCAGAATCCTGATCAGTCCCGATGACCTGCCGGAGCTCAGACGAAAGCTACAAGAAACGGCCTGCGGTCAGCGCGCCATGGGATCGATCGGTGCCTGGATTTCTTACGGCACCCGCAAGGAAGGTCCGTTGACAGCAGCCTTGCAGGCCTATGCAAATGGTGATCTGAATGCACGTGAGAAAGTAGAGGATGGTTGGTGGAAAAACCAGATTGCTCTGAGTATCAACCTGGGAGCGTTTCAGGCCCTGATCAAGGAAGACCAGGAGGCCCAGCGCTTTTACAGCAAAGTGCTGGTGACGTATGTCCGCAGTCTCGATTCTGAACTGGACAACATGAGGCCCAGCACCAGTATTGGTTTTGCTTACGACTGGCTTTATCCAGCCATGACAGCGGAAGAGCGGACTACGGTGCGCATTGCAATTTCACGCATGACGATGGGAAAATCGTCTCATGGCATGGACTTTGCCCCAGAAAATCGCAGCTATAACTGGATGCCACATGGCATGCAACTCTGTCTGCTCGCCCTGGCGATTGAAGGCGAAGAAGGCTACGACCCGACCGTCTATGCACGCAGTGTCCCGGTGATGCGGGATTTCCTGACCTATGGTATTTATGATGATGGTACCCCGACAGAGGGAACCCACTATTTCAACTTCGGCATGGGAAGTGGTGGTTCCATGTCTCTGGTGGCGATGGCCCGCCGAGGAGACAATCTGCTGCAGCATCCGCACCTGTATGCATTGCGAAACTGGTACACCAGTGTGATCGAACCATTCGGGGTGGAATTTGCGATGCATGGCGATACCCCCAATGCAAACGGTGGTCTGTTGGATAATTATGTGCTGATGAAGAATCTTTGGCCGGATGATCCAGTCATAGATTTCATCTGGCGCAACCGGGTCGGTGACAAATATACTAAAATCACCTATCGTGGCGATTTCATGTTTGCAGCTCTTTTCCCACAGGACTGGCAATCTGAACAAGCGATGATGATTGATTCACCGACAGGCGATAAGTGGGGAGCCGATGCGCATGACCGGCTTTCAACGGAATTGATGGCACCATGGACGGCTCCGGCACTCAACCTGCCATTGACTCATTTCAGCTCGGAAAGGGGATTCCTGGTCACTCGCACCGGCTGGAACCGTAACGATATGGCTCTGCATGTGGAATGCCGTCGTGATGCGATTGGGCCGGGTCATCAGCATAGCAATCAGAATGATTTCACCCTCTCCGCTCTGGGCCGACAATGGGTGGTGGAACGCGGCTTTCATCGGGCCGACACCGCCATGCACTCCTGCATTCTCATTGATGGCAAAGGCCAGGGCAACTTTACCGCACCGGGTCGTTTCATCACCTATCTGGACCATCCTTTTGCGACCGCAGTTGTGGGCGATGCCAGAGATGCCTATACCTATCGCCATACCTTCTCATGGCGCCCCAACATTCCGGGAAGCTGGAGCCCATCCCCGATCAATCCGAATGTCATTGCCAGTGTCTACAATCCGGTACAATATGCCTTTCGCTCAGTCATCATGGTCCGCGGAGACCACCCCTACCTGCTGATAGTGGATGATGTCCGTAAGGATGATGCGCCACACCTTTATCAGTTTCTCTTGCAGGTACCGGATGATCTGGAGCTAGCCAGTGTGGAAGATAGTCACATCACCCTGCAGAAAACGAGTGATCAGGACGACCTTCCCTCCCTGCTGGTGGAAGTACTGGAGCCAGGACGGGATGAGCAGCAGGACGGCCTCGACATAGCGCTGGAAACCTATGACATGCGGCTTACGCCGGAGAGTGGGCATGGCAAAATCGAAAAATTCGGCCTGGCAAAGCGGCTTTCGATCACAGGAAGACGAGTTGCGATGTCTCAGGTAACCCTGCTGATACCTTTATCTGCAAAAGATGAAAAACCAATTATCACCAAAGGTGATTACGGCATCGTTATCGAGATGGCAGGACAAAAAGATCTGATTTCTCTGGCACGGAAAGAGGGAAAACCCACTGGCATCTCCATCATCAGAAATGATAACGAAGCGATCCTGGTGATGGGACAATCAGAAGCAGGTCCTGATAAACGACCACTGATTCGCTGCAAACGTAAAATTCCTGCATTGGCATGGATGGACGGAACGGCCAGCATCAGTGGAGACGACTGGAATGCCATCAGCATCAATAACCTGCCCGTGACCACGGTCAACCACGACGGTTCTTTGGATTCTACCGAGACCTCCGGAAATACAACCATTCTGACCGAGAAGGAGACTAAAAAAGAACATTGATGATGTCCTAACGCCATCTTCCCGGATTGCACCCAGCCAGCAATCCGGGAAGAAATCTCAACACCATGCATAATCGTCAGAGGAGCATTCCCCATGCATCAATTATTCAGCAGAACAGGTTATCGTCATCCTATTATTTGCCGAGTCTGGACCATCAGGAAATTCCGCATTTGGTTATCGCTTGCATTGATTACCAGTTTTAATCTATTTGCATCCTCATTGCTGTTTGATGATTTCTCAGATGGTAATCTGGCAATCCCTCAATGGCGAAACAACAATACCAATACCGGCACCACCACAGGCTCCTGGAGTGTGATTACCGATCCGGTTGATGCAGCAAATCTGGTTCTGCAATCCGGCCCGGACCAGCGCACCCACTCCATCAACGTCAATGGTATTGCGACGACTGATCGAACGCTGACAGTCTCTTTCCGGTTCAATGCCAGTCAGGCCGGTCAGTCCTGGAATACACGAATTGCGTTCCTGCAGAGCACCTGGAACTCCGGTTCTGAAGCAGGATGCGGATATGGCATCAGATTCGGTAGCGGCAGCACCAATAATATCCAGATCCAGCGTCTTGATGGTTTCAGTAGCTCAACCACTCTCATTCAGGGGACAGGATTATTATTATCTGAATGGAATAAGGTTTCCTTCTCATGGAGCCCAAATGGAACCTTGACTGCGGCTCTTAATGATCATGAAATTCTGACCACTACGGACAGCACTCATACCAGCAAATTTGCCCGGCTGTATATCACTAATTTTCTGAACAACATTGTTCCATCCGACACCGGCAAGGTCCTGCTCTATGATGATTTTCAGGTCACCGCAGGAAGCACTCTGACCACCTTTCAGGATGCATTTGAAGATGCAGAACTGGAAACGCCGCTCTGGCGGAACAATAACACCAACACCGGAACCAATGTTGGCAGCTGGTCAGTCACCACAGATCCGCAGCTCTCCTCCAATCTGGTGCTGATGTCATCCCCAACCTCCCGGACCCATTCCATTAATGCCGATTGCGAGAACCAAACCTTTGCCGAGATCACAGCCAGCCTGCGTTTTAACCCCCAGGATGCAGGCACCATTTGGAATACCCGGTTTGCGTTTCTGCTCAGTGACGCCAATTCCGGAGATGAATCCGGACAGGGCTATGCCGTCAAAATCAACTCCGGCAGCACCAATAATCTGGAACTCTGGCGGCTGAACAATTTCTCATCTGCTACACTACTGGCCCAGGGGACCACATCACGGGAAACAGAGTGGAATACCGTAACCCTTGCCTGGCGCTCAGGAACGCTCGTTGCGTCCCTCAACAGTGGTCCACAACTGGTCGCTCACGATTCTACCCTGCCGCTCAAAGTGTCACGGCTCTATATAACCAACTTCCTCAATAACATTACCCCGGATGATATGGGAAAAGTCATCTATTATGATGATATCCAGGTTGAGATGAGTACCGGAAGCGTTCCCTTCAGTCAGCCTCCGGCTGTCGGTGTGCATCCACGAATCCTGATCAGCCCGGATGACCTGCCGGAATTGCGCCATCGTCTGAACACCACACCGAGTGGTATTCAGGCCAAAAGCAAAATCAACAGTTGGCTGAACAACGCCATCCATAGTTCAACCAAGCCTCTGTATGATGCCTACCAGGGCCTGATCTCGGGAAATACCAATGCCATGTCACTGGCAGCCAACAGCTGGTGGGCAGATCAGATGCCTCTTACCTTGGGACTGGAAGCTTTTTACCTGCAGATTGAGCCGAATGCCGCCCGATCAGCGGATCTTGCCGACGCTCTGGAAACCTTTATCCAGATTGAACCCATGAGCCTCTATCTGGCTTATGCATATGATTTTGCCTATGATAACCTGGGAACGTCGCTCCAGGATACCATGCGCAACCTGATCTCTCAGGCCACTTACGGTATTGATCCGTTTGGTACGAACCTGGCACCGCACCAGGTGACATACAACTGGATTCCCCATGACATGAAGCTGCTCCTGATGAGTCTGGCAATCGAAGGTGAAACTGGCTACGACGCGAGCATCTACACCAAATCACTCGATCTCATGCAAAGCTTTCTCCAATATGGAATCTACGAATCAGGAACCCCTCGTGAAGGCATGCATTATTATCACTATGGCATGAGTAACGGTGCACCCGCCATGGCCGCGATGGCGAAACGGGGTGATGATCTCTTTGCACTGCCACATTATCAGACCAATCGCTTATGGTATGCCCATTCAATTGAACCTTTTGGTTACACCTTCTCTACTCACCATGATACGGTCGATGACAAGGGTGGACTTGCACCCAATTACATTCTCAAGAAGTGGACCACACCGGAAGACCCCATCTTTGACTATGTCTGGCGCAATCGCATTGGAGACGGATCCAATACCATCAGCTACAGAGGGGATTTTCTGACCTACGCATTGTTCAGCTCAGATTGGGACGGTGCCGACGAATCACCTCAACCCGAGTTGGACCCACAGAGTAAAGGATTGCCAAACTCGTACTATTGTCCGAAACGTGGTTTACTCATCACCAGAAGCGCCTGGGACTTGGATGCCCTGGCACTCCATTTTGAATGCCGTCCTGAAGTGTACGGTCCCAGCCATTCCCATAGTGACCGCAATGGGTTTACGCTTTCAGCATTGGGCCGAAAGTGGGTAATTGACCGGGGCTTCCACGTCAGTGAAAGCAAAGACCATGCCTCCGTACTGATTGATGGCGTCGGGCAGGGGCACTTCGGACCAAAAGGGGAAGTGGTCGACTATGCTGATAGCGATGGTCTGACCATGATCGCTGGTGATGCATCATATGCATATCAGTATCGCTATACCTTTGGCACGCGACTGAATAATCTGGAAAACCAAGGATTCAACTGGGAGCTGGAACTCCTGCCCGAGGTCATTGCCCACTATTCGGATACCCAGGATCCCAACGATGAACCATGGTTGACCAATGGGACATATACCTACAAGGCAGAATATAATCCGGTGCAATATGCCTTCAGGACCGCGGCTCTGGCACGGGGAAGCAACCCTTATGTCCTGATCGCTGACAATATCCGCAAGGATAATGCGAGTCACACTTACCAATGGTTATTGCCGGTAGAGGATGACCTGGTGGTGGAGTCAGCTACCAGTGATTCCCTGACTCTGGTGGCAGAAAGTGCAACCTCACAGAGCCCTCGCCTGTTGATAAAAGTGTTGTCGGCTTCAGGTTTGCAAGCTCTCAATCTCGAAACCTACACCGTCGAAACCTCTTCCGAAATCATGACCTATGAGAACTTTGGTACGGGCAAACGAGTGGTGATCTCCAGTACAACTGTCGAACCGGATTTCAGAATTGTCCTTCTGCCGCTTGCAGCCGGTGATACGGTTCCTGCTTTCGCCAATCCGTCCACGGATGTATATACCGTCCAGTGGTCTTCACAAACCGACACCTGGACCTTTACGCCAACCGGTACCGGCAGAGACACCATCGGATTCAGCCGGCAATAAGTTCATGACTTGAACCTCAAAAAGGTTCCGGGAGCAATCTCAGCCCCGGAACCTTTTTCGTAATCAGAAGCTTAACAGCCCCACATGTTATCAGCGCCAGTCAAAGATAGTAAACAAGCCCGTATTACGATGATGCAGATTGGCCTGATAAGCTTCCTGTGCCCGCTCCGGTTTATAAATCTGGAGCTGTCCCTCTGACTGAATACGACCTTCAGCAAGCCATTTCAGCGCCAACCTGAAACTGTCGAAGTTGGAATGTGGAAACAGTGGCGTCGACTGACGGGGAATCTCCCACTCCCAGCCCGAACGCAGGACGACATAGTTGTGGAAAACCTTGTGCAGCAGGTCGTAAGCACTCAGGTCCGTACGTTTCCGCCAGGGCACTCCAACCAGCACCACCTCTCCTCGACGCCTGACCACGGAACAACCATCCAGAACCGACTGTTCATGGCCGGAGCATTCGACTACCAGGGCAATTTGCCTACTCACTTCTTCCATCGGAATGCTGGCATATGTCTGAAAGCCGCATTCAGTGACCAGTTCCCTACGCTTCTCGTCCGGTTCCACCACCGACACCTGATAACCAGCGATTCGGAATAGCTGTGCTGCCAGGAAGCCGACAGGACCGGCTCCGGTTACCAGCACCTGATCTCCGGGGCGGGCAGTGGTTGTCATGAGAGTCGTCATCGACACCCCCATCAACCTGGCCAGAACAGCAATTTCAGGCTTCAGGTCAGTCGGTATTTTAAGAGTTTCGGTAGCGACTGAATGTTGGAAACTCTGATGACGTCCCATAGCAAATACCAAATCACCAACCTCAAAGTCACTCACCTCATCCCCTATCGACTCCACCCGGAAAATAGTGGAGTAACCGGGCGATGATGGAAAAGTTTTGCCAAGATAATTGTAGGCAAGCTCAGTGCCGGGGCTCATCAGCGAGACGACTGTACGGCCAAAAAGATGACCGCATTCCGCATGATCCGGTACCTCAAGAGGCTGCAGCTCCGCGACTTCCCGTTCCCTGATAACAATAGCCTGGTGCTTCATATTGAGATTCCTTCTGCTCTGGCAATGCCGCGAATGTGCTCGGCTGCAAGGTGATATTCATCCATATTTGGCAGGTGCTCCAGCAGCATCGGAGTATCGGGGTGAAGCTTAGCCATTTCCTGCAGGTAGACTCGATAATCCAGATTACCGAGCCCGGGTCGCACCTCGTCCAGATGGAGAGTCAGTTTCTTGCCGATCAGGATGTCTTTGGCGTGAACCGAGACAATCATGGAACCCAGTTTGGCAAAGCATTCACGGAGAAGATCAGCATTTCTGAAATATCGCTCGGGGCAGTTGATGATATTGACCGGGTCAAGGTGCACCCCAAGGCATTTCGGACGATCAATGGCTTTGATCAATTTCAGGTATGAATCTGCAGAATCGGGGTACATCCAGGGCATGGTTTCCAACGCATACACTGAACGCGTGGGCTTAACGGCATCAATGATCTCACGGACGGTTACCACAATCCGTTCAAATGCCTCATCAGTCAGGTCCAGAGCACATGGACCATCCCATTTTTCGCCCAGTGAGCCGACAATATTGACGGCACATCTGGCCCCTATTCGATCCGCAAGATCCAAAGCCCGTTGACACTTATTCAACGCAACATTGCGGGTTTCGTCGTCAAGGCTCAGAGGATTGCTCCAGGCCCCAACTTCGGCAATAACGATGTCTGCATGATCTGCAGCTTGCCGCCATTGCTGCAACGTCGCCTCACTGTAATCGTCGAGCGGATTCAACGGGCAATTGGTTGCGCGATAACCTGCGGCCTTTACCTCTTTAATCCATTCCTGCGGATCATCTGTTCCTGTATGAATAACGCCACCGAGTCTCATTGGGCTCTCCTGTATGATGTGTGTGATGAGACTGAAAATGTGAGATGTCGTAGTCTACGTCAAATATGACAATTGCTCCATGCTGGCCAAAGCTATAGATTTATCTGAGAGTGCTGAATTCCATCATATCAGCTATAGTTCCATTGTCTGATCATCCTGACAGCCGTCAACCGCACCACCACAGGACCGCGCCCCATGCTACCAGTCCACCAACTAAGTGTCAGTCTGATGCTGTGCGGACAGACCCGCGCCCACGATGGTTGGCTGCACTGCAAAACCACGCCTTATATCATCCTCTGTCAGGTGACGAAGGGAGCCTATACCGTGACCGCAGACGGTGAAACCATCCGCGTCGAGGAAGGGGAACTCTATCTGACCGGCCCGGATATTCCGTTGGCAATCCTTCATCATGGCGCGTCACCGGAAGACCCCTTTTTGCAGGCGCGATGGATTCATATTTCGTATCGCCTGCATGATGTCGTCGATATCGGGTCTCTCTACCAACTGCCGCTGCTGATACGAGGTCCGCAGGCAAAGATCATGGAAGCCTTTATCTGCGAAGCTCTGGAACTGCAAAACAGCGACTCCACCCACGTCATCGGGTTAACCAGCCACTATCTCGCCATAGCTTATCGCCTGTTAAATGAAATCATCGCCATTTCAGTCCCCAGAGTTGAAACGCGCCATATGCTCGAATGCTCAGAGCGCTTACTCGCGATCCTGCACCATATCCAACAGAATCTGTCTCAGAAGATTCTGGTAGATGATCTGGCCCACATTGCCTGCCTTTCCCGTTCACGATTTCTGCACTACTTCAAGGAATGCATGGGCATCAGTCCCATGGCATATTTGCGCCAGCAGCGCATCAAACAGGCACAGACCATGCTGAGCATAGAGGATCGTTCTATTTCAGAAATCGCCGAGGCCGTCGG
>MDTD01161765.1_pt1 | contig 19745 bp, 18 predicted proteins | sample 811221 | NCBI WGS metagenome assembly MDTD01 (sample SAMN05326646, study PRJNA326480) | marine metagenome | isolation source: seawater | place: Pacific Ocean: South West | collected 2011 | reverse complement strand
TGGTAGAGAAATATATAGAATTATGCTTCATGCTGATGATGCATTAGCATTAGGTATAAACTTTTCAGAATTCTGGATACCAAGTGGAGGAAAACTTTATGTATATAATCCTGATAAAAGTCAAATTTTGGGGGCATACACCTCAAAAAACAATCACAAAAGTAATGTTTTTGCAATAGAGCTTCTGCAAGGATCGGATGCAATAATTGAATATGAAGCACCATTAGAAAATGAAAAATTAGCCAAATTGATTATAACTGAATTAAACTATGCTTATAGAGGAGTAAATCAATTATTTAGTTCAAGAGATTTTGGTGATTCTGATTATTGTCAAGTTAATATTAATTGTTCACCTGAAGGTGATTCATGGCAAGATGAAAAAAAAGCTGCATGTCGAATAAGTATAAAAGCAGGATTTTCTTACGGATGGTGCTCTGGTTCTTTAATCAATAACACAGCTAACAACTGTACACCCTATGTTCTTACAGCAGATCACTGTGCGTTTGGACAAAATTCTTATGCAAGTGCTAATGATCATAATCAATGGATTTTTTATTTCAACTACGAAGCTCCAGGTTGTAGTAATCCTAATTCAAATCCTAGCTCAAATTCAATTACTGGTTGTAGTCAAATTTCTTACAGTGGCGCTATTGGAGGAGTAAATGGAAACATTGGTTCAACATCAGATTTTTATTTGGTTGAGCTTAATACTGCTCCACCACAAAATTGGGGATTATATTATGCAGGATGGGATCGTTCAACATCTGCTTCCAGCTCAGGAGTTAGTATCCATCACCCCTCTGGTGACATAAAAAAAATATCTACATATACTTCAAGTTTAACAAATGGAGCCTGGAACGGAAATTGGGGTGGAAATACTCACTGGAGAGTTACATGGTCTGGAACTCAAAATGGTCATGGAGTAACAGAAGGAGGGTCTTCTGGAAGTCCAATATTTAACAGTAATGGACATATAATTGGTGATTTGTCTGGAGGGTCATCTTACTGTAATGCTACAAGTCAAACAGATCTTTATGGTAAATTTTCTGAGAGCTGGGATCAAGGAGGAACAGCAAATAATGCACAGTTAAAACCATGGTTAGATCCAAATAATACTGGAGTAACATTTATTAATGGATTCTATTGCGGAACATCTGCATCTGCATCTTTTAGTTCTAATGAAACTAATTTTTGTGGTTCCGGACCACATACAGTAACATTCACTAATACTAGTTCGGGTAATATTAGTTCTTATAATTGGCAATTTACTGGGGGAAACCCATCATCTGCTACTGGTCCAGGTCCACATAATGTTACTTATTCAAGTAACGGGTCATATACAGTGATTTTACAAATCACAGATAATCAAGGAAATGTTTCACAGTCGATTCAGCCAGCATACATAAATGTTTTAGTAGGCGATAATGTTAGTCTAGATTTTCTACCAGATTGTTATGGAGAGGAAACATCTTGGGTAATAAATGATGCTAATGGTAATGAAGTATTTTCTGTACCAATGGGGTATTATCCAGGTGGTAGCACATCACAGACAATGGAATCAAATCCAACAATGGTTAACCATGAAATATGCTTAAGTGAAGGATGTTATGATTTTATACTATCTGATGATTATGGTGATGGTATGTTTGGTTCACAACACTCTTGTGATTTTGATGGAGATTTTGTCATAAGTAGCAGTAATGGTGATATATTGGGTGAATTAGATGAGAGTCAATATCCAAACGCTGACTTTGGTAATTCATTATCACTTAACTTTTGTGTAGAGTCATCATCATCAAGCATTAATGATAATAAAAAATTATATAATTTTTACCCAAATCCTACATCTGGAGAAGTCAACATAAATATAGATGGTGATTTCAATATATTTATTTATGACGTTTTGGGAAATGTTATTCATGAATCAAAAAACAATTCGATCTATTTATCAAATGAAAAGAATGGGATATATTTCATTGAAATAATCAAAAATAACAACAAGGAAATTGGTAAAATAATTCTGAATAGATAAATGAAAAATACGCATATTTCAGCAATTTTATCAAAAAATAACTTAGATTCTGATTTCAGAAATATTGCTCATAAGATTATAAACAAAAAGCGCATTACCTTTAATGAAGGAGTGCGACTTTTTGATGCCGATCTTTCTTTTCTTGGAAGCTTAGCCAACTATATTAGACAGGAAAGACATGGTGACAAAACCTATTTCAATAGAAATATACATATTGAACCCACTAATATTTGTGTTTTTGATTGTAAATTCTGTTCTTACTCTCGTCTTTTAAAACATAAACAAGAAGGATGGGAAGCTAGTGAGGAAGATATCCTTAATAAGATAAGAGAATACAAGGATCAGCCTATCACGGAAGTTCATATTGTTGGTGGAGTACACCCTAAAATGGGTTTACATTATTTTGCTAGCTTAATTCAAAAAGTAAAAGCAATTAAGCCTGATATTCATGTAAAAGCTTTTACAGCTGTAGAGTTAGAATACATGTGCAGAAAAGCCAAGGTGAGCTATAAAGATGGTTTAGCTATACTCAAAGAACATGGGCAAGATTCTCTTCCTGGAGGTGGTGCTGAAATTTTTGACGAACAAATTCGTAGTGAAATATGTAATGATAAATGCACTTCTGCTCAGTGGCTAGAAATCCATGAGACAGCTCACAACTTAGGAATACCTTCAAATGCAACAATGCTTTATGGACATGTAGAAAAGCCTAATCATCTAATCGATCACATGGAAAGACTACGAAGCCTACAAGACAAAACAGATGGGTTTAATACCTTTATCCCCCTAAAATTTAGAAATGGTAACAACCAAATGTCTCATATTCAAGAAGCTTCTGTTATTGAAGATTTAAAACTATATGCTATAAGTAGAATATACATGGACAATTTCCCTCATTTAAAGGCATATTGGCCAATGATTGGAAGAGCTACAGCTCAACTATCTTTAGGATTTGGTGTAAATGATATAGATGGAACTATTGATGACACCACTAAAATCTATTCGATGGCAGGTGCAGAAGAACAAAATCCTACTCTGAGTACAGAACAATTAGTTGGACTTATAAAAGCAGTTGGAAGACACCCTATTGAAAGGGATACTCTTTATAATGTAGTTACAGATTATAATGACTTTATTTTCGAAAAAGAAGGGGAAAGAGCTTATTAATACTTCTTATGCTTAGAATACGACCTCCATTTCTCTATTACTTCTAACATATCAATAGGCAACTCCGATTCAAAGCTTAGCCACTTTCCTGATTTAGGATGCTCAAAAGATAAAGATTTAGCATGAAGTGATTGTCTTGGTATTATTCTAAAACAGTTTTCGACAAACTGTTTGTATTTACTAAAAGTAGTTCCCTTTAAAATCTTATCGCCACCATATTCAAAATCATTAAACAATGGATGTTTTATATACTGAAAATGGACTCGAATCTGATGTGTTCTACCGGTTTCAAGCTTACACTCTACTAGACTAATATAACCTAATCTTTCCAGAACTTTATAATTTGTTTTGGCATATTTACCATAATCTCCATCAGGGAATACAGTCATCACTTTCCTGTTTTTTAGACTTCGACCAATATTGGCTTCTATACTACCTTCTTCATCTTTTAATTCACCCCAAACTAAAGCGTTATATCTTCTATCTATGGACCTGTCAAAAAACTGTTTAGAAAGATGAGCCATGGCGTGTTCATTTTTTGCAATTACCATCAAACCTGTAGTATTTTTATCAATCCTATGTACTAAACCCGGCCTTGAAGGATCACAACCATTATGTGGTAAGTTCTTGAAATGAAATGACAATGCATTTACTAAAGTTCCTTTATAGTTTCCATAACCCGGATGCACCACCATTCCAGCCTCTTTATTGATGACAACAACATCGTCATCTTCATAAACAATATTTATGGGAATGTTTTGAGGGATTAGTTCTATATCCCTAGGCAGTGATGAGAACATAACACGTACCTCGTCATTAGGTTTTACTTTGTAATTAGATTTAACTATTTTACCATTAACTTTAATATATCCTTGTTCAGCTGATTGTTGAATTTTATTTCTAGAAGTACCTTCCAACCTATTCAAAAGAAATTTATCTACTCTTAGTGGCTCTTGGCCTTTATCCGCAACAACATTATGGTGTTCGTAAAATTCTTCTATTTCATGTACTTCACTCACTTAACAATTAGTTTTTTTCGAAATGTTTGGTCTTCTGAAATTAGCTCTACAACATATATGCCTGATTCAAGATTTGAACTAGAAAAGGTTGATAGCTTTGATGTAGTGTTTTCAAAATAAACCATTGTCCCTCTAAGATCAAAGACACGTATAGTGAAAGGTTTTGTGTGTTTTATATTTACAAAATTACTGCATGGGTTTGGATACATCTCGAAATCATTTTCGTGTTGAGAAAAAAGATGTGTAGTCGTTAGGTTTCCAAAAACAGGTCGTATCATCCAGCTTCCTTCACAACCAGAACAGGAGGATTGTTGCCAACTAGAACCAATGTTGTAATACATCCTATCATTATTAATTGTATTTTTATCTAAACCTATATTTAATAAATCTGGATAAAATTGTTGCCAACCGATAAAGAACGAAGAAGATAAAAATATAGGCTCCTCTAAAACATATTGGTGAAAGCCGTTATAATCATTGGTATATTCTGGATAAAATAAAAGTTGACAGGTATCTATTGGAATTCCAGGAATTCCTCCATCATTTTCCCATACAACAATTTGAAAAGCGGAAGCAGACACATCAATAAGGTTTTGCTCAAAGTGCATTTGAATTGCTTTCAAGGTGTCAGGTTTAGCCAAATTAAAACGCATAGCGACCTTACCACCTGCAACATTTACACCATATGAGGCTTCGGCAGAACCATCGTCTAAAGCATAGAAGTTTTGAAAAGACTGCGTGTGGAAAAGTGTATCGTTGTTTTTAAAATGAACAGCATCATCAGTAGCAATAGATTGATAGAATTCAAACTCTGCTTCTTGACCTCCATTATCTGAAAAAAGGTAAGTGTATAATGCCAAAGGACTAGCCGAATGTTGTGAATAAGAGAAATAACCAAAAGATGAATATTCAAAAATATTGTCATTTCTTGTCGGACCAGTTGTGGGGTAATGATAAATCAAGTTCTGTGAGTCATATACGTCATATCTATAATCGACACTTTGCGAAGTGGTGTAATTATTTCTTAATTGACTATCAAAATCTTCTTTCATCCAAACATCTTGGCTTGTTTGAAAATGGCTCCATGGCATTTCATGGTAATACTCCAACAACCTTACATCATCACTTACAAATGCAATGTCTTCTTCATCTATGGACAAGTTATAATCCTCTGTTAGCAATACATTATCAATATGCCAATGGTCAAAATTACCTGAAAGTGTTGCTTTATTATGAAATCTAAATTGAAAATTATCATGTAAAAAAATAGGATTGTCAATCGTTATTGCAATTTTTTGAAAAGGGCTGACATTAAAACCTACCGTGTCCCAAACACTTAACCAATTTCCAGATGTATCTTTAAACTCTAGCTCTAGCACATCATTTCCTTCAGGAGCATTTCCAATACCTTCTGGTTGAAAATAAAAACTGAAATACAGTTGTGTGTGGCCACTAGCGTCTAAAGGTTTAGATGTTAGGTAATCTGCAGGCCCGTGTGCAGAAGATGAAACAATATTTCTTGGATTTCCAAAAGCATCTAAAGCATCTAACGTGGCAACTCCTATGTTAAGTGGTTCAAAAGGAAGATTAGTGTTAATATAGGCGTCTTGGTCTTGCCAGTGAGTTGACTTAGGATATCCTTTATAATTCGAAAAATCATCAAAAAAAGGAAGTGACAAAGAAATCATAGATTTCTCGTAAATCAAATGTTCATTTTTCCCTATCTGTGTGTTAAAAATTAAATCAGAAACTATCTCCTGAGAATAAGAGAAGTAACTAAGAAAAAGAAAAAAACAGCTTACTAATCTCATTGTTCAAGTATTTGTTCAGGTGGTTGTTTTAAAAATATATCTACCGGCCTTCCTAATTTTATCAACCTACCCTCTCTAGCGGCCGGTCGTTGTCTATAAACTACAGCTTTAGAGCTATCTGTAACGCTAGCATCGAAAACAGATAGGCCAATATTCAATGAACTAAGTTGTAATACTAATTCTGCATCTTCAAATGTTAAACCTTCTAAGAATGGTAGTTCTACCTGCAATTCACTTAATCCATTGCCTAGTACCAAATCAACTTTTGTTCCTACAGGAAGGTATTCCCCTGATTTAACCTCTTTACCGGCAACCTTTTGTTTTAGCACTGCGTTTTTAGCAAGATTCGGAACATAGCTTAAATCTCCAACTACTAGACCAAGTCCTTTCAATTTGGCGATGGCACTTCTATGTGTCAAATCAATAAGATAAGGCATTGATATTAGTTGTCTTTTTTTAGCGATGATAGTTAAGTAAATCCTTCTATTTTCTTTTACATGTATTCCAGGTTTCGGATCTTGATCTACTATACTACCTGGTTCTTTTTCTTTATTAAAAATAGAATCTATAACAACATACCTTAAAGATTGTTCCTTTAACAAACTGTCAACATCTTCAATATAAAGCCCTGTGTAGTCAGGCAACTCAATAGTATTATCATGATTAGTATATAGCTTTAAATAAAATAAAACGCCCATTAGTAATACTCCGGCAAAAACAGAAATTGTTATAAGTTGCTTAAAGAAAGTTTTACTAAATAAAAACTTAAACCAAGATTTATGCTGATTTGACATGTATAAATAACGTTAAGCAAATATAATAATTATACAAGTTTTTCATTAGCATTAGTATTTAGTTTAATTTTGATTTTATGAAGAATATTGCAGTAGTAATGGGTGGATACTCAGCCGAAAGAGTTATTTCCATGAAAAGTGGAAAAGTTGTAGTAAAAAACCTACAATCTGATGAGTTTTCGACTTACACTGTAGTTATTGATAAATATAGTTGGGACTTAGTTTTAGATAATCAAAAATATAATATCAATAAAAAAGATTTTAGTACAAACATTAATGGAAAGAAAATATTCTTTGATGCTGTTTTTATTGCTATTCACGGCACGCCAGGAGAAGATGGAAAATTTCAATCATACTTAGATGAGTTAAAGATACCCTACACTACTTCAGGAAGTGCTGCTGCAGCCCTCAGTTTTAACAAAGGAAAATGCAATGATTATTTAAGAGAAAATGGAGTTTTATGTGCACAATCTTATTTACTAGATAAAGAAACTGTTATTAATGAAAATGACATTTTAAAGCGAGTTGGACTTCCTTGTTTTGTAAAGCCAAATAAAAACGGAAGCAGCTTTGGAGTGAGTAAAGTTAAAGTAAAAGAAAATCTTCAAGAAGCAATTGAAAATGCTTTTACTCATGACAATGAAGTGCTTATTGAATCATTTTTAGAGGGTAAAGAGGTTACATGCGGCATCCATAATTTCGGAAATGAATTAACAACATTTCCAGCTACAGAGATAGTTAGCGAAAATGACTTTTTTGATTTTGAAGCAAAATATGAAGGGAAAAGTCAAGAAATAACTCCCGCCCGAATAAGTGATGAATTAGCTCAAAAAATAGCTTGTAAAGCAAAAAAAATATATCGCTTACTTAACCTTAATGGAATTGCTAGAATTGACTTTATCATTCAAAATAATGAGCCTTTTATTATTGAAGCAAATACAGTGCCCGGATTATCAGAAGAAAGTATTATTCCTAAACAAGCCGCCTGTGCTGGGGTCAGATTAAAAGATTTATTTAGAATGGCAGTTAATCATGCAATGAAATAAAAAGAAGTTATCATATCTAAAATCTAATCCAAAAAGAAAGAAAAAGAAATTACTATTGAATGTGAATCTATATCTATTTAAAAACAGATATGTTATTTTTATTATCTAAAATCAAATAATTATTTCAATAAGCTTTCTATTGCCAAAACATATGATTTTAATCCAAAACCACAGATACTACCTTTGCAATTCGAAGATATTAATGATTTATGCCTATACTCTTCCCTAGCATATATGTTGGAAATATGTACTTCTATAACCGGTGTTTCAATAGCTGCAATAGCATCCGAAATAGATACAGAAGTATGCGAATAACCACCAGCATTTAATATAATTGCATCTAATGAGAAACCTGTTTCATGAAGCTTATCAATTAACTCGCCTTCAATATTAGATTGAAAATAGCTTAGGTTAATAGCAGTATATTTTTCTTTTAAGGTTTGAAAAAAATCATCAAAAGATGATTCGCCATAAATTGACTTTTCCCTTACTCCTAATAAGTTTAAATTTGGTCCGTTAATAATTATAACATTCATTTAACAAAAATAAACATTGAGTTGGAAAAGTCACATACAAGGTTTTAGATCTTTTTTACAGCTAGAAAGATCACTATCTATCAACTCTGTAGAGGCTTACGAACGTGATGTTGAAAAACTTACTCGATATCTAGAATTAAATAATATTCAAAAACCAGCAAGTAAATTAGCAACAAAGGATATAAGAAATTTTATGCAATGGATTGCTTCTTTAGGTTTAAGCGCTCGTTCTCAATCCAGAATACTGAGTGGAATTAAAGCTTTTTATAAATATTTGATATTAGAAGGAAATCTAAAAAACAACCCAGCTGATCTTGTAGAGGCACCAAAAATTGGTAAAAAACTACCCGACACTCTTTCTAAAACAGAAATTATTGAACTAATTGAATCAGTAGATTTAAGTCATCCCCAAGGAGAAAGAAACAGAGCGATGCTAGAAGTATTGTATGGATGTGGCTTACGTGTTTCAGAACTAATCAACTTAAAACTTTCAGACTGGCACAAAAACGAAGGGTTTGTTAGAATAATAGGAAAAGGAAATAAAGAAAGACTCGCCCCTATAGGTGGAATAGCAGAAAACCACTTAAACACTTACATTAAACAAATTCGCTCTTGTCAAGCTAAAGCAAAAGGGCATGAAGATTTTATTTTTCTTAACAGAAATGGTCGGAAATTAAGTAGAGTGATGATTTTTTACATCATTAAAGAATTAGCCAAAAAAATGAATCTAAATAAAAAAATAAGTCCACACACATTCAGACATAGCTTTGCTACACATCTTATTGATGGTGGGGCAGATTTACGTGCTGTGCAAGAAATGCTAGGTCACGAATCTATTACCACTACTGAAATATACACTCACCTTGACAGAGACTATCTTAGAGATGCTATCATCACTTTTCACCCACGATCCTAATGCATGTAAAAGATAATATTTGGAAACTATACATTATTAAAGGTATAATGTGGTTCATGGTGGCTATGCCTATTATTGTTTTATTTTTTCAAGAAAATGGCTTGAGCCTCCAAGAAGTGATGATTTTACAAGGATCTTATTCTTTAATGGTGGCTTTAATGGAGATACCAAGCGGTTATATTGCCGATTTATTTGGCAGAAAAAAAACTATGGTTCTTGGTACTTTTTTTTGTTTTATTGGGTTTGCGTTATTTAGTTTCTCCTTTGGTTTTTGGGAGTTTTTTCTTGCAGAAATACTATTAGGTATTGGAAACAGCTTCATTTCTGGATCTGACTCAGCTATATTATACGATTCTTTGTTACAAAGTAAACAGACAGATGAATACACAAAAATTGAAGGAAAAACTTATTCTATTGGAAATTTTTCTGAAGCAGGGGCTGGAATTTTAGGTGGATTCTTAGCCGACATTTCTTTACGATATCCATGGTACGTGCAAGCAGCAGTTGCAGCACTAGCTATTCCTTTTGCAATATCTTTGGTAGAGCCACAAGTTAAATTTAAAAAAATAGAAAAAAGCTTCAAAGCAATTTTACAAGTGGTTAATTACACCTTAGTAGAGAATAAACTACTTAAATGGTTCACGATATTTTCTGCTATTACGGGAGTAGCAACCCTTTCGATGGCATGGTTTGCACAACCATTTTTCAAAGATGTTGATATACCTATTAAATGGTTTGGAATTTTATGGGCAATATTAAATATTTCTGTTGGATTATCTTCCTATCATGCCCATCGGCTTGAGTCTTTATTGAATAGAAAAATACTTTTATCATTTATTGGATTAGGAATTGCTTTTTGTTATATATCATTGGGTTTTTCAGAAACAAAATGGGGGTTATTATGGATTTTAATGATATACCTTATTAGAGGAGTAGCCACTCCTGTATTAAGAAATTATATAAATGAAATCACCACTTCCGAAATAAGGGCTACTGTGCTTTCAGTAAGAAGTTTTATTATTAGAACATGTTTTGCTTTAACTGCACCATTTTTAGGATGGATAGCTGATATTTACACTATAGGTGGAAGCTTTTTGATTTTAGGAGTACTAGTTGGAGGAATAGGGTTTTTATGTTCATGGAAATTAATTGCTTTATCTAAGCAATAGTTTAGTTTTTAACAAACTTGTTCGTGTTTGTAATAAAACAAAGTATAGTCCCCTTTCTAGCATTGAAACATCTAAGTAGTGTTGAGTTTTGTTTTGGAGTATTAATTGACCTCTCGCATTATATAACAATAGGTCTCCACTATTGTAGAAATTTAAAATTTCGGTTGTAGGATTTGGATAACAAACCAAGTCTTGCCATTCCTCCACCACATCAATACATGAAATTATATAATTAATATTATGAGTATCATTATCCGAAAGTTCAGATTGTATAGAGGTGTAAAAATCTAAAGCACCAGGGCCTGGATTTAAAAACAGATTATAGAATAATACTTCGGAAGAGTTTCCTGATGTATAAAAATTTCCATCAGCAGGAATAGTATTTATGATTTTTATTCCTCCATTGTCATTTTGTATGGTAAATGATCCGTCTATTACACCTGTACTGTCATTATTCATGGCAATAACAGCTTCGTTAACTGAAATTATTTGATCAACAATTAGAGTATAATCAAATTCATAAAACCCTCCGCCTGCCATAACATCTGACACACCTACAACATCTCCTACATTTAATGTGTTGATAGCAAAACTTCCTGCATTGGAAAATACAGCTGAGGTTGCTAAATCTGGCTCGTTAGGATCCTGCGCTACCGTAAACATTAAGTCAGCTAGGGAGTCACATACTAAATGCGATAATGATATATCAAAGTATGGAGAAAAAGCAATAGGAACAAAAGAGTTAGTGGTAAATGTATCCTGAACAGACCAAGCAGATGCTGTGTTGTTAACAGTGTCACACCAAGCTTTAGCATTCCAGATGTAGGTTTCATTCAAATCAAAACCGAATGCTTTCGAAGTATCCATATGCATCATACGATATTCCCAAGAAGATGCTGTAATTTTTTTAAATCTTAAACGATATTCTTCAGACCCTATGACAGATTGAAATTGTAGTTTTTTCCAGTCATAATTTTGAGTAGTCAATGAATCCAAAACATCAGGATATAGAGGTGCATCACAATTTTGTCCAAATGAATTCAAACAACAAATAAACCCAATAAAGCATATGAAATTCTTCATATTACAAAGATAATCAAAATATTAGGTGTTAAATCTGAAGTGCATTACATCTCCATCAGCAACTACATAGTCCTTACCCTCTACTGACATCTTACCAGCTTCTTTACAAGCTACTTCTGAACCGAGCTCTACATAATCAGCATACTTTATAACTTCAGCTCTAATGAAACCTTTTTCAAAATCGGTATGAATTACACCAGCTGCTTGAGCGGCTTTCATTCCATCTTTAATTGTCCAGGCACGAACTTCTTTAACTCCAGCTGTAAAATAAGTTTTTAAATTCAACAAATTATAAGCCGATTTAATGAGCTTATTTACACCTGGCTCTTCTAAACCCATATCTTCGAGAAACATCTGTCTCTCTTCATAACTTTCTAGCTCGGCAATATCAGCTTCTGTAGAAGCAGCAATCAACAATACAGCTGCATTTTCATTGTTAACTTCCGCTTTTACTCTTTCTACATATTTATTGCCAGTCTGCACAGAACCTTCATCTACATTACACACATACATCACTGGCTTATTAGTCAATAACATCAAATCTGCAACATGTTCCTTGTCCTTATCATCCATTTGAACGGAGCGAGCAGACTGTCCACTTTCTAAATGCTCTTTATAAGCTGTTAAAACTTCAGCTACTTTTCTAGCTTCTTTATCTCCAGTTCGAGACATTTTCTCATACTTCTGTAACTTCTTTTCTACCGATTCTAAATCTTTCAATTGCAACTCCATGTCAATAGTTTCTTTATCTCTTATTGGATCTACCGAACCATCAACATGTACAATATTGTCATTTTCAAAACATCTTAACACATGTATAATTGCATCAGTTTCTCGAATATTAGCTAAAAACTTATTTCCTAGTCCCTCTCCTTTACTTGCACCTTTAACCAAACCAGCAATATCAACAATTTCTACTGTTGTTGGCTGAACTTTCTCTGGTTTCACTAATTCCTCTAGTTTTGTCAATCTATTATCAGGAACAGTGATGATACCAATATTTGGTTCAATTGTACAAAAAGGAAAGTTTGCCGATTGTGCTTTGGCATTAGACAAACAATTAAACAAAGTAGATTTACCCACATTAGGCAACCCAACAATTCCACATTTTAAGGCCATTTATAAAAATTTATATTGCAAAGATAATCAGCATAAATAACATTTGTTAAAAAATATCAACAATTGAAATTAGCGACCTATAAAAGATATACATTTACTGCTTTAATAATCATAACATGGCAGATATACAACAACTAGAGAAAATATGTACACAAGTTCGTAGAGACATTGTTAGAATGGTACATGCACAAAGTTCTGGTCATCCTGGTGGATCTTTGGGTTGTACAGAATTTTTTGTTGCTCTTTATTTCGATATAATGAAACACAACAAAGATTTTAAAATGGATGGAAATGGGGAGGATTTGTTTTTCCTTTCTAACGGTCACATTTCTCCTGTATGGTATTCAGTATTGGCGCGTAGCGGATACTTCCCTATTTCTGAGCTTGCTACTTTTAGAACTATAAACTCTAGATTACAGGGACACCCTACTACACATGAAGGCTTACCTGGAATTCGTGTTGCTTCAGGTTCATTAGGACAAGGCATGTCAGTAGCCATAGGAGCTGCAGAAACCAAAAAACTAAACAATGATAAATGCATTGTTTATTCTTTACACGGTGATGGAGAACTACAAGAAGGACAAATTTGGGAAGCAGCTATGTATGCTGCAGGAAAAAAAGTAGATAACCTAATCGCTACAGTAGACTACAACTTTAAACAAATTGATGGTGCTACCGATGATGTAATGCCATTAGGTAATTTGAAAGATAAATTTGTATCATTTGGATGGACTGTTATAGAAAATAAAAATGGCAATAATATGATCGAAGTAATTCGCATATTAGGAGAGGCAAAATCTCTAACAGGAAAAGGAAAACCAATCGTTATCTTAATGCACACAGAGATGGGTAATGGTGTTGACTATATGATGGGAACACACAAATGGCATGGATCAGCTCCAAACGATGAGCAGTTAGCTTCTGCACTAGCTCAAAACGAAGAAACACTAGGCGATTACTAAAATCGTTATATAAATGATGAAAAAGTTACTAACATACCTCACTAAAACAAAACTTTTTATAGTGACTTTTCTTTTATGCAGTTCATCATTATTAGCTCAAAAAGAAAAACCACTCACAAGAGTGTTATTTATATTTGATGCTTCACAAAGTATGTATGCAAATTGGGAAGGTGGTAACCGTATGGATATTGCTAAAAATCTTTTAAGTAACATGCTAGATAGCTTGCGTGGACAAGATAAAGTTGAAGTTGGCTTACGTGTATATGGACATCAATTTCCTGTTCCTCCGCAAGAATGTGAGGACACTCGTTTAGAAGTTGGTTTCGGTTTGCATAAAATCGATCAAATTCAAGCTCGTTTAAAAACCTTAAAACCAAAAGGAACTACCCCTATCGCTAATGCTATAGAAGCTGGCGCTTATGATTTTCCTAAATGTGAAGACTGTCGAAATATTATAGTTTTAATTACAGACGGAATTGAAGAGTGTGGAGGGGACCCTTGTGCAGTCTCGCGTTTATTTCAAGAGAAAAAAATCATCTTAAAACCATTCGTTATTGGAATTGGTTTGAGTGAAGATCATAAAAAAGCATTTGAATGTGTTGGAACTTTTTACGATGCAAAGAACCCAGAAGCATTCACGAATGTTTTAGAGGTCGTTATCTCTCAAGTTTTAAACTCTACAACTGTACAAATTAACCTTTTAGATGAATGGAACAACCCTACAGAAACGAATGTCCCTATTACGTTTTACGATTCATTCACAGGAATTTTACAATATAACTTTGTACATACACTAAATGCAAAAGGGAATCCAGACACACTAACAATTGATCCTGTATTAAGCTATAAAGTAGTTGCTCACACCATTCCTCAAAGCAATACTGATGTAGAATGGAAACTAACTCCTGGAAAGCACACTATCATCCCAATTGATGCTGGACAAGGAGAATTACATTTAGTAGTTAGTGGAAATCAAGATATTTCTTGCATTGTAAGAGAAAAAGGAAAACACGAAACATTACACTTACAACATTTCAACACCAAACAATTATACTTAACAGGTGAATACGATATTGAAATCCTAACCCTGCCTCGAATCAAGGAAACGGTAAGAATTGAACAGAGCAAAACCGCAAAGGTTGTTATTCCTGAACCTGGTTTAGTAACTTTATCTTATACGTCTAAAGGATACGGAAGTATTTTTGAAGATGAAAGTGAATTGAAGTGGGTGTGTGATATCAACTCCGAAAAAACAAGGGAAATACTTCACTTACTTCCTGGTAAATACAGAATAATATATAGAGCAAAAAGCTCATATCAAAGCATTTATACTAAAGAAAAACAGTTTACAGTGACGTCACGAAAATCTGTATCCGTAAAACTATAAAACATGGAGAAAAAAGACACGCGTTCTGGATTTGGAGCAGGACTATCTGAACTAGGTAGAATAAACCAAGATGTGGTAGCACTTTGTGCCGATTTAACCGGTTCGTTAAAAATGAACAACTTTGCTAAAGATCATCCTGAACGTTTTTTTCAAGTAGGAATTGCCGAAGCTAATATGATTGGTATTGCTGCAGGAATGACTATTGGCGGCAAAATTCCTTTTGCCGGCACTTTTGCGGGTTTCGCTACGGGTCGTGTTTATGATCAAATCCGTCAATCGGTAGCATACTCTTATAAAAATGTTAAAATCTGTGCTTCTCATGCAGGACTTACACTAGGTGAAGATGGTGCTACTCACCAAATTTTAGAAGATATTGGTTTAATGAAAATGTTACCTGGAATGACTGTTATCAATCCATGTGACTTCAACCAGACGAAAGCAGCCACCATTGCCATTGCTGAACACGAAGGCCCTGTTTACTTGCGTTTCGGAAGGCCAAAAGTACCAAACTTCACTCCAGAAAACCAAATTTTTGAAATTGGTAAAGCGTTACACTTAGAAGAAGGATCTGATGTAACCATTTTTTCTACAGGCCATTTGGTATGGGAATCACTAGAAGCAAAAAAAGTATTGGCTAAAGAAGGTATTAGCGCTGAAGTAATCAATATACATACCATAAAGCCATTGGATGAAGAGGCAGTCATAGCTTCAGCTCAAAAAACAAGATGTGTGGTTACAGCCGAAGAACACATGATGCTAGGTGGTTTAGGAGAAAGTATTGCACAACTATTAGGTAGAAAACTTCCTACTCCTTTAGAAATGGTTGCTGTTAAAGATAGCTTTGGAGAGAGTGGAAAACCAGCTGACTTGATGAAAAAATACGGTTTAAGTAGTGAAGACATTACAACTGCTGCTAAAAAAGCTATATCTAGAAAGTAAACTAATTTTATATCATTATAATTAATAATGGATAAGTTAAAAAATTTAGGATTTTCGATTGGAATTTTTGCTTGTCTTTTTAAGATTATGTCATGGGCAGGTGCAAATATTTTGTTGATTATTGGTCTATCACTTTTAGGATTATATTTTTTAATAAAGGTTTTTTTAAAAAATAAATAGTACATAATTATTAAAAGAGAAATTATTAAAAATTAAAGTAAATATTTTTACTTTTTTATTTTTAAATCATGAGTAAGGAACTCTTTCTTAAACATCAAGCACAAATCACGCCACACCCAAAAGCTTTAGAAGTTAAGCAAGCTAAAGGGATGTACATAGAAGATATTTATGGAAATAAATATATGGATTTAGTGGCTGGCGTTTCTGCCAATACTTTAGGACACAGTCACCCTGCTGTAGTAGAAGCTGTACAAACACAAGCCGAACAATACATGCATGTAATGGTGTATGGTGAATATGTACAGAGTCCACAATATCAATTAGCAAAATTGTTAGCTGAAAACCTTCCCCCCACTTTAAACTGTACATATCTAGTAAATTCTGGATGCGAAGCTATTGAAGGCGCTATGAAACTTGCTAAAAGATTAACTGGTAGAACAGAGTTTTTATCATGTTTAAATAGCTATCACGGAAGTAGTCATGGTGCACTTAGTTTGATGGGGACAGAAGTATACAAAGCTAAATACAGACCACTCCTGCCCAATTGTCACCGAATTGAATACAATTGTGTAAAATCTTTACAAAATATTACTACTAAAACTGCCGCTGTAGTTGTAGAACCCGTTCAAGGTGCTACTGGATTTGTTACACCAAAGAATAATTGGTTGCAAAAATTAAAAAAGCGTTGTGATGAAGTAGGTGCCATGCTCATTTTTGATGAAATACAGACTTGTTTTGGTAGAACTGGAAAGTTATTTGCTTTAAATACTTATGGGGTAACACCTGATATTCTATGCATTGCTAAAGGAATGGGTGGCGGCATGCCTATAGGTGCTTTTATAAGCAGTAAAGAAAATATGGATGCTTTAAAAGACAATCCAAAACTAGGGCATATCACCACTTTTGGAGGACATCCTGTTAGCTGCGCTGCAGCACTTTCAACATTACAAACACTTTTAAATAACAGCTCTATTATCAATAGTATTCCTTCAAAAGAAAAACTATTTCGAAAAGGATTAGAACACTCCATATTAAAAGAAATAAGAGGTATTGGCCTAATGCTTGCTATTGAGTTAGGAGATGTAGAAAAATGCAGAAATTTTGTAGAAAAAGCTTACAAAAAAGGACTTATCACCTTCTTTTTCCTATTTACAGGCACAGCTGTTCGCCTTTCGCCACCCCTTATTATTACTGAAAAAGAAATACAGTCTGCTTGCGAAAAAATACAAGAAGTTTTAGATGAATTATAAGTCTGAAGCAGCGCTTGTTACACTGATTTGAGCAATATCCCTATCAAATAAATATAGTCCACCTTTATCGTTTCCAATAAGCGCTAATTTGTCCAATATTGTTCTGGCTAACGCCTCTTCTTCTATCTGTTCAGCAACATACCACTGTAAAAAGTTGTGTGTAGTGTAGTCTCTGTGCTCTAAACAAATGTGAACCAGTTCGTTAATCATTTGACTTACTTTTACTTCATGTTCGTGTAAATCTTGAAAAACATGCTTTAAATCTTTAAAGTTTTTTGTTGGCTCATCTAAAGCTTTAATGTGTGCCTGACCACCACGTTCGTTTACATATTTAACAAGTTTTAACATGTGTTGACGTTCTTCATCTGAATGATCGTAGAAGAAGTTAGCAACCCCTTCATACCCTTGAGTTTCAGCCCATGAAGCCATAGCTAAATAATATTGAGAAGAAGCTGCTTCAGCTCCTATTTGTTTATTCAATGCCTCTTCAATTTTTTGATGGATCATAACAAAATATTTATGTGTTTTTTACAAATTTAATAGATAAAAGCATGTTTTCGACAACTTCTATTGAATTTCAAACTAATTTATAATCAGTCTTATTTGATTGAAAAAAAATGCCCACCAAATTGGCAGGCATTTACTATAGTGATCGCGACAGGATTCGAACCTGTGACCGTCTGCTTAGAAGGCAGATGCTCTATCCAGCTGAGCTACGCGACCAATGTAAAAAAAAGGACTCAAAAACTGAGTCCTTCCTGTTGGGGTGGCAGGTAAAAAACCATTAGCCACTTTTAATCAAGTACTCTAATTTTAAAAAGATCACTATTCCCTTTTTACTACCGAAATCACCTGATCTTTACAATCGGCAAATATAAAATTTTTAGTTATTGAATAGTATGATAATATTTAATAATGCATCTGAGTTTTAAATTTCTTTTTTCCATCACAACCTCTGTAATGCTTACTGCTGGCGCAGGAAACAATAAACATAGATAATATTAGTAATATAACTATACTTCTTATTTTCATGATTCATCAGGTGTTTCGTTAATTTTAGAAATCCATACTTCAAAAATGTTTTCTTTAGCTTGTAAATTGTATATGCTAGCAAATGCATCAACAATTTCACATGTTGCTTTTTCATCACTTTGGTGCTTGTAGCACAACTCTCTTGTGTCATTTTCGTAATCATTCATTATTACAATCACATTTTTAGCACCTGTATATTTAACCCAATGATAATTGTCATTATTCCTTCCAATTGTTAAATATTCTAAATCATCGAAATCAATATTATCATTATATAAAACCATTTCACTTTTTCCGAAAATATTTTTAGTAGATACTTCTATATATTCATCCGCTTGCGAATAACTTAAATTTGTAAAAGTTAAAGCTGTTAGTACTAAAAGAATTTTTTTCATTATAATTTATTTAAGAGTTACTAGAGAATTAATTTCATCAGGTTTTATGTCATAATTAGGTTTATAAAACTTTAAAGAATCTAAAATACCTGTTAGATTAAATACGTAGATATGATTGTTTGTATCATAAATTTTACAATCTCCATTCAAACAAATTTTTCTATATGATCCTTTTGAATCAGAACATATTACATGTACTTTTCTTACATGAGTATATTCGACCCAATGATATGTGTAATCACCTTTGACTACGGATGACTCAAAATCGTCTTCGAAGTCTATTGCTAAGTCATCGTTGTAATAACAAGCAAAGCTTCTATTATAAGATTCATTATTGGATAATTCTACGTATTCTATTTGAGAGTATAATTGATTTGAAAGAAATACCAAAACCAAAATAAGACCATACTTTTTCATAGTTATTTAATTTAGAGATTAATAATCGAAAAAGTAAAAGTGTCAGCATAAATAAGAATTTGTGTTTATGAAAATATTTACGAGATTACTTAGAATAAGTTTCAACTATAATTTTTAAAAATTAAAAAAGACTCTAAATAGAGTCTTTTAAATACACAGCAAAAGTATATTATGATTACATAAGATTAAAAAATTATAATCTAGGTTAGCATATTTCTTTTAGACGCTTTCTCTATTGCTAGATTGTTCTGAAAATTCCAAAATCGGATCTAAATCATCTTTATTTGAATCATATGCATTAGAATTCTTTGGTATTTCTTGACCCGAAATATCAAAAGATAAAAATAAGGAATTGCCTCACTAGGCAAAACTTATAGAAAAATCATAGAAAATATAAAAGAGAAAAAAAGTCGGGGTGGCAGGATTCGAACCTGCGACCTCCTGCTCCCAAAGCAGGCGCGATAACCGGGCTACGCTACACCCCGAAAAGG
>MDTD01058181.1_pt1 | contig 19750 bp, 22 predicted proteins | sample 811221 | NCBI WGS metagenome assembly MDTD01 (sample SAMN05326646, study PRJNA326480) | marine metagenome | isolation source: seawater | place: Pacific Ocean: South West | collected 2011 | reverse complement strand
GTTAAGGGTCTCAACTAGATCTTTCATTCCACTTGAACCCCAATCACAATGATCATCTCTCATGTAGATTCCTTTGCTATTTTGTCTAGCTAAATCCTCATGCCTTATGATTTGAGCCTCATTTTCACTATTTTTTAATTTTTCGTCCATATTCAGTGTATAATTTACAAGATTTACAAAATCTACAAAAAACGTCTATTTTACTTGTAAATTTAGTTTATTTTTTGTAAATTAAAATTTACAAAATTTACAAAAAATGGAAATTAATCAACAAATTGGCTTCAAAATTAGAGGATTTAGAAAAAAATTAGGCCTCCAAGCAAAGAAATTAGCAGAACAATTATCTATATCTCCCAGTTATTTAAATCTTATTGAAAGTGGGAAAAGAGGTATTGATGCTGAACTTTTACTTAAAATTTGTCAGGAACTTAGAATTGAATTAACAGATTTAAAGAGCGAAAAAGAAATAGACCTAAGTAACTCTAAATTAGCAATATCAAAATTTTCTAGGGGTAAAAATATAGATAAATTAGATTTAAAAATTGGCCCAAAAATTAAAGCTTTTAGAAGACAGCTCGGACTTCAAGCAAACAAATTTGCAGAACAATTAAATATTTCCCCAAGCTACTTAAATTTAATAGAGAGTAATAAAAGAAAAATTGATGGAGATTTATTAATTAGGATTAGTAAAGAACTTAGAGTTGATCTTTCAGATTTGACAAGCAAAAGTGATATAAACTTAGAAAATGATATTTCAGAGTTGTTAGATGATCAGTTATTTGAGGATCTTGATATTCTTGGTCCTGAGGTGAAAGATTTAGTAAATACCAATCCAAAAATTGCTAAAGCTTTAATTAAACTTGGTGATAACTTTAAACAAAAAGATCATGAAATAGTAAATAAAGTTGAAAACATTTCAGGAAAAATAATTGATAGTAGAAAAACTTCATTTCCAGGTGAAGTTATATCGGATTTTCTTCAAGAAAATAAAAATTATTTTCCTAAATTAGAGGATTTTGCCAATTCTATTTTTGAAAAAGTACAAAAAAATAATAGGACAAGATATGTGGCTTTATGTGACTTTTTAAAAAAAGAATATTCAATAACTGTTAAAGACATAATCCCAGAAGAAAAAAAACCATTTTCAAAAGTTTTTAATCAGAAAAATAAAGAACTTTTATTAAGTGATTATAATTCACTTGAGACAAAAAAATTGCATGCTTCAGCACAAATTGCTCAAGAGGGCGCCATAGACATTATTAATGATTATTTATCAAAGTTCAAATTTCCATCTGAAGAATCAAAAAGATTAACACAAGTAGCTTTATTAAATTATTGTGGGGCAGCAATTTTGATGCCATATAAACTTTTTCACTCCGAATGTAAAAAACTTAAATATGATCTTCAACTTTTGCAAAACACATTTGCTACTTCCTTCGAGCAAGTAGCGCACAGAGTAACATGTTTGCAGGATGAAAAATTACCAGGTATACCTTTTCATTTTTTAAGAGTTGATATGGCGGGCAATATATCAAAAAGATTTTCATTATCGGGTATTGAAATTCCTAGATATGGTGGAGCTTGTCCAAGATGGAATGTTTACTCAGCATTTACTAGACCTGGTGTTATCCAAGCAGCAGTGAGCAAAATGACCAATGGTGAAAAATATGTTTGTATTGCAAAAACAGTTGAAAAAGGTGTGGGAAGATATGGACAATCAAAAAGTATTTTATCAATTGGCTTAGGATGTGAGGCAAAGTACGCTAAAGAATTTGTTTACACAGAAAATTTAGATATTACTGATAAAAAAACAGAAATCCCTATTGGTGTATCGTGTAGAACATGTGACAGATTAGATTGTTCTCAAAGAGCATTTCCACCGCTACATAAAAAATTTGATGTGGACATCAACACAAGAGGAGTCTCAGTTTATGTTAATGATAATAATTAAAAATAAATTTACTTTATGCTTAAGTTTGTAATTCCAGCTGTTATAATTTTTTTGATTGTACTTTTTTGGGAAAAAATAAACGAAAAATTATCTCAAAAATTTAAAATCAAAATTAATAAAATTATTATAATTTTTTCATTAATAATTTTAGGAATAATTTTTATTTTATTATATTTTTAATCTAAGATGATTAATATTTTAAAAAAAAAATTTAAACCTAGAATTAGAGCTCGGATTAGAAAAAACAAACAGTTTCTTACAAAAAATATAGATAATTTTTTTGACTGGATAAAAGGAGCCGAATTAGTTGAATTAAAAAAGTGTAATACAAATGAAGATCCAGTTAGACCAGAATTAAACAACATCTTCAGAAGGAGTTATGGAAGAAAAATTTTTGGTGTAAAATATATGGGAGAGATTTATGCTGTCATGTGTTTTGCTTACACAAATCACATACCAAAAACAGTAGCGGAACTTGATAAATTTAGTCATGATGCTTTTTTACAAAGTGCGCAAAGAGATCAAAATGTTGGTCAAATTGCAATAGCATATACAGTTTGGTCTAAAAAGAAAGGTGGTGGAAAATTGATTGTTAAAGAAGTATTTAAAAAAATTAAAAAATCTAATCATTTGAATAGATTGGTGACTTTGTCTCCTTTAACTAAAATGGCAACAAGATTTCACAAAAATAATGGAGCTAAACTTTTACAAATCAATGAAACTACTCAGAATTTTGAATATAAAGTTTTGAAAAAATAGTTATTATCTTTAAATGCCAAAATATAACTGGAACTATCCTACTAAAATTTGGATAGGCGAAAATAGTATTCAAGATTTAGCATTAGCATGTAAAAACTTGAATTTAAAAAAACCACTAATTGTTACTGATAAAAGTTTAGTAAATTTAAAAATATTCAAACATACCACTGAAGTATTAAAAAAAAAAATTTTTCTTTTGAAATTTTTTCAGACGTAGTTGGCAATCCATCGGGCACGAACGTAAATGATGGAGTAAAATTTTTTAAAATAAATAATTGTGATGGAGTAATTGCATTTGGTGGTGGAAGTTCTTTGGATGTTGGGAAAGCTGTAGCATTTATGTCAGGGCAAACTTTTCCCATTTGGGAATTTGAGGATGTAGGAAATAATTGGACAAAAGCTAATTCAGATAAAATTGCACCTATAATTGCAATACCAACAACTGCTGGAACAGGTTCTGAAACTGGGAGAGCATCTGTTATTTTAAATGAAGAGACAAGAGAAAAAAAAATTATTTTTCATCCAAAATTTTTACCTTCAATAGTAATTTTAGATCCAATTCTAACAGTTGGTCTGCCTCCTGAAATTACTGCCACGACTGGTATGGATGCACTTGCACATAATTTGGAAGCCTTTTGTGCACATGGATATCATCCTATGGCAGATGGAATAGCCTTAGAAGGTATAGGGTTAATTGATCAGTTTTTAATAGAAGCTTATAAAAATGGATCAAATATTAACGCAAGGATGAATATGCTGTCAGCAGCCAGCATGGGCTCTACTGCCTTTCAAAAGGGACTCGGTGCCATTCATTCTCTAAGCCATCCTATTAATGCACTTAATAATATTCATCACGGTTTATCTAATGCAATATTTATGCCTTATGTTCTCACTTTCAATAAGAGTGAAATTAAGGAAAAAGTTTTCAAAGTAAGTAGTTATTTGCAACTTAAAGATAAATCTTTTGACGGATTTATTAATTGGATATTAAAATTGAGAAAAAAACTCAATATTCCTCATAAACTTTCTGATATAATAAATCAAAAAGATCTTGATTTAGATCGGTTATCTAAAATGGCTGTAGAAGATCCATCAACAATGACCAATCCAAAGAAATTAACAGTTTCTGATATGAAATCTATGTATCAGAATAGTATTTCAGGAGATTTATTTTAAGATGACTAATTTAAATATTCTTATTGTTGAAGGAAATTTAAGGCAAGAAAATCAAAATTTTTCTAAAAAAGGCATTCAAACTCACACTGAAAGTTTAAAAGATAGTTTAAATTATTTTACAAAAAAAATTTATTTTGATGTTTTTAATCCTTCATCTGATGAAAATTTACAATTTATTAAATCAAAACTTTCCAGTTACGATGGTCTTATTTGGGGCGGTAGCAGTTTAAACATTTATAATGATACAATCGAAATTAGAAAACAAATTGAATTTATGAGAGAATGTCAAAAAAAAGTTAAAAATATTTTAGCAATTTGCTGGGGTATGCAGGTGGCGGTAACAGCTGCTGGAGGTGAAGTAAAAAAAGCTGATAGATCACACATTGGAATCGCTAATGAAATAACGATAAATAATGAGGGTTTAAAACACTCAATTTACAATATGAAAAAGAATAGATTTAATTCACCTGCTTTTAATTTTGATGAAGTTGTAACTTTACCACATAATGGGGTTTGCTTAGCTTCGAATAAAATAAATAAAATTCAAAGCTTATATTTTGAGGTAAATAATTCTAAAATTTGGGGATTGCAATATCATCCAGAAATTACTTATGAAAAAATGATCAATCTTATTAAATTTAGAAAAGACAGATTAATTAATAATAGAAAGGTGTTTCGAGATGAAAAAGAGATTAAAAAACATATATCTTTTATAGAAAAGGAAATATCAATATCAAATAAAGATCAAAGAATGCTTGAGTTAAAAAATTGGGTAAATATAATTAAAAGTTAATTTATTATGTTAAATTATATATTACCTTTCATAATGTTAATAATTATTGTCGTATTTATTCACGAATATGGACATTATTATTTTGCTAAAAAATATAAAGTTGGTGTAACTGATTTTTCTATAGGTTTTGGAAAAGAAATTTTTGGATGGAACGATAAATCAGGTACTAGATGGAAAATATGTTGGATACCTCTAGGTGGATATGTCAAATTTTTTGGTGACCGAAATGTTTTTTCACAAGCAGATCAAGAAAAAATTATCCAAAAATATAATGAGGAGGATCAAAAAAAACTTTTTGTTTTAAAACCCTTGTATCAGAGAGTTTGGATTGTTTTTGGTGGCCCATTGGCAAATTTTTTACTTGCTTTTGTTATTTTCTTTTCAATTTATACTTTTGTAGGTAAGGATTTTACTCCAGCCGTAATCAATGAAGTTCAAAAAGATAGTCCTGCAATGACTGGAGGATTAAAACAAAATGACATTATTTTAGAAATCGATGGACACAAAGTAAAAAGCATAATGGATGTTTCTAAATTCATCATGATGTCTACAGATGATTTAATTGATTTCAAAGTTTCTAGGTCATACGAAGAGATATTGCTTAAAATTAAACCTATTATTGTTGATGGTGAAGATGGTCTAGGGAATAAAATTAAAAAAAGGATAGTTGGAATTAAATTGGGTGCCTTCAATAATGAAATTAACCACATCAAGTTAAGCCCAACAAAAGCAATCTATCATGCAGCTTATGAAGTTTATTACGTCAGCACATCATCATTAAAATATATTGGGGCAATGATTTTTGGAAAAGCTGACACTTCTCAAATTGGTGGACCAATAAGAATAGCAAAAATTTCAGGCCAAGTTGCTGAATTTGGAATTCTTGCCTTCTTAAGCATGATGGCCTATATTTCTATTAGTTTAGGGTTAATTAATCTCTTTCCGATACCGATGCTTGATGGTGGTCATTTAATGTTTTATGCTTTTGAAAAAATTTTAGGTCGTCCTTTATCCCAAAGAACTCAAGAGGGTTTTTTTCGAATCGGTATGTTCTTGTTGTTATCATTGATGATTTTTACAACTGTAAATGACTTGAAAGATATAGGTTTATTAAATTAAAAGACTTCAAAAAAAATCTAAAAATCAAGTAAAATCAAGGGTTTTTGTTCATATTACAATATATTGTGTATAACTTTTTTAAATATACTAAAAAAAGTCTTGATTTATCAAAGCTTTTGACAAAAATGAAAATAACCTAATAAAACCGGAGCTAAAATGAACAAAAAACAATTAGTCGTCAAGCTTTCAGGAGCTTTAAATTTGAGCAAAGCTGATGCAGAAAGAACTTTTGACACAATTACCAACACTATTTTGGATGCTTTAAAGGCTGATGATTCAGTGAAAATTGCTGGATTTGGTACTTACAAAGTAGCTAAGAGAAAAGCAAGAGTTGGAAGAAACCCTCGAACAGGTGAGCAGATTCAAATTGCTGCCTCACAAAAGGTTAAATTCTTACCAGCCAAAGCTTTAAAAGAAGTATTTAATAGATAATATTTTTTCAAAACAGCCTTAATGTTAAAAAATGCATTGAGGCTGTTTCTATATGCAAATACTGCATACCAATTTCCACTTATCAGCGTTAGATTTTTAAAAGATTAAAAATATAAGATATTTCTATTAGGGAGGTCTTATGAAAAAATTATTTAAAAAAATATCTGTGTTTGTTGTTCCACTTTATTTTTTGGTCTCATCAAGCTCAGCAAGTGCAGAAACATCAATTTCAGCTGAAGGACAATACATATTTAATACACTAGGTTTTTATTTAGGCGGTGTATTAGTTGCTTTCATGGCTGCTGGTTTTTGCATGCTAGAAAGTGGACTAGTAACAACAAAAAGTGTTTCTACCATTGCTGCAAAGAATATTGGAAAATTTGCAATTTGTTCGTTGGTTTTTTTCTTTTTTGGTTACAATTTGGCTTATGGCGTGCCAGAAGGGGGATATATAGGTTCTTTTTCGATTTGGAGTGATTCTTCAAACTTAGATACAGGATATTCTGGTTATTCTGACTGGTTTTTCCAAACAATGTTTGTATGTGCAACAGTATCAATAGTTTCTGGTGCAGTTGCAGAGAGAATTAAAATTTGGCCATTTTTTATCTTTGCTTTTTTGATGTCAGGTTTTATTTATCCAATTTCAATGGGTTGGCAATGGGGCGGCGGGTGGTTAGCTGCTTCAGGATTTTCTGATTTTGCTGGATCCACTTTAGTTCACGCCTGTGGTGGTGCCGCAGCTTTAGCTGGAGTTATGGTATTGGGCGCAAGAGAGGGAAGATTTACTAAGTCAGGTCAACCGAAAACTTTAGAGCCGTTTGCAGCCTCTAGTATACCACTTGTAACATTAGGAACTTTTTTACTTTGGTTTGGGTGGTTTGGTTTTAACGGTTTTAGTCAACTTGCGATGGGAACTTTTGATGATGTGAATGCTATAAGCAAAATCGCAGTTAACACTCATTTAGCTGGTGCCGCTGGGACTGTAACTGCAGCTTTGGTTTCAAGATTGTTAGGTGGAAAAACTGATATTATTATGATGTTGAATGGAGCATTAGCAGGATTAGTTGCAATTACTGCGGAACCATTTACTCCAACACCATTGTTATCAATTCTGATAGGTGCTGTAGGTTCAATCATAATGTATTTTGGTACAAAGTTTTTAGAGGCAAGACATTTAGATGATGTTGTGGGCGCAATTCCAGTACATATGTTTGCTGGAATATTTGGAACACTTGCAGCTCCCTTAAGCAACTCTGATACATATTTTAGCACTCAATTTGCTGGTGTTGTTTCAGTATGTTTATTTAGCTTTATTTTGTCTTACATAATTTTTAAAGTTATGAAGGCTACTATTGGTCTAAGAATAAGCACTGGTGCAGAAAAACTCGGAACAGATGTTGCAGAAATTGGAGTCAGGGCTTACGCGATTAGAGACTAATATCTTTTACTTTAATAATTAAAGGTCCCTTATTACAAGGGGCCTTTTTATTTATTCTCTTCCCAAAATTTCTTATAATCAACAAAAGGTGAGAGACCGTAACTTGAATTCACATTTGTCAGGTGTATAGATAAGCTTTTGATTGGTGATACACAAATCTCTTTATCGTATATTTCATTTAAGTATTTTTCAAAAGGATCATGACGGTCCTCACATGTTTTGGTAAATCTTTCCCAGTAATGATCTAGTAATTTTTTACTCGTTAAAAATGTGCATAAAGTCTTATTTATTGTTCTCCAATGCCTATTACTACCTATCAAAATATTTGTTTTTTCATTGTTCATATATAAGTATGGATAGTCAGAGGGACACATAAAAATATCTTTACCTACTTGTGAAGCTATTCTTTCATAAGATGCAATCATTTCCTCCAACATAGACTCTAGATGGATATAGTCATCCTCAACGAAATATATAAGGTCTTCTCCTTTATCTTTAGCAATCTCAAAACTTTGAAATAAACTTGCTAGATTAGAAAAAGTTTCATTAGTCTTTTGTTTTTTAATTTTTGTCTCATATTTTTTATGTTCAAGAGATAATATCTCGATATTTTTACCATTAATTAATTTATTAATTTTGTTCAAATTTTCATTATCTGAGTGATCGTCAACAATAATAGTTTTAATTTTTAAATTTGAATATTTTTTTTTACAAAAATTTATTGAGTTAATTAAAGAATTAATTGAACGAATTGAATAATCAATTTTTGGATGTTCAAATAATCTTTTTTTATTTTGATCCCATACATTTACTTTTGTGTTAACCCTTAATATAATTAATATTGACTTTACACTTTTTGTTATATTAACCTTACCAAGAGGGAGAACAATTGACTCTTTATTAAGCGTTGAAAGGTCCTCATTTAATTCCTTACCTAAAGTTGGAGAATAAAATTTATTTTGGTCAATAATTTCAAAGCCAAATAATTTACAAATTTTTATGAAAAACTTTTTCATATGTTTTTAATTTATGATATAAATATTTACATTATAATGACAATTAAATCATCCCAAACTCTTGTTATGGAAGCCTTAAAGGATATTAAAACAATATCTTCTAATGATGCTCATAAAATGTTTGTTAAAAATGAGTGTAACTTAATTGACATTAGAGACATTAGAGAGTTAGAAAAAGAGGGTAGAATTGAAGGATCAAATCATGTTCCCAGAGGGATGCTGGAGTTTTGGTTAGATCCTGAAAGTGTATATTTTAAACAAGGTAAGCTTGATTTAAAAAAAGAAATGGTTCTTTTTTGTGCTGGTGGAATGAGGTCAGCTCTTGCAGCGAAATCTCTTAAAGATATGGGATTTGAAAAAGTTTCTCATATAGATGGAGGTTTTGGAGCATTAAAACAGAGTAAATTTAAAATTGTTTAAATGTTGCATTCATCTAAGGCATACTCCAGTCTATCTTGACCCCAAAAAATTTTATTATTTACAACAAAAGTAGGAGCACCAAAAATATCTTTATTAAAAGCATCATTTGTATATTTTTTTAACTTATTTTTTATTTCTTCATCTTGAATTTTTTCAAAAAATTCTTTTTCGCTTAAATTTGTTATTTTGATAATTTCAACTAAATTTTTCATATCAGAAATATCAAGATTATCTTTCCAATAAAAATTAAAAACAACATCCAAAAATCTTTTTTTTGACTGTTGATTTATTGCTAGATATCCACGCATTAGGGTTAAAGTATTAATAGGAAAATTAGTATTCCATTGAAAATCAATATTGTTTTTATTTGCTACTAATAAGCAGTCATTTTTCATATTTTTCATTTTTTTTTCATTAAATGCAGGTGCAGTAATTCCTCCAAGTTTGTGAAGACCTCCTAGCAAAATTGGCTTGTACTCAATATTAATCTTATGGTCTTTATTGAGTTTTTCTAATTTTTTGTAAGCCAGAAAAGAATATGGGCTTATAAAATCAAAATAAAAATCTATTGATCTAGTCATAAAGATTAATACTTTTTGCGAAAAAAATTCTAATTAACCAATAAAAAAATAACCCCAAAGGTCCGATTAAATAAGTAATAATTAGAGGAAAAATAATAATTATTTTGTTTATTGAAAATTTTTGTGAGTCTTTGACTATCCATCCACCCGTAAAAAGATTAATCGATATAAAATGTATCCAAAATAAAATGAGAAAAGTTGTATCCGCAAAAAGATTAGTTATGTCAACTAATCCTAAATATAAATTAAAATTTCCTAAGAAATCAAAAGAATTTAAAAAAGCTTTATAAATTACAAATATATAGGCTCCTGCTAGAATAATTATTGGAAAAATAGAGGTAACAAAGTATTTACTTAACAGAGATTGTGGAAAAAAAATGAGTATTAACCAAAAAGGCAACACTCCTAAATTAACCCAATAATACAGCATTTCGATTGTAAAATAATTATAAATTTGTTCGATCATTTTAAAATATATTATATTAGATCTTAAAATGATTCCTATAAGAAATAAAAAAAAAAATTTAAAAGTTACCGTTGAGGAAATGAGAAATTTCGCTTTTACTTATTTAGATAAGTATGCCCCATCTAAGCAACAGCTAAAAACATACCTTTTAAAAAAGTATCTAAAAGGCTCAGGAACAAGCGTAAAAAAAAAGGATGTAGTCAATTTGATAGATATCGTTTTATCCGATTTAGAAAAAAATAGATTTATTGATGATAAATTTTATTCTGAAAGCAAAGCAAAAAGCATGATAAAAAGAGGAAATTCGATTAATAAAATTAGAAATTATTTGATTGCAAAAGGTATAAACGATAAATTTATTAAAGATACAGTAAGTAAAATTGAGGATGAAAATTCTGATCAAGACTTTTTTTCTGCAATAAAAATTTGCAAAAAAAAAAGAATAGGTCCAGCTAGAGTTGAAGATAATAGACCTTTATTTTACAAGAAGGACATTTCACTTTTAGCAAGAAATGGCTTTGATTTTGAGACTTCAAAAAAAGTAATGGATATAGACAAAAATGATTATATGAAAATTATAAAATTACTTTAAATTTTTATTTTTTTCCTTTTTAATCAAATAATTTATCTTATTTCTTATAAAATTTTTTACAAAAACAAAAACTAACAATCCAAATATAGAAACTGATATAATAATTATTAAAATTATTCTTAATTGCTCATCCATTATATATGTTTATTGCTTTTTAATATTAAACTTGGATTTTTGAAATCTTTTTTACCATAAAATATTTCATTGCCGTTAAAATCTGTTATTATACCTCCAGCACTTTCAAGAATTGCGTGGCCTGCAGCTATATCCCATTCACAAGCCCTAGGTTCAGCCACATAACCATTAAATTCTCCAGTAGCAATTACACAAAATTTTAAAGAACTTTTCATTCTTACAAATTCTTTAACATTAAATTTTTGGTGAAAAAATTTTATTTCTGGTTTTATTTTATTTGAGTATGATACAAACTTAATTTGATTTTTATCAAAATTTTTTGACGAGTCTAATTTTATTTTTCTTTCATTTTTAAGTTCAAACGAAAAATTTTTTCCGTAACTATAAAACATTCTTTTTTTTGCAGGCGCATAAATTATACCTGCCACTGATTTGTTATTTAATATTAGACCTGCATTAATAGTAAATTCTTCTAAATTATTTATATAATCATATGTTCCATCAATTGGGTCTATCAACCAGAAATTTTTAAGATTATTTATTGATTTATTCTCAGCCTTTTCCTCTGACACAACTGGTATATTTGGTGTAAGTTCTCTGATTTTGTTAGTAACAATTTTATTGACTTCTAAATCACCATTTGAAACTGGAGTCTTATCTTCTTTGATTTTTTTTGTTAATCCTTTTATTCTTAACTCCAAACATATTTTACCTGCTTTAAAAAAAGTCTCAACTAAGGCTTCTATAGTTTTTTTTATTTCAATTTCTGTCATTAATTTTTATTAATTCAATATTTAAAGTATTTATGACTTTTTTTCCTACATTTTCAAAATTTACAGTTACTTTATCTTTGATAATTGACTGAACTTGACCAATACCCCAATCTTTATTGGCTGGATTCAAAACTTTGTCACCTGGTTCGTAATCAAAAATCATTTAACTTAACTTATATTAGAAATCAGTATAAAAGGCATCAAATGAATAATGAATTTAATTCAATTGGTTTAAACAAAAAACCTTCAGATACAACGGTTGTTGTCGCTATGTCTGGTGGAGTAGATTCATCTACTGTTGCAGGCATGATGAAAAAAGAAGGTTATAAAGTTATTGGAATAACTTTAAAACTCTATGATAATAGTAAGGAAGTTGCCTCATCTAAACAATGTTGCTCAGGTCAAGATATAATGGATGCTAAAAGAGTCGCCCATAAATTAAATATAGACCATAAAATTTTATACTACCAAAGTAAATTTAAACAAGGCGTTATAGACAATTTCATTGACAGTTATTCAAAAGGTGAAACTCCAATCCCATGTGTTCAATGTAATCAAACTGTGAAATTTAAAGACTTATTTCAAGTTTCTAAAGAACTAAAGGCTGATGCATTGATAACAGGACATTATGTGAAAAGCTTAACATTAAACAAAAAAACTATGTTGTATAGAGCGATTGATGAAAATAGAGATCAAAGTTATTTTCTTTTTAATACAACAAAAGATCAACTAGATTTTTTGAGATTCCCTCTGGGTGGGATGTTGAAGAATGAAACAAGAGAGATAGCAAAACAGCTACAATTAAATGTTGCGGAAAAACCAGATAGCCAAGATATTTGTTTTGTACCTAATGGTGATTATGTTTCAGTGATACAAAAATTTAAGCCAGAATATTTAAAAAAAGGAAATATTAAAGATCTTAATGGCAATATTCTTGGTGTTCATGATGGAATAGTTAATTTTACGATAGGTCAAAGAAAAGGTATAAAAATTTCAAATAAAAATCCTTTGTATGTACTAGAAATAAATTCTGAAAAAAATGAGATAATTGTTGGCCCAAGAGAGAAGTTAGGTAAAAAAAAAATACATTTGAATAATTTAAATTTACTAGTTGATAGTTCAGAATTAAAAAAAGATCTTTTTGTAAAAGTAAGGTCAACAGGTAAACTTCTTAATGCAACGATTGATCTTAAAAATCAAAATATGGCTGATGTAAATTTAAAAATACCTGAAGATGGAATTTCACCTGGTCAAGCTTGTGTTTTTTATAAAAAAGATGAGTTTGGTTATAAAGTTCTTGGCGGAGGATGGATTATTAATTGAATTTCTTTACACAATTAATGAATTTGATAATAATTAGAATATGAACAATGAACTAAATAAAAAAAGTTTAGAAAATTTTTTTTTGAATTCAAATATAGAAATAGACTTATTGAATTTTTTTTATGCAATATTGTTATCGCTTATTTTGTCTTTTTTAGTTAAATTAACATACATAAAGGTCAGTAAATCATTAAATGATAAATCTTATTTTTCTGATACTTTTATACCATTAGCATTAATTACAACTCTTGTTATAACAGTGATAAAATTTTCACTCGCTTTGTCTCTTGGTTTGGTCGGAGCTTTGTCAATAGTAAGATTTAGAGCAGCAATTAAAGAGCCAGAAGAATTAGTCTATCTCTTTTTTGTAATATCTATTGGACTATCTAATGGAGCTAATCAATTTTTGTTATCTATTTTTGCCACATTAGTAATAATAATTTTTCTTTTTGGAAGACATATATTTGAAAATAAATTTGGTAAAAAAAACCAGTACATTTTCGATACCAATATATTAAATATTAATATTTTAAATAATGATAATAAAAAAATTGACGATATAATAAAGATTTTAAGTTCTAAAGTTGATTATTTAAAATTGAAATCTGCTAATATTGAGGAAAACACAAGTAGCTATGTATTTTGGTATAGTCTTAACCAAAAAAATTTAAATAATTTTTTAAATGATATAAAATCAATGAGTGATAAAGATTTAAATATTTCAATATATTCTAAGTCTAATGCTCATGAATAATTTTGTTCAGTGATTATTAAAAAGAAAATTGTCTCAATTAAAAGTTTAAAAATATTTAATAATATTATCTCAAAAGTTATTTATTTTTTTGGAGCTATGACTCTAATCTTGTTTATAATTTCAATTATTTACTATTTTAACAGTGGAATGAAAAATGATTACCAGCCAAAAGAATTGATAAAAAAAATAGATAGAATTATTTTTGATAAATATATTGGTTTTAGCTTATTTGAGATTGATGATTATTTTTTAATTAAATTTTCGTCACTAAAATATCTATTTTTAAAAAATAAACTTGAAGATGTAACAATATTAATTGATCAAAAAAATTTATTTGTTCTTGAGTCTCAAAGAAAAAAAAAGTTAGAAAATAAATTTTTTAAATTTGATCAATTTGCTGATGCTTCATTAAGATATAAAGATAAAAATTATAATATTAAAATGAGAATTAAAGGTGACAGAAGTCTTCACTGGGAAGATAAAAACAAAACTTCATATAAAATTGATCTAAAAGGTGATCCCAGGTTATTTGGTTTGGAGGAATTTTCAGTACAAAAACCTATAACTAGAAATTACATATATGAGTTTATTTTTCATAAATTATTGGAATCAAATGATTTGATCTCATTAAAATATCATTTTGTTAATCTTAAATTAAATGACACAGATCAAGGTATTTATGCTCTAGAGGAAGGTTTTTCAAAAGAATTGATTGAAAGAAACAAAAAAAGAAATGGACCAATTTTTGGTCTTAACGAAGAAGATGGTATTGAATACCCTAATGTTTTTTATGATATTTATTCAGAAAAGTACTGGAAAGAAAATAATCCAAAATTAGTAAAAAATGCATTCGCAAAGCTTAATTTAATCAAAAGGAATGAAATTGATTTAAATGATTTATTTGATTTAGAAAAATGGGCAAAGTTTTTTGCCGTAATTGATTTTTCTAATGCATTACATGGATCATTATCAAAAAGTGTAAAATTATTCTATAATCCAGCTTCAGGAAAATTTGAACCAATAGGATTTGATGGTCATTATTTTGAAAATAATATAGCAAATGATTTTATAATTTTAGATTTTTTAAATCCAAATAACAAGAGTAAATGTAATCATATTTGCTATGATCGAAATTGGTATCTTAAATTTTTAAAAAAATCAGATGGTTCTGTAAATGAGAAATTTATCAATTTATATTTAGAGGAACTAAAAAAAATTTCATCTGAAATTTTTTTAGTTAGTTTTAAAGAAAAGTATTTAGATGAAATTAAATTTTACAATTCTCAATTTTTATCAGAAACTTCCAATAAAGATAGGTCCTTATATAAAGGACTTGGATATTTCATTTTTGATAAAGATTATTTAGAAAATAGAAAAAATTATATTCAAAAAAGATTAGCAGAAATTGACTCAAATAAGTTAGTAAAACTCACTTTATACGATAATAAAATAAGATTTTATTCACGAAAAGAAACTGATTTAAAAAAAATTATTACTAAGTGTAATGGTGATATTTCTTCGCTAAATTTTTTATATCCAAATGGATATATGAATTTTAATTCTGAATGTGAATATTTTTTAAACGATAATAAATTGAATATTACTGAGGTATTAAATCTTAATATGAATTATAAAAAAACTATATATTCAGATTTGACAAAAAATAAAAAATTAGTTTTTAAAAATAATAAATATTATTTAACTGAGAACCTAATTGTAGATAAGAATTTTTTTTTTCCAAAAAATAATGAGCTAATTATCAACCCTGGGGTTCAAATTATATTTGAGAGTGAAAGTATTTTTGCCTCTGAAGGATCTATAAATTTCAGTGGATCAGAAAAAAACCCAATAATAATTAAAGGCAATAATTTAGGATCATTAATACTTAGAAAAAATAATTACAAAATAAATTATACTAAGATGACTAATTTAAACAAACCGATAATTGATGATAAGATTTTACATGGCGGCATAAATATAATTGATTCAAACTTAGAAATTTTAAATACAGAGATTGAAAACTCTATGAGTGAAGATGCTATTAATCTAGTCTCATCAAATTCTAAAATTGAAAATCTAAAAATATTTAATACCTTCTCTGATGCTATTGATATAGATTTTGGAGTAATAAACTTTAAAAATATTTACTGTGAAAATATTGACAATGATTGTTTTGATGTGTCAGGTGGAAAGGTTTTTGGTGAGTATTTGGAAGCTAATAATGTTAGAGACAAAGGTATAAGTTTTGGTGAAAATTCAATAGGGGAAATAAGTTTGGTAAATTTAAAAAAAAATCATTTAGGAATTGCAGTAAAAGATGGATCTAAACTAGTTATTGATGAAAGTTTTCTTCTAGAGAATGAATTTGATGTATCAGTTTTTAAAAAAAAAAGCGAATATGGACAATCTAAACTATCAATGAATAAGACCAATAAAACTGATAATCTAAATTTTTTAGTTGGAAAAAATAATAATTTTCTTTTTGAAAAAAAATTATTTGAAGGAAAAATTAAAAATGATTTTATTTACAATTTATTTTATTAATTGATGACAGCTGATTATCGCATAGAGAGAAAATTTTCTATTGGATTGTTTAATAATGATTTTTTTGAAAAAATTTTAAAATTTAATTGTTTTCATAATCCTTATAAAGATAGAACAGTAAACTCAATTTACTTTGACACTAATGACTATAATTTTTTGAGAGATAATATTGACGGTGTAGGTTCTAGAAAAAAAATAAGAGTAAGATGGTATAACAATGACAAAAAAAATCTTTTTCTTGAGGAAAAAGCAAAAAAAAGTTTTTTAGTTTCTAAAAAAATAAAAAAAATTGATCTATCAACAAAAAAAAAAAATTTAGATCAAAAAGCTCTATTTAATTATCTTCACACTGAAGTTAATAAAAATTTTTGCAGCTCCAATTACAAGATTATTTTAAAAACAACTTATAAAAGAAGTTATTGGCTCTCAAATGATAAAAAAATAAGAGCGACTATTGATACAAATTTAAACACAAGTCCAGGGTATAATTTAGATCAAGTTTTAAACTTACCTGACACAATTTTAGAATTTAAATATTTGCCAGAATTTGAGAATTACTTTAGAAATTTTTTTAAGGATATAAAATCTGGTCTACGTTTGGTAAAATATTCAAAATACGTAAGATCTTTTTTTGAATTAAATAACTCAGGTTTAATTAAATAATCTTTTTCCACATATAAAAAGTAAGAAGATAAAAAGTTATAACTCCTATAAAATAATCCCATTCTAATGCGTGCTTAAAAAATTTTAAATTGAAACCCATAAATTCATTTCCTGGTAAACTTATTATGGGTATACTTAACACTGCAACAAAAAGTAAAACAGAAACTAAAATTATTTTTAATTTTAAAAAGTTTATATTTATATAATTTTTTAGTTTGTCTCTAAACGAATAATATGTTGCTACCAAGTAAGCCTGAGCGACTATTTCAAATATTATGAATAATAGCATGATTACTCGTCTAAATAATTTATAAAGATCATTATCGAATTTAATGCCTAGAAATATTGAATGAATAGTTAGTGCAATTGCAGATGCAATACCAAAAAAAACAATTTTATTTTTGTATTTATGGTCAAAAACAAAATATTCAACGATAGTTTTATTATAAAGCCAATATTTAACTAAAAGAAATGATGTCAAAAACATTGATGGTTTAAATATCAACCACGAGGGATAAGGTCTTGCTGTTCGACTGATAGAAGTGCCACCATCAAAATATGGAAACGTATTTAAAATAACATCCTCTTGATTTGGAAAAAAACTATGGAAATTTGTAATTAGTATTAGACAAGTGTTAATTGCTACGAAAGGAATTATAAAAATCCATATACTAATGGATTTTACTTTGTTTATCTCATCCATTTATAAGATTACTTTTTCTTATTTTTTTTTCTGGCTCTTCTTTTTTTAGAGCCCATTTTTCTACGACCTCTATGTTTTTTAGGGTATCCCATTTTTTCCTTTGTTATAATTTAATTGAAATTATCGCTTGGATATAGCATTGTCCTTAAAAGTTATCAATTTTTTTTATGTCTAAATCTTTCAAGACTTTTCTAAAACATACCGCTAAAGATTTCCACAATCAGTCTGTAAATCCACCAGTTGTTAGAGCATCTACAATCATTTTCAAGTCAATGAAAGATATAAGGAAGACCCAAGCCAAAGCTAAAAAAAATCCTATAGGTGGTTATTACGATTATGGTCGCCAAGGAACCTCAACAACTTATATTTTGCAAAAAATTTTAACTAAACTTGAGGAAAGTTATCATGTTTTTACAACACCTACTGGTTTTGGAGCTGTTTTCTTATCAATATTCAGCGTAACTCGTCCCGGTGATGAAATTATAGTTGCTGACCCAGTATATAGCCCTACAAGATTACTAACAGAAAAATTTTTAAAAGAATTTAACATAAAAACAATTTTTTATAATCCAAGTGATTTAAAAACTTTAGAAAAAAGTATTACAAAAAAAACAAAATTAATATTTGTTGAAAATCCAGGAAGTAATACATTTGATTTTCAGGATCTTAAAAAAATTCTTCTCATTGCAAAAAAAAATAAACTTTTGACAGCAATTGATAATACTTGGGGAACTCCCTATTTTTTAAAACCCATTAAACTAGGTTTTGATATGTCGATTGTATCAGCAACAAAATATTATTCTGGTCATTCGGATGTTATGGGAGGAAGTTTAGCTGTTAATAAAAAAGTTTTTTCAAAAGTTTATAATGCTGAAAGAATTACAGGTTTAAGACTTGGCCCTGATGATGCTTATTTGATAACGCGTGGTTTACGAACTCTCGATGTAAGATTAGATCGTCATAGAGAAAATGCGAAGAGGGTCGCTGCCTTTTTATCAAAAAATAAAAAATTTAAATTGTTATATCCTTTCAAAAAGAATTCTGAAAATTTTAGAATGTGGAAAAAATATTATTCAGGCGCTTCAGGACTTATGGGGTTAAAAATAAAATCCAAAAATATAAATTCAGTAAAAAAATTTGTTAATTCATTAAAACTTTTTGGCTATGGTTATAGTTGGGGTGGTTTCGAAAGTTTAGCATTACATCAAGAATTTAGAGAAACAGGAAATAGAAAATATTTAAATTTAGCTAAAGATGAACATCTTGTAAGATTACATATTGGCCTAGAAGATCCTAATGACTTAATTGCAGATATCAAGCAGGCATTAAGACATTTAAAATGATAAAAGAAAATTTTTTTAGATCTAAAACAGCGATTATAACTTTATTCGCTGCATGTTTTGTTGTTTTAATCTCTTTAGGTGTAAGACAGGTTTTTGGTTTATTCTTTATAGATTTTAATCAAAGCCTTAATATTAGTAATACTGCATTTGGATTTGCTATTGGATTGCAAATGCTAATGTGGGGTTTGACTGGTCCAATATTCGGAGCAGTAGCAGATAGATATGGTGGTCATATAGCTATAATATCTGCATTCATATTTTATACTTTAGGTATTTATTTTCTTTACACAGGTCCAAATACTGGAATTTTTTTTCAAATTCATATGGGATTATTAATAGGAATAGGGCTAGGTGGTACCGCGATAAGTATTCCAATGTCAGTTGTTGGTAAACATTTTCCACTTTCAACAAGAACAATAGCAATGAGTATCGTTACAGCTCTTGGATCTTTTGGTTATTTTCTCTCTCCAATTTATACAAACTACTCTTTAAAAGAATATGGTTGGAATTATACTTTATTTATCTTTTCTTTAGTTTTAATAATGGGATTAGTTGCAGCTTATTTTGTGAGATCTCCATCTGAGTCTGAAAATGTAGAAAAAACTTCCGACCAATCATTTAGAGAAGCTCTTGCAGAAGCTTTTAAGACTAAAAGTTATATTTTACTTGTATCTGGTTTTTTTGTTTGTGGTTTTCATATTACTTTGGTTGGAACACATGTACCAAAATATGTAATAGATAGAGGGTTAGAAGATTGGACTGCTGCTGC
>MDTD01148533.1_pt1 | contig 19754 bp, 18 predicted proteins | sample 811221 | NCBI WGS metagenome assembly MDTD01 (sample SAMN05326646, study PRJNA326480) | marine metagenome | isolation source: seawater | place: Pacific Ocean: South West | collected 2011 | reverse complement strand
TTAGTGCCTCGGATCAAGCATATCTTTGTGATCACGAGTGATGAACTCTAGTGTTTTTTCTAGTACTGCTACTCTCTGTTGTAGCTCAACGATACGCATGATACTCAGGCTCATACCGTCTACCTCATCCCATAATTCATCAGTCTCTTTGTAAATGTCTGATTCCATGTCAGACATAATATCGACTATCTCATTTATGTTGGTTTTGTTTTGATCAATATCTCTGATCATATTTACTTTATCGGCTGTATTGCTTTGAGCGTCCAATATTGCCACAGTTTCTTCTAGGTTAGCTATTATAGATGCTTGCTCTGAGGCATACCACACCATACCACCCAAGGAACTACAGATAATACCAATTACTGCTATGTTTACTTTAGGTAACTCCATCTACTCTACCACTTCTTACATGACCAGTATCGTGCAGTCATTTTATCTTTAGCTGTATCACACCTATGCCTTGCACGAAAAGACTTCCTACGTTTGGGGTTATTCTTTTTGATTGTCATGTTGGCATCACCAAACCTGATGATCTTTTCTTTACCACCCTGACAAGCCTTGACAACAAACTTTTTACCGCCAGAGATCTGACGTTTAGGTCTGTTGCATTTCATCTTTGATTTGTCTATCTTAGCCACGATACCTACCGAATGTTATAGTTTTTAAGAATCCTCTCCATATTTCTATAGGTGACGGTAGCATCCACCCTAGTACAGCCAGTAGTATCATCCACATAGGTATGTCTTGGTTTAGTACCTTGACGTTACCTGCGTCACCGTCAATGCTGAACGCACCCTGCGATTGATTTACGTTTACGTTCTCACCTGATATATCTTTACTCTGGTCAATGGCTGACTGATTGTTCTCTTTACCTATCTGTGTGTTGGCGTTGACGGATGTACCATCGCCTTTGCCTCCACCACCAAAGCTACTCATCAGTGCCAAAGGTGACAGACAGCCACCCAAAAATAATACGAGTGTTAGTGCTAGTGCTAGTCTCATCAATCTAGTTTCCCTAAGTTAATTCTTATCTTTACACCAGTGTCTTTAGTGTCATCTTTGTAGTCTCTGCTACCAAAAAGAAAAGCTGTATTGTGTATCTTTTCAAACTGAGAAGCGTCTGAGTTCCAAGTCGCAAGCAATGCTTCCATCTTATTAGGAAACTTAGCTTCGAACTGCTCTGTTGTGTATACTTTACCTTTTGGTCTACCTGTATCAGGGTCTATTCCTGTTGACAAATCTGTGTAGTCTGTGTAGATGTTCCAATCGTAGACATCATCAACAAAGTATTCTCCTGTTTTTTCATCTTTGGTAATAGTAAAGTTACCTAAACTATTATACACTCTATCAGCAAGAGAAAGTTCTATATCAGAAAGTTTTTCTACGTTACCACCCCTAACGTCACCAAAGGTGACACCCTTGTACATATCTTTTTCTATAAGACCAGCACCATATTGTTTTGCCATTTCTTTTAGAAACTGAATCTCATCTTCCTTAAAATCTTTTTCTGTTATGGTGTAGTTTTTCTTTTGAAAATCAAAAAGCCTGAAGTCTTGAAGTAACAACTTAGCTGCAGTTGTAGTAGATAACTCAGCATACTTGTCTATTTTTCTTTGTTGTTTGTTTCTATTTTCTGTAGCTTGTTTATTTATGTTACTGGCTGTTTCAGTTATAGCACCAATATTAAAAGTAGGTATGTTTGGTTCAGGAATCCTGCTTACCATAGATGACACACTTTCTTTTATAGTGTCAGACTCAGGAATCAACTCATATACACTGTCGGCAGCATCAGCTACAGCTTCTGCACCACTAGCCATAGCTTGAGATGCGTTATTAATCACTGTGTCGAAAAAAGATGGTCCTTGACTTACAGCTTTACTTGCGCTTTCTACTGCAGCATCTACAGCAGTTTCTATTAGTGTGCCTTTATTCCAACTACTTGGCATTACCAACCTCTGCTATTAACTTATCGAGGGTTGCGTTGTCTACGTGCTTAAAACCTTCCCAAATTCCTCTTAAATTATCTCTTTTTATTTTAGGTGTGTTACCTCTTTTTATAGCATCCCTAGCTAGAAACAAAAACATCTTGTCCTGTGTCTCTTTATTAAAGACAGTATCATCGGGTAAACCCATTTGATCTGCTACACTTTTAAGAACACTGCCTATGATCTGGTATTTACCCATAGGTGTAGACGTTAAACCTTTTTGGTAGGCTATAGTGTCTGGAGGTAATCTAGTTTTTACGTATTGACCATACTGATTAGACGGTTGAGAGAAGTCGTAGAGTTGCCCTAATGTCATAGTTGACACTCTAGTTCCTCTAAAAGGTGTACTCTTTGTTTCATAGTTATCAAACAATGTGTCGTATCCTTTAGCCTCTGTCAATTCCATTGTTTGCTGAGTTGTAGAGGTTGGCTGTAGGCTTGCCTCAGTTTGCTGTGTGCTAGTCTCTTTTTTGATTAGAGTACCTTTGTTCCAACTACTAGGCATATCATTGATTCTTTCTGTATCGCATCCCGTCAATGGGGTCAATGAAAACAGAACCGATAGGCAACCTATTGTAATAGTCGATTGTTTCTTCATTGGTCATTGCATCCGTAAATATAAAAGGGTCATCTTCTGTATACTCTCTTTTAAATACTGGCCCTATTTCCTGAGATTGTACTGATTTATTTATTACTCTTCCTACTTCAGTTACAAATCCGTAGGTATCTAATGCTGCTTCTTTTTTTATTATAGATTGTAAGGTTTTATATAGTTTAAAAGTATCATTAAATTGTGCATTGAAGATACGCTCAAAGGTTGAACCTTGGAGTATCTCTTCTTTTCTTCTTTCACTCAGTTTAAAAAATTCTTCTAATCCACCAGCTTCATCTATACCTTTTACAACTCTGTTTATTTCTGCCATTCTTCTTTGACCTTGAGGAACAAGACCTTGATCAACACGTTCTTGAAGAGCCTCTGTTTTAATAACAAGTTTGTCATTTTCCATAAACAAAAATTGACCATCACCTGCAGCTAGTGTTTGTTCTATTTTAGTTCTTGCGTTTTGATACTGATGAGCTAAGGCATCATTAATTAACATACTAGTTTGTTCAGCGTTAGGTCCATCTGCCTCTCCAGCAGCTTTTAAATTATCCAACATACTTTTAGATGCAAACCCTTCTAGTAACTTTTCACCTAAAAAGGTATCACCACCAGTGTTTGCTATTATGGTTGCTAGTGTATTTGTGGCATTAAACCATTGGTTTCTAGCATCAGCATTTACCCTAAGATTACTAGGGTCAGCAAAAGATACTATTTTATTCATATTCTCTACTACTGCTGACAACTCTTTTGGATCAGTAGTTTTTATAGTAGGTATTTCTAGAGGTTCAGGATTGTCTTGTATCTCAGGTCTACCAGTGTCAAAGATGTCCTCTATTTTTGAACCTGCTGGTGCATCCCACATCTTTACCAAAGCATCAACCCAAGTCTTGTCTTCTGCTGTTTCGAATTTCTCAAGTAAAGTATCTTTAAATGACTGAGGGTTTGTTTTTATCATAGATCGTATAACAGCTATGGTTGCAGGGTTAAAACCAGCTTTTGAAAGAGCCACTTGAACAGCGTCAAGTTGTATATCCAAAGGATCAGTAGACACACCCTTACCTATGTCATCTAATAATCCGTTCATTTGAGTTATTACAGCTTTTACTTGTGGATTAGCCTCAAATCCTGCATATTTAGAAGCTAAAAGACTTTTTATTGAAGTACTAGCAGATAAAAATTCATCCCTAGTTATTATATTATCAGCTTGATACTCTTTTACTTTTAGTGTAAGTAAGTTAAAATCGTTTTGTATGCTTTCTACTATAGGAGTAGCTTCAATAGGTTGACCTAACTCTAGTTTAAGTTTCTGTCTATCAACAGCAGCTTGTAAAAAAGCTTCTTCATTTAGTATAGACAACACTTCATCTTCTATTTGTTCGTTAGTAAAACCAGTGTTAGAAGTTTTTACTGCTAAGTATAGAGATTGACCCTTCTCTGACTCTAGCATATTCATTTTAGCAGTATCTTCCATGTAGTCATCATCAGCACCTAAAGAGTCAAAAGAAACTCCAGAAACATTTTGATAAAGATTTTTTAAATCGTCTGGAACATTCTTACCTAAAGTACTAACTGCAGCAATAGCCGCATTTTCTAGACGTACTCTGTAAGGTTTACCTTGCTCTTTTAAATCTCTTGCTGCGTTTATCTCATTACCAAAGTTAGCTAGTACTGCTCTGTCTGCTGATGTAGCAGTGGTAGTTGGTAAAGCTTTAGTAAAGCCTGTGGCTAGTTTAGCTATATCAGTAAGCGCATTGTATTCTCTTGGAGCTTGTACAGGAGCTTCAAATGCAACTTGACTTTCTAGTGTAGGGTTTAAAACGCCCATATTATTACCTCGTAATTTCTTTTAACTGTTCTGCTTCTGTTTCAAGACCCATTCGTCTTAGCTGTTTGACACGTTCCCAAGTTGTCTTACTCTTGAAACCGTTCAACACTTGTTCTCTTAGTCTATCTCTAAGCTCATCAGGTAGTCCGTTGATCCTACTGACAGATAAATGTATACTGTCTAGTATTTCTTTGGCTCTCTCCGCATCACCCTCATTTACCTTATCCCAAAACAGGTCTATACGTGGACCTATTTCTTTTGATATTTGATTGTAGGTTCTGTTAGTATTGTAGTATACAGCGTTTGAGTCGTAAACCTGTTGTACTTCCTCTAGTGGTATACCTAAGGCAGCAAACAAAGCGTCCATCTTAGTAAAGTTAGCGTCTACTCTAGTGCCTGTCTTGGATGTGTAAATACCGTGTCTAAAAACACCGTAGGCTTTAGCTGCGTTATCTATGAATTTTAAGTTTCTAAATAATTCTACAGTTTTTTCCGTTAGTAAGACATCATCACCACGTTTTATAGCACCAAGGGTTTGTGCAAAGTCTACTAAAGTTGTACCTGCTTTACCACCACCAGCACCACCTATAATTTCAAACACATTGGCATCACGATAGTTTCTGTAAGTATCTACAACACCGTCACCTAGAGACACACGGCTTGCTATGGAAACTTCTGGTGCTGCGTCACCTAGTAAAGTGTCATCAGCCCAAGCAAAGATAGCGTCTATAGGACCATTCTTTATTAATCTAAAAGCGTCAGACCCTTCTTCTACTTGAAAACTATCTGGTAAGTAAGCGTTCAAAGCGTCTACTGTAGATGATGTCAAAGATGTAGCACCTATACCTGTCATACCGTAGAAAGGACCAATCATTGCTGCTAGTCTAGCCCTTTCTATAGCACTAAGGTCTTTACCAATGAACACACCTTCAAATGATCTTAGCATATAGCTGTAAAACTGTGTAGGTACTCTTAGTATACCCTGTTGTATTTCAGCCCTGCTCATGTTTGTCATGTTTAGAGTGTAGGCTTGCTCTTTGTTTGTTACCCAAGAGCGACCTTCTGGTGACAAAATAGACAGATCAGGGTTTTCTTTCTTCCATTTCCTAACTGCTGCACCAAACCCAGTAACCCTAGAAATTTGCTCCCCTTTGTTGAAGAAGAACATACCTGAGTTCATAGTCTTTTCCCAGACTTTTCCTACAGAGTTACCTACAACACGGCTTCTCTTTGATCTTCCTCTGGATACAGAGTTAGATGAGTCGATGTAACCTTCTACTAAGTTTGTAGGGTCAATCTCGTACCTTGCTGAGTCCACAAAGAGTTGACGTATTTCTTTCATTTCATCTGCTGTATAGCCAAACTGTGTAGCCATACGATTAACCATCAAATCTAACTCTCTTCCGTCTAATTTTAGAGACTGAAGGAGAAATCTACCCATGACAGCACCTTTGATACCGTCATCTAAACCAGCCATACCAACAATATTTATTGAATGTGCAGACTGAAGTAAGAATTGAAAAGGATCAAGTAAGAATGTTGTCTTAAAACCGAAGTTAGTCAGGACATGAGCAGGATTACTTGCATTGAACTTAATGCCAGCAGTGTCATAGATAAGGTTTGACATATCCTGAGACATACGGTTAGCAAAAGCATCCCCAAAACCTTCTGCACCCATCCTTAAATCTGTTATTTTCTTTCTTTCAAATATTTTTCTTACTAGTGGGTCACTGACTTTCTTAGGATCACCAAGGAATTGCTCTGCGTTTCTGTAGTATTTTCTGTAGTCTACATCAGAACTATTAGGATCAGCTATTTCTTTTATCTTCTTGCCTAGTGAAACCTGTATAGCGTCATTGTAGTTAGAAAAAGCTAATCTTCTGCTTTCTGTGTTTGCTTGGTTTAAGATAGAATTAATAGGATTGTCGTTTGCAGTTACAGTACCGCCAAAGTGCATAAGTGGTCTGTCATTTCTTCTGTTAGCAAACATACCAAACTCAGTATATGAGGTTCCGTTTGGAACTATAGCGTCATCTCCTGTAGAAAACACACTCTCATCTCTTCTTTTTGTAGATATTTGTATGTCATTAGTGTCTAGTCTTAGACCATTATCAGCTAAAAAATTATCGAAGTCCTCTACTGTTTGCAGGTTTGGATTCCATTTATTGTTTGCTCTTACAATAGCGTTGGTCAAGTTACCTGTTTTCATAGCACTGTAGATGTTGTTCATCTGATCTCTAGCAAGAGCAGCAGATTTAGAAGAACTTGCTGACAACGCAACCTTGAGTGGTTTACCGTCAGCATCCAAGAAGACTACGAAGTCACTAGCCTCTGGATTTATTCGGCTTCCACCTGCATTATAACCTAAAACGTCTTCGGGTTCAAGAGGTTTTATTGTCCTTGTGTCAACTACATGAGTGATACCACCTATGTCCATATCTAATTCAAAGACATTGGCTATAGGACCATCGTATTCTGATCTTGTAAATCTTACACCTGTCTCAGCATCTATAAATTCCGTTACACTTGCAGGTAGATTCTCTAATCTTTTACCTGCCAAGAACTTTTCTTCACCACCTACGTTTACTGTTATTCTTCTGAAGTTGTTATTGTGCAGTCTTCTAATCATACTGACTGCTCTAATGTGATAGGTGTGGTCTGACAGGTCTACTAAAGCTTTGTACCCATCTAAAACCTTTTGTGATGGTAGTCTACCTTGATGATCTGCTCTCCACCTTTCTACAAACTCGTCTTCAGTATACCATCTTCTGTGTGAAGCTTCATCTCTAGACTGTAATCTAGTAAGTATATCCCCTACATCGTCTAGTTCCCTAGCAGACATACTGTTTATTTTTTTAATCATTGGTGCGTTTAGCTGATTAAGTCTTACAGCAGCACTCTCAGAACGGTAGGCTAGGTTTGTAGCATCTGCATTATCTATCAAGTGAGAGCCTGACGTAGGTAATCTTTGAAATATCTTTCTAAATATCTTACCAGTTACACCCTCTACTTTTTGTAACTGTGCATACTTGTCAGTTTTTATAAAGTCATCCATCTTGATAACTTCATCTACCTGTATAGCGTAAGCTCCTGCGTCCTCACTAATAGCAACTACTGTAGCCTCAGGAAAGTCCTCTGCGTGTCTTTCTGCTGCATCTCTAGTCATGGCTCTACCAGTTCTAGGATGACCTAGTAGTACTGTTAGCTTCTCTGTGTCAGTGTCTAGCTTAATGTCTATGACACCCCTGTTCAAGCTTTCAGACAAACTTGCTACTCTAGTGGCTAGGTAGTTAGTTACAAGTTCATCGTCATAGATGTCACCTACCGCTCTTCTTAGGTAAGAAAAAGTTTCATCTGTAAGTTGTTGAGCAGTGTGATTTAAGGAAGCTGCTGCACCCAAAGGTCTTACAGGAGCGTTATCACCTACTGGATCAGTTAAGCTTGGCCCCATGTTTGCTAGATTTTCTGGCTCATCTGAAACTCTAGCTATGTTTTCTGCTACCTCAGTAGCTGCCTCAGGTCCGTTTATAGCACCTGCTCTAGTAGCTGGCGTTGGTGATCTAGATATTCTGTTTATAGTTCTAGATATTCTTCTTGCCTGATTAATTTGTCTAGCACCCCTAGCCGTTCTACTTGCTGCAGAAACACCTAAACCAACAAAAGGTAGTAGATCTACAGCCCCTATAAGTGCATCATCTAGTCCGTCATCAGTTCCAAACTTTTCTATTGTAGAAAGTAAGTCTTTGAGAGCCTCAGGGTTTTCACCAAAGAAGAAACCTTGCTCTAGGTACTCATCTACTCTTGCATCTAGGAATGTCTCAAAGTCTTTGACTGACATATCACCTGAGATAGCCCTAGCAAATTCCTCAGATACAGTTTTTCTTTTTAGTGTGAAGTCTTCCCAAGCACCTATAGGTAGTTGCCTTAGTAGATACCTGTCTAACCAGTTGATTACTGAACCTGCAGTTGTGTCAGCAGTCCTGACCTGTATTGCATCAGTTATCTTTTCTACAGTCATTTGATACTTTATAGACGCTAGGTTTTCTGCGCTTGTAAAGTAAGGGTTGTCCATAGCGTGAAAGCTGTTATCAAAGTAATCAGTTATGCTCATTAGATCAGCACCTTTTTGTGCTTGATCCTCTAGCTCTTCTACTGCCATCTCTACATCAGTAGCTTCCTGAGTGTAGTTGTTAACTGTAGTAGATAGATTCTGATTTACTTTATTAGCTATCTGAGCAGGTATGTTGTCTGATGCTTCTATGGTTTTACCTGTAGCACCAATAACAGCTAACTCTCTTCTTTCCACAGAAGGTGAACGTGCATCCTGCTCTTCTTTAACTACAGGTTTTTTGTCATCACCTAGGAAAGTAATTCCGCTAGATATTTGATTTAGGAATGTTATCACTAGTTTTCCTAGCTCCTCATACTTTGAATAGCAGAACTAATCTGAGGTGCTCTATCAAAGGTTGCTATACCTAACCCTGATAATGCTGCTCCTGTTTGAGCATTAGCCATAGCAGTTTGAGAAATAGAAGCAAAGTCAGTTATCTCTCTTGATAAATTTGTCATAGCAGAACCATAACCTAAGTTAGCTCCATATTGAGAAGTCAAACTAGCTAAACCACCTGCAGCACCAGAGCTTCCACTTAAACCTAGAGCTTGTTGAGATGCTTGTGCTTGTGCTCTTTTTCTTTGTAGTTCTCTAAATGCCATTCTTCTTGATCTGGCAGCTTTTAAAGCTTGTTGTCTTTGCTGTCTTCTAGAAATTTCTTGTCTTGCTCTCTTACCTTTTCTTTGTTCACTAACACTATAAGCTGTTCCACCTATAGTAACAACTGCTGCTACTGCTTGTAATGCTGGTACACCCATATTAACCCTCGTAACTGTATACGTTCATATTATTTGTAGAACCTATATATTTAAAGTTCAACATCTCTGCTAATTTATTTTCACTATCACCAATTTTTATTCCTGCAAATAGTCTATCTCTACCTAATGTTTTAAAAAATTCTAACCAATCTTCTAAAAGTTTTTTCATTTCTAAAAAGGCTTTTTTATTAAATTTTTTTACTTCAGGTATGTGTACTATAATATAATCCTGATTATACTCTAGTCTGACATCAAAGTCTGTTCCCTTTATACCAGACAAGTTTTTTGATTCTATCAATACCTAGGGTTCCTTCCTTGTAGCATACCCCAACCTAGGAGTATAAAGTCTTTACCCTGTACACTTTCGTATTTAATTCTCATGGATCGTCCATGTCCACGTATCTTTATCCTTGATGTTATGACATCATCAGGATAGTTAAAGTCATTTAAGTTACCACTGTTAGGAAACAAAGGATACTTTAATCTGTAAACTTCTTGTGCTGGTTGAAAGTCTTCTCTAAAATCCCAAGCGGCTGCAACAGTTAAACCAGAGGGTCTTACAGCAGTGTAACCATCAGTCTCATTACCTGTAAAGCCTGTCTCTGTAACTCTAGCGTAAGTAACAATAAAGGGTGCGTTCTTTTTCAGAACAGCATCCCCTATAAAATCAAATCCTGTTTCAGCAAAAGATGTGTAGTTTGCACTGCCCCAATCTAAAAAGGCTACGCCACTAAAGTGACCCATAGTAATTTTATTTGTAGCCCCATCCCTGCAAATTAGTACAATAGATGGATCACCTTCTGCTTGTGCGTATGTATCGTAGTAAGCTAGGCCTACTATAGCGTCAGTGCTAGAGGCTTCATCAGATACTTTCCAAGGAAAGAAAGCTTGTAAAGGTATGTCTAGTATTAAGAAGTTATTTATCTTAGACGCTACACCTTCACCTACGTTAGGATAGCCCCAATATAATCTCTTATTTATATTGTCGTAACAAGCTATAACTTTAGCTTTTTGAGCGTCAGTTATCTCATTCCAAAATCTTTGTATAGTAGGTATTGTTAAATTTTGTTGAGAACTTTGACCTGTTACAGTATCAGCCTGTAGTGTGTGTATACCGTACTTTGACCACCAGAAAGGAACACCGTCTGCTTCAACAAAAGTACCTTGATGGAGTATACCTGTTTTACTTACTTGATTTACTGAAAACTCTGTAGCTCTAAAAACACCATCAACACCTGCTATCTGCCATACGCCATTTTCAGCAAAAACAAATAAAGCACCTTGAAAAGAGTATAGCTTTTGAATGTTGTAAGCGTCTGGTATCTCTATGACACCACCGTCATTGTCTAGTAAGTCAGATAAGTTTTCTGACGTAGGGTCATTACGTTGGTGACACTCACCTAAATCATTTTCATCATCTACAATTCTAGAAAATAATATAGTACCTGCATTTTTAGAACTGTTTAGTCCAGCGTAAAAAACTCTACCTGAGAATGTTTCACAAGTTTGAAACCTAGATGATTCTGTTTCATCAGATACTCCTTGCAGTGTGTAAAATTCTAATGGCTCTGCATTGTAAGCTGCTGTTCTTTGTTTATTAAAAAAGTTTAGAATAAACCTACCGTTTGCAGTTAAGGATTTACCTGCGTCTATTTTAAGGAACTCTGCTCTGCTTTGGACATTATTAGAGTCTTTACCTGAAAACCAAGGGTGTGTTAAAGGTGGTTGAACGATTCCTCCGCTTTGATTAATGTGAGTAAAAAAAGCATCTGTACTACCAACACCATTATTTATCGAACCCCAACCTGAGTTATAAGCATCATATAACCTAGGTCCATTAGCAATACTAGATGGTAAACTACCTATTATACTTTTTTCACTAAAGTACTCATCTCCTGCTGCAGCATAACCTTGCCACTCAAAGTCTCTTACTTCAAAAGTTATAACTGAAGCTGTTACAGTATTGTTGCTATTGTACACTACCTTTATTGTGTTCATAGCAGCAGAGGTGACTACTAACATACCTTTTATAGTAGTAAATTGACAAGGAGTAGTAGTTAAAGCACCAGTTCCAGCAGAAAAAGAACTCAAAGATAAAGATGTAATTAGTTGATTAGAAAATGGTGTAGTTGCTTTATTGTAAAACCTAAGAGTAGAGCCTGTCTGCAGAACAAGTAAGTCTCTATTTGCGTCACCACCTGCGTTTGTCCACTCTCCTTTAGCTACAACTTCTGAGTTGCTTACAGTATATGAAGACAAAGCGTGTGAACTTTCATACTCTACGTTTAGTCTTCTACGTCTAGTTCCATCCCTGCGTAGGTCACAGTTAGATTCATCAACAGAAGCCCCCTCAGGAAACGTAAGTTCAGAAGCTTCTGTGATTAGACCTCTTACAAAGTTATTTACTGCTTTCTGACTTATGCTTTGAGCCATTACGTTCTTTCTCACGTTGGTCTGCGTACTCGTTACGCTGAACAGTTTTGGTCTTTACCTTGTTTCTAAGGTATTGTTCTACAGCTTCTTTACCTTTTTGTAAACTAGAGTATCTGCCAGATAGTTCTTTAGGAACTATGCCTTTTTCAAACTTTACTCTAAAAAAACTGTAACCACTTTCTTCTTTACTAACGTAAATATCTGACACCATTTTGTCAGACTTTATAACACAGTGTTGGTTTACTGTATCAGTCTCTATGTCTATCATCAGGTTCTTCCGTAGTTGTTTCTAGAACCCTGTCTGCTTTTGTACTGATCGTTCTGTACATAAGATTTTAATCTACGTGCAGCCTGTTCAATCTTAGGATCAGAACCACCCTTAAACAAACTCATGCAAGTTGATTTAGACTCAGCCAAAAGTAAAGGCATTAGTGTTTGATCTAAGTCTATAGCAAACCCATCTGTTTGACTAAAGGTTGGGTATATAGCGCAAAGTGCTCTAGTTTTAGCAGCAGTCAAATTAGTTTCTACTGAAGCATCATAGGAATCCATTATAATGTGGTTGTCATTAAAAGATGTGTAGTATGATGGTTCTCTATCGTTTGCTACAAACAGTTCTACAGACTGATCAACTGTTGTTACTTTTAAATCAGTCTCACTCATCCTATCTATAAAGTCTAGAGGAGACACATAAACTATTTCTCTATAGTCTTGGCTAGATGCTGTACCTATATTATAATCTATTCTTATTAATTCTTTTGTTCTTGCAGGGTAAGTAAAATGTGTAGGTTTGGCACTATCCCCTAAAGAAATTAAAGGAATCAATTTATTGTGCTCTGGAATACTTCTTGCTGCAATTATGTTAAAGTAAGTATCTTCTACTACCGATGCAATCTGTAAAGCTTCAGTTGTGTCAGAAATACTATTTACATTTTCTGAATCCATGTCAGATAAAATAGATTGTACTACTTGTAGAAGAGTGCTTTTCATTTGGTACTATCCAATATAAAGTGAAAAAAGGGTGCTCCCGAAGGAACACCCAAAGCTTTTAAGGCTCGATGTATTCGATAACCAACTTGGCTTCACCAGCAGTAAATGCTGCTGTGCCATAGATAGCTTCGACATAAACATCTGCGCCACCAACAGTTGCTGTACCGCCTACTGCTGCACCGTCACAAGCTACTGCTTTGTCTGCACCAATAGCAGCTAAAGCAATCGCTGCGTCAATACCATCGGCATCTACAACAGTACCATCTTGCTGATAAGTACCTATTGTCAATGTAGCTGAACCTGCAGAGGCAAAAGCTGTTGAGACAATAAGACTAGCAGAAGTAATGTACGAACCTGCTGGAATGAAAGCATCGTGATCCTGTGGGGTTGCCACAGATGTAGGAACTTCTGTTCCTGTGATATTCATCACCAATGATTTCTTTTGACTTGAAAGAGAAGTACCACGCTTTGCTGGAGTTCCCTGTTCACCTGCGGTAAGAACTTCTAGACCGTCTGCGTTTACATAACTCATTAGTCTACCTCCTTACGCTACTGTTGGTTTCGTGATAACACGAACCATGTTTTCAGGACGATACAACTTGACACCGTAACGAGCAGTTGTTACAAACTCATGTCTTTGGAAGTCTTTGTTGTAGTCGTAGTCCACATTAGGCTGCTGACGGAAAGCTCCCACGAATGGGTTTACTTCCTGCGCTGCTGAGAAGAATAGGTTAACCTTACCATTGGTGCTTGAAAAGTCACCAGTGCTAGTGCTAAACGCTTCTTCTAAACCGCTATCAGTAGCATCGGCTAAGAAGTTTGAACAGTATACGTCAAATCCATACACGTTTGCTACGAAACGCATACCAGTTGCAATACCATCACGAACAATACCTTCGAAACGTGGGTTGTTTGACACGTTTACTAGGTTTGATAGTGTGTTGATTGTGTATTCAACTGAAGGATCAACGATAGCAACCAAAGCATTGTCTGGAACATTATGCTTTTTAAGCGCAAAACGAGCATACGCAAACTCTTTCAAGGTGATTAACTCACCTGATCCAGATGCTGCGACACGCATTTTGATTCCGTTTAGTGTTTCCTCTGAGTTAGCGGCTACACCTGCTTCTGGGGCAGCGAGAGTGGTTGTCTCAAAGTGCTCCATGATTGCACGTTCTTGTTCTGGTACAAAGCGTGACATTAATTCTGAAGAATAGAATACGTCTTGCTCTGCTTTCTTTGTCATGTAAGTAGCTGATGACAGATACTTATCGACTGAGAATGTAAAGTTACCTGTGTCGAGTGGACGGTAGGTAACGGCACTATCCTCTGAGTAGTTGTCTACCTGTGCCTGACCGATAGATGGGATGTTGAATGTGTTTCCATCAGGAAAACCATCAAGCATACGCACATACCGTTGTGCCATCATCTCGTCACGCAGAATTTCTTTTAATTCTGATGAATAGACCTGAGCACGTTGCAGGAACGAGGTATTAGATGTGGTCATTGCCATGTCTAAGTTCCCTTAATTATGCACCAAACTTTTCGCCAAGCCGAGCTTTGTCCTCAAACATTTGTTGCTGCGTCTTAGCGGAATAGTACAAGTTACGATTTTCTCTACGTAGTTTTTGGTAGTAATCGAAATTACGCTCCGTAGAGGGTTGCATTGAAACACCCTCAGTTCGAACAGAACCACTAATCATAGGATCAGTAGGACGTTTATTCTCACCTATAAGAGCAAAAAAGGCATTAGGTGACTCAGCAGCAATATCTCGTAAACGATCTACTGACATACCAAGCTCTGTAGCTTTCTTTTCAATTTGAGCCTTGGCTTCAGTGCCAAAGCTTCCCTCTAGCTCTTTGTCAACGTACTGTAAGTTGGTCTGCACTTTGGCTTGCAACTCTCGTTGATTGAGTGTTTTTTCTACAAGGCTCTTCAGGTCTTCCTCGTTAACAACCCCAGTGGTGTTCTGTGTGTTAACGCTAGTGTTATCCTTTGGCACTTCAGTGTTTACTGCACTAGTTTCAGTAGCCTTATTCTGAAGCTGGGTTAAAATTTCGCTCTGATAGTCTTGCTTTTTTATATCCTCTCGCATTTGAGCTAACTGATCTTCAAGATTTTTTATGTAGCCATCTGCTTCAAGTTTACCTTTGGCAAGAGTTTCAGGGTCACGCCAGTTTTCCCCTTTTGCCTGTACGAGTTTATCAAGAAAAGATTCCTGTACAGGGGTTACTTGCTCTTGATTCTCGTTGTTCTGATTATCCTGTGTGGTTGCAGTGTTATCAGTAAATACCATAATTTTATTCCTTATTTAGGTTAATAAGATCGAGCACTTGGGTTAGTGCTCTGTTGTAGCCGATACGATCAGCCATTTTGTGTGACCAATTTGCATTATTATAATCTGCAGTGGTTGGTCTATCCTCAAGCATAGACTCAAGAATTTTTTCAAGCTGTAAAAACCCTTCGCTGCTAGAAAGAATAACTTGTTTTCTAGCATCCTTTTGCTCTTGAGTTTGACAGTCTTTATACCAAGCGGTCTTCATTATTTTTTCTTAGGCTTTGGTTTCTTTGGCATTGGTTTCTTTTTTGATCCATATGTTTTCATAATTACATTCCCAATTCTTGTTTTTGAACTAACATTTCTTCATTTTGCATCTCAGCTTCTTGTACTTCTTGCTGAGTCTCTAGCTGTTCCTGAACCATTATATTTTCTGAGAACAACGTAGGTTCACCTAACTCTTCAGCTAGGATTCTGGCAAACTCTTTACCTGACATATGTGCAGCTACCGATGGGTCTGACAATTTAATCTGGTAAAGTTGTGTTAAACTTTGTACTCTTCTAGCTCTTTCAGCAAAGTGTCTGGCTCCAATAGGAACTATTTTACCACTAGCTGTTATGTCATCCTTAGTTATTGTTTTAAATATAACAGCGTTGGTAGGTGTATCAAACACTCTTATTGTGTCAGAAATATTCATTCTTCTTCTTGATACCTCAAACATTGCATTAAGTAAAGGCTCTAGGAATACTCTTTCAAAGTGTGCAGTCTTGTGTTCAAATATTCTAGATGCTGCGTTTTGTAATGTCTGAACTTCAAAGGCTGTTTTTTCACCTGCTGTTCTGATACCCATAGCTTGTCTAGGAGCACCAGCCATTTCTTCCATTTTGTTTTCTAGGTTTTGTATTTGAAAGTCAGCGTTTAGTGCTGTACTGTCAGGAGCTAGATAACCTACATCACCTTCTTCACCCATGTAAATACGTGTGGCTGGTGAAAAATCAAAGTCCTCTACGTCACCTCTTATCTTTAGTATTGGGTAAGCTATCTGATCAAACACATCAGCTTTTAGATTTTCTAGATGATCTATACGATACTGCATACCTACTAGATTGTCAAGTGGACCCATCGCATAAAGGTTATCTGGTCTTGGTCTCCACCCTGCATGATAGATTGGAGCATGACCTAAGTAACTAGGATTTTCTTCATTAGCTAAAACATAGGCTCTATCTACTACAGTAATAATTCTATCTTCGTGAAGTGTATCCTCTTCTTCATCATAGAAATCTCCGTAGAAAGTTAAGACCTCTACATAGTTTGATTCGTAGTACTGCTCTATAGATGTAAATCCGTCAGCAATAAAACCATCAGCTTTATCGTAAGAATCTGCCCCCTGTACGTAAGCTCTTGCTCCCATCATTTTATCAAAGACACCCTTCATGTATTCTTTTGTTGGGTCATCCTCTATCATCTTTTTTATTTCACCTAATGTTTTTATTGATCGTATAATCTTAGGTGACTTTTGAAAAGTAGAAGCTGTAGGATTAAAACAAATATCAAAAGGAGATATTCTTACAAGTCTTGGTCCTATGTAATTTACTACTAAGTTTTCATCTTCTTTTTCTTGGTAGTTTTCTTCCCATGTAACTGTAGCAAAACAGTTTCCATACTGAATATAATCAAACAAGAGGTCTGAAGCTGTATTAACAAAGTTAGACTGTCTTATCTTATTTTCCATATAAGATTGTACAGCTTCTCTTTTTGCTTTTACATTATCATCACTAGTCTTTGCCTCAAACTTGAACCAAATGTTTTGTGGAAACAAAGTAGCAAAATAATTTGCATGGAGGTTGTCCATTATTTGAGTAAGCTTTGGTGTAGTCGTACTATTTGACCAAGGAAGCATAGCGTTCTTAGTTGTACGTGTATCTGTTGCGTACAAATAATTACGTAACTCTTTCCATTCTTCTACTTTTTCACTACGTTTTGTAGTCCACTCACGCCACTGATCTGCTATTTGAACAGCCATATTATCTGGGCTTATTATATATTCTAAGTCAATAGTTTCGCCAGCCATTATCGACCACCTCTAAATTTATTATTAGCCCACACGATATTACTCTCAGTTGATCTTCGTATTATTCTGGCTGGTTTTATAGCCATGTCAACAACAGAAGCTAGAGCATCGATTATGTCATCGTGAGCAGGGTTTCTTGATGACAACTCTTCTTCCAATAGTTGAGTGTTACCACCTCTATAGTGCCAGATACTCATGTTATCGTAACGTGGTTCAAGTATCGAAGCTATACGTTCTTGTTTATTACCTTGACTTTTGTTAGGTCTGTACTCGTCAATGCTTATAGCTAGTCCGTGTTGTTTGATAAGCTCTTTGAGTTGCTTGACGATTGCCATTTGTGCGACTGTTGTTTCTGCTCTAAGTTTTCTGAATGACCACTTGTTTGACATATGGAGTATGTTTTCGAAGTAATCAGATATTCTGTCAGTCCTGAATCTATCGATGTCCAAGACGTAGACGTTGTTTTCTGCATCTATACCTATCACAACTATGGCTGTATAGTCAGCACGTTTATTTAAACTAAATGCGAAGTCAACAGCAGCAAAGACGTTTAGTCTACTATCTTTGTAGAACAGGTAGCCGTTGTCCTCTTTTATGTGTTTTCTTTCGTAGTACTGAAACTTATCTGGTGATACAGGTACGTTTTCAGGGTCAGTAGGATCGTTGTAGTACTGTGCTCTAAACTGACCTTTGTCTAGGTACTGACCACGTTTCTTGGCTAGTATCTTCATGTCAAACCCAAACCACTTGCCGTCTTTGCGCTGGGTTCTAGGCCAAAGAAACTCACCTGTGCCATCACCTCTTTCTTCTACAGGTTTCTCAAATACCTCATAGATACTATCCTCACCTATCTTATCCCCTCGTATATTGTACTGATCTTCTGTCATTTGTAGTAGATCGTTGTATAGATCAGCAGGGTGATACCTAGTTCCTACTACCCACTCTTTAGCCTCAGCACCTTCAATAGACGAGAGAAGAGAGTACTGACTTTTGACTTTATTGCGTCCTTCGCCTGTGTAAGCATTTTCATACACCACGCAGTCATCGAGGACAGCAATGTCGCAATGCAACCCCGTAAGCGAAGTAGTGAGTCCACCAGTAAAGATCGAAGGGTCTCTAACATTTTCTTTTCTCCTTATTGGGTGGTCTAACATAATCTCTGAGTTAGTCCATCGTGTTCGTTTACCTTCATCAAAGTTTACGTGTTCAGGCCAATACCTTCTGTATATGTCTGATGTAAGTATACCCTTGATAAAACCTAGTTGTTTTTCTGCTAGGTTAGCTGTAGCTGATATGTACAGTATACGTAATGCTGGGTTCTTTGTCAACTCCCAAGCTACTCTAAACGCTATTAATCTTGACTTACCATGATCCCTAGGAAAGAGTAAGAGTTGGTGTGTCTTTGAGTCAGGTCTTATCCACCAGTTGCAGACATCTTCATGGGCTTGCCCTAGTACCTGCTCTGGTGCTACTAACCTTATGAATGTTACAAGATCACTTTCAGCAGCAATCCTGATTTGATCTAGGGTTGACATTAATCAGCTTCAGCTATCTCGTTGCCGTCTTCTTCTGCCCACTCAAGGATGGCTTGGTAGTGGCGGTTGTTGGGGTCTAAAGGAACGTGCATAGTAACACCATCAGAAACAACTCCTATACATTGATTACCTTCTACATTAGGCAACTTAAAATATTTAGCTGATGTAATATCCATATTATAACTCCGCATCTGCTGTGGCGTGTGCTTTCAAAAAAGCGTTAGCAGCAACACCTGAACTATCATTTGACCTCACCAAAAATACTGACGTTCTTCCAGCAAACGCAACACTAGCGTTTCCATCAGTAGCATCTGCTGTAATCTTACCAGAAGTATTTGCGTTTTGAGTGCTGTAAGCTACGACAGTAGGAGCAGCCCTCATTTCAACTGGAAATCTCCAAGTACCTGCATCAGCATAAGTTATAGTACCGTAAACAGAACTTGCTTGTGAACTGCTAGAGTTAGCGTTACCTGTTGCCGTGCCGTATGGATAGGTTCGGCAAAAGTATCTTTGGCAAGCCCTAAGTTCCTCAGAAAATTTTCTATGCTCAAAGTCCGTGACGGTGTCGCCTATTTCTAGCTGGATGCCTGTGATGTAAAAATTATTTGCAGTATTATCTAACCAGTTTACAGCATTTGTCGTAGTGTAATGGGTTCCATTTGAAGACCATGTACCACTAGTTCCACCTGTGTAACTACTTCCTAATAGCAAATTCCAATAAATCTCGAACCCACGGCCATTGTCGTTAGCTATTGCTCCACCAGAATTTGTTATGAAAGTAGTGCTTCCTGATGTGGGGCTTACAGTTATAGTTTTCTTTTCCCAAGTATCTGCTGAAGATATTGTATACTCTATAGGCAACATATAAACAGTGCTATCTGCTTTTCTAAAAGCAACAGTATATACACCAGTTTTATTAGACTTACACCAAAAACTAAGAGTTAAAGTTTTTGCACCAGAAGTACCATAAGCAAATGCTTGGCAATTTTGCGCTTCTATAGATTGCATAAATTGTGCATATTCACCGGCGGCAGTAGAGGTATCAGCGGTTGTACATTGTAGCTTTAGAGAATTACTAAACCCCTGACCAGATGGAACATCTGTAGATTGTTCTGAAGTATAAGCACCACTAGTTACACCAACCCAAGTTTTAAACCTGTCA
>MDTD01022783.1_pt1 | contig 19758 bp, 20 predicted proteins | sample 811221 | NCBI WGS metagenome assembly MDTD01 (sample SAMN05326646, study PRJNA326480) | marine metagenome | isolation source: seawater | place: Pacific Ocean: South West | collected 2011 | reverse complement strand
TATAAAATTTACATTTAATAAATTATAAATTTTATATTATCTTATTAACTAACAACAATTTTTTTTCTTCACTAATATTGATTTTTCTTCATATATATTTATATTCTCTCCGTATTTTTCAATATTTTTTGGAATTTTATTCCCAACTATTTTAAATAATTTCTTTATATTTCTATTCTCTTTTGCAGAAGTTTCAATATAATCTATGTTATTTTCATCTGCATATTCTTGTGCCTCTTCCTTACTTATCTCTCTGTTTTTCTCTAAATCACATTTATTACCTGTTAATACTATTACAATATTTTTTGACGATGATTGATATAATTCTGTTATCCATCTTTTTGCACGATTAAAAGAGCTTCTATTCGTTATGTCAAATACAACAATTGCTGCTTTTGCTCCATGGTAGTACATTGGTGCAAGTGAATTATACCTTTCTTGTCCCGCAGTATCCCATATTTCAAATTTATGTTCTTCATCATCAATTAATATTTTCCCTGTTAAAAATGCTGCACCTATTGTCGACTCACTATATTCATAATATTCATTTTTTGAAAATCTTACTGAAATTGATGTTTTTCCTGTTGAACTTTCTCCTAAGAATACAATCTTATAACAATTATTTTTATTGCTAATCATTGTTATAATATAATATTTATATTTTTTTACATATTTTACACAATAATAATTTAATATGGATACAAAACTGTTTCAAAATAAAAGGAATTATTTGAATAAGTTCCAGGATAAACTACGTCACAATAACACAATATTATAAGATAAATAATTGCGATCAGTAGAAACAATATAAATATTGTTTTATCATGAATTGTATCTTCTTTATATATATCTATATTATATCGCTTCCTACATATTTCACATATTCTTCTTGGTATAGTTTCATAATTATTATTTTTAAAATATATCCATTTATATATACATTTCTTATGAACTGGTGTAACACAATCACATGGACAAACTATATCTTCTGTATTTACTATTTCATCTAAACAATATTTACATATAGTCATATGTAGATATGATAATCTTTTGTTTAAATTATTATATGTATTTATTAATATCATACATTTTTTTCTCTTATAATTATAATGGTTAAAAAACCACCATGTAAAGAATATGAACCTCCAAAAAATATTATGTATAAAAGAGGTGATAAAATGTTTTGTAGAAAAAAAAGAAATAATAATAACTTTATTTATAACCAAGTAAATAATAATTCTGGACCAGAATTTGTTTTTACCACAAAAGTAGATAAAAAATATATTGAAGGTTACGGTGAAAACCATTCAAAAAAGTTACAACAAAATAATATATATAGAGATATAATTGAGAATATAGACATTAAAGACTATCTTATTTTAGTTGAACATTCAACTATTTTTTGTGATATAACACCAGAACAAGATAAATTATTCAAAGAACAGATACAATATTCTGGAAGTGAATATATTTTTTATCATATGATAAAAAAAAAATTAAAAAACATTAAATGTATTGATAATCGTTTAGAGTTTGGTTATTTTTCTAAAATTTCAGAAGATGTACATATCGAAATGATAAAAGAGTTAATTCAAGAAAAGCCTACTCTCAAGAATAAAAATAAGATTGATATTATTTTGGTTAATTTCTTAGTATTACTAAAAAAATATATGGAAAATAAAGAATATTATCTAAATAAAGATATTTATACAGATGTATATAGAGAAAATATATTATCAATAACAAGACAACTTCGCCTATGTGGATTAATAAAAAAATTACGTATAGGTGAACTTAGGAAAAAAGAATGTTTAAAGGAACATGGACTAAGTAATTGGGATATCTTAACAAGAACTATGTATATAATAACAATAAATTTTATTAAACTTGGTGCTATTACAGTTGATATTAATATTTACAATAATATTGTAGAAACAAAGAATAAAAAAATATTAATTTTTGCGGGAAGAAATCATATTATAAGATTATATTCAATATTAGATTCACCTATGTCAAGGACATATATTACTGATGATGATAATTCAGAAGATTATTTTAAAAACGCAAATGCATTTCCGGATGGAAATAAAGAAAAAGAAATAAATTGTATTAATTATATTATCGAAAATTATAACTTTAAGTAGAATTACGTTTATAATATAAAGAAAAGAATATATAGATTATGTAATAACATGGAGAAGTTAAAGAATTTTATGCAAAAATATGTGAAAAGCTACCTTAAAAGAAAGGAATTAAAATCACTATTCGCAATTATGACAAGTCATGTTAATGATTGTCCACTTGAAAGTAGCCTTAAATATAGAAAACTTGAAAAACTACTTAAATTAGAAAAACATCTAATTTCCCTAAATAATGTTCCCCTGAATGTACATTTTATTGGTATATTATGGTTAGAATCTTGTTGGAAAAAAATGGTTATGGAAAATGGATTTAATAATATTGATGATACATTAAAATATCTTGACCTAGATATAAATATTGATTCAAATGAATTTACAGAAGCTGAATTACAAACTTTCTTTACAATCAATGATTTTCAAAGATATTACAGAAAAACAATAACACCACTTAACTGTCAAATAAATAAAAAAGAAAATAAGAAAAATACAATAAAATTATGTAAAGTTCGTCCTTCATTACCAGAATTAGAAGGTAAATTGTATGGTATATGTACTGAAATAGATCAACCAACATTTACTCTTAGAATTTTTGGTCTTGTTGATCCAGATATATTAAGAATATATAGAAATCAGATACCAAAAAATGAAATATTAAAAGATTTATATGATAGATATACTATTACAAAGGATGAAGCAATACCTTTCCTTAATTGCTTTAGTTATAGAGATTATCTAGTTTCTGAAACGCGACAAATAACAAATAAGGTTAAACAAATGAAAGAAAAAATGGATTACTATAGAAAAGCAGATACATCTATACTTCTTAGTGAATATCAGTTTCTAACTGAACATATGCGAATTGAATTAACAAGCTTTCTTATTGAACTTGGTCTTAAAAATCAAGCTAACTATTTATTTGCAAGGATGCCAATCCCTGTAAAATTCTTAGATTGGGAATTACAGAAAGAAATTGATTATTCTCTTTCATGTTGTTCACCAAAAAAAAATGAAAATTTACCTGAACAAGTACCATATGAAATTAGGATATCTGGATTAAAAACTTCAGAAAAAAATAAAGCCAAAGCATACGATAAATTGAAAATAATAGCTCAGTCAGGTGATGGTGCACCAAAGGCACAAAAATATCTAGATGGTATTTTAAAAATACCTTTTGGTATAATTAAAAGTGAACCTGATCTTGAAGACCCTGGCAAAGATCTTGTTGAAGAATTATTCAAAAAATTTCCTGAATTACAGAAAAAAGAATCTTTTACAAAATATGGTAATAATTACATTAAAATATTAAATGAAGCTACTAATCATGAACAGAGTAAAAAATTAGCAGAAGAAGGGAAACGAAAAATGGATGTTGCTCGTGATAAACAACAACAATACCTAACAAAAGTTGAAGAAATATTAGAAAAATGTGTACATGGTCATAAATTAGTTAAGACGCAAATAAGAAGATTACTTGCACAATGGATATCTGGTGGTCAGTCTGGTATCGTATTAGGTTTAGAAGGTCCTCCAGGTAATGGTAAAACAACTCTTATTAAACATGGTTTAGCAAAATGTTTAGTTGATCAACAAGGAAATCCACGACCTGTCGGATTTATACCTTTAGGTGGATCATCTAACGCTTCTAGTTTATCTGGTCATGGTTATACATATCAAGGTTCTACCTGGGGTCGTATTGTTGATATCTTAATGGATTGTGAATGTATGAACCCTATTCTCCTATTTGACGAACTCGATAAAGTTAGTCATTCAGAGTGTGGTCGTGAAGTTACTGGTATTCTCACTCATCTTACTGATAGTACACAAAATGATGAATATTATGATAAATACTTTGAAGGTGTCGCTCTTGATCTATCAAAATCATTAATGATCTTCACATTTAATGATCGATCAAAGATTGACCCTATCCTACTCGATAGAATGACTATAATTGAAACACAACCTCTCTCATTAGAAGATAAAAAAGTTGTATGTAGAAATCACCTTATACCTCAAATAACTGATCTTGTTGATCTAGAACCGAATGAAATTAATATTACTGAAGAAGAAATTGAATTACTTATTAGTGACTATACTCTTGAAGCTGGTGCCAGACAATTGAAAAAATTGCTCGAGAGTCTTATTCAAGAATTAAATCTCAGAAGATTATTAAATCCTGATACTGAAATGCACATCGATCAATTCCTTATAAAAGATGTATTTAAACACAAAGATAGGATTCGCAGGCAGTCAATTTCAGAAGAACCTATCGTAGGGCAGATTAATGGAATGTATGCTAATGCACTAGGTCTTGGCGGTATCCTCCCAATACAAGTATCTAAAAATATCTCTGATAATAAACTTGAATTAACTGGTATGCAAGGTGATGTTATGAAAGAAAGTATGAAATGTGCAAAAACAATGGCATTTGGTCTTATGTCAAGAGATAATCCTGAATTTGATCCCAGCGAAATGAAAGATGGACTACATATTCACTGTCCATCAACAAGTACACCAAAAGATGGACCTTCCGCTGGTGGAGCTATCTGCATTGCCATTTATAGTTACCTATCTAAAAAAACTTTACTCCAAAATGTTGCAATGACTGGTGAAATTGATCTTATTGGTAGAATCACTGCAATTGGTGGTTTAGAAGCTAAATTATGTGGTGCCAAAAAATCTGGTATTACTCTTGCACTTATCCCTGAAGAAAATAAAGAACAATTAGAAAGAATTAGAAATGAAAATAAAAGTCCAGAGGATGATAATTTTAAAGTTGTCATGGTTAATCATATTAACCAAGCACTTAAATATGTTCTTTCTTCCTCTTCTTAATTTAATACTTACTAAATTTAAATTTCTTTTCTTGTGTAAATTTAAATTTACTTATAGAAATTCTTATTATATATAACATGTCAAATATTAATAGTGAAAATTACTATGAAATATTAGGTATACCAAAAAACTCCCAACAAAAAGATATTAAAAAAGCCTATCGAAAATTAGCTGTTAAATATCATCCCGATAAGAATAAAGAAAATAAAGAATTAGCAGAAAAAAATTTTAAAAAAGTAAATGAAGCATACAGCGTTTTATCAAATAAAGAACAAAAAGATATATATGATAAATATGGGAAAAATGGTCTAGAAAATGGCGGTGGTATGTCACATGCAAATGCACATGAAATTTTTTCTACTTTTTTTGGTAATAATGATCCACTCCAATCTTTTTTTAATAATTCCCCTTTCTCTGGAGTACATTTTTCACAACATACTACAAATTCATCACCTTTTAATTTTTCACCTAACTTTTCACACCAATTTCACTCATCTTCATTTAACACTCAATCATCTCATTCCATCAATAGAAATGATATTATTGAAAATAATACACAAATTATTGTTCAAAATCTTAAAACATCATCTCATCTTAACGGTAAAATTGGAAAAATATTAGACTATAATGATAATAACAATCGTTATATAGTCAAACTCCGAGATGGTAAAAATATATCCCTTTCAATAAATAATATTCATCAAATATTAGATATTGAAATTACTGGCTTGACAAAAAATACAACATTAAATGGTAATATGGGTAAAACAGTTGGTTTTGATCCTAAATCAAATAGGTATAAAGTCCTTGTTGATGACGAAGTTATTGCATTAAAGAATGATAATATTATTATTAGTAATAATTCTTCTATTGAAATAGTTGACTTACAGAATAATGTAAATATAAATGGTAAAAGAGGTAAAATAATTTCATATGATAGATCCACTTCAAAATACACTATTACTCTATCTAATAATAAAAAAATTAAGATAAAAAAAAATAATGTATCTATATAATTTTTCTATTTATATTATATGCAAAAAATTGTTTGTGTTAGTGGCTATTTTGATCCAATACATATTGGACATATAGAATATTTTCAAAAAGCTAAAAAAATTGGTGATAAATTAATGGTTATTGTTAATAATGATCAACAAGCTGTTTTAAAAAAAGGAAAACCATTTATGAAAGATGATGAACGTATTCAAATCATTCAATGCCTAAGAGATGTTGATATTGTTGTTAAATCAATTGATACTGATAGAACAGTATGTAAAACTCTTGAAAATGTTGTTCCAAAGCCAGATTATTTCTGTAATGGCGGTGATCAAAATAATAATAGTATACCTGAAGCAGAAATATGTAATAAATTAGGTATACAGCTTGTTGATGGACTTGGGGATAAAATACAGTCAAGTTCATGGTTAATTAAAGATAGTAAAAATTAATAATTTATTTTCGTTGTATAAAACCTATTCCATTATCATGACAAATAATTTCCCCTTCTTTTGACTTTGAAAATTTAACATATTTAGTTTTTATAAATTTCTTTTCACTTATAGCATCAAGTACAGTTAATGATGGATGGAATGCTACATCATGAAACCCAACAATACCTATTTTAGATAAATAATTAATTAATCTTATTTCTTTTAATACTTGATTTACACTGTGCCAACCATCTATAAATAGAAAATCTATTTTTTCTATACCCTCATCCTTTAGGTAACCCATAATAGTATTTATTCTTGATGAATCTATTTTTAATGTGTGTATATTTTTCTCTTTATTATTTAGAAAAGATTTATCATCAATATCTATGCCTAAATATAAAGTATCATCTTTCTTATTTTTTAGGAAAACACTTGTTGATGTTTTCCTGTAAAGCTGTTTTGGTCCATGAACACCTATTTCAACAATACATCTACACTCGTTCTTTATTTTTTCGAAATATTTTAATAATTTCTGTCTATTCATTTTACTAAATGCATGATTTCCTTCAATGCTCAATATTGGTTGTATTTTTTTTATTCTGTCTGAATCATCTGAAAAATGTGGTGAAAGTGTTGGTATATAATCAAGATATTCAACATCACTTTTTTTTTTGTTAAATATTTATCAAACATTTATAATAATCTATCATAATTCAATTATTCAATATAAACTAACACAATTTTTATAATATTTTTGCCCTTTTTTTATCTTAAATATTTTAACAGGGAACAAAATTTATTTTACTTTATTTGGAGTAAAATTCTTAAAATAACTAGATAAACGACAAAAAAATTGAAAGTTATAAGTAGTTGAAGAGTTATAAAGTTTAATCAAACTCAACTATCTTTCGTGATTACGATAAATTTCCATCTTCTCTGTTTGATTCTTCCCGAAACAATACAATGGATATCACGTGCACTACTGTTAACCACTACGGATCTCGCCCTTCTGGACATAATAACCAAATGGGAAAATGTTACCAGGGCAACTGGATGCATGCGAAGAAAACTGCCTATTTAAAGGAGAAGGATATAGCCTCTCAGGTGCGAAAAATGTATAACCGAGCTCAGAAGAACACTCATTGTTCCAAGGGAGATCGATTCTCAGAACGCGATTTTGTCAATTGGCTAGTCAGACTGCCTGTGCCCTTGTCCAACTGGGTCTTCCAAGGCAACGCTTGGTTTTACTACTCTCCAAATGGAGAGATCACGGTACTTCCGGATATGTCTTCCAAGCAGATTGAGGGGGAGCGTCTAATGGAGCCAAAAGATATACCAATTATCCTAGCTATCCACGAGCTAGCTCGCAGTCGGACTGACAACCAGGAGACGTTCAAGTTCTTGGAAGACACGCTACGCAAGACAGACGCACACTATCCGTGGACACAGGTGATCAACACGATTTGTAGCAGTAACCTTTACACACCCTTGTGTAGAACTCTCTGGCACGGTAACCCTAACATCGGTGCAACTCTACTCCGGATGGGGGCTGACGTAGAATTTGAGAATTCTCACGGAGAGGGTCTTATCGCTGCACTGGCATACGGGCGAAAGAATGCGGAAGAGTTGTATGCAACCAACCGCATGATGTGGGAATTAGAAAAGCGCTCAAACCTGTCACTGGAGGAAAAATTGGTGTTCAATCATCTCCGTAAATACTCCGAGGAAGGAAAGCCGCTAAAAGGCATTCAAGTCACCCGCGATGATAAGATTGCCGTTAGCGACAAATTTGATCTCTTCGAGTTGCAGATCCGCAGCCGGCAGAAAGCTCTACAACAGGAGAAGGACCGACGAGAGATGAATGTGAAGCGTCAACGCTTCTCCTACCTTGAGAAGTCACGAGAATGGTCCTGTCTGGATGATACGATGAACTGGGGAGAGGAATCGCTAGATGTGGAGTATCAGAATCTGAAAAAGGAGTTGGATGTCGCACCCAAGCCTTGGACCGGGTGGGGAGGAGCTGAACACACTGGTGCACGCCGTATCCCTCTCTGGAAACTCCGGAAAACTCTTCGAGATGCTGGTGGACAGTGGAAAACTGACGCTGAGAGAATTATCCAAGCACATGATGAGAAAGCTCGACTGATTCAGAAGGGCGATTTGGAACGGAATCCATCTGATCTTACAGAACGTCAGGAGCTGGAGCCCCTATATCATAGGATGACTAATGAGGGTGAGGGAGAGGTACTGGATGGTTTGTGAAAAAAAATAAAAAAAACTAAATATTTTTTTTCAAATCCCTCCGTAAAAAATTGAAAATAAAAAGTAGTTGAAATAATATCAATACAATAATAAAAGGGCTTACGTCTAACATGTCACTTCCAGAAAATTTCTACCCTCTCTATCTTATCTTTTCCTCTATTGTTGTTACAAATTTGATAACAATAGAGTGCCCCGCAGTGATAGAATTACTTGAGAAACTTCCCTCAAACTCAACAGTAGATGACATTCATGCTGCCTATCATACTGCTATAAACAGCGAAAGTTCTTACGAAAGAAATTGTCTCACCCTATGGTGGAAAGCTCTAGTGTTATTCTGCATCATGGGTGCCATCATCCGATCTTGTCCAGAATCATTATATCAGTGTACATATATGAGAAAAACTAAGCCTAAGCTACATTTAAACACTGCCTATAACTAACATATTCATGTATAAAGAAATACAGAAAATTTCAACCTTTTTTTTATAACTAAACTTTACTACTGGTTATCTTTCTCATTCTTATATTCTTCAAATAATTCTTCGAGTATATCATATGTATTAAAGTCTACAGGATAACTTAACATACTAACATATGTTATAATCTTTTTATATCATATATATTGGGGGTAAAATAAAAATTTTTTACAGCTATAAAGGTTAATACTGTAGAAAAAATTGAATATTTTTAATAGTTAAACATAATTTGTTAAGTCAGTACTCTCTGAATCATGCAAACAGTAATAAACATGCTTCCATCACCTATTACAGGAATATTTCCTGGAAATGTACTTAACTTAATTAGTGATTTCACTACTCCTAAACAAATCCTGGACCGTGAAGATTCCCTTTTCCAGACAGTGGAAAAGATAAACTTTTCAGCATATTTCTGCGCACACGGACCACTTCCATCTCCAATCGATCACTATGAAATGGCTTTTAAACCAGCTATCTTCGATGTGTATGGCAGTGGAAGATATAATTTCTATAAAGATATTGGGTTCTTTGATTATTGTAAAATGCTTAGAACACTAAATAACGAGGAAAAAAAGTCAAGACTCAGTCATCTTGACAATCATATTAAGAACTTTTTCATAAATCATTTCTCCCAAAAATAAAATTAACTTCTAAACATATTTTATTAGTCTTTTTTATTGATATCTTGCATATTATAAATTTTATCCATATGTGGCACTATCTCTTTACTATGAGTAATAATTACTACCGTCTTATTGGAACACTCTGATAATATCATTTTTATTACTTTTTTTCTAGTAATCTGATCTAAACCTGCTAAAGGCTCATCAAAAAATACTATCAAACTATCTCTTGATTTAATTATTCCCCTTATTAGTATAATTATTTTTTGCATACCAAGTGATAAATTTGCCCCCCCTGACAAACATTTCTCATTTAATCCCCTTTGTAATCCGGAAAATATACTATTTAGATTATATTTTTTTAATAGATCTACAATTTTTTCTCTACTTGCATGATTACCATATCTCATATTATCAATTACCGGTATATCTAGTAAAATTGTCCTCTGATTTATATAAGTGATTTTACTTCTTAGTGTATCGGTATGAATTTGTTTTATACATGTATTACCCACATATATTTTACCTTTATATTCATGTAATTTAAGTGTTAATTTCGCAAGTGTTGATTTTCCAGAACCAGATCTACCCATTATTGCAACTTTATGCTTATCTTTTATGCTTATATTAAAATTATTCAGTATCTTAAAATCTTCTTTATATGAAAAAGATACATTCTCCATTTTGATTGATCCATTTTTTATATTTTTAATATGTCCATGATATTTTTTTTGTAATAAATTATTCAAAAAATTATATGAACCAAGAGATATTCCTAGATTTGAAAAAAAAGTACTTGATTCTGTACTGTAATTTAAATAATTAGTTATAAAATATATTAAAATTATACCTAAAACACCTATTGAACTTTTATTCATTTTCCCCTTCATATAATATGTGTAAACAATTATAGCAAATAAAAAGATTACTAAATTTCCCCTTAAAATAGTAGTATTAATATTCATTTCATTATCTGCATTTAACATAACTCTACTATAACCTTTTTGTTGTGTACCTAGTATTTTTTTATCATTTACAACTTCATTATTTATATAAGAATTTAAAAGATTATTGTACTTATTAATTAAATTATCAAAATCATTATAGTAAATTTCTTCTTGATTAATTTTACTTGTAGATATTTTTTTTGACCCATAATAACTTAGTATAAACATAGATAACATACACATGCATAATATTAGTGAAATATTTTTATCAGTCTTATAAATAACGGCAGTGCATATAATCATAACTAATATTGAAGGAAAAATTACTTTCAGGAATAATATGAAACCAAACCTATATTCAAGTGTTACAAGGAATATCCTACTTATAAAATTACCTATTCTTATATCTTTAAATGACTCTTTATATTTATCTATAATTGCTTTTAAAAATTTTTGTCTTGAATAAGAATTGATACCACTAGATATCATATTTCCAGATAATCCTTTTGTATAATTTATTACAACTAATAGTATTAGGATTATTACTGATCTAATGATTAATGCCTTGTTCACTTTATTTAAATTTGTAACAATATATGATATTCCCATAACCTCAAGTATATAATAAATTATACTTGTGAAAAAATACAGTATCAATAGTTTTTTACTATCTTTGATAAAACCGGAGGAATATAAATTAACTGATTTGAAAATATCCATTATATATTTACAATATTAAAAATATAAATATTAATTATTTAAGCTATAGTAAATGCATAAAAAAATTGAAAGTTTAAAGTAGTTATACTCATAATTAATACAAATATTTCCAGTATCTCTTTCAAAAGTTACCAAAATATCCTTCCTGTATGTCTCCTGTAGATAAAAACACTTGTTCTACCTCTGGATGTAATCTCTCAGTAACAGATAAGAGTTTCTCTTGTGCTTGTTGTAAACAAAAATTCTGTTTCGGATGCACAACAACTATCCAACAACTCTCAGTTATCGCCCCCTCAAGTCTTATAAGTAGTCAAAGTTACTCTCCTCCAATTCATAATATGCTTGGTAATCATCTAGGAAGACAGGTATGTGTGTCCTGTGTCAACGATCTAAATGAAAGTGCAATCAAGACGGAATACTATTTCTTTCAAGAGCTTCTTCCATCTGATGCACAGATTTTCAATGAGGATATTCTTGAAATCTATCGTGCTTTCATCGAAACAACACTTGGAGAACATGGTGGTATTAATGATATTGTCTACATTGTGCGTCAATATATGCGAGACTATGCAATCTCCATCGGCTTCCCTCAAATCGAATCGACAGAAGATGATTATGAGTACGATAATCAATATTCGGATGGAGAATCTGAATATGATTTCTATACAATTTATGATGACATATTTAATGAGCGCCCGTTTTCACCAAAAAGCATTACTGATGTATAAATGTCAAAAAAAAAATATTTTTTTATTAAATTATTCTATTGGTGGGCGCGGAGGAACTGTATTTAAATTAGTTGCTGTTTTTTCTGTAAATTGATCCCAAAACTTACTATTATCTATACAAAAATAACCATTACTTGGGTTCCAGTGAATAATATGTGCATATTTTGTACTCCCATCCATCAATCTAACAGTTACTTTATTTTTTAAACATTTTCTAGTTGTTTCATTTGTTTCATTATTACCTTTACCTACATCAAAAGTAACAGTTTCAAAAAAATCACTATCTTTATCCTTTAGTGAAGAATTATCTTTAAATAGTCCAATCTCCCAAATTCCTTTTTCTAGACATTCAAAAGAATGACCAGCCAAATTTGTATTAATCTCTTTATATATCATTGTTTAATAATTCAATTTACAAATTTTCAATTTTATTTAGATTAAATAATTTAACTTAATACCTGTTAATAAATACATTCAAACATATAAAATCCACCAGTAACATAAAAATTGGGCCAATATTTTTGTGTAATCTCCGGTATGGTATAACTCCAATTATTGTTATAATCGTGTTTTTCTAATAACTCTATAAATTTTTCACCTTTTATCCTTTTCTTTATTTTTTTTTCTTTTAATAACCAGGAATTATAATAAGATACTGTATCATCAATTAATATACTATTATACCTCTTACCATCTCCATTATATTCATCAAATCTATCTGTATCATAATTTAACACTAAATATTTATCAATAAATTCCTCTATATTTGAGTTATACTCTTTAGATATTTGTTCGTTTTCTTTAGAAGGAACATCTTCAAAAAGTTTCGGAAAACATTTTTTTTTTAATTTATTACCATGTTTTAATTTATTTCTCCAACATCTGGTGCAATTTTTACCACAACCTTTCTTATGATTTTGCGATGAGTAATTTTTATCAGGCATACAATAGTATTAGTATATATTTTTCTTTTAAATAATTTTATGAAAAATCTAACTAAACCGAATAACAAAAAATAAAAAACTAATTATTTCTTAATATTTGTATAAATTCTGGTAAATACTCATTTTCCATTGGATTTACAGAACGCCATAATACATTTCCAGTTGTTCCAAGACCTAAATATATTCTACCATCTTTTCCAAAAACAATTTGATTTGGTTGACGATGAGGTTCTGGTAAATTCGGTTGAAGCCTTTCTGGATCATTATTTTCTGGGTCATCTATCTCATCTTTTATCCAATACGGATAATGTGAATTACAAATGTATGGTGGACTTATAATATTTGATATAAATCCTACTATATATGCTTGTCTAGAAAAATTATTTGTTATATAATCTGGATCCCATTCCATGTTTGCTGTAGTATATTTACCTACACTTGCATATAATCCAACATATATATCACAATTTGCATCTTCTGTAACTATCATTCTCTTTGCATGACTAATTTCTAAAGGTGAATTATCAGCTAATACTAATTTAGACCAATTATTCATATTATTATCACTATTTGTGTATATACCTCCATATCTTTGATTTGGACCTACACCTGCATTACTTGCATCACAGAGAAAATAAGTAATACCACTCAAGTTATTTGTCATAAATTGTGATATAGATCCTCTTCCTGCAACAAATACTCTTGAACCTTCATGTATATTAGATATACCCGTTGCCTGTAAATCAAACTTATATATATGAGGTATGTCTCTTCTACTAACAAGTAAATATCGACCATCTGAAGACATTCCAAGTGACTTCATTGATGTTTTTTCTCCAATTACTCTATCCCTATTGTGATCATTTACTGTTACTGTAAATTTAAATCTCTTCCAATTAAGACCCTCATTTGTACTCCAAAAAATACCATTTTTAGCTGCTGCAAAAATAAAACCTGAATTATTACCCAGACCACACATAAAATCAGTAACGTACTCTGGTACATCTTGAACCCATTCTCCATTTACTTGTATTAGAGGATCACCTGAACCTGCTAAATTCCATACTAAACCATTATTTTCTGAATACACAACTTTTTTTGATAAAGCATCTTCTGCATGTGGTGGTGTTCCTAATTGCGCAAAACTACCTAACATTACACCACTCATTTTCGTTGTATGTAATGCATAAAATGCCTGATCCACGTCATTCTCTTCACCATTTCCAAGAATTACATACGATTTTCTATCATTATTATTTGGATCTCTCACTAATTCCCATATAACTTCTGGTCTTGGACTTATAGTTGTCGTCGTTGTGGTTGTTTCTTCGGGAATATTATCTACTAATTGACATTCATCTACCGTGTATTCCAAACTTTTCCCATCTACATCAGACAAAACAACATTTCCAAGGCATACTTTCCCACTACCTGAATACTTTACACCTATCAAAATAAATTTACCTGCCGGTATTGATTTTCCTTCCATTGAAAAACCAATTACTCTTTGTTTATTGTTACTTACACTAAAACCATATTTTTTTGATTGACCACCAAATACTTTTTCTATTTCTACACCACTTATATCAAACTGAAAACCACCTAAATTTTCTGATGTATTCATTAATATTCTAATTACATTGTTTTTTATTTTACCAAAATATATTTTTTGTTTATTTTTTTTTATTGTTGTTGTCGTTGTCACATTTTGACTTACGTATTTAAAGTTAAATTCAGTACTATCTAATTTTTTTAAATCTTTATTCTTATCAACCCGTTTTACCCAGGTCCCTTTATTATTATTATTTGGAAATTCTGTTGATATTTGTGTTTTCTCTGTTGATCTATATCTTGAACTTTTTGGATAAGCACCAAATGTCCAACACCCTAGTTTTTTATTAAAAAAAAACGATTTCTTTTTATTGTTTGTCCATATATCTTCTTTTCCATTATAAGTATATGTCCCCTTAAAATTATTTGCACCATGTGTTACGAGTATATTCGTAATCACCATTTTAGATTTAATTTTTTTTTCAAACATTTATATAATATACTCACAGATTATATAAATATTTGTAATTTTAATTTAAATTAATTAGTTATTTGATAATCGGTATATTTTTGAGGATGAAGTTAATGTACCTGCAGATTTAATCACAATATATATATCTTTGTTTAATTTGTTAACAGCTACAGTCTTTCCTGGGTAATTATTATGATTTGATAGTGTTATCTTACCTGTTCTCCATTCTTCGTTTTCTTTTTCTAAATAATATAAAGAAGTATTCCAATCTGCATATATAAATTTATTCTGTAAATTACTTAATTTGTCTTCTCTATAATAAGTTCCACCTATAACACAATTTCTTCTATCAGTATGTGGATAACTAAGTATTGGTTTTTCGTGTTCAATTGTAATATTTTCATCACTTCTACCAGTTTTAACATTCCCTTCAAAAATATCCCAACCATAATTTTTTCCTTTTTCTATTAAATCTATTTCTTCATATAAATTATTACCTACATCACAGCAAAATATTTTATCATCATCTTTATCATAAAAACAACTAAATGGATTTCTTAAACCATATGCATATATTTCCGATAATTTATCTTTTTCGTTTATAAAAGGATTATCTATTGGGATTTTATATATACCAGGATATTGTTCTGGATGTATTCTAACTATTGTTCCTAAAATATTTGAATTATTTTGTGAATTAGTAGAATATAAACCATCTCCAATTGCTGCATATAAATTTCCATTATTATCGAAAAATGGTCCACCACCACCAATATGTCCTGGTTTTTTGTTACTATCACTATTAGAATATATAATTCTACCTGAATTTTTATCTACACTCCTATTATCTAATACAGTATATTCTTCAATTACATGTGTATAATTTCTAAAATAATCATTATTTTTTAATTTATTATCTAATATATTTCCTTCTATTTCTCCATTGTAAAATACATATATTTTTTTATTATCTTTATATTTTGGATGAAAAGCCATACCAAACAAACCTTGTTCAGTATAGCTACTGCTAATAGGCATCACCTTACCTAATTTATCATAATTATTCCCGCCATTATAATATGAAGAAGATATATCTAAAAATAATTCATTTTCTAAATCTAAGTTATTTTTTCTTATCTTCATAGTAAATATTTTTCCTACCTGTGTCACTACATAAGCATAATCCTCATCAAGTGGATTTAATATAATTTGTACTGGAGCTATTATCTCATTGTCTTTATTTTCATACATTAAATCCATTTTCATTAATATATTTGGCAGGTAATCTGTTTTATCATTTATTTTAGAATATAGATTAGAATAAAAAATTGGAACATCATCATTTGTTTTACCAACCCATTCCCCTATATTAACGTTTCCAAATTTACCTGTTTTTAAATCCTCTATCCTATCATTATGTGAACCAACTCGTTCTTCATTTTTTATAAAAGTATCAGTAATATCATATCCTAAAGCATCTGATAATGGACCTAAACCGCCTGGATGTTTTTTTAACCACCCTGAATCTATTTTAAACACATTTTCTTCAAATAAATTATCTTCAAATATCTTTGATTTAGATATCTTTACATAGCCATTCTTTTTCCATTCTTCTACTTCATAGTTTATTAATTTTTCATCTCTAATGTATATATTTTTTTTTAGTAATCTACTATTTTTTGTATCAAAACAATTCAACTCTATTTCTCCATTGTCTTCTAATATATTTAATATAATACGACCATAATATAAATTATAATTCCTCCCTTCAATTACGTTTTCCTGTAAACGCATTATTCTCACATCAAATTTTTTACTTTTTTTTTGGATATTTGGACAGTTACATTTGAATACAATTACTTCTTTTTTTCTTTCATTTCCGATGTAATTGAATCCATCAAAATGATTATTTCCAAAAAATCCAATCGGATTGTTTTTGTTTACAAATCCGAAAATATATTTACCCTTTTGTAAATTAATATATCCTTCATGTATTCGATACAATATATTATCATTTTCCATATTTTTTACATACATATTCTCGGAAAACCATTTTATATTTATATTATTCCATATACCTTCTGCATCTTTATTCCTATAATAAAGTGGGTGAGTTTTTTTTTGTTCATTTGTCTTTAAACCTAGTTTTCTACATATATTTCGTATTTCTATATCTTCCACTATGATATTTTCATTTTCAATATATACCCTAAATTTTTTCATTATAACTATTTATAACAAAAAAATTTATACACGTTATTTAATCTTTTGAGTTCTTTGATTGTTTAGATTCTTTCTTTAAGTCTTCTTTAAGTGAAATTAATGTTCTTTTCTGTATTTCTTCAATATTTTTCTGTCTTAATTTAATTCTATTTAAGTATATATCGTGTTTTTTTTTATCAATTATTCCAGCTTCAAATAAATGTGTTATATATGCAGGGTTACCTGCACTTGCAGCGCCTTGTTGAGCAAACATTATATTTTTATAATAATAGAATAATTGTAATATTCTAACGCAAATTCACATAATCAAATTTAATTACTTTTTATTTATGTCACAATATCCATAATCGATAAAAATCCTTCAGGGACCTTATATTTGTTTAATTCTTTTAAATCTATTTCATTTTTATTAATTTTTTTTTTTTAAATATTCTTTTATATCTATTAGTGCCATCGGATGTTTTTTTTTTGATCTAAAATACATATTTATAGGACGATGAATTCCAGATTTACCTTTATAGTTTAGTAATGGACCAATTGTATTTAATTTTGTGTTGTTTTTATAACATAAATTGTATATATATGATGAAGTTAGCCAGTGTGATGACCAAACAACTGGCTTTATCTTATTACATTTCTGATTACAGTACGGACAATTTAATGAACCTCTTCCTGTTCTTCCAGTATAACGCAGGCATAGAACTAAATCACTATTTAAACATTTTTTACCATCTTTCAATGATTCTATTTGTTCAATTATATTTTTTTTTTTTATATCAAATTTTGGTATAAAGTCTGTTAATTTCTTCTGTTGTACTACCCTATTATATAAACACTCGTTTATTAACACCATTAATTTTATACATTTTTCTCTACTAAAATTATCTAAATTTGCCTCTCCATTTTTTTTTAATTCCTTTGAAAATGCTAAATAACCACAATCTTCTTCTGTATGTATATTTATTTTATTATATTCTCTACATATATTTATTAAATAATCATATATTAAAGATAACTGATTGATATTATCTGGTGTTGCTATATAATAAGATTCACTAAATGAAAAAAAATTCATGCCATTTTTATGTGAATTAAACTTTTCTAATTCTATTTCCAATTTTTTTTTTGAAAGGTTCAGTGGCACATAAAAATTATTTTTATTTAACTTTTCAAAACATATTGGTTCAGTAAATGATATGTCTATTCTAGATAACATTATATAATCGTATTGATCTCTATTTTCAATTAAATTACATACCCTCTTCATACTATAATATCTTGATGCATACCTAAATATATACTGACACGGTATTTTGAAATCTGTTTTTTGTTTAACAATTACATATTTTACTGGTTTAAACTTATTTACTATTTTTTCTCTTATTGTATTATCCCATGAATGAATATAGAAATCTATTTTATAATTTCTATTTGCATTTATTATATATTTTTCCCAGTGAAGGTATGATAGATCTAACATTATCTCGTTTCCAAGTAGATCATTTTGTATCCTATCACACTTACCTAGTATACTCCCAACTTTACCATATAAACATATAGCTATTTTTTTTCCCTTTTGTTTTTTATCACCCATTCCTAAAATAACTAATATTTTATTTATAAAAATAAAAAATATAAATAAAATTATCCATATTTTTATAATTATTTAATAAACTAGATAGATTGTTGTCTCTCTAATTGTGTAAAACCACTATGATCCCCACTCTGCATTCTTTGAGTACTACAAGAAGCACTCTTCATTGCTGACAAACAATGTTGTGGTGTTGCTCCATAACTTAGTGCATTTTCTGGTGAAATACCAAAATTTTGTGCAGTTGTAATTGCATCCTGATTTGCTGCTAAAAATATAAAATTATAAGGATTACTTAGTGCCATTTTCTCTTGCATTTTTGTATTTAATACATCTTTTGTAATTTTACTTGAATTATCAAAACCATCAGTCATAACCACAATTGTTCTTGTACTATTACTATCTCCATCTGGACTACATTTCTCCATATCTTCAATTGACGACCAAATTGCATCTACTAATGCGGTTGCACCTCGTGGTTGAATCATATTATATGTTACTTCTGGGATATTTTCAACCAATGTTGGTGGAATTGGTTTCTCAACTAATGTATCAAAGGTTGTTACAGATACAATACTATTATGGTTACTATTCTTTCTTTTAAAATTCTTCCTATCTTTAATAAATTCATTTACACCAGTTCTCGTTGCTTCTCCCATATTACTCATAGAACCTGAACGATCAATAACTACTGTAGTGTAATCCGTAAAAGACATATATGTGCTACTACATGAACGACCTTTCTTCACTGAGCCTAAACAAGATAGTGTTCTCTGATTCATTTTTTTTATTACATATACTTAAATAATTACTTT